>VFSW01000650.1_pt1 | contig 51431 bp, 50 predicted proteins | sample 5358111 | NCBI WGS metagenome assembly VFSW01 (sample SAMN11554181, study PRJNA540505) | mine drainage metagenome | isolation source: sediment from site ElyBrook_90M | place: USA: Ely Copper Mine, Vershire, VT | collected 2017 | reverse complement strand
ATATGGCGCTCCCTACCGGTTTCGAACCGGTGTTCCCGCCGTGAGAGGGCGGTGTCCTAGGCCGCTAGACGAAGGGAGCGATGTAGTGCGGACGACTCGTAAGGGATGCTATTATACGCACACATGTGGATAGCTCAAGTTGCAATGCTGTGCAAGAACCTCGCTAAGGCAGGCCAGACAATCACTACGCCCACGATTATTCCCCGCGCCGAGCACGTGATCTCACGGGCGCAGATCAGTGACTACGCGCTGAAAGTGCTCTATCGCCTCAATCAGGCCGGGTACGAGGCCTATCTGGTCGGCGGCGGCGTACGCGACCTGCTGTTGGGGCGCGAGCCTAAAGACTTCGACGTCGCCACCAATGCCACACCCGAGCAGGTCAGGGAACAGTTCCGCAACTGCCGGCTGATCGGCCGCCGCTTCCGGCTCGCGCATGTACACTTCGGTCAGGTGATCATCGAAGTCGCCACTTTCCGCGCCCCGCACGACAGCGTCGATGCCGGCGATGAGGACAGCGAAGAAGACAGCAACGACCGGCGCATCGAGAACGGCCGCATCGTCCGCGACAATGTCTACGGCAGCCTGGAAGAGGACGCCTGGCGCCGCGACTTCACCATCAATGCGCTGTACTACAACGTCGCCGATTTCTCGGTGGTGGATTACGTCGGTGGCATGGACGATCTCAAGCGCGGCCAGTTGCGCCTGATCGGCGATCCCGAACAGCGTTACCGTGAAGACGCCGTGCGCATGCTGCGCGCCGTGCGTTTCGCCGCCAAGTTGGGCTTCGATATCCACGAAGCGTCGGAACAGCCGATCTTCAAACTCGGCGGTCTGCTCCGGGAAATTCCGCCGTCGCGTTTGTTCGAAGAGGTGCTCAAATTATTCATGTCCGGGCAGGCGGTGCAGGTCTTCGAGTTGCTGCGCCATTACCGCCTGTTCGATCACCTGTTCCCGCAGACCGAGGCCAGCCTGAGCCGCGAGGAGCAGGGCTTCCCGATCATGTTGGTGGTGAAGGCGCTGGCCAACACCGACGCGCGCATCGCCGCAGGCAAGCCGGTCACGCCGGCCTTCCTGTTCGCCGCGCTGCTCTGGGAGCCGACTCGTCTGCTCGCGGAACAGAAACGCGCCGCGGGCATGAACGACATCGAGGCGCTGGCCGAGGCGGGCGATGCAGTGGTGGCGAAGCAGGTCAAGAGCATTACCATACCCAAGCGCTTCACGTTGCCGATGCGCGAGATCTGGAACATGCAGCCGCGCTTCGAGAACCGCAGCGGCAAGCGTCCGCAGCGTCTGCTCGGACATCCGCGCTTCCGCGCCGCGTATGATTTCCTGCTGCTGCGCGCCGAGTCCGGCGAGGCGGATGCGGAGTTGGCGCAATGGTGGACGGACTTCCAGCGACTGGATCACGATCCACAGGATGTTGTGCACACGCCGGAAGAGCTTGAGCCCAGCAAGCGTCCGCGCCGGCGCCGACGCCGCAGCGGCAAGCCACCTGGCGGCGATGCGCCCGGCAACACATCCGAATGAGCCATGACGCCCGCGCTCCGCGCCGGCGTCACCATACATCAACGCTGCGTCCCGATTGCCGACCATGCACCTCGACACCCAAGCCACAGCGTTCGACACTGTAGTGATCCGCGCCTTCGTTGGTCTGGGCAGCAATCTCGATAATCCACAGGAGCAACTGCGACGTGCCTTGCAGGCGCTGTCCGAACTTCCCCGTACACAACTCGTCGCGCGCTCCAGTTTGTACCGCAGCGCGCCGCTCGGCGGCCTTGATCAACCGGATTATCTCAATGCGGTCGCCGCGCTGGATACGCGTTTGTCCGCGCCGGAGTTGCTCACTGAATTGCAGGCGATCGAGCAGCGCCAGGGTCGCGTGCGCAGCGCGCAGCGCTGGCAGGCGCGCACGCTCGACCTGGATCTGCTGCTGTATGGTGAACAGCAGTTGCATGATGTTGTACTGACAGTGCCGCATCCCGGTATGGCCGAACGTGCCTTCGTGCTGTATCCCTTGCAAGAGATCGCGCCGGATCTAGTCATCCCTGGGCTTGGCGAACTGTTGGTCTTGATCGCGCATTGCCCGCGCGCCGCGCTGCAATGCCTGGACAGTGCCCTATGAGTATCACCGAACCGCGCTTTATCGCCATCGAAGGACCGATCGGTGTCGGCAAGACCAGTCTGGCACGGCGCATGGCCGAGAGTTTCGGCAGTGAATTGATGCTGGAAGGCGCGATCGACAACCCGTTCCTGGAACGCTTCTATCAGAACCCGCGTCAGGCGGCATTGTCCACGCAGTTGTATTTCCTGCTGCAACGTGCCCGACAGATGCAGGACCTGCATCAGGGCGACATGTTCCAGCCGGTGTGGGTGGCGGATTTTCTCATGGACAAGGACCGCCTGTTCGCCGAGGTCACACTGGACCCCGATGAACTGAAGCTCTATGAACAAGTCTACGCCCAGCTCACCATCGATGCGCCACCACCCGATCTGGTGATTTACCTGCAAGCCCCGGTGGATGTGCTGCACAAACGCATCGCCAAGCGCGGCACTTCCTATGAACGCTGGATCGAGAGCGGCTACCTGCAGCGTCTGTCCGATGCCTACACGCGTTTCTTCTATCACTACGACGCCGCGCCGCTGCTGATCGTCAACGCTGCCGAGATCGACCCGATCGGCAACGATGCGGACTACAATCAGCTTCTGGAGCAGGTGAAGCACGTGCGTAGCGGCCGGCATTATTTCAATCCGCTGCCGCTGGGGTTGTGAGTGGGTTAGGCTGCACAGCACTTCATATCATATTATTTCCGGTGATTAACCCATCACCAAGTATGTGAGTCCCCTCTCCCGCAGGGAGAGGGGACTCACTTTTTGAGTAACGCAGAGCCGACATGTCGGAGCAGTCTACAACTCGGGTAACCGTCGCCACGCTCGCTGCCATGAAACGAGCCGGCGAGAAATTCGCCTGCCTGACCGCCTACGACGCGAGCTTCGCCGCCGTGCTCGATGCGGCCGGGGTCGAGCTGATCATGGTCGGCGATTCGCTGGGCATGGTGGTGCAGGGCCACGACTCGACGTTGCCGGTGCGCATGGCGGACATGATCTATCACAGTCAGTGTGTGGCGCGCGGCAGCCGGCGCGCATTGCGCGTCGTCGATATGCCGTACATGAGTTACGACACGCCCGAGGCGGCGCTGAGCAATGCGACGCGGCTGATGCAGGAAGGGCAGGCGCAGATGGTGAAGCTGGAAGGCGGTGCGGCGCAGGTCGAGACGGTGAGCCAGCTCACCATGCACGGCATTCCGGTGTGCGGCCATCTCGGCTTGATGCCGCAGTCGGTGCAGCAGCTTGGCGGTTACCGTGTGCAGGGCCGCGACGCAAAAGACGCGCAGACCATACTCGCCGACGCCAAGTCGCTGCAGGCGGCCGGCGCCGGATTGCTCGTGGTGGAATGTGTGCCGGCCAGTCTCGGTCGCGACATCGCGCAGGCGCTGGACATTCCGGTGATAGGTATCGGCGCCGGACCGGACTGCGACGCACAAGTGCTGGTGCTGTACGACATGCTCGGCGTCACACCCGGCAAACGCGCGAAATTCGTCAAGGATTTTATGGTGGATACCGGCAGCGTGCAGGCGGCGGTGGAAAGTTATGTGCGGGCGGTAAAGACCGGCAGCTATCCGGCGCCGGAGCATTGCTATTAGCAGCGGGTCTTGGACCCGCGCCTACAGGATTCACAATGAAGACTGTCACGACCATCGCCGAAATCCGCGCACAACGTGCGGACTGGCGCGCACGCGGTGAGCGCATTGCCTTCGTGCCGACCATGGGCAATCTGCACACCGGCCATCTACAACTGCTGACGCAGGCGCGGCAACTCGCGCGGCGCGCCGTGGTGAGTATCTTCGTCAATCCGCTGCAGTTCGGCCCCAGCGAGGATTACCAGAGTTACCCGCGCAGCCTGGAGGCCGATAGCGTGCAACTTGCCGCCGAAGGTCTGGATATGCTGTTCGCGCCGAAGGTGGGGGAGATGTATCCGGACGGCACCGAGTCGATGACGCGTGTCGAGGTACCGGACTTGTCGAATATCCTTTGCGGTCTCGCGCGTCCCGGACATTTCACCGGCGTCGCCACGGTGGTGACGAAGCTGTTCAATATTGTCCAGCCCGATGTCGCGCTGTTCGGCGAGAAGGACTACCAGCAACTGCTGGTGATCCGTCGCGTGGTCGCCGACCTGTGTCTGCCTGTCGAGATCGTCGGTGTGCCGACCGTGCGCGAGGCCGACGGGCTGGCGATGAGTTCGCGCAACGCGTATCTGGCGGATGCCGAGCGCGCCCGTGCGCCGTTGCTGCATCAGACACTGCTGGCAGTGGTGCAGCGTCTGCAGCATGGCGCCGACGATTTCGCTGCGTTGGAGTCCGAAGCCGTGAACCGGCTGCGCGAATCCGGATTCCGTCCCGATTATGTCAGCGTGCGCCGCGCGCAGGACCTTGCCGAACCTACGCTCCAGGACAGTGCGTTGGTCGTGTTGGGCGCCGCTTGGCTGGGTAAGACGCGGTTGATCGACAATGTCAGGATGTAGGCCGGGCCGGTGCCGGGAGAGGGTCTAAGTCAAGAAAAGCGAGGAATTCCCGGTAATACCGCGTTGATAGTATTGATAGATCGGCTGTCCTCGACGTTCCAGGCTTTGCATTCCAGGTGAGGAATCGCCGATAATAGGCTTACGGCAGCATTCTCAGGACCGTCCCATGCAACTCACCGTGTTGAAATCCAAACTGCATCGCGCCACCGTCACGCACTCCGAGCTGGAGTACGAAGGTTCCTGCGCGATCGACGGCAGTTTGATGGCCGCGGCGGGCATTCATGAGTACGAGCAGATTCAGATCTACAACATCGCCAACGGTGAACGCTTCACCACCTATGCGATCCGTGCCGCGGACAATTCCGGCATCATCTCGGTGAACGGCGCCGCCGCCCACAAGGCCAAACCCGGCGACAAAGTCATCATCTGCACCTACGCGGTCCTGGCCCAGCACGAGATGGTCGCGTTCAAGCCCATGCTCGTCTATCTCGACGCGGCCAATCGCATCACCCACGTCCGTAACGCCATTCCTGTTCAAGTGGCCTGACCGCTACAGGTTCTGCTTGGCGAGTTTCAGCCATTGCTGTTCTTTTTTCCGGTAGTAACCTGGCGCCCGTTTCGCCCTGTTCAGCGACTCCGTGAACATCTCGCGCGCGTGTTCTGTCTGGCCGAGGCGTTGCAGCAGCAAGCCGTAACGTACCCGCGCCTCTTCGCCGGGGAATGATGTGGCGAGCACCGCGTATTCCCGTAGTGCCTGTTCCTGCAGGTCGAGCGCTTCCAGTGTGCGGGCATACAGCAGGTGACCATCAGGCGATTTGAATGACGGGTTCGCGGCGATCAGGTGTTCCATGGTCTGCCGGGCCGCCTGGTACCGCTCAGCGGAAAACTGCGCCTGGGCCAGCGTCAGCAAGATATTCGGGTCATTTTCATTGCCGCCGCGCAGGCACGGTTCCAGCAGATCGATGGCATCCGTAGCGAGTCCGGCCGTAATGCATTCCTCGGCAAGTTTGACGCGGTTCGCGGTTGTGTCGACGACCGCCAGTTCTTCCTTCTTGCGCCGCAGTTCCCGCTGCGGGTCGATGGCTTTGGCCAAGCCGCTGCCGGCGTTGCGGAGCGTACGGCTTTGGCCAAGCTCGGGCATGATCTGTGTGATGAAATAAATCAGGCAGCCGATCGCGGGCAGGAAGATGATGATGAATATCCAGTAAATCTCCCTGCCGGTGCGCACTACGTGTACGGCAAACGCAATCTGAACCAGGAGCAGCAGTACGCCGACGGCGGGCATTATATTCTCCGGTGAAGGGTGGCGTGGATCCCCGGTTCACGTCACGGGGAGTCGGCGGCAAAGCGACGGGCAGTTTACGATATTTCCCGGCAGGCCGCATGCCATCGACAGATTGGCCGGCGCGAGTGCGGAGCCGGTATACTTGCGCAGCGTGTCGCGATTCCAGTGACTACCCTACGTGCCGTCTGGACAAGGAGTGCCGCCATGCCCGCATCCCAGCAACATATCGACAGTCGCACGCCCATGGGCGCGACGTTAGTGGCCGATGGCGCGACCTTTCGCGTCTGGGCGCCGGCGGCGCAGGCAGTGTATGTCATCACCGATGAGTTGACGGCCGCGCGCACGCCGGGCTGGGCACCGCAGGAAAAGGATCTGCTGGTCCGTCACACGGATGAAACCTGGACCGGCTTTGTTGTCGGCATCGCCGATGGGAGTCACTACCGGTTCTGGGTGGTGGGGGACGGCAGTCAGGGGTTCAAGCGCGATCCTTACGCCCGCGAGCTCTGCACCAAGCCCGCGTATCCCGATTGCGACTGCAAGGTGCGTGCGTCGCAGGACTATGCCTGGCACGATCAGGGTTATCGGCCGCCGCTGTTCCATGAACTCATCATCTATCAGTTTCACTTTGGCGTGTACTACGCCGTCGACGCCGCCGGGCGCGATCTGCGCCAGACCCGCTACGCGCGCTGTCTCGATCTGCTGTGCCGCATCGACTATCTGCGCGATCTCGGCGTCAACGCCATTCAGCCGCTGCCGATTCAGGAGTTCCCCACGCAGTTCAGCCTGGGTTACAACGGCTGCGATTACTTCTCGCCGGAGATGGAGTATCTGGTCGAGGATGACAATGAGCTGCAAAGCTATCTCCCCATCGTCAATCGCCTGCTCGCCGCGCATGACAAGACGCCGCTGTCACTGGCGGATCTGCGTCCCGGACCGAACCAGCTCAAGGCGGTCATCGATATCTGCCATCTGAACGGCATCGCGGTGCTGTTCGACGTTGTCTACAATCACGCCGGTGGCGGTTTCGACGATCAGAGCATGTACTTTCTGGATCGGCGTGTCTTTCACAGCAATAACGATAGTCTGTACTTCACCGAGCAGGGCTGGGCCGGCGGTCTGGTGTTCGCGTATTGGGAAGATGCGGTGCGCCAGTTCCTGATCGACAATGCGTGCTTCTTTCTCGATGAGTATCACGTCGACGGCTTCCGCTACGATGAGGTGAGCGTCATCGACAACCACGGCGGCTGGCGATTCTGTCAGGATCTCGCCAGTACCGTGCGCGCCAACAAACCGGAAGCCTTGCAGATCGCCGAGTACTGGAACGACAGTCGCTGGCTGGCGGTAACCGCGCCGCCAGCGGGCATCGGCTGCGATGCCGCGCTCGCCGATGGCCTGCGCGAAAGTCTGCGCGCGGCAGTGCGCCAGGCCTCATTCGGGCAGTGCGCGCCTATCGATCTCGATGCGGTGCGCAATGCTCTGTATCCGCCGTATGGATTCAGCGCCGTCTGGCGCGCCGTGCAGTGCCTGGAAAATCACGACATCGTTTATACCGGGCGCGAGCCGCGCATCGCCGCGCTCGCCGATCCGAGCAACCCGCGTTCCTGGTACGCGCGTTCGCGGACCCGCGCCGCCACCGCGCTGCTGCTCACCGCGCCGGGCATACCGCTGCTGTTCATGGGTCAGGAATTTCTCGAAGACAAGAACTGGAGCGACAACCCCGACAACGCCGCCGAGTCCCTGCTCTGGTGGGATGGATTGAAGACCGATCGCGCCATGTGCGACCAGCTTGCCTGCGTTCGCGACCTGATCGCATTGCGCCGAGGTCATCCCACGCTGTGCGGCGAATCCATCAATGTCTACCACGTCCACAACGGCAACCGCGTTATCGCCCTGCATCGTTGGCTGGAAGGCGCGGGCATGGACGTGGTCGTGGTCGCCAGCTTCAGCGAAGCAAACTACTGGAACTATCGCCTCGGGTTCCCGCGACCGGGTTATTGGCAGGAAATATTCAACAGCGATTTTTACGACCACCTGCCCAATCCGCAGGTTGCCGGGAACGCCGGCGGTGTCCAGGCAAATGAAGGTCCATTGCACGGACTTGCATGTTCAGCGTCAATCGTGCTGCCGGCGAACGCGGTGCTTGTGTTCAAGTACGATGGGTAGGCGGGCACTTGCGGCCTATTTGAGCCCACGTTCCACCCACTTGAATCGCTTGTACGCAAACTCGATCGCCCGCTTGTACGCGGCGTTCGTTCGGAGGAAGTTGAAGTTGCCTTCAGCGGCCTTCGCGGCAAACTGCTTGTCTTCACTAAACAACCACCGGCTGATATGTATTGACCTGTCAAGCATCTCTGACCATTTTATAAATCATCATGCAGTGTGTGGATAGCAGAACGGACGGCATGCCGACGGTTGATCAGTCTGATATACGCGGGTTGGGTACCGCATGACAACCGATTCGTCGGGGAGCTGCCTCGCTCTAAAGTTGAGGATCATTCCGTTGCCGGATGCCTCCTAGCCGGTTTGAGGGTTCTCCCACCGTTGTCCATTCTGCTGCCGACACACTGATTATTCATGATGAATTCGCTCCTACGCTCTCGCTGTCGGTGAAGGCAGTGCTTGCCCAATAGCTCAGATAAATCCAGCTAGCTCTCGTGCGATTGCCGTAGGCGTAAGTCTTGCGTACATGCGACGCGCCGGCCACCTTCTTTGTTTTCGCGGAGCGGAACTCAATCACGAGCGGTACGGGACGGCCCAGCGCGTTCTCGACAAGATACCTTTTGTTCTGCAGGTCTTCGCGCAGCTTGTCCAGAACGGGGCTGTCCTCGGCGGTCTTTGGATCGCCGAGGAACACGAAATGGATGATGACGCGGTCGATGATCGCTGTGTTGTCTGTGATACAGGACTTAACCAAAATACAGGAAATCCCCCGGCTTTTTCCGGGGTTCGGAGGGCGGGGAGAGCGTTAGCTCTTCCCGACCCCTATATTTAACCGTCAAGCACACGGTTTAAACCACTGGCGCCAGGAGGCGGGCCTGAGTCTAGGCATACATGCACTCGCCCCAGTCAACATTTGAACCGGGTTTCAGCGTTTCTTCAGACCTTCCCGTCCCACCCAATCCCGCGCGAACTGCCATGCGACCCGTCCGCTGCGCGAACCGCGCGTCAGCGCCCAGCGCAGGGCATCCAGGCGTACCGCGTCGCGATCCTTGAGCGGCGCGCGCAGGCGCTTCAGCCAATAAAAAACGATATCGAGATATTCATCCTGGGTGAACGGGTGGAACGACAGCCAGATGCCGAAGCGTTCCGATAGCGAGATCTTCTCTTCGATGGCTTCGCTGGGATGCAGTTCGTCGGCGACGAATCGGGAATCGAGATTGTCCTGCATCGTTTCCGGCAACAGATGCCGGCGGTTGGAGCTGGCGTAGATCAGCAGCTTGTCGGGCGCGGCGCTGAGCTGGCCGTCCAGGGCCGCCTTCAGCGTTTTATAGCTGGCGTCGCCGGTCTCGAAGGACAGGTCGTCGCAGAACAGAATGAAACGTTCCGGGCGGTCGTAGATCAGGTCGACGATGTCGGGCAGATCGGTGAGGTCGGCGCGGTCGATTTCAATCAGCCGCATTCCATCGCGCGCGTGTTCATGCAGCAGCGCCTTGATCAGCGAACTTTTGCCGGTGCCGCGCGCGCCCCACAGCAGAGCGTTGTTGGCCGGCAGGCCTTGGATGAACTGGCGGGTGTTGCGGTCGAGTTCCATTTTCTGGTCGTCGATGCAGCGCAGGTCGGCGAGGCGCAGGGTCTGCGGATGCTGGATGGCCTGCAGAAAGCCGTGGCTGCCGCGTTTGCGCCAGCGCCAGGCGCGCGCCTGCCAATCGGTTGTGCTGGCCGCCGGCAGCGTCAGTTCCAGGCGTTCCAGGACGCGCTGGGCGCGGTCGAGCAAGTGTTCGAGTGAGTCTTGTTTCATGAATCTATGCGCTCTTCAACGGGCCAACACGATCGCCAGATAGCTAACATACAAGCTGCCGTTGACCGCCACATGCCAGACGTGCAGTCGGCCGCGCAGCAGCAGCAGGCGCATCCACAGCGCCGCGCACAGTGTGATGACGATGCCGGAGAGAATCTCGACGCGCGGCTCCCAGGGCGTGAGCATGATGCCGATGGCCGGCAGCAGCGTGCCCTGGAACACCATGGCGCCGGTGATGTTGCCGAAGGCGAGCGTGTCCTTGTGTTTGCGGATCCAGAGCATGCTGTTGATTTTTTCCGGCAGCTCCGTGGCGATGGGGATGATCAGCAGGGACAGTACCAGCGCTGAAATACCGAGCAGTTGCGAGGCTTCTTCCACGCCGTAGATGAAGCCTTTGGCGCCGCCCACCAGCATGCCGAGCCCCAGGACCAGTTGCGCGAGGATCGTGCCCATATGATCAGGCAGGCCGAGGCGGGTCAGGAACATCGGTTCATGCGCCTCGGTACCGTGACCGTCCTGCACCAGTTTTTCCGAGGCGCGCAGGGTCAGCAGGATGTACAGGAAATAGGTCATCACCAGAGCGATGCCGATGGCCGCGCGCGCCGTGGCCATGCTGTGCGGGACATACAGCGCGCCGATGGCGAGAGTGAAGGCGAACAGAAAGAAATTCAGATCGCGCGTCAGCCCGCTGTGCTCCGGTTTGAATTCGCCGGCGATGCCGCGCTTTTTGATGGTCGCGACCGCCATCAGGAACAAGGTCAGCGTGGACAGCATCAGCGGTGCGCCGAGAATCGCGCCGACGCCGATTTCTTCATTGAGCCGCTGGTTGTCGGTGCCCGCGAAGATCGCCAGCAAGGGCACCAGCGTTTCGGGCAGCGCCGTGCCGACCGCGGCGAATACCGAACCGGTCACGCCTTCGGAAATCTTCAGCCGTTCGCCGAGGTGCTCGAGGGCGTTGGTGAACACCTCGGCGGCGACCAGGATGATCAGGAGCATTAACAACAAGGTGAGGTAAACCATAAAGTCGCCAGTTATGAAAATCAGTCGTAGGGGCGGGTCTCCTCAGACCCGTCCTCGCACGGAATCATGCGGTCAAACGCCGATACTTGATCCGGTGCGGCTGATCCGCGTCCGTGCCGAGGCGGCGGTGGCGGTCGGCTTCATAGTCGGCGTAGTTGCCTTCGAACCAGACTACCTGACTATCGCCTTCGAAGGCGAGCATGTGCGTGGCGATACGGTCCAGGAACCAGCGGTCATGGGAGATGACCACGACACAGCCGGGGAAGTCGAGGATGGCTTCTTCGAGGGCGCGCAGCGTTTCGATGTCCAGATCGTTGGTCGGCTCGTCGAGCAGCAGCAGGTTGCCGCCTTTCTTCAGCAGTTTGGCGAGGTGCAGGCGATTGCGTTCGCCGCCGGACAGGTCCTTGACCCATTTCTGCTGGTCGGTGCCCTTGAAGTTGAAGCGGCTCAGGTAGGAGCGCGAGTTCATTTCGTATTTACCGATGGTGATGATGTCCATGCCGTCGGACACTTCCTGCCAGACGGTCTTGCTGCCGTCCAGACTGTCGCGTGATTGATCCACATACGCCAGCTCCACGGTTTCGCCGAAGCGCAGTTCGCCGCTGTCGGGTTGTTCCTGTTTGGCGATCATGCGGAACAGCGTGGTCTTGCCGGCGCCGTTCGGACCGATCACGCCGACGATACCGCCGCGCGGCAAGGTGAAGGACAGGTCGTCGATCAACAGGCGTTCGCCGTAGGCTTTGCGGATATGTTCAGCTTCCACCACCCGATCGCCGAGCCGCGGGCCGGGCGGGATGTACAGTTCCTTGGTCTCGCTGCGCTTCTGGTATTCCTGCGAGGACAGTTCCTCGAAGCGCGCCAGACGCGACTTGCTCTTGGCATGCCGGCCTTTGGGCGCGGTACGCACCCATTCCAGTTCGGCCTTGATGGCGCGCTGCCGCGAGGCTTCCTGCTTCTCCTCCATCGCCAAGCGTTTGTCCTTCTGTTCCAGCCAGGATGAGTAATTGCCTTCCCAGGGAATGCCGTGGCCGCGATCCAGTTCCAGAATCCAGCCGGCGACGTTGTCGAGGAAGTAGCGGTCGTGGGTCACGGCGACCACGGTACCGGGATATTCTTTCAGAAAGCGTTCCAGCCAGGCGACCGATTCGGCGTCGAGATGGTTGGTCGGTTCGTCGAGCAGCAGCATGTCGGGCTTGGACAGCAGCAGCGTGCACAAGGCCACGCGGCGCCGCTCGCCGCCGGAGAGTTTGGCGACATTGGCGTCCCAGGGCGGCAGTCGCAGCGCGTCGGCGGCTACTTCCAGGGTGCGATCCAGGTTGTGGCCGTCGCAGGTTTCGATCAGGGCTTCGAGTTCGCCCTGTTCCTTGGCCAGCGCATCGAAATCGGCATCGGCGTTGGCGTATTCGGCATACACCGCGTTGAGGCGGTCGAGCGCGTCTTTGATCGGTTTGACCGCTGCTTCGACATTGCCGCGCACGTCCTTACTGTCATCAAGGTGCGGTTCCTGGGACAGGTAGCCGATCTTGATGCCGGGCTGCGGCCGCGCTTCGCCGAGGATGTCGGTATCGACGCCGGCCATGATGCGCAGCAGCGTTGATTTGCCGGAGCCGTTCAGACCCAGCACGCCGATCTTGGCGCCGGGGAAGAACGACAGGGAGATGTCTTTGAGGATCTGACGCTTCGGCGGTACCACCTTGCCGACGCGGTTCATGGTGAAGATGTATTGGGCCATGGGGGTCGCTGTCGATGTCGCGGAACGGGGCGCTCATTATCTTTTAAATCAGCGCGTAATGCTACGTAGATGAAGCTCGATGAGTGCGTCTCACATGAGCGCTGGCGCGGCAGTGTTCCGGGCCCTGTCATCGCTGTGATACTGTCTTACTTCATGGTCGCCACACACAAGCTTTGCCTGTACTACGGGGCGGCGCTGGCCCGGTATGCCTTCGGTCACGGCCATCCCTTTGGACCTGCGCGTCTCGGCGCGTTCTGGGATGAGGTGCAGCGCCGTGGCCTGGACCGGCGGGCCATTCTGTGTGAGCCGGTGATCGCGGTTCAGTCCGAGATCGAACGTTTCCATGCCCATGATTATGTCGAGCGCGTCAAGGCGCAGTCCAAGCTCGGTGTGGGTCATCTCGATAGCGGCGATACACCGGCTTTCATCGGTGTATTCGAAGCGGCTGCGACGGTGGTCGGCACGACGTTGGCTGCCGTCGCCGGCATTATGCGGGGCGAGTGCCGGCGCGGCTTCGTACCGATTGCCGGCCTGCATCATGCGCGGCGCGATGGCGCCGCCGGCTTTTGTGTCTTCAATGACTGCGGTGTCGCCATCGAGACGCTGCGCAGCGAATATGGACTGCAACGCATCGCCTATGTCGATATCGACGCCCACCACGGCGACGGCGTGTACTACGCCTTTGAAAACGACCCGGATGTTGTCATCGTCGATTTTCACGAAGACGGACGTTATCTCTATCCGGGCACGGGCGATGTCGAGGAAACCGGTCGCGGTGCCGCGCTGGGCACCAAGCACAATTTTCCCATGCCGCCAGGCACCGGTGATGACGCGTTCCTACAGGCATGGCCAAGTATGGAAGCGATTCTGCGTCGTGCGCAACCGGAGTTCATTCTGCTGCAATGCGGTGCCGATCCACTGGCCGGTGATCCACTGACTCATCTTGCCTACAGTGCGGCGACGCATGCCCATGTCGCGGCTCGACTCTGTCGGATGGCGGATGAACTGGGCCATGGGCGCGTACTGGCGTTGGGTGGAGGCGGCTACGATCTGACCAATATCGCCAATGCCTGGTGCGCGGTTGTCGAGGAATTACTCGATATCAGGTGATCCTCATTTAGTGCTGACCACTCCGGCGGCAATACCACTGCTGCAACATTCCAGATCGCAACACAAGATATAGGTATTGACGGGGCTGCTGAGCGCCATCGACAGCGTTATGCACATGCGCGCACCCGTCAGCGACAAATAGGGGCGGGTGATCTGCAATTCGCCGGGATTTTCCATCGCGCGCCGGAAGTAGGGGCGGCGGAACCACGTGGCGCTACGGGTGTCGGTAAGGGGGCTGAAGCGTGGGTCGGCCTGATGCAGGCGCTGCTGTGGAATCAGGTTCGCACCGATCTGTACACCTTCGGGATCGAGCACATAGCAGCGCTCCACACGCGGCATTGTCAACAGGCTTGCGCAGGCCTCTTCGTATTGCCGCGCATTCCGCAAGGCACTGGCACTGTCGAGGAAAGCATTCAGATAAGCATCCAGGTCAATACGCTGGCGTGTGGCTTCCAATGTGCTCAGCTCGCGAAAGCGTTGTCCCAGCGTGGGTAGGGCCGGTAGATCGACGGTAGCGCTTTGTGCTGTGGGGGATGGGCGTGCGAAGTAATATCCCTGCACCAGATCGGCATCAGAATCCATGGCGATCAGGGCTTCGTCTTCGGTTTCCACCCCTTCCATGGTTACCAAGCAACCGGCCTCGTGCAACAGCGCGACCAGTCCCGGCAGGATGCGCCGCACCCGCGGCTGCTGTACAGCCTGCACGATCATGGAGCGATCCAGCTTGACGATATCAGGCGAGAGTCGCCAGATGCGTTCAAAATTGGAGTGACCGGCACCGAAGTCGTCGATGGCAATGAGGCAACCCAGATCGCGATAGTAGGCCAGTGATTCGGCCAGGGCGGCTTCGTCGGTGATCGAACCTTCCAGAATTTCGATGACCAACCGATGTCCGGAGATACCCAGATGTTCCAGCAGCTCCGTGAAGAATGGCCCGTAACGTTTACCATCCACCACGACGCGCGGGTTAATGTTGAGGAACAGCCAAGCATCGCCCGCCGCGTTGCTGTGGTGATTGCGTAAATGCAGGGCTCGGCACAAGCGGTCGAGATGCACCAGTTCGGCGTCGTTGCCGGGTAACGCGAACACCTCCAGGGGTGACACTGGGCGCGCTTCCGCGCCCTGCGCACGTAGGAGCGCCTCGTATCCCACCGCGCGTCCATGCGCGAAACTGAAGATCGGCTGAAAGGCACTGCCGAGCAGCAGATTTCGATAGCGCGCATAGTGGCGACCGCCACGGCACTGCAAATCCGCTTCGACGGCGCTGAGCATGGTAGGAGTCTGTACTGGACTGCGCATGAGATGGTCTCCTGGATAAGGTCGCCGTAACTACGGCCTATCACCTTATAGCACACCAAATGCCAGTTAATAATATGTTTAAATAACATATATATAGGAAACTATCTTAAGTCCTGGCCATAATATGTACGGCAATCAGCGCACCAGCGTCTGGCAAGCGCTATTGAGATTGCGCAAGGAGGGTGCGAATTGTGGCGCTGAGTCTCCGGATCTGAGGATGTACCGATAAACGACAAATTTAAGAAACGCCGGCCAGCCGGGTTCGATATGCACCGGAGGCGGTGGGTCGGGTGTCAGTTGAGCTTGCCTGAATAAGGCGGGGCGAATCTGACATAAAGACTTGGTCATTCGGGCCGATGATTTCAGGAATTGCGGCCATCGGTCGTTCAATTTCAGATGCGGAAGCGGTCGTATCCCGGAGACCAGAAAGTGAGTGCTATCCCAAAACCAGAACCAGACAATCTGCCGGTCGATCACTACGCCAGCTATCTCGCCGAAGTCAATAAAGAAAATAAGGTTACCAGTACCGAGGACATCCGCAACGCAAAGGGTGTGCTGGTGGTGCGCAAAGGCGCACAGATCGACAGCGAAGCCGCACAGCATATCGTCCAGCACAAGCTGGCGCAACCTCTGGAGCACTCGATTCATATCAACGATAGTCTGGATGGATCAGCCCTACAGGGCTATTTTCAACGGCTCGTCGAGAAATACCCCGACCTGAACCAAATCCACGAGGCGCATGATTTCGCACGTGACTGTGAACGCTGCATGGCCGGTCGGCCTTTGCACCCGCTGCTTATTCAGAAACTCACGGTACTGCGCTTGCGGATGCCCGATGTATTCGAAAAAGGGCTGTTTTGTGCTTGGCTGGCCGCGCTTATCACGCGCGAACTGGCGCTCGATGGTGAAAGCGTCTATGGCGCTTACCTCGCCGGGTTGCTGCACGATGTCGGTTTTCTGCATATCTCGCCGGCAATCATGACCAAGAAGGGGCCTCTCGATGCGGCGGAATGGCGTGCTATCCAGAGCCATGTGGTGATAGGACGGCTGGTGCTGGAGAGCGTGCCAGGCTTAACGCCGCGGGTGGCGTGCGCCGTACAGGAGCACCACGAGCGTTGCGACGGTACCGGCTATCCGGCCGGAAAATCCCAGGCACAGCTCGATCAACTGGGTCAGATCGTCGGGCTCGCGGACAGTCTCCAGGCGATCCGCGTCAATCAGTTCGCGGGTGTCGGCCGCAATCTCCGCGACGCCATGCCTTATCTGCAACTCAACTCCACCACGCACGGCTACCCGGTCTATCAGGCCGTCATGGCGATACTCAAACATTCCGGTTTGCAATCGACACCGCACGATCCTTGCGGCGATCTCGCGGCGTTTGCGGCGAATCTGCGTGACCGTGCCGCGCTGCTACCCGTGGTGATCGGCGACCTCGGTGAGTTGCTGGCCGATTTGCTGGCCATCCAGTTGAGTTCACGCGGTAAGGCACTGCGTGCGGTAACCGAGCGCGTGCTCGCCATGGTGATCTCGTCAGGCCTCGCACGCGAGGAGCTGCGCACCTGGCTGGGTGCGATACACCACGAGCTCGATGCGAGTGCGTTGATGGAACTCAATGAAGTCGAGTTGATGATCAATGAGCTGTTCTGGCAGATCAAGAACATGCGCAACGTGTTCAACGCGTTCTATGAGAAGGAATGCAAGCCGGACGCCGCGAACAGCACGATGCTGCTGGCGCTGATGGAGCGGATCGGCGTGAATCTCGCCGCCAAGCCCATGGCTTGATTCACCCTGGGGTGGCTGGCAGCGGTCGTTCCTCGATGGACCGGCCGTTGCGAGCCTTCGTTGCTACCTAAAGCAGCTCTTCATTCCGCCTCCGTATAACGGGGCATCTGCCGCAGAATTGCCCGGCGGGCAACATCTCAGCGGGATATAATCTGGGGCCATTCTCCGTTTCTCCGTGCCCAGGACCCCCCTTTTACGGTATCCTTTAGCCCCTTCACAGGCCCGGCCGGACTGGGCACAGCCACAGGGGTAGGGGATGTTCAGCAAAGACATGACGATTGCAGGATTCGACGACCAGCTTTGGGCCGCGATACAAGGTGAAGAGCGCCGCCAGGAAGAGCATATCGAGTTGATCGCCTCGGAAAACTACGCCAGCCCACGGGTGCTCGCCGCGCAGGGTTCGGTGCTGACCAACAAATATGCCGAAGGCTACCCCGGCAAGCGCTATTACGGTGGTTGCGAATACGTCGACGTCGCCGAGCAGCTCGCCATCGACCGCGCCAAGCAGTTGTTCGGCGCCGACTATGCCAATGTCCAGCCGCACTCCGGCTCACAGGCCAATGCCGCCGTGTACTTCGCGCTGCTGAATGCCGGCGACACCATCCTCGGCATGAGTCTCGCGCATGGCGGCCACCTCACGCACGGCTCCAAAGTGAATTTCTCCGGCAAGCTGTTCAATGCCGTGCAGTACGGCCTGGATACTGACAGCGGCGAGATCGATTACGCCCAAGTGGAGGCGTTGGCGCGCGAACATAAGCCGAAGATGGTCGTCGGCGGTTTCTCGGCCTATTCGCGCGTCGTCGATTGGCAGCGGCTGCGTGACATCGCCGATCAGGTCGGCGCCTATCTGTTCGTCGACATGGCGCATGTCGCCGGCCTGATCGCCGCGGGAATTTATCCGAATCCCGTGCCGATCGCCGACGTCGTCACCACCACCACGCACAAGACGCTGCGCGGCCCGCGCGGCGGTCTGATTCTGGCGCGTGCCAATCCCGACATCGAAAAGAAACTCAACTCGATGGTATTCCCCGGCACCCAGGGCGGACCATTGATGCATGTCATCGCCGCCAAGGCCGTGGCCTTCAAGGAAGCGCTGGAACCGGCATTCAAGGACTATCAGAAACAGGTGCTGGCCAACGCCCGCGCCATGGCCGCGGTGTTCATCGCACGCGGCTACAAAGTGGTTTCGGGCGGCACCGACGATCACTTGTTCCTGGTCGACCTGATCGCCCAGGGCATCACCGGCAAAGACGCCGACGCCGCGCTCGGCCGCGCCAACATCACCGTCAACAAGAACGCCGTGCCCAACGACCCGCAATCACCGTTCGTCACCAGCGGCATCCGCGTCGGCACGCCGGCCGTGACTACCCGCGGTTTCAAAGAAGCCGAAGTGCGTGAGCTGGCCGATTGGATGTGCGATGTAATGGATGACATCGGTAACGCAGTGATCATCGAGCGCGTCAGGGGCCAGGTGTTGGAAGTTTGCGGGAGGTTTCCCGTCTATGAATAGCCGGGCGAAGCGGCAAGGACGAAGGGCAAAGAATATCGTCTCATATCGATCTCTGTGCTCTTTTCCCCTTATGTCTTGCTCTTGAAGCGATGCACTGTCCATTCTGCGGAGCTCCCGAAACCAAAGTGATCGATTCGCGGCTGGCGAATGAGGGCGATCAGGTGCGTCGCCGCCGCGAGTGTCTCACCTGCGCGGAGCGCTTCACCACCTTTGAGATTCCCGAGCTGATGATGCCGCGCATCATCAAGCAGAACGGCAGCCGCCAGCCTTTCGACGAAGACAAATTGCGCAGTGGTTTCATGCGCGCCCTGGAGAAGCGCCCGGTGGGCACTGACCTGATCGAAGCCGCGATCAGCCATATCATGCACAAGCTGTTGGTGATGGGGGAGCGTGAAGTGCCCTCGCGGCTGATCGGCGAATGGGTGATGCAGGAGCTGCGTGAACTGGATCAGGTGTCCTACGTACGCTTCGCGTCGGTGTATCGCGACTTCAAGGACGTGAAGGAATTTCGCGATGAGATCGACCGTCTGGAAAGCGAGCCTTCGCCGGAGATTAGGAAGCAGCAGATACCGTTGCTGCCCGAGGACAAGTGAGTGGCGTGTAGAATGGCGCTCAGTTAAGGCGTAAGAGCGGGTCTCGGACCCGCCCCTGCAGTAAGTGCCATCCAGTATTGAGTACACAGTATTTCTTGAAACTAGGATTCAGTTACAGTGTCAGCCGATTTCGAGTACATGTCCCGCGCCCTGCAGTTGGCCGAGCGCGGTCTTTTCACCACCGATCCGAATCCGCGCGTCGGTTGTGTGCTGGTCAAGGACGGTGTGGTGATTGGCGAGGGCTGGCATGTGCGGGCCGGCGAAGCGCATGCCGAGATCAACGCGCTGGCGCAGGCTGGAGAACGGGCGCGCGGTGCGACCGCTTATGTGACGCTGGAGCCGTGTTGTCATCATGGCCGCACGCCGCCGTGCAGCGAGGCATTGATCAAGGCCGGCGTGACGCGCGTGGTGGCCGCGATGGTCGATCCTAATCCGCAGGTGGCGGGGCAGGGATTGGCGCAGTTGCAGGCGGCGGGCATCGCGGTTGATCACGGTGTGCTAGCGGCGCAAACGGAAAGCTTGAATCCGGGCTTCGTCATGCGCATGCGCAAAGGTAGGCCATTCGTGCGTGCCAAGCTGGCGATGAGCCTCGATGGCCGCACCGCCATGGCGACGGGCCAGAGCAAATGGATCACCGGGGAAGCGGCGCGCGCCGATGTGCAGCGGCTGCGCGCGCGTAGTGGCGCGATCATCACCGGTATCGGCACAGTGCTGGCGGACGATCCGTCCTTGACCGTGCGGCTGGAAGGCGAGGGCGCGGAGCACGCGCGTCAGCCGTTGCGCGTGGTGCTGGACCCGCACCTGTCGCTGCCGCCGACCGCGCGGCTGCTCGGTTTGCCGGGCCGCACACTGGTGTGTACGGCGGTCAACGACGCCGCGCCGCGCGAACAACTGGTGCGTGCGGGTGCCGAGGTAGTGCGCATTGCCAGTCACGACGACGCGCTCGATCTACACGCCATGCTGGAACTGCTGGCCCGCGAGCAGATCAACGAAGCGCTGCTGGAAACCGGCTCGACCTTGAGCGGTGCGATGCTGTGTGCCGGGCTGATCGATGAACTGGTGATCTACATGGCGCCGCACCTGATGGGCGATGGCGCGCGCGGCTTGTTTCATCTGCCAGGCTTGACCGAGATGAAAGACCGGGTAGCGCTTGAGATAATGGACATTCGTGCGGTGGGGAAGGATTGGCGGATCACGGCGCGGTGTAATTATGAGCATTGATAGCTGTAAGTAGTTCGAGGCACTGCATGCTCAAGGTGCAAGTCCCCTCTCCCTGTGGGAGAGGGGCAGGGTGAGGGTAATATGATTCACTTGATCCCCCTCACTTCAGCCCGTAGGGAGAGAGAGTTGTTCAGTGGTTGCGTAATGCTTTATGCAGTTAACCGTTGACAGTAACAGCCAAGAGTTGATCCATGTTCACAGGCATCATCCAAGCAATCGGTCATATCATCGCCGCCATCGAGGTGCAAGGCGGCGATCGGCGTCTGCGCGTCGCCACGGGAAAACTCGATCTCTCCGCGACCAAGGTCGGAGACAGCATCGCGGTCAGCGGTGTCTGTCTCACCGCCGTGCAGCTTGCCGACGATGGTTTCTGGGCGGACATTTCGGCGGAGACTCTTTCCTGTACCGTCTGCGGCGACTTTCAGGTCGGTTCAGCGGTCAATCTGGAACAGGCATTGACGCTCGGCACTGCGCTGGGCGGTCATCTGGTCAGCGGCCACGTCGATGGCGTGGGCAGGGTATTGGGCCGGCATGACGACGCACGCTCCGAACGCCTGCGCATCGCCGCACCGGCGGCATTGGCGCGTTACATCGCCGCCAAGGGTTCGATCTGTGTCGATGGCGTGAGTCTCACGGTCAATGCGGTGGACGGCGACGAGTTTGAATTGAATATCGTTCCGCACACCTTGCAGGAAACAACCCTGGGTGAATTCGTCCCGGGCCGTCGCGTCAACCTGGAAGTTGATATCATTGCGCGTTACCTGGAACGCCTGCTGGAGAGCAGAATGGGCGGCGCGTAACGTCGCCCGCCATACCGGCGCTCAGTTTATGAGCATCGACAGGTTGCGGCACACCGCGCCTCCACCCTTTCCACATTGAAACCGAGCCATGCAACTCAACAGCATCGAAGCAATCATCGAAGACATCCGCCTCGGCAGAATGGTCGTCCTCATGGACGACGAAGACCGCGAGAACGAAGGCGACCTGATCATGGCCGCGCCGCTGGTGCGTCCCGAGGACATCAACTTCATGGCGCGCTATGGCCGCGGCCTGATCTGCCTGACGCTGACGCGCGAGCGTTGCGAGCGACTGCACTTGCCGCTTATGGTCAGCGACACCAACGCCAAGCACTCGACCAATTTCACGGTGTCGATCGAGGCATCGAAGGGCGTCACCACCGGCATCTCGGCGGCCGATCGCGCCGTCACCGTGCTCGCCGCCGTGGCGCCGAATGCGGTGCCTGAGGATATCGAACAGCCCGGCCATATCTTCCCGCTGATGGCGCAGCCGGGCGGTGTGCTGACGCGCGCCGGTCATACCGAGGCGGGTTGCGATCTGGCGCGTCTGGCCGGTCTCGAGCCGGCCGCCGTGATCGTCGAGATCCTCAACGAAGACGGCACCATGGCGCGCCGTCCCGACCTCGAAGTGTTCGCCAAAGAGCACGGGCTCAAGATCGGCACGGTCGCCGATCTGATCCATTACCGGCTCGCCAACGAGACCACCGTGCAGCGTGTCGCCGAATGCGATCTGCCGACGCGCTTCGGCAACTTCCGGCTGCATGCCTACCGCGATGTGTCGAGCGGCGCCCTGCACCTTGCGTTGACCCGCGGCGCGATCACGCCCGAGACGCCGACGCTGGTGCGCGTGCATGTGCAGAATGCCGTACACGACATGCTCGATGTCGAGGTCGAGGACGGTTCGATGCCCTTGCACAGCGCCTTGCAGCGCATCGCGGAGGATGGCGCCGGCGTGGTGGTGCTGCTGCGTCAGCGCGAGGACGACAATGATCTGGTGCGGCGCATCCGCGATTTCCATCTGCACGGCGGCCGCAGCGGTTTGCGCAATGAGACCGCATTCGATCTGCGCAGTTACGGCATCGGCGCGCAGATTCTGACCGACCTCGGCGTGCGGCGCATGCGCGTGCTGAGCGCACCCAAACGCCTGCACGGCCTGGCCGGTTTCGGCCTGGAAGTGGTCGAATACGTCGGTACACGCCACGACTGACGCGCCGGCAAGCCACCCAAAACTACTCTATTCCCCCGTCACTTGCTAGAATGCCCCCCCACTTGCCACGGTATGTAGCCTGGGTTTCACTCCGTTCAACCCAGGCTACATCATCGATAGAATACTCACTATTAACCGGAAACAGATCATGAGCACCATCAAAACCATCGAAGGTGATTTCCAGGCCAGCGACGCGCGTTTCGCCATTGTGGTCGCGCGCTTCAACGGCTACGTCGTCGAAAGCCTGCTGGCCGGCGCCATCGACACGCTGAAACGTCACGGTGTCGAGGACAAGAACATCGTCGTCGCGCGCGTGCCCGGCGCCTTTGAGATTCCACTCGCCGCGCAGCGCCTCGCCGCCGGTAAAAAGCACGACGCCATCATCGCCCTGGGCGCGGTGATTCGCGGCGCCACGCCGCACTTCGAATACGTCGCCGGCGAATGCACCAAGGGCCTCGCGGCAATCTCGCTGCAATACGACCTGCCGGTCGGTTTCGGCGTGCTCACCGTCGACAGCATCGAGCAGGCCATCGAGCGCGCCGGCACCAAGGTCGGCAACAAGGGTGTCGATGCCGCATTGTCCGTGCTGGAGATGGTCAGTCTGTTGCGCCATCTGTCGAAGTGACATCCATGTCATCCGCCGGCGGGAAGATCTCCAGCAGTGCCCGCCGCCGCGCTCGCCGTTGTGCGGTCCAGGCGCTGTATCAATGGCAGGTCAGCGGCAACGATCTCAACGATATCGAAATACAGTTCCGCGCCGAGCCTGAAAATCAGAAGGCCGACTTCGATTATTTTCATGAGTTGCTGCACCAGGTGCCGGCGCATGCGGACGAGTTGGATGCTGCTCTCGCGCCTTGTCTGGATCGGCCCATACCGGAGCTTGATCCGGTCGAACGTGCGGTTCTGCGGCTGTGCGCCTATGAACTGATGCATCGCCTCGACGTGCCGTACCGCGTAGTCATCAATGAAGGCGTGGACCTCGCCAAACTGTATGGCGCGGATCAGAGTCACAAGTACATCAACGGTGTGCTCGACCGATTGGCGCGCGAGCTGCGGCCGGTGGAGCAGCGCGGCTGAGCGATCCGTCGCATCTCTAAGAATGAGAGTTCCCTCTCCCTGCGGGAGAGGGCCAGGATGAGGGGGATCAATACCATGCCTTCAAAGCTTGGCAAGTGATCTCCGGTGTTGACGTTCATCCCCGCGAAGCAACACAATCGCCCCATGCCGCTCTCCGAATTCAATCTCATCGAACGTTACTTCACCCGTCAGTCCCGCGCACGCGACGACGTCGTGCTCGGCATCGGCGACGATGCCGCACTGGTGCGCGTGCCTGATGGCATGGAACTGGCGCTGGCCATCGACACGCTGGTAGCCGGCGTGCATTTCCCCATCGATACCGATGCGGCATCGCTCGGCCACAAGGCCCTGGCCGTGAATCTCAGCGACCTTGCCGCGATGGGCGCGGAACCGGTCTGGGCGACCCTGGCGCTGACGTTACCCGAAGCCAACGAACAATGGCTGGACGATTTCAGTCGCGGCCTGTTCGCACTGGCCGAGCGCTACAATGTGCAACTGATCGGCGGCGATACCACGCACGGGCCTTTGACCATCACCGTCCAGGCGCACGGCTTCGTCCCCGCGGGGCAGGCGCTGCGACGCGCCGGAGCGCGCCCGGGCGATCTTATTTATGTCACCGGCACGCTCGGCGATGCCGGCCTCGCGCTGCTGGCCTCGCAGGAAGAAGTGAAACTGCCGCTCAAGGACATGACCTTCGTGCTCGATCGCCTGAATCGTCCGGAACCACGCATTGCCGTCGGTCAGGCACTGCGCGGCATCGCGCACGCCGCCATCGACGTGTCCGATGGACTCGCTGCCGATCTCGGTCATATCCTCGATGCCAGTAAAGTCGGTGCGACCATCCAGGTGGAACGCCTGCCTTTGTCGCCGGTGCTGCAAGAATACTTTCATATGATCGGTGGCTGGATCGTGCCGCTGGCCAGCGGCGACGATTACGAACTGTGCATTACCGTGTCGCCGGACCAACAGGCCGCGCTGGAAAATGCCTGTGCGCAGCACGCTTGTCCCTGCACCTGGATCGGCAGCGTCAACGCCAGCCCGGGCCTGCACTGTTTGATGGACGACGGCACCGAGATCGGCGCACCGTCCGGCTATCAGCATTTCACGGGCGGATGACGCGTATTGTGCCGCAGAGAAAGAATCCGCCGATCCCCGCCGGCCTGTGGCACCGCCCGGTACACCTGCTGGCCTTCGGGCTGGGCACCGGCACTGCGCCATTCGCACCCGGCACCTTCGGTACACTGCTCGGCATTCCCGTTTATCTGGCCATGCAATCGCTGTCGCTGCCGATCTACCTCGCGCTGTGCGCCGTGCTGTTCGCCGTGGGTGTGGTGCTTTGCCACATAACCGCGCGCGATTTGAACGTGCACGACCATCCCGGCATCGTCTTCGATGAGATCGTCGGTTATCTGGTCACCATGGTTGGCGCACCGCGCGGCTGGCCGTGGATAATTGCGGGATTCCTGCTGTTTCGCCTGTTCGACATCTGGAAGCCCTGGCCGGTGCGTGTCGCCGATCGCGGCGTCGGCGGCGGCTTTGGCATCATGTTCGATGATCTGCTGGCGGCCGTCTATGCGGCGCTGGTTATGGTTGCGGCTGTGCAATACTTCTCTGGTTGAGACCGCCAAGGATTCGCATTTGAGGCCCGCTCTTTCATGCGCTGTCAGCTTGCCTGACTTCGCCCGCAGCACTCTTCAATTCCCGCGACCGATATCGCGCATAAAAGGTGCTGCCAAGAAACAGCAGCATGCTGCAGGCGATTTCCAGCGCGGCGTATTGCCGCTCGGCGCGATTGGACCAGGTTTCCACCACGCCGTGGGTAAAATACAGCAGGCTCAACATGCTGAGCCAGGCGTGTGTGTAGGGCCGACCGTACAATACCCCGCGCAAAGCGAATAGCAGTGGCCCGACCATCAGTGGCAGCACCAGGGCGACCGGCCTGTGATTCGGTGGTGCGAATACTGTCAGCCACAGTGTCAGCAAGATCAACAAACCGAAATAGCCAAGCAGCGTGCCGAGTCGCGCCAGTTGCGTCAGTGTCATGCGTGCAGCGCCGCGGACTTGCCGTGTTGCAGGTACGATGCGGTCTCGGCCAGACGTTTGCCCAGCGCCAGACAGAGCCGTTTTTCCTCATCACTGACCTGTCGTTTATTGTCGGCGCCCGCATGGTGGCTCACGCCATAGGGTGTGCCGCCGCTGTGCGTGTTGAGCAGATCAATTTCCGTGTAGGGGATGCCCAGTAACAACATGCCGTGATGCAGCAAGGGCAGCATCATCGAAGTCAGCGTGGTTTCCTGGCCGCCGTGCAGACTGCTGGTGGACGTGAACAGCGCGGCGGGTTTGCCGGACAGCGTGCCGGCGATCCAGAGCGCGCCGGTCGAGTCGAGGAAATATTTCAGTGCGGCGGCCATGTTGCCGAAGCGTGTCGGACTGCCCAGGGCCAGTCCGACACATTCCTTGAGATCGTCATGTGTCGCATACGGCGGACCTTCATTGGGGATCGTGTCCTCGGTCGCCGCGCAGACGGCGGATACCGCGGGTACGGTGCGCAGGCGCGCCTGCATGCCAGGCACCTGTTCGACGCCACGCGCAATCAGTCGCGCCAATTCCGAGGTGGCACCGTAGCGGCTATAATAAAGAATCAGGATCTCGGACATGACGTTGCTCTACTGAGAAATGACGGGGCAATTATGGAGGGTTGGGATTCAATAAGCGATGGGTTGTAGTGGCGCTCCCGCAAGTCCACGCGGCGGTCGACAACAAGCCCTTGCCGCAGAAATTCATAATCTTGTACGCTCTAAAGGATCTTCAATATCTGCTCCGGAGGTCTACCCACGGCGGCTTGAACAGGCGTGACGAGAATCGGGCGCTCGATCAGAATTGGATATTTGACCATCGCGGCAATCAACTCGCGGTGGCTCAGCTTGGGATTGTCCAGGCCGGCCTCCCGGTATTCTCGTTCATGGGTACGCAGTAAGGCGCGTGGTTCGATACCGAGCTTGGCGATGATGCTGGCCAGTTCGGCGGCGCTGGGCGGTGTTGTCAAGTATTCGACTAGTACTGGCTCAATATCGTGCTCTTTCAGCAACGCCAGAGTCTGGCGCGATTTGGAGCAATGCGGATTGTGGTACAACACATAGGGGCGGTCTGACTTGATCATGATGGCGCTTGGATTCCTTGACGGTTCTGTAGCTGCGGTGATAGCTTCTGGGTCGGACTAATCCAGCATTCAGTGGTTCAGCAGATCGCCTGCCAATTATGATGATACCGCACACCAATCGCCTGCTGTCCAGTATTGCTGGTATCGTCGCCTTGCTGGCGGCTGCCGGCTGCGCGACGGCACCGGTCCAGGAGATGAGCGATGCGCGCCAGGCGATAGCCGCGGCGCGCGATGCCGACGCTGCGCGACGCACCCCCGAGTTGCTGCACTCCGCCGAGCAATCCCTGCAGGATGCGCAACTGCAACTGAAGAATTATTTCTACACCGAGGCGCGCAAGCGCGCCATTGCGGCCAAGGCGCAGGCCGTGCAGGCCCGCCGTGAGGCGGAAGAGCAGGAGCGCTTGGAACAAGAACATGCGGCGCAAGCCGCCATCGCCGTCGCGCAGCGCGCCATCCAGGAATCCGCCGCGCTGGGAGGTTCGTGGCGTGACTCGGACAGCGTGTTGAAATCCGCCGAGGCGGCGCTGCAGGCCAGTAATTATGCCCAGGCGTGGAAACGAGCCGAGCTTGCCGGACAACAGGCGCAGCAGGCCAGTAATCAGGCCTATCTGGAAAAGGCGCGACACCTCATCACGGTCGCGAAGTCGCGACGCCATCCCTCGAAAATGCAACGCCGCATCGTGAAGGCGGCGGAGGCGGCCCTGCATCAGCAGGCCGGTAAACAGGCCTATATGCTGATCAAGCACCTGTGTCGATGAAGTCAATCATTTGATAGCGATCAATCCGTGAAATGGCGGTGTGAGCCGGTGCGGTCAGTCGAGACTGCCATCCCGCGCCGCTTTCAATACCAGCACATCGAAATCTTGCGCATCCATCAGGCCGCGTGCGGCGACGATGTCGCGCACCGGCTGACCGCTCTGCTCCGATTCCTTCGCAACTTCCGCTGCGGCGGCATAACCGATGTGCGTATTGAGCAGCGTCGCCAAGCCGACGCTGGCGTGCAGAAACATCCGGCAGCGTTCGCGGTCGACCTTCAGGCCCTTGAGATTACGTTCGGTAGCGGCATTCAGGGCGTTGGTCAGCCAGTCCATGGCATCGAACAGCGCGGAACCAAGCGCCGGCATCATCACGTTCAGCTCCAGTTGTCCCGCTTGCGTCATGGCGGCGACGGCGGCGTCCTGACCGAGGATCTGATAACACACCTGATTGAGCATCTCGAACATCACCGGGTTGACTTTGCCAGGCATGATCGATGAGCCAGGCTGCACCGGCGGCAGCACGATCTCGCCCAGTCCGGTGCGCGGACCGGAAGCGAGTAGGCGCAGATCGTTGCTGATGCGGATCAGTTCCAGCGCCAGGTCGCGGATAGTGGAGGAGAGCGCCTGGAGATCGCCCATGGATTGCATCTGCGCGGCAAGATCGGCGGCGGGGCGGATGGGTTCGGCGCACAGACGTGCCAGTTCGGCGGCGACTCTGCCGATGTAGTCGGGCGCGCAGTTCAAGCCGGTGCCGGCGGCGCTGCCACCCAGACCGATCTCGCACAGTGAATCGCGCGTGGCTTCGATGCGCCGTGCGGCACGGCGCAGTGTGAAGGCATAGGCATTGAATTCGCGGCCCAGGGTGGTGGGCACGGCATCCTGCAGATGAGTGCGGGCGCTTTTGACGGTGTCGCACTCCTGCGCGCCGAGACGCGCGAATTCCGTTGCCATGTCCTGCACGGACGTGAGCAGGCGCGGTAATTTGGCGAGTGCCGCGAGGCGGATCGCGGTGGGGATGGTGTCGTTGGTGCTCTGACCCATATTGACGTGATCGTTGGGATTGATCGGCTTGTACACGCCACGCGCGCCGCCCAACGCTACGTTCGCCAAGTTGGCGATGACCTCATTGCTGTTCATGTTGTGGCTGGTGCCGGCGCCGGCCTGGAAACGATCGACCACGAACTCTTCCAGGAATTCGCCGGCCAGTATCCGGTCGCAGGCGGCGATGATAGCCGTGGCATTGCGGTCGTCGAGCCACGCGGGTTGCCGGTTGGCGGCGGCGGCGGCGCGTTTGATGCGCACATGAGCCAGGACAAAATCGCGGTCCGGCAAACGGCCGCTGATGGGGAAATTGGCCACCGCGCGCATGGTCTGGGCACCGTACCATGCGCGTTGTGGAACCTTCACCTCGCCTAGACTGTCTTTTTCATGGCGGTATGCGTCGCTGTTCATGATTTCTCCCCTGGATCAGGCATGCGGTACAATAGGCGCGGTATTATGGTGCTACCGTGCAGGGCTGCTTAAATTCAACGCTAGAAGGTATTACCGGTGTCATTGCTTAAATGGGTTGCCGTTGTTGTGTTGGGCGTGGGTCTGGGCGCTGTCCAGGCGGCCGAGCCGGATTTTACACTGTCCGACCCTCAGGGCGTCAGGCATGACCTTAAAGACTATCGCGGCAAGTGGGTAGTGGTGAATTATTGGGCGACGTGGTGTCCGCCGTGTCTGGAAGAAATTCCCGATCTGATCAAGTTTCATAACAAACACAAGGATCGCGATGCGGTGGTCGTCGGCGTGGATTACGAAGACCTCCCTGCCCAGCAACTCGCCAGCCACGTCAAGCAGCTCGGCATCAGCTATCCGGTGATGCAGGCCGATCCGTCGGTTGTGCCCATCTTTGGCGATGTGCCGGGTCTGCCGACCACCTTTCTGATCAACCCGCAGGGGGAACTGGTGGCCAAGCAGAACGGGCCGATCACGGCGGCGGCGCTGGAAAGCTACATCCGTCGCAAGTCCGCCCTCCCGACCAAGCCGCCAGTCCTGCCTGCCACGGCGGTACCCAGTCACGGACCTTGAGGCTGTGCCGGCGCCGAACGACGCCACCCCGCCGATTTTCTGATCGCTACGGCCGGCCCGTAGTGCGTTATACTGGTGCGGCATCGCTGCCGATGAGTCACTCCACACCAGAGTCATCGCGGCATGGGCTTGCTACCTTGACATGAATTTCAGCCGCTATAAACAGTTACGACTGGAAGAAACCGACTCAATGAACTCCCCTGCAGCCGCAACCCGCGGCCGTCGAGCTTGGCTCGGCATGAGCCTCTGTACCCTGATTTATATAGCTGCTCATGCGGCGTCGCCAGCGTCTGAGGGTTTGCCCGATCCACTGACATTGGACTATGCCTTGTCGCTGGCCGGGACACCCGATCCGGTTGTGAGTGAGGCACAGGCCGATGTCGCGCTGGCAAAGGCGCACCAGCAGGGTGCGGCCGCCGACAGCAACATGCAGGCTGCTTTGCAGGGGCGTGCCTTCCGGGTCGATCCGTCGCCCATTGCCCTTGATCAGCGGCGCAATGACAGCAGTATCAGCTTGGTCGTGCGTAAACCGCTCTTTGATTTTGGCCGCAGCCGTGCCGGCGAGAGTGCTTCGAAATTAGAACTGCAGGGCAGCGAATTGCGGTTGCTGGATGCCCGGCGGCAACGCCGCTTGAATATCATGACGCGCTATTTCGATGTCCTGTTGGCCGATCTGGCGGTCGACCGTGATGATGCGGCACTGGCGCTGGCCGAACGCGTCTTCAAGAGTGCCGTGGCGCGCCAACAGCTCGGGCAGATCTCGCGCATCGAGCGCGGCGCCGCAGAAGACCAGTTTCTGGCCGCGAAGCGTCAGCAACTGGTCAGCGCCGCAGGCTTGCGGGCGGCGCGTGCCGCGCTGGCGAATACGCTGAACTGGCCGGGTCAATTGCCCGCCAGGCTGAGCCCGCCGGAGTACAAGGGTCTGGATCGATCCGTGCCGCCGCTACAGACTGTGCTGAACGCGGCGCAGACACACAATCCATTGATGCTGGCGCAGCGCGCCAGTGTGGAGGCCGCTTTAAAGCGTGTTCAGGCCGCCCGAGCGCGACGCCTGCCGGTGCTCAATGGTGAATTGGCCGCTTCGGATTATACGCGACAGACTGATGAGCGTGACAAATGGCATGCCGGTGTGACCCTGGATGTGCCGCTGTACACAGGCGGAAGAACCCAGGCGACGGTCGCCACGCGCCATGCCGAATTGCTGCAGGCCGAAGCGGAGTATGCGCGCGCCCATCAGTCTCTTACGCAAGCGCTGCAGGCCGAACTTGATGATCTCGGGACTCTGCAAGTGCAGCGTGACCAGGCCCGCGTGCAATTGGAATTTCGTACCTTGGCCCTGGAGCGCAGCCTCGGGCTGCACGGCAAATCGCAGGACGATGCAGTCGATGCCGATCGGGCGCGACTCGCCACGGCCAAACTGTTTCGCACCCAGACCGATTGTCAATTAGCGCTGGCATGGGCGCGTCTTGATGCCTTGCTCGGCGGCCAGGCCGATCCTACGGCGCCGATAGGCGATGCCGCGATTCCGCTTCCTCTCAAGAACTGACCGGATCATGATCACCATGTTGAAACGCATCTCGTCCAAATCCCTGTCACGCGGCATGCTGGGGCTGCTGATCGCCGTTATATCGGGCATCGTGCCGCTGCATGCGCAAACCAGCTCGAACAAGACCGACAGCATCGATGTTGCGCCAGTGCCGGGTGCGCCGATCAACGCGACCGTGCAGTGGTTGCACCGTGTCGAATTGAGTACGCCGCTGACAGCGACCGTCACCGAAGTGCTGGTAGAGGCCGGCGATACTGTCAAGAAAGGTCAGGTGCTGTTGCGTCTCGACGCGCGCGCACTGCAGGCGATGGCGTTGCGGGCGCAGGCCGAGCAGGCCCGGCTCCGCATCGCTCGCGACGAAGCCGAAAATGAATTGCGTCGTTCCATAACGTTACATCAGCGTAAGCTGCTCTCGGATCATGAACTGCAGACGGCGCGCATATACGCGGCACGGATTGAATCCGACTTCAGCGCCGCACAGGCGGCCAATGCGCAGGCTCAGCTTGATCTCGAACACTGTACCTTGCGTGCGCCGTTCGACGGCGTCGTGGTGCAGCTCAGCGCAGAACCGGGTCAGACGGTGGTGTCGAGCCTGAAACCCGAGACGCTGCTGGTAGTGGCCGAAACCGGCCGGATGCGCGCCCGTGCCGAGGTGCAGCGCGAGGTACTGGCGAAGATACACAGGGGGCAGGCCTACGATGTCATCGTGGCCAAGCAGAAGTATCACGGTACGGTGAAATACGTCGGTCTGGAACCAGTGGATGGTTTGGGCGGTCCGTACGCCCAGTACGAACTCGTGGTTGAATTCAATCCGCCGCTGGAGGTCGGATTATACGCAGGACAACCGGCGCAACTGGCCTTGCCGTGAAGCTATGCCGCCGCTGCCGGGTCACGGGGCTCGTGCAGGGGGTTTTCTTCCGCGCCTCGACGTGTGCCCGCGCCCAGCAACTGGGCGTCACCGGATGGGCCAGAAATCTTCCCGATAGCAGTGTCGAGGTGCTGGTCTGCGGCAGTCAAGCTGCGGTCGCGCAGCTGTGCCAGTGGTTGCGGTCAGGATCGCCGCAAGCGCGTGTCAGCGCAGTGTACTGCAGCGATGAGATCTGGCAGGAAATAAACACATTCACCGCTCGGTGAATTTAGCGGCCAGCGATAAGCAGGGTAGGCAGGTTGTTTCTGCCCATGCGTGCATGATCCGCATCCTACCGAAGTTTCGCGGTACGTCCGGCAGGTTCTGTACAGGGCAAGTGGTCGGGATGGTTGTCCGGTATCAGTACCGTGTTGTATAGCTCGTGTGGATCCGGTTTGGGGTAATTCAGCGTGTAATGCAGGCCGCGACTCTCTTTGCGGGCCTGCGCACTGCGGATGATCAGTTCGGCGACCTGGGCCAGGTTGCGCAATTCGAGCAGGTCGTTGCTGATACGGAAATTGCCGTAGTAATCGGCGATCTCGTGCCGCAGCAGATCGACGCGGCGTTTGGCGCGTTCCAGGCGTTTATCGGTGCGCACGATGCCGACGTAGTCCCACATGAAGCGCCGCAGCTCATCCCAGTTATGTGACACCACCACCTGCTCATCCGAATCGGTGACGCGGCTTTCGTCCCAGGCCGGTACGGACGGCGGTGATGGCAGGTCGTCGAGGTGCTGATCGATGTGCTCGGCGGCCGCCGCACCGAACACCAGGCATTCCAACAGCGAGTTGCTGGCCATGCGGTTGGCGCCGTGCAGGCCGGTGAACGCGGTCTCGCCGATGGCGTACAGCCCCTCGATATCGGTACGGCCATTGCGGTCGGTCATTACACCGCCACAGGTGTAGTGCGCGGCCGGCACCACCGGGATCGGCGCCTGCGTCATGTCGTAACCGAATTCCAGGCAGCGGGCGTAGACGTTCGGGAAGTGCTCGCGAATAAATGCCGCGGGTTTGTGGCTGATGTCCAGATATACGCAGGGTTCACCGAGGCGTTTCATCTCATGGTCGATAGCGCGCGCCACGATGTCGCGCGGCGCCAGTTCGGCACGCTGGTCGAAACGCGGCATGAAGCGTGTGCCATCCGAGAGTTGCAGTCGGCCGCCTTCGCCGCGCACTGCTTCGGTGATGAGATAGGTCTTGGCTTTGGGGTGATACAGACAGGTCGGGTGGAACTGGATGAATTCCATGTTGGCGACCCTGCAGCCGGCGCGCCAGGCCATGGCGATGCCGTCGCCGGTCGAGGTATCCGGGTTACTGGTGTACAGATAGACCTTGCTGGCGCCGCCGGTGGCCAGGACCACGCTGCGGGCGCGCAAGGTTTCGACTTTGCCGCGACCGCGATCCAGTACGTACGCCCCCAGCGCCTGGTTGCCTGCAAAGCCGAGCTTGGCGCGGGTGATCAGGTCGACGGCGATGTGATCCTCGAGCAGGGTCACGTTGGGGCATTGCCGTACTTGCTCGACCAGCGTGGTCTCGATGGCGCGACCGGTGGCATCGGCGGCGTGGATGACGCGGCGGTGACTGTGACCGCCTTCGCGGGTCAGGTGAAATTCCAGTCGGCCGTCGGGTCCTTGCTCGCGGGTGAACGGCACGCCGCGGTCCACCAGCCAGCGGATCGCTTCGGGCGCGCGCTCCACGGTATAGCGGACGATCGCCGGATCGCAAAGGCCGGCGCCGGCATCCAGTGTGTCCTCAACGTGTGATTCGATGGAATCGTCTTTGTCCAGTACCGCGGACACGCCGCCCTGGGCATAGAGCGTCGAGCTCTCGGTAACCGGTCCCTTGGAGAGTACCGCGACACGCAGCCGTGCGGGCAGGCGCAGGGCGAGACTCAGTCCGGCACCGCCGCTGCCGATAATCAGTACGTCAAATGGCATTGTCTGACTCATTGCTTGAGTCGCTCTGTATGATTAGGGTATGTTGTATAGGTTTTGCGCTCCCGCCGGGTCTTGACCGGCACGGCGAAACCGGCTCTGCCGGGCGAGCGCGTTGAAAATATACCCTGAATCGGTCGCGGGCGGCGAACTATCTCTATCCCGGACTGTCAATCATAATGTGCGAAAGGAATCGTGCCTGGTGCAAAGAGGATGGCCCGGATGGGCGAACAGAGTGTCGATCGTGAATTGGTGGTTCGTGTTCAGCAGGGCGACAAACGGGCATTCGATGTGCTGGTACTCAAGTACCAGCACAAGATCGTCAAGCTGATTTCACGTTACATCCGCGATCATGCCGAGTGCCAGGACGTGGCTCAGGATGCCTTCATCAAGGCTTACCGTGCTTTGAGCGGTTTCCGTGGCGAAAGCGCGTTCTACACTTGGCTGTACCGGATCGCCATCAATACGGCCAAGAATTATCTCGTGGCTCAGGGTCGACGCCCTGGCGATGATATGATCGATGCTCAGGATGCTGAACAGTTCGAGGGCGAATCAAATCTCAAGGAATATGCCACCCCCGAACACGTGGCGCTGAAGGACGAGATCGAACGGACGGTGTTCCAGGCTATCGACGAACTGCCCGAGGATCTGCGCATGGCCATCACGTTGCGCGAACTCGAGGGCCTGAGTTACGAAGAGATCGCTCAGGCCATGGGTTGTCCGATCGGCACGGTGCGTTCACGGATATTTCGGGCGCGCGAGGCCATTGATGTGAAACTCCAGCCGCTGTTGGACGAGCGTTGACTGCGCAAAGTGAGGCATGTATGAGCGATAAACTGAACGAGCAAGTATCGGCCTGCGTCGATGACGAGAACGACGCCAGTGAAACCGCCTTGCTGTTGCGTCGATTGAGCCAGGACGACGGTATGCGGTCGCGCTGGGCGCGCTATCATCTGATCAGCGATGTGCTCAGGAACCACTTGCCGGAACAGCCTTCGATGGCGCTGGCCGGCCGAGTCCGCGCGGCAATTGAATGTGAGCCGACACCGCAATTGCGCTTCAGTGCCGGGCGCCTGTTCAAGCCGGCAGCCAGCATTGCCATTGCCGCCTCGGTGGCGGTGCTGGCCGTGTTCGCCGTGCGGTTGTTGCCGACGGCGACCAATTCCGTGCAACCCGAACAACTTGCCAGCGCCGCCACCACGGCGCAATTCCTGCCTGGGCATGGCAGCCGCTGGTATCGTACCCGGCCGGAAGTCGCCGATCACCTCAATGACTTCATGCTGAATCACAGTGGCCATGCCGCAACGGCGGGGATGCAGCCGGTAATACCTTATGTCCGTCTGGTGGGCTATGACGTTGGGCAGTGAGCGACTGCCGATCGGTCTGCTGAGTCTGTTATTGGCATTGCCGGTAGCTGCACTGGCGGCGCCGGCGACCGACAACGCCCGTGTCTGGCTCGACAAGATGAACCAGGCTACCGAGCACCTGAATTATGACGGTACCTTCATTTATCAGCATGATGATCACTTCGAGGTCATGCGCATCCTGCACCAGTCCGACCCCAAGGGCGAACGTGAACGGCTGATATCATTGAATGGTACGCCCCGTGAAGTCATTCAGAACGGCAACAAAACGACCTGCTACATGCCCGGCCGCAAGTCGGTGATAGTGAGCAAGAGTCAGCCGCGCGAGCCCTATCCCATTGATCTTCCAGAGGATGCGTCACAGCTTTCCAAGTATTATCGAATTTTCCTGGGGAAGAGAGGGCGCATTGCGGGTTATGATACCCAGGTCATCACCATAGCCCCGCGCGACGAATATCGCTATGGGCACCGACTGTGGTTGGAAGAAACCAATGGAATGCCGCTGGAATCCGACCTGATTGACGCGCACGGCGCCACCGTCGAGCAGATGATGTTCACGAACATCCAGTTTTTGCCGCAAATTTCCGAGCAATTACTGCAAACCAAGCTGAACAGCACCGGCTTCGTCTGGCATCGTGACGCCGATGAAACCGATGACACCCCGCTGCAAAAGACCACCTGGATGGTGACCCATCTGCCAGAAGGGTTTATGCTCACTCACCATAGCCAACACCCGATGCCGAGCAGTAAGTACGTTGCTGAACACATGGTCTACAGCGACACGCTGGCATCGCTCTCGGTGTTTATCGAACAGGTGGGCGAGGACAGAAGAATGCTTCTTAATGGCGCGTCTCATATGGGGGCAGCCAATGCCTATGGGACTTTTGTGGATAATTACCATGTCACCGTTGTCGGTGATGTTCCGGCGGCGGCCGTGCGCCTTGTGGGCGAATCGATCCGGCATCGATCCCCTGCCGGCAGTCCCTAGCACTCGGCCATGTTAGAAGAGCAGGGGCGCATCGTCGAGGTCCGCGACGGCTATGTGTGGGTCGAGACGCTGCGACGCTCAAGCTGCGGCCAGTGCAGTATCAACGCTGGCTGCGGTACCTCGGTATTGAGCCGGGTGTTAGGACAGCGGCGCACGCGGGTGCGGGCCCTGGATTCCCTCGGCAGCAAGACCGGCGATGAGGTCGTGATCGGCATCGAAGATGCCATGCTGCTGCGCGGTTCGCTGGCGGCTTATCTGGCGCCGTTGCTGGGCTTGTTGCTGGGCGCGGTGAGCGGCGCCCGATTGGCTGCCGGACTGGCCATTTCCGGCGAGGCCGCCAGTATTCTCTGTGCGCTCGCGGGGCTGGCCGCCGGCCTCGTATGGTTGTCGTTCTACGCGCGCCGCACCGCCCGCGACCGTCGTTATCAACCGGTGGTTTTGCGGCGCGCCCCACACATCATCTTTTCCAACCAAGGCTAAGGAGTATTCATGCGTTCGTTACCTTTCAGGGACACCTTGTCCGTTGTGATCGTTGCCTGCCTGATGCTGGCGCCGGTGGCGGCGTCAGCACAAATGAACTCATTGCCCGATTTTACCCCCCTAGTGGAAACCAATGCCCCCGCAGTGGTCAATATCAGCACCACGCAGAAAATGAAAGTGCAGCATCCGCAACTGCCCCCGGGCATGCAGATCCCCAACCTGCCCGAGGACAGTCCGTTCGGCGATCTTTTCAAGCATTTTTTCGGTGAGGGCGAGGACGGCTCGCCGGAGGAGTTCGACGCGCAATCGCTCGGTTCAGGATTCATCATCTCCAAGGACGGCTACATCTTGACCAACAACCATGTCATCAAGGGTGCGGATCAGATTGTGGTGCGGCTGTCCGACCGCCGTGAATTCGAAGCCAAATTGGTTGGCGCCGATGAGCGCAGCGACCTGGCGGTTCTGAAGATCCCCGCTGACAATCTACCCACCGTCAAAATCGGCAAGTCCAAAGACCTGAAGGTGGGTCAGTGGGTGTTGGCGATCGGCTCGCCGTTCGGTTTCGACCACTCCGCGACCGCCGGTATCGTCAGCGCGCTGGGCCGGAATCTCCCCAGTGAGAATTACGTGCCTTTCATTCAGACCGACGTACCCATCAATCCCGGCAATTCCGGAGGTCCGCTGTTCAACATGGATGGCGAAGTGGTCGGTATCAACTCGCAGATCTACAGTCGTACCGGCGGCTACATGGGCCTGTCGTTTGCCATTCCCATCGAAGTGGCCATGGATGTCACCCAGCAGCTCAAAAACAAAGGTAAGGTCAGTCGTGGTTGGTTGGGCGTGTTGATTCAGGACGTATCGCGTGAACTGGCTGAATCCTTCGGCATGACGAAGCCGGGTGGCGCGCTGGTCGCGAAGATTCTGCCGGGCAGTCCGGCGGCCAAGGCGGGCGTGCAGGTGGGCGACGTGATTATGGAATACGACGGCACGCCGATCGATGACTCGTCCGAATTGCCGCCGCTGGTCGGCCGCACCAAGATCGGTACCAGCACTCCGATAAAGGTGCTGCGCAATGGCAAGGAATTGTCGTTGAGCGTCAAACTTGGTGAATTGCCGGACGAAGAAGAGACTAAACAGGCTCGCGAAGCACCCAGGCACACCCGTACCAACCGTATCGGTGTGAGCGTGGCCGATCTGACGCCGGAACTGCGTAAAAGCCTTGAAATCAAGAAATACGGCGTGGTTGTTGACGACATCGGCGATGGCCCGGCCTTGAGTGCGGGGATTCGCAAAGGCGATATCATCATGAGCATCGGCGGTGAAAGGATCGAGAACGCCACGCACTTCGAGCGCGTCATCAAGGCGTTGCCGGCCGGCAAATCAGTGCCGGTATTGATCCAGCGTCGCAGTGGCCCGATGTTCCTGGCGCTGAGGATTCCCGGCAAGGAGTGATCGGAACAGTACAGTATCGACCACAACGGCGCCGGGGAGACCCTCCCCGGCGCCTTTGTGTTTCAGGGTGCATGATTCTAAAGGTGCTGCCGAACCACTGCCGCTTTTCTTCCGCGTACGCGGGCGGAGAGGGGGCTTCTTTGTCTGGGAATCCTTGATTTGACGCCGCTGATCCTCTATACACGTACCGGCTGTTCATTGTGTCTGGCCATGGAGGCGCAACTGGTCGGGCTCGGCCCTGAAGGGCTGTTCACACTGACGATCATCGATCTTGAAGACCATCCGGAGCTGGAATCACGCTACGGGGAATGGGTGCCGGTGCTGATGGCTGGGGCAACGGAATTGGGCCACTATCATCTCGACGTGGCCGCGCTACGGGACTGGCTCGCGCGGCAGCCATCGACGTGAGCTTGGTCGGCATCGGCCGTCAGAGCCTTCCCGCGTCGCAGCTATCAGCCGGCCTATTTTACAGCTATAATGCCGCAGGTTTTTTACTCCAACGGGTTTCAACGGAGACAACGCTGCTGGCCTGCTTCGGCGCGCCGACTTCGCGGAACCGCTTGACATCACCCTCACAACAGCCGAGCCGCGCCAGATACTTATCCTCATGACTGACATGCGGCATATCCGCAATTTCTCCATCATCGCGCACATCGATCATGGCAAATCCACGCTCGCCGACCGCTTTATTCAGCTCTGCGGCGGCTTGAGCGCGCGCGAGATGTCGGCGCAGGTGCTCGACTCCATGGATATCGAGCGTGAGCGCGGCATTACGATCAAGGCCCAGAGTGTCGCGCTGAATTACACGGCGCGCGACGGTATAAGCTATCAACTCAATCTGATCGATACTCCCGGCCATGTGGACTTCGCCTATGAAGTGTCGCGCTCGCTGGCAGCCTGCGAGGGCGCGCTGCTGGTGGTTGATGCATCTCAGGGTGTCGAAGCGCAGACCGTGGCTAACTGCTACACGGCCATGGAGCAGGGTCTGGAGGTCGTGCCGGTCCTGAATAAGATCGATCTGCCGGCCGCCGAACCGGAGCGCGTTGCCGAGGAGATCGAGGAGATCATCGGCATCGAGGCCACCGACGCAGTGCGCGTCAGTGCCAAGACCGGCATCGGCATCGAGGACGTGCTCGAAGAGCTGGTGAAGCGTGTCCCGGCGCCGATGGGCGATCCGGATGCGCCACTGCAGGCGCTGATCATCGATTCCTGGTTCGATAATTTTGTCGGCGTCATTTCGCTGGTGCGCGTCATGCACGGGGCTCTCGTACCGAAACAAAAGATGCTGGTGATGTCGACCGGGCGCAGTTACCAGGTGGAAAAGGTTGGGGTGTTCACGCCCAAGCGCCGTGATACCGCACAGCTCAGCGCCGGCGAAGTCGGTTATGTCATCGCCGGCATTAAGGAGATCAACGGCGCGCCGGTCGGTGACACGTTGACCCGCCCCGAGCGGCCCGCCGAGCGGCAACTGCCGGGCTTCCAGAAAGTACAGCCGCGCGTATTCGCCGGTCTGTTTCCGGTCGATGCCGACGATTACGAGGCATTCCGTGAGGCCCTACAGAAACTTTGCCTGAACGATTCGGCATTGCACTTCGAACCGGAGACATCAACAGCCTTGGGCTTCGGGTTCCGCTGCGGTTTCCTCGGCATGCTGCACATGGAGATCGTGCAGGAGCGGCTGGAACGCGAGTACGACCTCAACCTCATCACCACCGCGCCGAGTGTGGTCTACCAGGTGCTGGATACCAAGGGTGATATCATCGAGATCGACAACCCGGCCGCGCTGCCACCGGTGAATTACATCGCCGAGATCCGTGAACCGATCATCCTGGCCAACATCCTCACCCCCCAGGAATATCTGGGCGCGGTCATGACCCTGTGCATCGAGAAGCGTGGCATGCAGCGTAAGTTGCAGTACCATGGTAAGCAGGTTGCGCTGAGCTTCGAGTTGCCGATGAGCGAGGTGGTCATGGACTTTTTTGACCGGCTCAAGTCGGTGAGCCGCGGTTACGCCTCATTCGATTATCATTTCGAACGCTTTCAGGTCGCACCGTTGATCAAGCTCGATGTACTGATCAACGCCGAACGTGTCGATGCCTTGTCGGTCATCGTGCATCGCGATCAGGCCGAGTATCGTGGTCGCGACCTGACGGAAAGGATGAAGGAGATCATCCCGCGGCAGATGTTCGAGGTGGCGATTCAGGCCGCGATTGGCGCGCACGTCATCGCCCGCACCACGGTCAAGGCGTTGCGCAAAAATGTGCTGGCCAAGTGCTACGGCGGCGACATCAGTCGCAAGCGCAAATTGCTGGAGAAGCAAAAGGCCGGCAAGAAACGCATGAAACAGGTCGGCAAAGTGGAGATACCGCAGGAGGCATTTCTGGCGGTGCTGCAGGTCGGTAAAAAATAGTGATCAACGATAAGAGCTGATTGACCATGAACTTAGACTTCCCAACGATTCTTGTATTGGCCACCGCGGTGACCGGGGTGATCTGGGCGCTGGATGCCGCTGTACTGCGACCGCGTCGACTGCGTCGACTCGGGCAGTTCCAGACCGGGGGCTCGGCACTGACCGACACCCGGGCGCAAGGTGAACCCTGGTACGTGGAATATTCCAAATCATTTTTCCCGGTGATTCTGGCGGTGCTGCTGCTGCGCTCCTTCCTGGTGGAACCGTTCCGGATTCCCTCGGGCTCGATGATGCCGACCCTGCTGGTCGGTGATTTCATCCTGGTCAATAAATATACCTACGGTCTGCGACTGCCGGTGATCAACAAGAAAGTGGTCGATATCGGTGAGCCGCATCGTGGTGACGTGGTGGTGTTCCGCTACCCCAAAGACCCCAGTGTCGATTACATCAAGCGCCTGGTCGCGCTGCCCGGCGACAAGCTTGCCTATTACAACAAAATCCTCTATATCAATGGCCAACCGATGTCCCAGAAGCCGCTGGGCGAATACACCGGGGTTGGTCAGGGAGTGCAAATGAGCGGTGCCAGTCTGCGCCTTGAGCGGCTCGGCAGTGTCACGCACAAGATCCTGGTGTTGCCTAACCTGTCCGGTGTGCAGGGTGAATTCACGGTGCCGCCCGGTCAGTATTTCATGATGGGTGACAATCGTGACAACAGTAACGACAGCCGCTATTGGGGTACGGTGCCGGAAGCGAATCTTATCGGCAAGGCTATGATTATCTGGATGAGTTGGGATTCAAGCAACGGCGGTCTCGACTGGCACAGAATCGGCCAACGCATCGAATAATGGCGGGGGAGAATAAGCAATGCACAAGCTATCCAAGTGTCAACGCGGGATGACCGCGATCGGTTGGTTGTTGGTTCTGGGTATCCTGTCGTTCTTTGTGTTGCTGGTGTTGCGTCTGGCGCCGGGGTATCTGGAATACTACAAGATCAAGAATGTGATTGAGTCGCTCAAGGACGAGCCGTATATCGGCAGTAAGACACCCAGTGAAATCCGTTCCTTGTTGCAGCGGCGCATCGATGTGAATGCCATCGACAGTATTCAGGCCAAGGATATCAAAATCGAACAGAAGGAAGGCAGGACCACGATCTCGACTCAATATGAGGTGCGCGTACCGATTATGGGTAATGTCGACGCCGTAAGTAAGTTCGGAGATTCAATCGAGGTCGTGGCTCATTGAGTGAGTCAGCTGCCGGTCTGAGTCGGCGCCTGGGTTATCAGTTCACCCGGATGACGCTGCTGGAAGATGCGCTCACGCATCGCAGTGCCGGCAGCCGCAACAATGAGCGCTTGGAATTTCTCGGGGACGCAATCCTGAATTTCACCATCGCCGCGGAGCTCTATCAACGTTCCGATCAGGCCGATGAAGGTGAGTTGAGCCGTTTGCGCGCTTCATTGGTGAACGCCCAGGCGCTTGCGAAATTGTCGCGGGGTCTGAATATTGGCGAATGCCTGACGCTCGGTTCCGGCGAGTTGAAAAGCGGCGGCTACCGCCGCGAATCCATTCTCGCGGATGCCCTGGAGGCCATATTTGGTGCTGTGTACCTGGATGGCGGTTTCGAAGCCTGCCGCAACCTGATACTGCGCCTGTACCAGAATACGCTGAATGATTTACCCGCCGCCGCCGATCTCAGGGATCCCAAGACGCAATTGCAGGAGTTTCTGCAATCGCGCAAGCGCTCGTTACCGAGCTACCAGGTCATCGAAGTGAGCGGCGCGGCGCATGCCCAGACTTTTATCGTCGAGTGCCGAGCCGAAGGCTTGCCGGAGCCCAGCCGAGGCCAAGGCAGCAGCCGCCGCAAAGCCGAGCAGGAGGCCGCCAGCAATGCGTTGCGGTTATTGCGATGACTGACACCAGCACGCGCAGCGGCTATGTCGCCCTGGTCGGCCGACCCAACGTCGGCAAGTCCACGCTGCTCAATAAGCTGCTGGGCCAGAAGCTCAGTATCACCTCGCACAAGCCGCAGACCACACGCCACACGTTGCTGGGTATCAATAATGTCGCCGGCGGGCAGATTGTCTACGTTGATACACCGGGACTGCACCGCGGCGGCAAACATGCCATAAATCGCCATATGAACCGCGCCGCCGGTTCCGTCATCGACGCCGTCGATGCGGTGGTGTTTCTGGTCGAAGGTCTGCGTTGGACCGATGAGGACCAGCATGTACTGGAGCGGCTGGCAACTACACCCGCGCCGGTAATCCTGGCCGTCAATAAGGTCGATCGCATCGCGGATAAGAGTCGTCTGCTGCCGCATCTGCGGGCACTGGCGGAGCGCCGCAACTTCGCCCAGGTCGTTCCTCTGAGCGCGCACAACGGCGAAAATGTCGCCGTGCTGGAAACGGAAGTGCTGAAGTTGCTGCCGATCGCCGCGCCGCTGTTCCCGGAAGACCAATTGACCGACCGCAGCGAACGTTTTCTGGCCGCGGAATTGATCCGCGAGAAATTGTTCCGGCGTCTTGGCCAGGAACTGCCCTATTCGCTGACCGTCCAGATCGAGAAATTTCGCGAGCAGAACGGCGTGCTGCATATCGATGCGATCATCTGGGTGGCGCGCGATGGCCATAAAGCCATTGTCATAGGCAAGAACGGCGAAGGGCTCAAGACTGTCGGTCAAGGCGCGCGCAAAGACATGGAACAGATGTTCGGCCGCACAGTGTTTCTGCAGACCTGGGTCAAGGTCAAGGAAGGCTGGATGGACGACGAGCGTGCGATGCGGAGTTTGGGATATACTCAAAACGATGAGTAGATAACCAAAGATAGGTTGGAGCTCGCCGCACTCTTCCCTGCCTATGCTGATTTATGGAATAGACCTTGTCCCGCATCACGCTCCAGCCCGCTTATGTATTGCACGCCCGCCCGTACCGGGATACCAGCGCATTGCTGGAGGTCTTTGCCCGCGAGCATGGGCGTCTCGGCTTGGTGGCACGCGGTGCGCGCGGCGCCAAATCCAAACTGCGCGCTGTGCTGCAGCCATTTCGGCCGGTGCTGCTGTCCTGGCTGGGACGCGGTGACCTGGGAACGCTGACCGATGCCGAACCGCAGGGCGTTGTGCCGACCTGTGCCGGCCGCGGGTTGCTGAGTGGTTACTACCTGAATGAATTGATGCAGCGTCTGACGCACCGGCATGACCCGCATCCCGCGCTGTATGACGCCTATCGGGAGGCCCTAATCGGTCTGAACGACGGCAGGTGGGTGGAGCGGGTGTTGCGCCTGTTTGAAAAGCGTCTATTGCAGGAACTGGGCTATGGGCTGGTCCTTGATCATGATGCGGCAAGCGGCGCGCCGCTGCGGGCGGCGGCGATATATCACTATCAGTTGGAGCGCGGACCGGTATTGTCACAGGCTGGCGCATGTCAGGGACTGCTGCTGCGCGGCAGCAGTCTGCTGTCGCTGGCCGGTGATGAATTGCATGACGAGTGCAGTCTGCGCGAGAGTAAGCGGTTGATGCGCGCGGTGCTCGCCCTGTATCTTGGCGACAAGCCGCTCAAGAGCCGCGATTTGTTCCGTGGTGTGGCGGCGGCTGCGGGCGTGGCCGCCCCATGATCTATGGGATAGGCACCGATATCGTGCGTGTTGCGCGCATGCGTGAGGGTCTGGAGCGGCATGGCGAGAAATTTGCCCAGCGCATACTCACGCCGGAAGAGTTCGAGGATTTTCTACGCGACCCGCGCCCGGCGCATTTTCTCGCCAAGCGCTTTGCCGCGAAAGAAGCCGCCGCCAAGGCCTTCGGTACCGGATTCTCGGACGGTCTTTATCCGCGACAGATCGGCGTTACCCACGATATCAGTGGCAAGCCCATGCTCGTCTACCGGGAGCGCGCTACGGAACTGTGCCGCAGCCTCGGCATCACCGCCAGTCACATCAGCATCGCCGATGAACAGGACCACGCCGTTGCTTTTGTCGCGTTACTCTGTGTCCCGGCTCAGGGTCAAGTATAGCGAAGTAGGGCGCAGGGTGTTGGTACCCGCGCAGCCCTAGGATAATTGCGCGGAGCTCATGGGTTCCGCCCGACATTTCTCAGTACGGAGTCGATAGCTGCGCACAGGGAGGCGTAGCGGGCGGGGACCAACTCCATGGCCTGTTTCAGCAGCGTGCTCTCCAGGGCGGCCGCGCTGTCCTTGAGATGCGGCAGGTCGCAATAACACGTCGAACCGTGCAAGCGATGTACATGGCTGTGCAAGCCCACGGTGTCGTTTGTGTAGTAGGCCTGTTCCATGGCCTGCCGGAGCGCCGGCAGTTCGGCCAGCAGCATATCGCGTAGCTCATCCACCAAGGCCTGATTGTCTCGCGCACTGCTGTGGCGGTGTGCATCGGTATGCGCGGCCAACGTACTGGCAACAGCGCCATTGGCCGACGTCCTGCCGGTCAGTGCGGGCACCCATGTGTTGACCACGGCCAGCAATTCGCGCTCATCGATCGGTTTGATCAGGCAGGCGTCAAGACCGGCGGTGAGCAGACGGTCGTGCTCCTTGGCCAGCGCATTCGCTGTCAGCGCGACAATGGGGGTGTGGCACCGGCCTTGTTCGCGAGCGCGTATCCGTTGCGTGGCCTGCACGCCGCTCAGAATCGGCATATTGATATCCATGAGGATCAGATCATACGCCTGCCCGGCGCTGAGACTACAGGCCATAGCACCGTCTTCTGCTTCTGCGACGCCGGCGCCATGGCGCTTCAGTAATGTGCTGACCAGCTTGCGGTTGATGGCGCTGTCGTCGGCGATAAGAATTCGCAGGCCGTCCAGGCTGTGCATCTGCTCCGTTATCAGGGCGGTGGTTTCCGGTGCGCAGCAGGCCGGCGCTTGATCCGGGTCGAGCAGTCGTCTGAAGGTCTCGGCTAGTTGCCGCAGGCGTACCGGTTTGCTGAGGTAGGCCGTCGCGCCGAGCTCACAGAGACGGTTGATTACCGCACGTTGCGTCGTATTCACTAAAATCAGCACCGGGCCGCCATAGACACGGCGCAGTGGTGTGATCAGGATCTGGAACCTGTCCGGGTCGAGTTCCTCGCGTGACAAGCCCAGGACCACAATCCGGTAAGGAGCCTGGGCGCGCTCCGCCGTCTCAAGCACTTGCCCCAGCAATGCCGGTTCCGCGCATTCGCCGACAATAATGTTCTCGGTATTAAGCAAGTGCTGCAAAGCCATGCGTGCGCTGGGGTGCGCTTCATAAACCAGTACGCGGGCCCGGCTGAGGGTTTTCAGCGTGGTCGGCGGGTTGTCCGTTGCCACACGGTCTTTCAGATAAGGTAACGTGAACCAGAACGTCGCGCCACGTTCTGCCGCGCGCTCGAAGCCAATCTCCCCGTGCATGAGTTCAACCAGTTTCTTGCAGATGGCGAGGCCTAGACCTGTGCCGCTGTAACGGCGTGTTTCGGTGCTGTCGGCCTGCGTGAAGGGCGCGAACAGGTTTTGCTGATCGCCCTTGTCGATGCCGATGCCGGTGTCGGTCACGGCGATCTTAATCGAGACGGTGTCGGCACTGTCGTCCTCGATCATCACGCGCAGCACCACGCTGCCGGCGTCGGTGAATTTGATGGCATTGCCGATCAGATTGGTCAACACCTGACGAATCCGCATTGGATCACCGCGCAATTCCAGGGGAACATCGGCGTAAATGAAATTGACAATCTCCAGGGATTTCTCGTAAGCCAACGGTGCGAGCAGCGTCAGTACCTCTTCGACGCTTTCGCGCAGATTGAAGGGACGATCCTGGATATCCACCTTGCCGGATTCGATCTTGGAAAAATCCAGTATATCGTTGATGATTGTCAGCAGCGTCGCCGCCGATTTGTCTATGGTTTCGACATACTCGTGCTGTTCCTCGTCAAGTTGGGTCTTTTTCAGCAGCGTGGTGAAGCCGATTACGCCGTTCATCGGCGTGCGGATTTCATGGCTGATGTTGGCCAGGAACTCTGACTTGGCACGGTTCGCGACCACGGCGCGTTTGCGCGCCAGGTCCAGCTCGACATTCTGGATTTCCACCGCCTCCAGTGTCTCGCGCAGTTCCGCCGTTGCCTGATCGACCTGCTCCTGAAGTTCTCCCTGTGCTTCCGCCAGGGCATTGGCCATGGCATTGACGCCATCCTGCAGAACACCCAGTTCGCCGCCGACGGTGACGGGCACCCGTGTCTCCAGATGACCGACTGCCAGTTTGCGTACGGCATTGGTCAGGCTCAGTATCGGCTCGCTGATGGAGCGGCTGATGCGGATGGCAAGTATGGCGCTGATGAACAGTCCCAGCAACGTCAACAGCAGGCTGTTGACGATGATGTCGCCTTGCCGGGTCGAAGTGGCGGAATGCGACAATTCCACAACCACATGGCCGAGCCGTTTACGGGCCTTGGCGACAGGTGGTGAGGATGCCGATGGCAGCGTGGTTTCGAGCTGATCATCCCAGGCGATGGCGGTCTGACGAACTACCGCGCTGAATTGCAAGCTTGCGTCGTTCTGCTGGTCCTCGGCGGTAGATGAGGCCTGACTCGCACGTTGTCGCGCTGCTTGTCGTTCGGCGTGGGCCAGTACTTTGCCGGTGGCGTCGTAGATGGTCACACTGCTGACATCGGCTTCGATGAGCGCGGCCTTCGCCAGTCGGTTGAGAATATCCTGGTTGCCGGAGAATACGCCGTACTCGGCCGCCGGCGCCAGTTGATTGGCGATAGCATGACCACGCTCGATTAGGCCATTCTCAAGGTCGTTGACGCGCGTGTTGATGAAGTAGATGTCCAGCAGCAGAGCAATGAAAGCCACTGGTAGCAGCGCCAGAAATAGTGAGCGACCTTTGATGCCCCAGTTATTCATGGCGGTTCTTGTTCCATACCCAGCAATGACCGCTGGAGTCTCCTGCTCTTCGGCAACTTAAGATTCAGGGAGCGGCCAACCTGTCGGTTCACTGCGACCTTGAAATAGGCCGGGTAGCGTGGCGCGGGCAGTATCCACCCCGCACTGGTATGGGCGGAAAGCGCCATTTCGGCCGCGGCGCGTCCGATCTGCTCGGGTGTGGAATACACTGCGGCGAGCGCGCCGGCTCTGACATAGGCCGCGGAAAATCCCAGCACCGGTACACCGTGGTGATAAGTGGTCAGCAACAGTCCGGCGACCGTGTAGCGGGTGAAAACATCTGGATCCGGCAAGGCCAGCAGCAGTTGGCTGCCGTCGAGTATCCGATCCAGCGCGGCGTTGGGATTGTTGCCCGCCGTCACGTGCTGTGTTTTCAGCGTGATTCCGAACCGCTGGGCAACTCTGCGCAGCTCGCTGTCCGAGCTTTGCGAAGAGGGACCGTACAATACCGCCAGTTCACGCAGGTTTGGAACGAGCAATCGGCACAGATGCAATTGCCGTTCGAAGGGCTGATCGATGTACAAGGCGGAACGTGTACTGCCAGCCGTGGTCAATTGTTCGTACAGCAGGCGTGGGATCAGAATATCGAGTACCGGATGCGTACGCGGCAATGTTTCTGCCAGACGCGCAGCGTCGCTGCCGATGGCGACGATCAGGTCGGCCGCCGCGGCGGCGAATTTTACAGTCGGCATATCCGCCTCCGTTGCGGCGATGAGGGCCCGCACTTTAAGTTGCGGTACCGTCGCCAGCCGCTGCATGAATGCATCGACAACCTCCTGGTAATCACCGCCGGTCCGGCTCGATAGCAGCCAGACCGTCTCAGTCCGCGTTTCGGTAGCCAGGCCGGTTTGCGCACTGATCAGAAACAGCATCAGACCGATGCACAACTGTCGACCCGCGTGCATCAGCAGCAGTTGGATGATCATAATGACGCACCGTTCAGGACAAGGCCAGGTGCACGGATCATGGCCCTTGCAATCAGCGCGCCGCGCGTCATGGTGTCGATCCAATCCCTGAACATGGAATGACATTGCCGTGCGCACCCCGCTCAGCGTTGTTGCTAGGGAAGATCACACTTGAATTCGACGAAGGCGCGGGTATCGAACAGATTCGATGGGCCGTATGATGGTCCGCGCGCGTCATACAGAAAATCCTGATAGCTGTGCATCATGTTCTGCACCACCAGGGCTACCTGGAACTTGTCAAAGGCATATCTGAAATTACGTGCCAGGCGCATATCCAGGCGTTTTTGCGTATTGGTGTGGTTGCCGGATCCCTGGTATTCCATGTTGCCGAGTTGGTAATAGATCAGGCTGCCGCTCATGTCGGCCGGCAATTTCTGCATCAACATCAGATGCAGGTTGTTTGTTGGGGTGCTGGGTACGGCACCGACGAGGGCGTACTGGTCGTTGATCTGCGTATAGGCATAACCGGCAATCACCCGGGTGTCCGCGCCGATGTGCTGGTCAAGCTGGAATTCCAGGCCCTTGACGATGGCGAGGTTGATATTGTGGAAATACTGGTAATTGTAGTCGACATTATCCTTGGCGGCATCACAGGCGGGCGTGCTGCCGGTGAGCTGCGCCTGCCGACTGGCGATATCCGTACAGACCTTGTCCGCACCGATCAGGTCGCGGAGTCTGTCGTTATATATCTTGATGTCGAGCGATGTGCCTCGCTCCGGCCAATAGAACAAGTAGCCGATCTCGCGCGATAAGATGCGTTCGGGATGCAGCGAGCCGTTGGTAAGGTACTGCTGATCCGTGAGCGTGCCATAAGGTGATGTGAAACTGTATTTGAAGTTGCCCTGGTTTTCGAACAGGGTCGGCGAACGTGTCGCCGTGGCCAGTACGGCGCGCAATGTCTGGTGTTCGGTGACATGATAATTTGCCGCGGCTCGCGGCGAAATGGTTGTGCCCGTGATGCCGTCATTTTCCAGCATCGCTCCCATGTTGGTGACAAACGACGGCAGGATGTGCCATTCGACATTGCCGAACAGGCGGTGGATGTTGTTATGCAGAGCGTCGTTGGTGCTGAAGTAGGTCGGCGCCCAGACCTGATCCTGGCGCGTGCTCGCGCCCCATACCACGCGCACGGCGGCGCCGGGCGTCAACGTATGCTGAAATTCCAGGTCGAAACGCTCTGTTCTGACACCGAGGTTGAGCGGTAATGGCGGTATGATGAACCCGCCGCCTATGTCGGTGGGCTGCGTCATGAACTCATCGTCGGTAGCGTTGTAGTTGTGATAGAACTGTATGCTGTATTCCTGCGTCGAGCTGGCAACATGCAGCCAGCGCAACTGTTCGAAGTTCGTGTTGGAGTGACTGCTGCGCTGTGGATCGAAGCTGTCATTGTTGTAGCTGGTCTGGCGCGGTCCGTCGCTGGCGCCGAATTGCCCGTCTAAGTTGTCGCGCACACTCAATTGATACTCCGCGCGGGCGTTGAACAGGCGCGTCTCCTGGGTATCGTAGCGATTGTTGAAGCCGTCGTCTTCCCGGTAACCCGCTGTCAGGCGGTAGGAGAGCGCCCGTGAACCGGCGCCGAAACGCAGCGTGCCGTCGTGAACGTGGTGCTGGCCATTGGCGACGTGCAGGTGTGTACCCTTATCTTCGCTGGGTTGCCGGGTGGTGATGCTGATGACGCCAAGAAAGGAATTGGAGCCGTAGCTGGCGCTGTCAGATCCGCGGATCACCTCAATGCGCTCGATGTCGTCGATGGTCAACGGCAGGTCGTTCCAGGCTACCCCGCCTATCGAGGGTAGATACACGGAGCGGCCGTCGATCAGCACCTGCATGCGCCTGGAGTATTCGTCGGCGAAACCGTGATAGGCCACGCTCGGGGTATAGCCGTTGAAATAGGCGACCGTGAAACCGGGCACCAGACGGAACAGATCGGCGATCTGGCGTGCGCCGGAGGCTTCGATCATGGCGCGATCGATTACGGTGATCGCCGCCGGTGCTTCGGTGACCGGCTGGGCGAGGCGCGTCGGCGACAAGACCACCGGGATGTCTTCCAGGTAGTCGGTCTCCGAGACCCCCTGCTGCGTCGCGGCAAGCACCGGGCAGGTCGCGACCAGTAGACTACTGCCGAGCAAGCGGCGAATACTGGTCCATTTGCCACCAGGTGCGTTGACCTGATGTGCGCTGTCAGGGATGCTCAGCATATCTGTGGTGCTCCAGGATCAGTAATGTGAAACGCCTGATTGATATTATTCAGTGTCATGATGTACGGCGTAATCCCGGCGAATAGTACTTGAAGGTGCGCAGTTATGACCACTGCGGGGCGCGGGTCAATTTCCGCTTCTGTTTGTCTGTGCAGGTGCGTTAAACTTGTCTGCCATGATTTTCCCCACAATCGAAGCCTTCGTTGGCAATACCCCGCTGGTCCGCCTGCAACGCCTGCCCGGCGCGGCCACCAACGTAGTCCTGGTCAAGCTGGAGGGTAACAATCCCGCCGGTTCGGTCAAGGATCGCCCGGCGCTGTCCATGATCCAATTGGCCGAGGTGCGCGGCGAGATCAAGCCCGGTGACACGCTGATCGAGGCTACCAGTGGCAACACCGGCATCGCCCTGGCCATGGCCGCGGCTATCAAGGGTTATCGCCTGGTGCTGATCATGCCCGAGCACATGAGCATGGAGCGGCGCGCCGTGATGATGGCCTTCGGCGCCGAGATTGTCCTGGTGAGCAAGGCGGCCAGCATGGAGGGCGCGCGCGACTTGGCCTTGCAGATGCAAGCCGAAGGCAAGGGTCGGGTGCTCGATCAGTTCGCCAATCCGGACAACCCGCGCGCGCATTATTTGGGCACGGGTCCGGAAATCTGGCGCGACACGCAAGGCCGCATCACGCACTTCGTCAGTTCCATGGGGACCACCGGCACTATCATGGGTACCTCGCAGTATCTCAAGGAACAGAATCCCGCTATCCAGATAATCGGCGTGCAACCCACCGAAGGTTCCAGTATCCCCGGCATCCGCCGTTGGCCGGTGGCGTATCTGCCCAGCATCTATGACGCGCAGCGCGTTGACCGCCTCATGGACATCAGCCAGCAGGCTGCCGAGGAGACAACGCGGGCCCTGGCGGCGCGCGAGGGCATTTTCGCCGGCATATCCTCGGGTGGCGCGGTGGCGGCGGCCTTGCAATTGTCCGGCGAGCTGCGCGATGCCGTGATCGTCGCCATCATCTGTGATCGCGGCGACCGTTATCTGTCCACGGGAGTGTTCCCCGATCACTGACCGGGCCTGGTGCGCGGCGGGCAGCGGCGGCAGAAATGGATGCAGTGATTAAGCGATTAA
>VFSW01000649.1_pt1 | contig 51464 bp, 45 predicted proteins | sample 5358111 | NCBI WGS metagenome assembly VFSW01 (sample SAMN11554181, study PRJNA540505) | mine drainage metagenome | isolation source: sediment from site ElyBrook_90M | place: USA: Ely Copper Mine, Vershire, VT | collected 2017 | reverse complement strand
CCCGCCCCCCTGCGCGCGCCGGGGGGGGCTCGCCCCCCCCCGCGGGGCGGGCCCCATAAAAAAAAACACCCGCGCGCCCGCGGGGCGTCGGGGCGACCCACGACAGGTGCTGGACCTGGAGAGTTCAAATAGGTGGTGCGAGGTAAGTGTGTCCCAGCCGCGAACATCTCTCGGCTTCTCCTGTGAAGCAATTCAAGACGGCGTGCAAGTTACCTGGGACAAAGAAAAACGAACGAGACCGGCACGAAGACGCAAATCCAAGGGGTGCTCAATGCAACGTGCGGACTCGCTTGGCAGGGCGCTTTAGCCGTGCAGTTCTTGCAGCGGGGATCGGCACGCGTTCGGCAACGAGTTCATGCATCATTCCACCGACTTGGTCCCAATCGTGCAATGTCTCGGGATCAAAGTCTGCGCCATTCGGCCAAACAAGGGTGTGCACTTCCGGGCTAATCTGCACCCGATTGAACACCGCCGGGTCACGCAGTGGCGCGTAGAGTTCACCCCATAACGCCGGCCAAAAGTTGATCACCTGGTGAGTGTTGTCGTCAAACGCGACATGTAGGGTATAGGGACCGACGATTCTAAACGACTCGACACGATAAATCTTGTGGGACATAGTTCCTCATTCAAGCGGAGAAATCTTGGCGATTCGCCGTCTGGCCTGCAACCGTTCCCAATTCTGTTGCAATTCGATTTGACGTGCGCGCCTCCACACTTCGATAGCGCGCTTCTGTGACGTGGGGAGCGAGCCAGCCAACAGTTGTCCAGATGCAATCGAAAACACGGCTGCCTATTCGCCATAGTAAGCGTGAAAGTGCGGCTCGTGGTGGCGAGCGGGCATCTCAGCGTACATCGAGATAACAATTCCCAAGAACCTACAGACTTCAGGCATGAGTTCCGGACTCAATTCGCTGACTTGACCAAACAAGAATCCACATCGGCGCTTGACCAACGCGGGCGATGGTGCTACACGCGGTCTCGCTTGGGGTAGTCAATGCATCCTGAGCCATTCCCTCTGGTGCTATCAGCACCGAGAGGGCTTTTTGTTGCTCGCAGTATACCACGCTTCGCACCGCCAATCAAACCCTCGGCGCGTCCTCAACTCATACGCCATCACCCGCGCGACGATCTTCGGGTAGCCTGATCCTAGTTCAACCACGGTAACCCGCGGATCCCCGCTTATCCGAGGCGCAAACCCCGCGGATCCTGACCAGCGCAAGGCGGATATGCCATATTGTCCTATACCTTATGGCAGAATGGGATACGAATTTCACCAATCCGGGTGTATGCTATCAGTATGCCAAAGGAGGTTTTCTGAATTTGGGGTCTCCACGCGACGCCACCTTGGGGCAAAAGATCCGCCAAGCTCGCCTGGACGCGGGACTGAACCAAAAAGAGTTGGGCGATCAATTGGGGCTCGGCCAACATTCCATTTCTCGCTACGAAGTGGGAGCACGAACTCTCCCCTTACATATATTGCGCGACATCGCCCGTGAACTGAATCGACCAATGAGTTATTTTGTGAGTTGCGATGACGATGTGATCCTTGTCAAGGATACCAAACTGCACGCGATTGTTGAGGATGTGCAGTCGTCAAGTGAAGAGATCAATCTGCTGTACGAATTCTGGGGATTCCTGCGATTTCGGAGAACTCAGCGTGGCTGAACCGATGGGGCTGAATGCGGTGCATAGTATCCCCGACGGAGTCAAGACACTTTGGATAGCCCAACGCCGCCCATTCTGTTCTCCGCAGCGGTGAGCGAATTTCTGGCAGCGCTAAGCGGCATCCGTTCTCCCCACAAACACGGCAGCGATATGTGTATGTGGTGGTAATCTGTATCATGCCACAGACTCTACACCATCACTTACCTTCTTACCACTACTAAATCTTCGGGGCGCAAAGTGGCAAAAGAAGGCTTGCGTTCGCAGACAAAACAGCATAAAATTCGCGTGACGCGCGGCCGCGTTCGGCGCCCGATTACCGTTGAGGTGGTGCCCGCCAAGACGTACCCCGCCGACAGCCGCGTGCGCCTGCGCGCAGCCGCCATGCCGTTTATCGCGCACGCGATCCACAGGCTGATCGATGAGGGTCTACTTATCGAAGTGGACAGCAAGATCATTTCAGCGAATAAAGAGGAGCGCAAGCCATGACCACACCGTGCCCATTTGAAGCGGGCGATCTCGTCTACGCCTATTTCCGCTATTCGACCGAGAGCCAGAACCTCGACAGCCAGGAGAACGCGGTCCGCAGTTGGTGCGTGGAGCATCACCTTGTGCTAGGCAAGGTTTTTCGGGACGAAGGCAGGAGCGGCGGCAGTACGCGCGAGCGGCGGGGATTCCTATCGATGATCGAAGAGATGATGGATCCAAACATCAATCCGCGCCCCAAAGGGCTGGTACTGTGGAATAGCGCGCGGTTTGCGCGGGATGTTGACGACGCGCAGTTCTACAAAGCGCAGTTGCGCCGCGCACGGTATCGCCTCCACTTTATGGCAGATTTGATCATGGATGGCGACGAGGGGCGGATCATCGAGGCGGTGATCGATTACGGGAATGCCAAAGAGCGCAAGACGCGCTCAATGGAAGCCAGGCGCGGACTACGCAATCTGGCAGAGCAGGGCTACTGGACGGGCGGCGTGCCGCCACGTGGCTATCGCCTGGGCGAACCCGTCTTGATTGGAGAGAAACGAAAAGGCGACAAGACCGTCAAGCGTTTTGGCTCCAAGTTCGTGCTCGACCCTGATACCGAGTCGCGCGTGCGCCGCGCGTGGCAGATGCGGCTCGCTGGCGCAAACTATCACGAGATCCATCGCGCGACCGCGCTCTTTCGCGGCGTCAACAGTTATCTCCCCTTCTTCTCGAATCTCACCTATGCCGGCTATCGCAAATGCGGGGAACTGCTGGTTCCCGACGCGCACACGGCGTACGTCACACGCGAAGAGTTTGAGCGAGTGCAACGCGCCAAGCGGATGACACGCGGCAATGCCAAAGCGCCCGATGGCGATGCGATGCACTCGCGTCGGATGAACAGCCCCTATCTTCTCAGCGGCATCTTATTCTGCGGTTTGTGCGGCGCGGCAATGGTTGGAGATTTGGCGCGCGGCTATCGCTGCTATGAATGTGGACGCCAGCACCGCGAGGGAAGAGCGGTATGCGATCAGCACAAAGTCGCGACGTGGCACGTCGAACGATTCGTCACCGACTGGGTTGCCGACCACTTGCTCACCTTTGATTATCTGCGCCAGTCGCGTGAGGAGATCAACCGCGCACTGTCGGGCGACCGCAGCGCATTGGAAGCGCGGCGCGAGCAGCTGCTCAGCGATCTGTCGTTGATCGATAAGCGTGTGCGGCGACTGATCGATTCGATTGAAGCATTGGGATTGACGTCGGAGATTCAGGAGCGGCTCCGCGAGCGCAAGGCGGAAGCGCGGCAGATGGAAACTGAACTCGCGGGAGTTGAGGCGGCGTTGCGACAGCAACGGATCGAGGTCAGTGACGAAGCGCTGGGATATGTTGCCGAGCACATGCGCGAGGAACTGAAAGCCGGTAAGCCCGAGCAGGTGCGCTCAATCCTGCGCGCGTCGATCGTGCGTGTGGAGTTGGGGGCGGATTGGCTGCGACTGCACTACGTTCCGCCGCTAGCGAGCATTACCGCTACGCGGGATGGCGAATTACAGGGATTAGGTGAATGGCGCATAGGGGGTTCGAACCCCTGATCTCCGCCTTGAGAGGGCGGCGTCCTGGTCCACTAGACGAATGCGCCGTGAAGTGAACTGCAGCTATTGTATGCGGGAACGAATGTCATGTCAAATTGAATTGCGCGATGAGACGTGATATAATGGAACCACAGAGTAGCTTGGGGCAATTGCGATGGAGCAGAAAGCCCTGATTTTCCATGGTTGGAGGGGCGTCTGACGCAAGTCTTGGCGACCCTTTTTGTTTGGCAAAACACATTCAGTCGTACAAATCAGAATCTTCGACAGGAGACTCTAATGAATCAAGACGATGCCATTGGCCCTTGGTCAGAAGACAAACTTAAATTGCTTGGCAAATATCTCGACGCATACACTGCCATAATGCAAAACCAGAAATGGTGTCGCAACGGTTTTCATTATATCGATGCCTTTGCTGGCACAAGTAGACCACGTGCCAGAGATGAGGAGCGCTATATTGACGGCTCTCCCCGTGTCGCGCTCTCCATCCGACGCCCATTTCATAGTTATACGTTCATAGAGAAAGAACCGTGGCGAGTTGAACATCTGCGTAGATTGCGCGATGAGTTTCCAGACCGCGATATTCGAATTGAGGAAGATGATTGCAACAAAATAATCACAACGAAAATAACGCCAAGAATCCGCTACGAGCATTTCAACCGAGGACTAATCTTCCTCGATCCCTTCAGTATGGATGTAGAGTGGTCAACGATTGACCAAATAGCCCAAACGAAAGCGTTGGAAGTATTCATCAACTTTCCGGTAATGGCACTCAATCGCACGGTGCTGGCGAATGATGCCAGCGCATTGACAGATGCCCAAATTGAGAGAATGAACCGTTTTTGGGGTTCGACGGAATGGCGAGGCGATATTTATGAAGAGGTGCCAACATTCTTTGGAAATGTCGAGATGAAGATCAGTCGAACCACCGGTAAGAAATTGGGGCAGTTGTTCAAGAAACGCCTTTTGGAAGTCTTTCCCAACGTCACTGACCCACTGGTGATGACGAATTCAAGGAATGCTCCTCTTTATTGTTTGATATTCGCTAGTTTCAAACCCAAAGCTTTCAAGATTGTTCACGACATCTTTGGACGTTACGAGAGGCTAGGACGATGAATTATCCAGAACGAAGCAGTATGACGGTCATATACTTTGGGCTACTGTTTACAACGAGAAACATCCGTGCTATATTAGAATATGAGGATAGACTATCTGCCACCATTCGCCGAGCCATAACGACGCGATGACGCCTGTCAAAGGGAAAAAAGAAGAATGGCAACGCGTTCCAGCATAGAGTGGACCGAATCTACTTGGAATCCACTCACAGGCTGCAACAAAATAAGCCCAGGATGCAAGCACTGTTATGCAGAGCGGATGGCATTGCGTCTTCAAGCCATGGGGCAACCAAATTACGCAAACGGCTTCAAGCTGACATTGCACGAAGGCGCTCTTGAATTGCCACTAACGTGGAAAAAACCTCAAGTGATCTTCGTCAACTCAATGAGCGACCTTTTCCATAAAGATGTACCTGCCGAGTTCATTCTAAATGTATTTGACGTAATGCGCCGCGCCAGTTGGCATACTTTTCAGGTCTTGACCAAACGCTCTGATCGGCTTCTCAAAATGAATGACCAGATTGAGTGGCCCGCAAACGTCTGGATGGGTGTCAGTGTCGAGAACAAAGACTATGCCTTCCGAATCGATCACCTAAGGCAAACGGCTGCTCGGGTCAAGTTTCTCTCACTTGAACCATTACTTGGTCCATTGCCCAAGTTAAACCTACGCGGAATAGACTGGGTTATCGTCGGTGGAGAATCAGGTCCGGGAGCGCGACCGATAGATGAAGAATGGGTCATAGATATCAGAGACCAGTGTCGTCGCGCTCGTGTACCATTCTTCTTCAAACAATGGGGCGGCGTCCACAAAAAACGCACAGGACGCATTTTGCGTGGACGCACTTGGGATCAAATGCCACCCTTGCCGAGAGTTGCACTAACATAACGCAGTCTCCATCTATTTTTGCATTCCTCCCCACTAATGCTATAATGCGCCCGTGAAATTTCTCTTCCCGCTGCTCGTGGTCCTCCTCGCGGTCTTCGCCGTCGCACCGCTGGAATACCCCGGCGCATTTCAGTCCCAATCCGGCTTGTCCGCCACCTACAACCTCATCAATCTCGATCAAAACCCGGCGCAGTTCTTCCACTGGGCGCCGACCATCGGCAGCACGTTCGATTTCTTTCGCACCGACGGCGCGCTGCCGTACATCGTCGCCGAGCTTTTCCATTTGATCGGTATAAGCTATCTCGACGCGATCAAACTGGTCTACGCGCTCGCGTGGATTGCCAGTGGCTTGACGATGTACGCGCTTGCGCGCAAGTGGTTCAGCCAAGCTAGCGCGCTCCTCGCCGCTGCGGTGTACGTCTACCTGCCCTACCACATCGCCACCGTCTATGTCCGCGGCGCATTCGCCGAATCGGTGGCGTGGGCGATTCTTCCGCTCGCGTTGTTGTCAATTGTCAATTGCCAATTGCCAATTAGCAATTCTAAGCGTTTTCTGCCTACTGCCTACTGCTTATTGCCTACTGCCTTGCTTTTCCTCATTCAGCCCGGCATAGCTATTCTGTTCTCTATTTTCGCCGTCGTGACAGTTGCCGCGTTGAACTGGCGAACTGGCTCATTGGCTCATTGGCTCATTGGCTCATTGCCCGTCCTCATCGGCTTGGCAATCGGCGTGCTGCTGGACTTGCCGACGATTCTTCGGTACGGCGCGATCGTTCTGTCCAATGGTTTTAACGCGAACTTTGTCTACCCTTTTCAACTTTTCTCGTCGCTCTGGGGATTCGGCGCGAGCACCGGCAGTTATCTCGATCAATTTCCATTTCAACTCGGCGTCGTGCCGGTCGGATTGGCGATCATCGCGGTCGCGCTGGGGTGGCGTGCGCCGCGCGCCGCCGAATCAAAATCGATAGCTGATGCATCTGCCAGTCAGCAAGCCAACTTGAACCGGACTGAGGCGGTCGTTTCCAGCGATCAACGAGCCGCGCAGCGCGCACTCGTCATTTTCCTCGTTGCCGCGCTAGTCCTGACGCTACTGACGTTTGAAATTGCCGCGCCGCTGTGGAATGCGCTAGGCATCTTCGTCACGTATCCATGGCAACTGCTCGCGTTCGTCGGGCTTGCGCTTGCGCTCGTCGCCGGCGCAGTCCTCGAATTCGATCTGCGCCTGACCACTCCGGCGATGATCGCCTTTTTCGTTGCGCTGCCGGTTGTTGCGAGTTACGGCTACCTCGCGCCGCAGTACAACGATTTCTCGCCCACGCGTCCGCAGATCGCGATCTTTGGCGGAAATGAAATCGCGCTGTGGAATTACCGCATCGTCGGTCCGCTGCGGCACGGCGCGACCGTGCGCGTGCAAACCGTCTGGCAGGCGCTGCGCCCGGTCGATCACGACTATACCATCTTCCTTCACGCCGTCGACGACACGGGTAAGACCTGGGGGCAGCAAGACGCCAAGCCGGAAGGCGGCGCGCTGCCGACGCTCAAGTGGCAGCCCGGTCAGGTCATCTCGGACACCTATACGGTGCAGATCAACGTGGACGGACCCAGCGAGGGTTACCACTTGGAATTTGGATTGTACGTCGAAGCCACCGGCGCGCGCGCGCTCACCGATACCGGCGCAGACCACCTCGACCTGCCGCGCCCTGGTGATCCCGCACCGACGATCACGGACCAAGTAATCCCGGCGCAATCAACTCCCTGAACCAGCAATCACGCTTTACTTTTTCACTTCCGATTTCTTATGAAACGTATCGATCCATATCTCGGATTGCTCATCCTCTTTTCCATCTTCGCCATCGGACCGCTCCTCGCTCCCGGCTATTTCTGGGGCGCGCACGACGGGCGGCATTCGGTCTATTTCCTGTTTGAATTCGACCGCGTGATTCAGGATGGCATCTTCTATCCGCGCTGGCTGCCGGACTTTACGTTCGGCTACGGTTATCCGTTCTTCAATATCTACGGACCCGGCGCGTTCTATGTCGGCGAGGCGCTACACCTGATCGGTTTCGATTTCGTCACCGCGACGAAAATCGTCTTCGCGCTGGCGATCCTCTTGTCCGGTCCCGCGATGTTCGGTTTCGTCAAACGGTTGACCGGCTCCAGCCAAGCCGCCTTCCTGTCCGGGCTGGCGTACGTCTACATTCCGTACCACATCTCCGATATTTACGTGCGCGCCGCGCTCGAGGAATCGGTGGCGCTGGTCTTTCTGCCGCTCGCGCTCTGGGGCTTTTACGAAACTGTGACCAAACCCAGCCGCCTCTCTGTCGTCGCTACCGCGATGGCGTATGCCGCGATGATGTTCGCTCACAACGGCGTCACACTGCTTGCGACGATGGTGCTGGGCGTCTGGGTCTTGTTCCTGATGATTGGCGAATTCAGACGCCTCACGTCCGGCGTCTCCCGTCTCGTCTCTCGCGAATCGCTGCTCAAGTTCATTCGTCTGGGACTACCGCCGCTCGGCGCGCTCTTGCTCGGGCTTGGACTTGCCGCCATTTTCTTCATCCCCGCGATTCTGGAATATCCGTACGTCCGCACCGACCAGTGGCTGGGAAATTACTACGATTACGTGAATCACTTTGTCTACTTGTTCCAACTCTTCGCGCCAACCTGGGGCTTTGGCATCAGCGTTCCCGGACCGCACGACGGAATGTCGTTCCAGCTTGGCGTCGTGCCCGTCCTCCTGGCGATCTTCTCGATCTTCGCCGTCGTCAAGAATCCGCGCGGCACGCGGCGGTTCTGGCTGTTCTTTCTCGGCATGACGGTCGTCGTCGCGTTCCTAACGCTGAACCCTGCCGCGCCGATTTGGCATGTTCTGTCCTTCCTTGCATTCTTTCAATTCCCCTGGCGCTTGATGGCGTTCACGACGTTCTCGCTGGCTGTCCTCGCCGGCTCGATTGCGTTGACGCAAGAATCGAACGACCACGCGCGCGGCTTGTCGCTGCCGACGATTCTGATCGGACTGCTGATCGTCCTCGGCAGTTATCCGTACCTCACCGCGCAGGCTGAACTCCAAGCCCCGGAAGGACCGGTTAGTTTGCTCGGCTTGTTCCGTTTTCAGCAGAGCGCGGGCGAAATGACCGGCTCGACCGCGTGGGTCAAGGACATTCCCACCTGGTCGCCGATGGCGGACGTTTATTTCGCCGGCAAAAAAGTCAAATCGAAAATCGATTACACCGCCATCGATCCGAACCAGCTGTGGATCGGCGTGCTGCCGAACGGCATCGGCTTTAACGCGGACGGCGAGCGCATCGCCTTTTCCGCCAAGGAAGACAATCTGCCGATCATCTTCAACACGTTCTACTACCCGGGGTGGCGCGCGTACCTCGTCAAGCCATGGAGCACCGACATCATCCGCGAACTGCCGATCCAAATCGTCGGCGATCTGGGGCGGATTCAGGTACGCGTGCCCAAAGGTGATAACCAGTGGCTGATGCTGCGCTTTGACGATACGCCGCCGCGCATCGCTGGGGAATGGATTTCCGCGCTGAGTATCCTGCTCGCGCTGGGCTTGTTGATCTGGGATGTTCGCGCGAAACGAAGGCAGACGACGGAAAGGTGAAGGATGAAAGAAAACCGTGATAATGAATCTTCATCCCTCATCCCTCATCCTTCATCCTTGTTGCGATTCTTTGCTTCGTTAGGAAAACCCAGTCCATATTTCTGGCTGCTCCTCGCTTTTTCCGTTTTTGCGCTCGCGCCGCTGACCGCGCCGGGCTATTTCAGCCAGGCGCACGATTCGCGCCACTCGGTCTACTTTCTCCAGATGTTCGACCAATCGATGCGCGATGGCGCGTGGTACCCGCGCTGGGCGACCGATATGACGTTCGGCTACGGCTATCCGTTGTGGCTGATCCTCGCGCCGATTCCGTTCTTCGTCGGCGAAGCGTTCCACCTTGCCGGCTTTGACTTTGTGAGCGCGGTCAAGATCGTGGACGGATTGGCAATTCTCTTTTCTGCGCTGACGATGTACCTATTCGCCTCGCGCGTGCTTGGCAAACGCGCCGCGCTGGTCGCCGCCGTTGCGTACATCTACATCCCCTACCACCTCGTCGACGCGTACGTGCGCGCCTCGCAAGCCGAACTGGTGGCGTACGTCTTTCCGCCGCTCGTCTTCTGGGCATTCCATCGCCTCGCCGAAACCAAACGCGCCTATTACATCCCGGTCGCCGCGCTTGCGTACGCCGGGCTGCTGCTCACGCATATACAGACCGCCGTCCTCTTCACGCCGATCATCGGACTGTATCTCATCTATTTGTTTTTCAGTTTACGCCATACGCCATACTCCATGCATTTCGCTCTTTTCACCTTCGCTTCCATCGCGCTCGCGCTCGGCATCGCCGCCATCTTTCTGCTGCCGGTCGTCTTCGAACAAAAATTCCTGACGCCCGAACCACTCATCGGCGGCTTTTTCAGTTATCGCGACCATTTCCTCAACGCCAACCAGCTGCTGTCGCCGTTCTGGGGATATGGCTACGCCGGCGAAAACGGCGCGGATCAATTCTCGCTGCAACTCGGCTTGATCCCGACGCTGCTCGCGTTCGTCGCGCTGTGGGCGTACTTCAAGACACGCGGCGCGGTGCGCGTGCACATCGCCTTGTTCGCGCTGATTGCCGCCGTCATCGTCGTCCTGATGCTGCCTCTGGCTCTGTCCAGAACGTTCTGGGACGCGTCCGCCGGCGTCCTCGCCTACGTGCAATTCCCCTGGCGATTGCTCATCATCGAAGTATTCGCGCTCGCGTTCCTCGCCGGTGCGGCGGCGCACGCGCTGCTCGTTGAGACCCAGAGCGACGCGTCCGATCTCGCGCCGGCGCTCGCCATCGTCCTGCTCTTCGTCGCCGCAAATTACGCGTATACCGAGCCGCAGCATACGGACGCGGTGTTCAATTATCAGACGCAGATGGAATTTGAGGTGAAGGACCGCGAACTGCTGGGCGATACGATCTGGATGACCGGCGCGCGACCGCAAGACTCGCCGCTCGTCGCGCAGTACGTCAGCGGTCAGACCTTGCAGAAGGCGATTGCGCTGGATCAAGGCGCGACGATTACGCCGCTGCGGCACGGCGGGCAATCGGACGAGGTGCAGGTCAACGCAAGCGCGCCGACGCGCGTGATGTTCTACACGCGATACTTTCCCGGCTGGACGGCATCGATCGACCATCGACCTGCCGCGCTTCAGCCCTACGGCGATCAGGGATTGATTTTGGTGAACGTGCCGGCAGGATCGCACGACGTTCGCATCCAGTTCGAAGACACGCCGCCGCGACAAATTGGCGCGCTCATTTCGGCAATCAGTCTGGCAATCGCGCTGATGGCGCTGGTCAAATTTCGTCGCGCCGGTTGAGAAAATTTAACCTACCGCGTTCGGTTGGCTCTTGGCATTTTCAATAAGGTCTGTTATAATACCAACGAAATCTTGAACGCATTCAGAGATGGAGTTGAGGCAGAATTTCTTATGAGCCAAGAACGGCCCTCGTCCCCGCCGCCTTCACGACCTGGATCCGCCGAGCCATGGCGCAAAGAACGCATGGTGCAGCGCGTCCCCGCGCATCTCGGTGAATCGACCCGCGACGCGGTCTCGCCGTGGATTATGATGGCGGGCATCCTGCTTTTGCTGCTCGTCGCGTGCGCCGTGATTTTCATTCTGCTGGGCGGAACCTCGCGCCTGGGATTCGGCGTCCAGGCAACGGCAACTCCAACGAATACCAATGCTCCTTCGCCTGAGTTGACCGTCCTGCCGATCACCGCGCCGCCGGCAACGCCGCCTTCGACGGGACCGACGCCAGTCATCGTCAAATACAAGGTCAAGTCCGGCGATACACTCACCGCGATCGCCGCGCGATACAAAGTATCGATTCAGGCGATTATGGCGGCGAATGCGATGAAGGATGACACCATCCGCATCGGCGAAGAACTGAGCATTCCACTTCCAACGCCAACTCCGCCGCCGGGCGGGTTCTTGCAACCGCCAGTGGGCACGACACCGACCGCTCTCTCGTTCCAATCACCCCCGACATCGGCGACCCCCGCCGGTACGCCGGGGGTGATTCGTCATACGGTCCAAAGCGGCGATACGCTCATCACAATCGCCGCGACGTACGGCTCGACGGTCGATGCCATCCGCGCGGCGAATCGATTGACCAGCGATTTTCTATCGGTTGGTCAAGTGCTGCTGGTACCGGTCGGCGCGTGGACGCCCACGCCTGCCGGACCCGTGATCGCGGCAGCCACGACGACGCCAACCGCCGAGTTTGCTTACGCCGCGCCCAATCTGCTCAAGCCTTCCGACAACCAGGTGTTTCGTGGGAAAAAAGAGAGTCCAACGTTGTTGTGGACTTCACCCGCGATACTCAAGCCGAACGAGTTTTACGTGGTTCACGTCGAGTACTCCGTGAATGGCAACCGCAAGTTATTACCGCCGCTGACCGTTCGGCAAGGTACCAGCGCAAGTCTCACTGCCGCCGACTACTATCCCGGACCGAGCACAAACGGCGCACAATTCTCGTGGTACGTTGTCATTGTCAGCCAAGCGACATCGTCCAAAGCGCCCAACCCGGTGACATTGGCGCAGAGTCCCGTCAGTCCGACGTGGACGTTTGTGTGGTACTGAATCGCAAGCCCCGAAGGATTCTGTAAATCTTTCGGGGCTTAATTGATTTCGTACGTCGCCAGCACAACCGTGTTATCCGTACTTCCCGGCACCGGCAATCGATCGCCGGTCTCCGCGTCGTACCAGCCGACGCGCAAGATGTACTTGCCCGGCGATAAACCCTTTGGCACGTTCAACGCGTACACCTCTCGCACCATCTCGCCGGCTGCCCAGCGCGTCGTCGGATAGAGACCGTGGCGTGGCTCGTGGTCGTCTTGGGTAACCTTGCCGCCGTCCGGCTTTTCGAGATGCACGAACGCGGTGTACCGCCGTGTCATCGCGCGCTGGGCTTGCCAGACCACCGTGACCTGCATCGCGCCGGGCTGGAAGGTCGCCGGCGACACGCTCCACCCGACCATCGCCAGATCGTCGCCGAAAGTTGTGGACTGCAAAGTGAGCGGCGGCGCGGGCGTATAAATCTCGTACTTGCCGATGGTCTGCGTGTGCGCGTAATAGCGGTCCAGCGCGGAAACAAACTCGCGCGTAAACCGGCGATAGTGGTCCACGTCCTCGCGTGTCCCTTGCTCCAAAATCACCAGCGGAAACAGATGATCGCGCAAACCGTTCAACTCCCAATGCTGGTCCCACCTGCCGCTGCGCGCGAGCGAACTGTACTGGAACGTATAGTACGCCACCGGCTTGCCGCTCGTCACCAGCGCGCCCATATCTTCCGAAATGACGATGCCGGGTGTGCGCGCCAGCAACGCCACCAGCTGTTGATTCGCCGGCAAGTCCTGCGCGACGAGATTCGCCGCGATGCGCGGGTCGTGGTTACCCCAGAAGAGAACGAGTTGGACGAGAAGAAGCAGGGGCAAGACGAAAGACGAAAGACGGACGAGGGAAGACTGTTGACTGGCAACTGACGACTGTTGACCAGCGACTTGGATTCCTGCGAACACGCACGCTGCCGCAATCGCCTCGAAAAAATAATTCTCCCACGCGCCGACGCGTCCTGCCATAACCAGCGCGGCAATCGAAATCAGCGCGTACCACTCCAGCACGCCGACCTGCCGCGCACGCACGCGCGTTAGCCAGCGCCACACCGCGAGCAAAAGCAGAATCGGAAATGTCGCGGCAAAGTTCTCCAAGAGCGTGGCAAGCTGCGCCGGCAAAAATACCGTCGCGTTCGAGGTGATCAGCCCGAAGGTAAATCCGCCGCTAGTCGCGGCATCCAGCGCGAGATAGATCGCGCCGCCAAAGCCACCGAGCGCGAGCGCAAAGAGGATCGCGGCGCGCTTGTCGCGCAGAAAAATCGCGAGGAACGCGGCGGCAGGAGCAGCAAAGAGCGTCTGTTTCGTGTAAAGAGCAAGCAGAAAGGAACAAGTACCAAGCAAAAAGTACAATATCTGTCGTCTGTGACCTGTAGTCTGGCGACCGACGACTGGCGACTGGCGACTGAATTCCCAAATGAAATACACGCCAGCAAATGCAAACGCCAGTCCGATCAAATCCGCGCGGAACAGCGGTACCCAGTGGTACACGTACGGTGAACCGATGAAGAATAACGCCGCCAGCGCGCCCGCGCGTCGATCCTGCGTCTCGACGCGAACGATGCGATAGATGAGCGCGGCGACGACGAGCGCGGCAGCAAAGTTGAGGAGACGACCGCCGGTATAGCCATCGCCAAAGATCGGCATCAACGCGGCGGAGAGAAGCATCGCGACCGGCGGATAGTTGCTCGACGCGTACGAAATGCCGGGCAGCGCATAAATCGAATGACCGCGCGCCAATTCACGCGCGAACCAGAGGACAATTCCCTCGCCGTAATCGAGTTGATAGGGATAGACCAACCCGACGAATCCCAGCCACAGCGTGAGTGCGAAATAGAAAATGAGTCCAAGCCAGACGCAGAGCCACACGGAGCGCGACAACCATCTCATCGGCGCGTATCTTAACAGAGGTTATACCTTGCGTCAAACCTTGTCAATCAAACGTTTTGTGGTTATAATGGACGCCACCAAAAAACGAGGTGAAAAGATGTCTCTTTCGTTTCGCCGCGGAATGGTTGTCGCCATTCTCTGCGCGACTGTTTTCCTCGCCGCGTGTGAACAAGTCACTCCCACGCCGCGTCCCACCCCAACGCGCCCCGTCGCCACCGAGGTCATCGTCGCGACCGACACTCCTACTGACACTCCCACCGCCGTCCCAACAACGACGCCAACCGCCGTCCCCGCCAAAGTGGGCGGCGCACAGATCCCTAAACTCCTCAACCTCAATCCGTTGCTGCCGATCTTTGGTCCATTCCCGCCGGAGCCGATTCCCAGCCGCCCCGCCAACATCGACCCGCTGACCGGTTTGACGGCAGACCCGGCGATGTTGCAGCGCCGTCCCATCCTGGCGCGCATCGGCAATGATCCACTGGTGCGCGAAAGCAACTGGCAAGCCGGTTTGAACTCGGCGGACATTGTGTTCGAAGAACTGATCGACATCCTCGGCAGCAATTACGCGAACACGCGCTATACCGCCGTCTTTCTCAGCAAAGACCCGCCGCTGATCGGTCCCATCCGCAGCGAACGCATCGTCAATTTCCAAATGGCTCCGATGCTGAATGGCGCGCTGGCAAATGCTGGCGGCAGCAACGGCACGCGGTGGCTGTTCTCGCAGACGCCGATCGTCAATCTGGACGAGTACTTTAATCAGCCGGCATATTGCTACATTCCGCGCGAAGGCAAACTCAACTACGTCGGACGGCTGTACACCACGGGACCTCGCCTGCGTCAATATCTCACCCAAAAGGGATGGGAAAAGCCCATCCCGCTCTTCGGCTTTACTTTTTCCGATCCCGCGCCGGCAGGTCAGCCGGTGAAAACCATCGCATTCGATAAAGCGCCATGGCCCTCTTTCGACGCGGCGCAATGGCAGTACGATTCCGCGAGCGGCAAGTACCTCCGCTTTTCGACCGGCGCGCCGGTGATGGACGACTCGTATCCAGTGACTGCCCAGTGGGGGCACGGCGTCGATTGTACGGTGACCGGTCCTGAAACGAAAACGCAGGTCAGCACGTCGAACATCGTCGTCCTCTACGCCAAGCACGAAAAGACCGACATCATCGAGGATTCGAACAACTCGGTGTCGGTCCACATCACCCTGACCGGACAGGGCGACGCGCGATTCTTTCGCGATGGCGTGATGGTTACCGGCAAATGGCAGCGCCAGAACGAACAAGAGTTTTTCCATTTCACCGACTCGTCCGGCAATCCGTACAGTCTCAAACCGGGCAACACCTTCTTTGAAATCGTACCGCTGGGTTTTCAACTGGATCTCAAGTGATAGACCTGGCGAAGGTTCGTCCGCGTCGTGACGCGGGGCTGGAATCTTCGCCAGGTTTATGAATGCACCGTGAACACCTCCCACCTCATCGGTCTCACCGGGAATCTTGGCAGCGGCAAGAGCACTATCCGCAAAATGCTCGAGTCGCTTGGCGCGCGCGGCGTCGACGCGGACGCGCTCGCGCACACAGCGATGCAGCGCGGCACCCCAGGATGGCGCGCGGTCGTCGATACGTTTGGCGCGGACATCCTCACCTTCAACGGTCGCATCGACCGCCAAAAACTCGGCGAGCGCGTCTTTGCCAACGCCGATGGCTTGGCAAAGTTGGAAGCGATCACGCATCCGGCGGTCGGCGCGCTGATCAAACAAATCGTGCGCGATGCGCCGGAGCCGGTCATAGTGATCGAAGCGATCAAGCTGATCGAAGCCGGGCTGCATTTCTGGTGCGATGCGATCTGGGTCGTCAAATGCGCGCCGGAGGTACAGGTCGAGCGCGTGATGCGCGATCGGAAGATGAGCGAAGCGGACGCGCGCGCGCGCCTCGCCGCGCAGAGTCCGCTAGAAGACAAACTGCGCTTTGCGCACGTCGTCATCGACAACAGCGGCAATACGGACGCGACGCGCGCCGCGGTGGAGCAGGCGTGGCGTGCGATTCATCCGGAGACGGCGCGCGACAAACGCGAATGGCTGTTTGACCTCGCGCCGCGTAATGCCGCGCCGCCAGCCGAGCCAGCCGCGCCGGTGGTGACGCCACAGATTACTCACGTCGCGCCACCACCTGCTCCCGCGCCTGCAGAGACGCCGCCAACGACTCACGCCGCGCCGCCTGCTCCCGCGCCGGTCGCCGCCGAAGAGGAAACTCCGCCGCCAACGACTCACGCCGCGCCACCGCCCGCTCCCACGCCTGCAGAGACGCCGCCAACGACTCACGTCGCACCGCCGTCCGCGCCCGCGCCAGTCGCCGCCGAAGAGGAAACGTCGCCGCCAGTTCCCGTCTGGGCAAAGAGCACCTTGTTCGTGCAAGCGTCGCCAACGGTGATGCCTGCCTGGGCAAGCACCGACCTCAACGTCGAAGTGCGGCGCGCGCGGCGCAGCGATCTGGAAGCGCTGAGCGTCGCCATCGCCAAATTGGAAAACCGCACGCGTCCACTCGAGCGCGCCGAAGCGCTGCGCCGATTCGGTGAGCGCGGCTATCGCATTGCGGTCATCAATAATCGAATCGTCGCGCTCGCGGCATGGGAGGCAGAGAATCTGGTCGCGACGGTGCGCGAAATTTGGACGGAATCGGCGGATGCCGCGCCCATCGTGCTGCCCAAGCTATTTGCTTTGATCGAAGAGGAAGCGCACGAGTTGCTCTGTGAAGTGATGTTGCTGTTGATCGACGAATCTGCACTGACGCTCTCCGCCGAGGCGCTCGCGTTCGGGTACGCGCAGCGCGACTTGGCGTCGCTGCACCCGGTATGGCAAGGCGTCGCGCGCGAGCGGCTGCGCCCCAACGATCAGATTTGGTTCAAGCGTTTGCGCGCCGAAATCACCACCAAACCGGTTTAGCCGCGGATAAAACAAAACGCCGCCGGTAAATGAACCGGCGGCGATGGCTGGAGGAATATCGTTATGGCGATGTTGAAAAGTTTTGCGGGACGTCACCCCCGAATTACCGCGTGGATCGCACTCGCGGTCGGGATGGTGATTATCCTGCTGTGGTCGGCGAAGGATGTTGGCTTGCTGCCAACGCAGCTCGCATGGCTGGTCGTGGCGACGATCCTGCTCGCCGGGCTGTGCGTCTGGATCATCGGCTGGGAGGATAACGAAGACCAGTCCACCCAGAACTAGCGCGAAAACGAATCGCGCCCGGTCGCGGACAGACTGCCGTCGAACGCCGTCACTTCGACAATCGTGGTGGAGCCGACCGGTTGGTTTCCGATGTCGAACGAGAAACTGGATTTGCCCTGCGCGTCCGAAGGCATTAGCGGATAGACACGGTCGCCGCTGGAAAAGTGAACCGTCGCGAAGAGCGACGCGCCGGCAAAGGGTCGCCCATTTTGATCGGAGACCTGTACATCGACGTATTGGGGACCGGTTGGACCGGTTTGCCGAAACTTGACGTGAACTTGAAGGTTCAGACTGGTGTTCGGCGGCACTAACGTCGGCGCACCTTGGGGGGGCGGCGTGGGTTGCACAATGCCTCTGGGCAGACCGGCGAGCGTATAGACCGGACACCAATCATTCGCGGCGCGGTTGCGGTAGGTCAAATTCGGCGGATATAAACGGTCCAAGATCATTTTCCCGACCGGGCTGAGGCGCACGTGATTCGGGTTCGCGTCCGCGGGATCCCACTCCAAGCGGGCGCGTTGAAAGTACTGGACGAAATTTCCGTTTTCGAAACGCAGCAGCGAAAGCGGATAGCCCAGAACGTCCAAGCCGCCATGCGTTTCAAAGTACTGCTTGACGGTCAGACCAATCCACAAACCGGTGTCCGGAAAATATAGAAAGTTCGGGTCGTTCGGCGGGGGAATCGCGATTGTTTTAACCGGCGGATCGGAAATTCCAAACTGGGTGCCGAGAAGTCCAAGTTGTACGCGGTAGGGTTCGGGGTTGTCGGCGTGTAATTCAAATCGAGCGCGTTCAAAATATTGAACGATCAAACCGTTTTCGATAAATGGTTCGGTCAGCGGCTCGCCGAAATTGAACTGACCGTTGTGGGTCGCGTAAAATACCAAAAACGCGCCCTGAAGGTTGTGACCCGTGTCGCTGATAAAAGCGCACGTTGGACTCTCCGCACGCGCCGGCGCGCCAGGTTCAATTGCCAGGGCAAGCAAAGCCAGAGCGACCGCGAGCATGACGACGGACGCGAGTCTCATCCGAACCAGCTTTCTTTTCTTTAATCCAGTAGCATCATCATACAACATCGCGCGCCGAAAGACAAGAGTACTCCGGTAACTGGTTAGTCAGTTTGCGCCCGTCAAATGTTGAGTCGTGGACGCACATGCTAGATTTCAAAGCGATGGGACGCCAGTCAATCCTCCAATGGTCTGCATCCATTTTACCACGCCGGTCGAACCGCGTCAATTTTCCGTTAAAACCGGGCGCATGGAGCGTTCGTGGTAGAGAATGTTCAATCTGACCGGTCTGACCAGTCTGGCGATCGTTTGCTTGGCGCTGCTGTTATTTGGCGCGCTCGTCGTTGCGGCCGCGGCTTGGTACGCCGCCGGCAAACTGATTTATCCGCCCCATCGCTTGCCGGCGGAGAAACCGGCGGATTACGGGCTGACCGCCGAGCCCGTTTCGTTTCAATCACGCGATGGATTGACTTTGCGCGGCTGGTTCATTCCTGCCGAGCACCCGCGCGGCACGCTGGTACTGTGCCACGGCTATTCCGGCGATTGCTCGCCCGATCTGATGTACGCGCCGCTTTTGCGCGACGCCGGCTATAACACCTTGTTCTTCGATTTTCGCGGGCACGGCGTGAGCGACGGCGCTTTCACTTCACTCGTCTATTTCGAGCGCGGCGATCTGCTTGCCGCGCTCGATTTTCTGCGCGCGCGCGGCATCGCGCGGGTTGGGCTGATCGGTTTCTCGATGGGCGGCGCAATTGCGCTTGCCGCCGCGCCGCTCAGTCCGATGGTCGCCGGCGTGATCAGCGATTGCGGATTCGCCGAGCTACGCAGCATTGTGCGGAACGCGGTCGCCGCGCGCGGCTTCCCGCGATGGGTTGCGCCGCCGATTGGATGGCTGGCGGTCGTGTTTGCCAGTCTGCGCTTGCGCGCCAACCTGTTTGCGGCAGACCCGATCCGCTGGGTCGATCAAATCGCGCCGCGCCCGCTCCTGATCATGCACGCGGAGAACGATGCCGATGTGCCGGTCGCCGACGCGCAGCGGCTCTTTACCGCCGCGCGCGCGCCGAAAGAGTTGTGGATCGTGCCCCACGCGGCGCATCGTCAGATCGAAGCCGTCGCGCGCGATGAGTACCGCCGGCGCGTGATCGATTTTTTCAATCACATCTTTTGCGAGTGATAACGCATGCGGATCCAACAATTCCAAGTCTCGCTCGTCGACCAGACTCGCAAACAACTGCCGCGCAAGCTGCGCCAGTTCGACGCGCGGTCGTTCTTTAGTCTCGTCAAGCTGAGCTACGGCAACCCCCGACTGCACTATGAAGTCTGGGTGCGCGGTCAAGAACGCCTCGTTGAAGTCGGTCTCCACCTGGAAGCGGACAAGGCGACGAACGACGCGCTGCGGGCGTACTTTGCCAGCCGCGCCATCGAGATTCACGCAGAACTGGGACCACGCGTCGAAGTGGAGCAGTGGACCAACTCGTGGAGCCGCGTACACGAAGTTGTCCCCTACACCACGTTAGATGCAGAATTGGTCGATCACCTTGCGAAAAAGCTGGCGCGGATGATCTCGGTCTTGCAGCCCATGCTCGACGAATTTGAGAAATGATTCCCACTTTGACGAATTGGCGCAGCCGTCTGCGCGGCGATCCGGCGGCGTGGCTGCTAGATTATGCGGGCAATCCGTCCGTCTATTTCTGGTTTCAGCGCGATGTGGTCGGTCGTCCAGAAGATGCCGCCGCGCTCGTCCGCGCGCGCGAACTGATCTTGTTCTCTGCGCCAGTTCAAGCGCTCTTCGCCGCGCAGAACGCAAGCGGCTACTGGGACAATCCCGATGCGCTGGACGCGCCGCGTTATCGCACGACGCTGTGGCAACTTGCGCTCCTCGCCGAGTTGGGTGTCCCGCGCAACAGCCGCCGCGCCCGCGCGGCGTGCGAATTTATCCTGCAAAACTTTTTGCGCGACGACGGCGAACTTACCGGCTTGACCGACGAAGCAGCGGCAGGGTTACTCCTGCGGACGCTGGTCTATTTCAACGGTCACGTCGATCCGCGCCTCCTCCGCGCGATCGACGCGCTTGCGACGCGTGTGCCAGCGTGCACGCCAGGCGCGGCGGTCTTCGCGGTGTGGACCCTCGCCGATCTACTGAACCATCGTCCAACCTCCAAGGCGCTGGAAGCCCTCGCGCAGGGAGAAGAAATCATTCTCGACGCCCTGGCGCGCGGCGCATTCTCAACTTTCGGTGCGTTTCCATCATTCGATGAAACCGACGCGCTGCTCGCGCTGCGCGTCCTCGCGCAACGGAGCCGCGCCGGCGATCCGCGCGCCGGCGGGGTGATCGAAAAAATCTGGGAGAAGCAAGAAGAAAACGCGCGGTGGAGTCTGGACAAGACGTTGAACGAGATTGTCCGGTTGGATGCGAACGACGCGAGCAAATGGGCGACGCTGAATGTGTTGAGGGTCGTCACAAAATTGTAGGGGCGGGATGACCCCGCCCCTGCCGTTATTTCGTGCCCCACGAAAACTTGCGTGTGAAGGTGCCCATCTTCGTCACTGCTTGAATGGTCGCCGTCCGCGGACCTTCAAAGCCATCGTACCATGCGCCTGCCGTGGTGTTCGCCGCCAAGAGCCACGGACAGAACGCGAACAAATAATCCGGCAGCGGCTTGCCATCGGACAGCGTGCCGGGCGGGCGAAACCAGTTGAAGAGTTGGACATAATACTGCGCTTCCAACTGGTCATCGATGGCTGGAAAGCGATTGTCCTCTTGCTCGCCGATTTTCCAGCCGCCTTCGCCGACGATGAACGGCGGGACGAATCCCAGGTCTTGCTGAAAGACATCGGCGTACATCCGGAAACCGAGCACCGCGTTCTCGTCCTCGGTGTAATTCGGCGGATGATTGAGCGCATAGTCGTGCGGCACAAAGAACATTCGCTGAAACAGCCGGTCGCCCTTTTCGGCTTTGATTCGATCGATCACTTTCTGGAGCAACGCCGTGTCCGTCACCTGCAAACCAACATAGCCGCCCGCGTTGTACACGTCTTTCGCGGTCGAGACGAAATTATCGATCCACTGATTCTCATCGACCGGACGACCGTCCCATTCGTCCGGGTTGGTTGGCTCGTTGTAGAGTTGAAAGTACGGCGGCAGCCCGGCGTCCGTGAGAATTTTGATGTCGCGCGCCCAGTCATAATATCGCTGGTAGGCGCGGAGCGTGCGTCGCCACACCGGGATGATCCCGGCTTTTTTGAAATTCGTCGCCGCAAGCTGCAGTTGGTTTTGATCGGAGTAGAGCGCCAGCACCCAGCGCATTTGTAGATCGACCATTCGCGGAAGCTGGATGTTGAAATCCTGCTGCGAATAATAGCCCGTCGGCAGGAAATGGATACAACGACCGTTGTCGTTTGCCGGGCGGGGCCAATCGCGCAGCGTCAGCGCGGGCAGATCGGTACGTAGCGGCAACACCGGCGCGGGTGTGTCCGAGGGTCCCGCGGTCGGCGTCACGGTGGGCGCGCCGGTCGGCGTGATCGGCGCAGTTGCCGCGACCGTCGCCGTTGCCGTGTCAGTGACGTTCGGCGTAACGTTCGCCTGCGCCACCTGTGTCGGCGTCTGGGTCGCGTTGCTGCCAAGCAATCCTTGCAGCACGACCTGCGGCGAACACGCCAGTAACGCGACGACGACCAATACCATCACCGCCGCGCCAATGTGCAATCGTTCTTTCATTCATGCCTTCCTTTCTGGCGATCATTATAGCCGCGTTCGCGATTACGGACAAAGCGCGCGGCGCGACCCAGATGTGGTATAATGAATGCCGTCATGCCGGACAGGGATTGCTCCCATCGAGAGGTGACTGACAAACTGGGCATTAAAGTCGACTTCCAATAACGAAAACGCAATGCGATTCGTGATTTGCAGGACAGATCGAACGAACAAGCGATGAGCAATGCTCACCGTTGATCTGATACGGAGAACAAATGACCACTGCTTCTGATGCGCGCCCGACGTTTCAAGACATCCTACGCGCGAGACAAATCATCTCGCGCTATCTGCCGCGCACGCCGCTGCACCGCTATCCCGCGCTCGATCAACTGATCGGCGCGCGCGTCTACGTGAAACACGAAAACTATCAGCCGATTGGCGCGTTCAAGGTGCGCGGCGGCATCAACTTGATGTCGCAGCTCCCGGCGGATGAACGCGCCCGCGGCGTCATCGCCGCATCGACCGGCAATCACGGACAGTCGGTGGCGTACGCGGCGCGCGAGTTCGGCGTGCGCGCGACCATCGTCGTGCCGGAGCGCGCCAACCCACTCAAAGTCGAATCGATGCAAAACCTCGGCGCCGAGGTGTTATTTCACGGCGCGGATTTCGACGCGGCGCGCGAGTACTGCGAAACGCTGGCGCGCGAACGCGGGATGCGCTACGTCCACAGCGGCAACGAGCCGCAGCTACTCGCCGGCGTCGCCACCATCACGCTAGAGATCGTCGAGGATGCGCCGGACGTTGACACGCTCATCGTGCCGGTGGGCGGCGGCAGCGGCGCAGCCGGCGCGTGTCTCGCCGCCAAATCGATCAACCCGCAAATTCAAGTGATCGGCGTCCAGTCCGCGCAAGCGCCGGCGGCGTACAAATCGTGGCGCGCCAAACAACTACTGACCGACCAGATGGGAACGTTTGCCGAAGGACTTGCCACGCGCACCGCGTTCGCGCTGCCGCAGCAAATCTTGTGGGACTGGCTGGACGATTTCATTCTGGTCAGCGACGACGACATCCGCCGCGCTATCGTTTTGTATCTGGAAAAAGCCCACACGCTCGCCGAGGGCGCGGGCGCGGCGTCGCTTGCCGGCGCGCTCAAACTGACGGAGCGACTGCGCGGTAAGAACGTCGCGCTGATTCTCAGCGGCGGCAATATCACGACCGCGCAACTGCGCGATTGCCTCACGCTGAATTAGGAGACACCATGCCAGCCAAAGGACAACTCGTCGCCGAAGGCGCGTACACGCATCATCACGGCGACGCAACCACCGGGCATTCGACCTGGCAATTTTCCAAGCTCGCGCACGGCGGTCTGCTGCTCGATTCGCGCACCACGTTCACCGACCCACCCGCCGAGTACCATTTCACCTATCAAGTCACCCAGCACTGGTCGCCTACGCAGGTCACCCTCCGCGTCGAGGCAGGCGGCAAGACGGTAACGAGCGAACAGCGCGCCGCCGGCGCGCAATGGAGCGCGCACATCGAGCCGCGCGGCGAAGCGGCGCGCGAGTCCGCAATCGATTTCACGCCCAAGCACGAGGTCAGTTTTACGTCGCCGCTCTTCACGACCGTGACATTGGTACGATTGAATTTGCAGATCGGTCAGTCGCGCGGGGTGGACGCGGTCCGCATCGATTCGCAAACGCTCGAACCACGCGCGGTCAAGCAGAACTACGCGTGCGTCGCGGAAGAAAAAATTACCGTGCCCGCCGGAGGATTCTCCGCGCGGCGCTACACACTGACGACCGATGGCAGCGCCGACGAAGACTCGTTCTGGGTCGATCGGCACGGCATCGTCCTGCTGTATCAATCGGCAAACGGCGATGCGACGAAACTAACGCGTTATCGACGCATCGAACGATAGCCAGAGGAATCAAGTGAAAGACACCGACATCGACGCCGTAATCGAAATCCTGCGCAGCGTCACGCGTGATTGGACCACGCCCTACGTCACCGAATTGGCGCGGCAGTTGAACGATCCGTTTCGCGTGTTGATCTCGACGATGCTCAGTCTGCGGACCAAAGACGCGGTCACGGCGGTCGCATCGAAGCGGCTGTTCCAACTGGCGGACTCGCCCGCCGCGATGCTCAAACTACCGCCGTCCGAAATCGAAAAAGCGATCTACCCGGTCGGCTTCTATCGCATCAAGACGCGCAATATCCTGACGGTCTGTCGCGAGCTGGTCGAGCGTTATGGCGGCAGCGTCCCGGATGACATCGACATTTTGGTCGCGCTGCCGGGCGTCGGACGCAAAACGGCGAACCTCGTCGTGACGCTCGGATTTGGCAAGCCCGGCATCTGCGTCGATACGCACGTCCATCGCATCACGAATCGCTGGGGCTACGTCCAGACGAAGACGCCGGACCAGACCGAGATGGCGCTGCGCGAAAAACTGCCGCCTCAGTACTGGATCGAAATCAACGACGAGTTGGTGTCGTTCGGTCAGCACCTGTGCCACCCCACTTCGCCGCGCTGCTCGATCTGCCCGCTCACCCAGTACTGCGAACGCGTCGGCGTGAAGCGAAGTCGATAATTCGCCACAGAAGGACGCGGAATGGCACAGAAATTTTTCTGTGTGTTTCCGTGTGCTTCTGTGGCTTTTTGGAGAGGGAATGCCCAAGCCGCAAAAGATTTTGGTCGATACCGAAAACAAATTGATCCAGATCAACTGGCAAGACGGTCACGAAAGCGTCTACGACCTGACGTACCTGCGTCGCGCGTGCCCGTGCGCGGAATGTCAGCCGTGGAAGGAAGGCGTCGGTAAGCCGGGCGAGTCGCCTGAATCCGTGCTCAAAGCCGTCGGCGAATTGAAGGCAGTGAGCGATGTGTCTGCCGTCGGCGGATACGGAATCCAATTCCAGTGGGCGGACGGTCACTCATACGGCATTTACGATTGGGGGTACCTGCGCGATCTGTGTCCCTGCGACGAGTGCACGGCAAAGAGGAGACAAGCCCTTTGACCGACATCACACCGCAACTGGCGCTCTGGATTCAGCAGCTACGCGCGATCGCGCAGACCGGCATCGCGTTCGGTCCGCCCACGTACGACCGGGAGCGCTACGAAGCGCTCCTTGAGCTTGCCGCGACGATGGCGGCGACGATGAACGCGAGTGCCGCGCTCGATCCGCAACTCGCGAATGAATTTGCCGCGCGCTGGCGCGCCGATATTTTGCCGGACGTGCGCGGCTACGTCACTCCCAAAGTGGGCATTGGCGCGATCGTGTTCAACGCGCGCGACGAGCTTTTGATGATCGAACGCCCCGAGGGCGGCTGGTTCTATCCAACCGGCTGGGCGGACATTGGTTTTGCGCCCGCTCAAGTCGCTGCGAAAGAAGTGCGCGAGGAAACCGGCTTGCTCGTCACGCCGCAGCGCGTGATCGGAATCTACGACAGCGCCAAATGGCGCGGCGATACGAATCTGCACTTTTACAGCATCGTTTTCGACTGTCGGCTCGACGGCGGCGAACTGCATCCGCATCCGCTCGAGACATGCGACGTGGGATTCTTTGCCCGCGACCGATTGCCCCAGCCGATTTTCCAGAATCGCATCGAGTTGATCGAGCGCGCGTGGGACGCGCACGGCGACGCGCGCGCCGAAACCTACTTCGACCGGTGATGTGACAATGCTTCGCAAACTCTTCTTCGATTTCCAATATCGCTTTTCCAAACCACGGTGGGATTCCGGTATTACGCCGCCGGAAGTCGTCGCGCAGATCGAAAGCGGAACGATCAGGGGCCGCGCGCTTGACCTCGGCTGCGGCACCGGCACCAACTCGATCTATCTCGCGCAGCACGGCTTTACCGTTGTCGGCGTCGATTTTGCAGCGAAAGCGATTGCGACCGCGCGAGACAAGGCGCAGCACGCCGGCGTCGCCGTGGAGTTCCATGCCGCCGATGTCACACGCCTCGATTCGCTTGGCATGCGCGAGCCATTCGATTTTGTGCTCGATATGGGGTGCTTTCACAGCATCGACGCGGCAGGACGCGCGCGCTACGCCGAGCATTTGGCGCAGCTGACGCGTCCCGGCGCGGTCTTTATGCTGTACGCGTTCAGCCCGCGTCCGGCAGAAGAACCCAGCCGCGGCGTTCAACTGCGCGCCGCCGGCGTCACACCGGACGAGGTCCAACAAACGTTCGCGCCGCACTGGGCGTTAGAGCGCATCGAGCACGGCGCGGATCGTGGCGCGCGCGCGAGCGCGTGGTATTGGTTCAAGAGGCAGTGAGTAGTGGGTAGTGGTCAGTGGGACAGTGAGACGGTGAGACGGTGAGACAGTGAAACAGCGAAACAGTCTTCATCTAACGTGCAATTTCTAACCTCCAACTTCTAACCTCAAAGGAGTGCCAATGGATCTTGCCTTGAAAAACAAAGTCGCGCTCGTTGCGGGCGCGAGCAAGGGACTGGGCAAGGCGGTCGCGCTGGGGCTGGCGCGTGAAGGCGCAAACGTCGCCATCTTTTCGCGCGATGCAGCGCGCATCGAGCAAGCGGCAAAGGAAATCCGCGACGCCACCGGCGCGCCGGTGCTCGCGATCGTCGCCGACGCAATGCGCGCAGAGGACATTCAGCGCGCGGTGGACGAGACGGTAAAGAAATTCGGCACGATTCACGTTCTCGTCACCAACGCCGGCGGACCGCCGCCCGGCGAGTTTGTCGCGTTGACTGATGAGCAGTGGGTCGCGGCGACGAACCTGACGCTGATGAGCGCGGTGCGGCTGTCGCGCGCGGTGATCCCGTTTATGCAAAAACAAAAATGGGGACGCATCCTGCACCTGGGATCGCTGACGATCAAGCAGCCGTATGCCGATCTTATGCTGTCGAACTCGATCCGCGCAGCAGTGGTCGGGCTTGCCAAGACGCAGGCGAACGAATTGGCACAATACGGCATCCTCGTCAACACCATTTCGCCCGGCATCATCGAGACAGACCGCGTCGTGCAACTGATGGACAGTCGAGCCAAACGCAACGGCACGGCGGTCCGCGAAGAGTACGCGCTGGCAGAGAAAAATGTTCCGCTTGGGCGCATCGGTCAGCCGGAGGAATTTGCGAACGTCGTCGTGTTCCTCGCGTCCGAGCGCGCCTCCTTCGTCACCGGCGCGCATTTCATCGTCGACGGCGGCGAAACGCAGACGCCATTTTAGCAACCCCGCACCGGACAAACGAAAAACGCGGACGAGTCGTTTCGTCCGCGTTTTTGATTCTGGATCAAATCACTTGTTGAACAAGTCCTGCATCACTTCAATCGATTCGATCAACACTTCCGGCGCGACGGTGAACGCAAAGCGCACGTATCCTTCGCCGGCGGAACCGAACGCGACGCCAGGCGACGTGCCGATGCCGGCTTGATCGATCAGATAATTCGTCATCGCCCAGGAATCCTTCGCGCCGTTGTAACCGCCCCACGCGTCGGAAATCTTCGCCCACGCGTAGAATGCGCCTTGCGGCTTGAACGCGTCGAACACCTTGATCGATTTCAAACCATCGTAGAAAATATCGCGCCGCCGTTCAAGTTCCGCCATCATTTGCCGGGTCGTCTCCTGCGGTCCGGTGAGCGCGGCGATGCCACCCCACTGCGTGATCGACGGGACGCCGTTGCTGGTCAGGCGCAGCAGTTTGCGGAATCGATCGACCAGCACATCGTCGTTGCTGGCAAGATAGCCGAGCCGCAGCCCGGTCATCGCATACGTCTTAGAAAACGTAAAGCACGTAATCGTGCGATCCGCCATGCCCGGCAGTGAACCGATACTGACATGTTTGAGTCCATCGAAGATGACATGTTCGTACGCCTCGTCGCTGACGACGTAGAGATTGTGGCGGACGGCAATATCGGCAATTTGTTTAAGCGTTGCCTCGGACACGACCACGCCGACCGGGTTGTGCGGTGTGTTGATGTAGATCGCCTTGGTGCGCGGCGTGACTGCCTTTTCGATTTCGGCTGGATCATAGAGAAAATTGCGTTCCGGGCGCAGCGTGATCGGCACCGGCACACCGCCGGGTCGGCGGATCAATTCGTGAATCTCACTCCACATTGGATTGGGCAAGATCACTTCGTCGCCGGGATTGAGCAGCGCGCTAAAGCTCATATACAAACCGTGCATGCCGCCGATGGTTACCATGACGTGGTCCGTGTCGCGAATCGGCAGATGATTTTCCTCGCGCATCTTCTTGAGCATTGCCGCGAGCAGCGCGGGCAGACCGGTGGACGGCGGGTAATGGGTCTTGCCGCTTTCCAGCGCGTCGATGATCGCCTTGCGGATGTGCGACGGCGTATCGAACGACGTGTCGCCGACTTCGAGGCGGTAGACCTTGCGCCCCGCGGCTTGCTGCGCCATCATCTTGTCGCGCACGATGACAAGCGCGCCGAGCGTGACTTGATCGAGAACGTGTTCAGCCATAAGACTCCTTTGGGAAAATAGGACACAGATGAACACGGACAAACGCTGATTTCTCTGTGTCCGATAATTTTCGTTCGACCATTAGCCGCCGATTCTACCAAACAACGGCAAAAAAGCAAATTCGCACCGCGCGCCGCGAACATCAGACAAATTGAATTCATGATAATCGCCGCCGTGCGTGCTTTGACAGTGGGTGGGAAGAAAGGTAGAATGGGATTGTAATCTTTGTCCTGGCAAATGACCTGATGCAGTACGCTTCGGAGAGGAAGGGTACGGTGGTCGCGTTGCGGTTTGGGCAAAGCAGTTGTGTGAAATACCAAGCGCCTGTTGGCTGACGCGTTTGCGCGCGTTGGCGGCAGGCGCGTTTTGGTTGGCAAAGTATGGTTTCCCGCACTCTGGGTGCGGGAAACCACCTAAATTGGCATGCTTCCCGCACTGATGCGGGTAGCAACGAGTTTCACGCCATAGCGTTGACAGCAGTGTGAATTTTGCAAAAAAAGAGGAGCGAGTGAAAGCGTTACTCTTCGATTCAAGTACACGCAAGCTTTATGTGGCATTCATCGTATGGGGTTTAGTGCAAGGAGGCATTCAATATTTCATCCTTCTTCAAATCGCTCCACGTAGACTTGCTGATGACTTGGGAGCACTAGAGGTTAGTGTGTTGTTCGGAGGCATAATCAGTGCTGTCGTCTTCGGTTTGCTGTTCAAGATACACAGATGGCTGCTAACTCTTGGATTCCTCGTTGTAGGTACATTGATACCTTCCGCTGTAATAATGGCAAGGATATTCCTCTATTTCCGTACCTATCTCGATCCGGTGACCCTAGGGATTATTTTCTTCTCGACAATATGTTCATTGCCATTCACATTATTTGCCACAGCCCTCTATTGCTTGGTATTGCTCATCTCTCATAGAACTCGGGCGGTAAATGCAGACTAATGGGCGTGAAACACACGCTCTCCGACCACGCGCCCGCAGCCCGTCTTGAGCTAGCGTCAGTAGTTGATTCGCGGAGTTGGTAGCGAGGCGGGGCGTGGCGGAGAGCGGCGGCGTTCTCCGCCAAACAAAAACAATCGCCGCTCATCGCGGCGGTTGCCTCATCTGCCCACTATTTCCCCCGCGCCTTCTTCACCGCGCGGGTTTTTGTTTCGTACTCGTCTTCCTCGTCTGCGTCTTCGAGTTGGACTGGCTCGCCGCGCGCGCGCCGCGCTTTCTCCTCGACGTAGTAGGTGTAATTGCCAAGATACTCCGTCAGCACGCCGTCGTCCAGTTCGACGATGCGATCCACGGTGTTGTCGAGAAAATAGCGGTCGTGCGAAATCACCAGCACCGTGCCGTCGTAATCTGCAAGCGCGTTCTCAAGAATTTCCGAGGAAGGAATATCGAGGTTGTTCGTCGGCTCGTCGAGCAAGAGAAAGTTTGCGCCCTGCATCATCAGCTTGGCGACCTGCACGCGCGCTTTTTCGCCACCGGACAACTGGCTGATCTTCTTCTTGGCGTCTTCCGCGCTGAATAGAAAACGCCCCATCAAACCGAACAACTCACGGTCGACCATCGGGCGCATCTTGCGCAGTTCCTCGCCGAGCGTCGCGTTGTAATCGAGCGTCTGGTGCTCTTGCGCGTAATACGCCACCGTCGTGCTCGGACCGATCTTGATTTCGCCGGCGTCCGGCGTTTCCGCGCCGAGGATACAGCGGAACAAGACACTCTTGCCCGCGCCGTTCGCGCCGATCAAGCCGACGCGCTCACGGTGCCACACCATCAAGTCCAAACCGCGCAGCACCTCATCGCCGTCGAACGATTTCCGCAAACCAACAATCTCCAGCACCTTGTTGCTGCCGCGCCGATGCGCGGAGAGCGCCAACCCCATCGTCTTGCGTTCGAGCCGCGGCTTGTCGATCCGCTCGATCTTGTCCAGCCGCTTCATCATCGACCGCGCGCGGCGGACGAATTTCTCATTCTGCCCCGCGCCCCAGCCCATCAGGCGGCGAACGGAAAATTCAAGCCGCTGGATTTCGCGCTGCTGAATTTCAAACATTTGCTGCTGCTTGAGCAGCCGCTGCTTTTTCTCGAACGCGTATTCGGAATAATTGCCGACGTAATGCGTCAGCGCGCCGAGCGGAGCGTCCAACTCAGCGATCTCGTCCGCGACGATGTCGAGCAGATAACGGTCGTGCGAGACAATGACCACCGCGCCAGAGTAATCCGCGATCAGTTTTTCGAGGAATTGCTTACCGTTGAGATCAAGGTGATTGTCTGGCTCGTCAAGCAGCAGCAGTTCCGGCTGCTCGATCAGTAATTTCGCCAAGCCGACCAGCTTCTTCTGCCCGCCGCTGAGCGCGGAGAGCGGCAAGTTCAGCGACGCATCGTCGAATCCCAAGCCGCGCAGCGTCGCGCGCACGCGGTTATCGAAATTCAAGCCGCCGCGTTCCTCAAACTCGGCGACGGCGCGCGCGTGCGCGTCCAACACGCGCTGGAGTTTGCGCGCGTCGTCGTACACCGATGCGTCCGCCATCTGCGCGTTCAGCCGCTCCATCTCGCGTTCCAGCGCGGCAAGCGTTGGCGACGCGTCGAGCGCCTCTTCCAACACGGTGCGCGTGAGATCGAACTCTGGCTCCTGCGGCAAATAGCCGATGCGGACGCCGCGCGTGACCTTCGGTACCGCGCCGGCGCTGGGTTCGATTTCTCGCGCCAGGAGCTTCAAAATCGTCGACTTGCCCGCGCCGTTCGGACCCACCAGACCGATGCGCGCGTCGTGGTAGATTTCCCACGATAGATCGGAAAAGATCAACTGCGCGCCAAAATATTGGGTTACATTATCGAGCCGCGCGACGGTACCAACAACCACAGGAATCTCCGACATACGCACGATGTAATACGTATTGCGTAACGTGTGCCATTTTACTCAAAGCACGCCAAAGCGCAAGAAATGAAACAGCCACGCACGATTGCTCGCGGTGGCTGCTCGTCGTAAACTGAGTGGAAGGATTATGCCACTTTCGTTACGTTCACGGCTTGCGGTCCCTTCGGGCTGTCCTCGATGGAGAACTCGACCTGCTCGCCCTCGTTCAAGTTGCGATAGCCCTCGCCCTGAATCGCCGAGAAATGAACGAATACGTCCTTGCCGCCCTCGTGCGCGATAAAGCCGTACCCCTTCGAAGCGTTGAACCACTTGACGGTGCCGGTAATTCGATCTGCCATTCTTGTCTCACCTCCTCCCCCTACTAATTTTCTGAGAATGGATTATTTCAAAACAAAAGCGCCAAGAGCCGCAATTCCGGTCCTTGGCGATCTCGTAAGACACACCCTAACACAGACTTGCACTACCAATTGCCATTATGCATATTTTTACGCGTTTGTCAAGTAAAAATTTGGAAACCTGAATGACCCCTATCGTCTACTGCGTCGGATACCCCGCGCCGACGCGCGAGGTGTCGATGCTGTAGGAAAGCACCGGACCATACTGACCGGGCCACACACTGTCGTTGGCGCTGTGGTGGTCCCACAGACCGAGCACATATGGCTTGATCAGGTAGGCGTTCTCGTTGTTCCATAGGAACGCGCCGGCGAGATCGCCCACAAAAATCTGCTGCGCCGCTTGATACTTTTGGAGCGCCTTGACCGGATCCAATTCCTGATTCGCCGCCGCGAGCGCAGCGTCAAAGTCCTTGTCACAGTAACCGATGGTCATCGCATAGACGCCGTTGCACGTCTCCAGGAACAGCCAGTCTTGCGGGTGCGGATATTCCTGCTCCCAGGGAATGAGGAACATTTGCGGCGTCGTCTTGGGGTCGCGGACGGCAATCGAATATGCGCTGGGATCGATGGGATCGAGCAGCACCGGGCATGGAAACACGCGCGTCAAACTGCCAGCGATGAACTGGTACAAGTACTGCGTGCGCGGCGTGTTGCTGTACGACAGTTTGATGGTTCCCAATTTGGTACAATCGACGTGTTTCTTGTCCGGCGTGCCGTAGCCCGCGTCGATCAGCGTTTGCACTGCCGCTGCCGGATCGTAGCCAGGCACCGTCGCCGTCGCATCGTAGCCGGGAACTCCCGGCGGAATCCACGACAGGTACGGTTTGCCCATCCCTTTGAGCACGTCTCGGACAAAACTAGCGCGGTCGAGCGCCTGTGAGAACGCCTTGCGAACGTTCTTGTCGGTGAACGGCGCTTTTTTCATATTAAAACCGAGATAAGTCACGCGCGCGGCAGGCGCAACGTGCAAGTCGCTGTTCAACGCCGGGTCGGACTGCGCTTGAACAAAGTTATCGAGCGTGAGTTGTGCGACGTCCAGCGCGCCCTTGCGGTAACTATCCAGCACCGCCGCCGGATCGGTGATCCAAGTCAATTCGATTCGATCAAGCGCCGGCTTGCCGCCCCAGTAATTGGGGTTGGGCACGAGCTTGATGACTTGGTCTTCGATGTCGGAAATCATAAACGGTCCGTTGCCGTTCTGATTCGCCGGCGTAAGCCACCACGAGTCCGGGTTGGCGTTTTCCTTGCTCTGATCGACCGGATAGCCAATCCACGTGGACGCGATGACGGGCCAGTAACCGGTCGGCTGGTCGAACGTGACCGTCAGCGTCGAATCGTCGGTCGCTTGCACGCCGACGCTGTTTAGCGCATTCTGAATGTCTTCGGGTCGCGATTTGGGATCCATCGAGTACGCCGCCGTCGCGCCGTGCACATCGTCCATAAACGATTGATCGAACGCGCCGACGCGCGGATCGACCGCGTGCTTGAAGGCGTACTCGAAATCCTTTGCGGTGAGCGGCGTGCCGTCGGCGCGTTTCAAACCGGCGCGCAGGTGAAACGTCAGCGTCTTGCCGTCGCTGCTAAATTCCCAAGATTGGGCAGCGCCGGGCACCACGTTGCCATTCTCGTCGATGCGCGTCAGTCCCTCGTACGCCAATTGCAGCACCGCGATCTCCGCGCTCGTCGATGCCTTCTGCGGATCGAGCACGTCCGGACGCGCGTCCAGATTGATTCGCAAAACGCGCGGCTTGCCACTCGTCGCCGGCGCGACGGAAGGTGTTGAACCAACACTGACAGTGGTACTGGAGGGACTGGGTGTTGCGGCAGACGGAGGACCGTAGGTAGGAATCGGCGCAGTCGCGCAGGCGACCGCGCTCAGCAATACGACCAGAGCCAACGCGAGGAAATGGGCAAAACGCATTTTTCAAAATCCCGAAAAGATTTTTCCGCGCCTGAAAAAGCCGCGGGCAGATGGCGGCAGGTCTACTGCTTTCATCTGGGCGCGGCAGAGTCTAGCAGAGAGTTTAGAAATAGTCAAACGCGAGCAACACTCACTCGGACAAGCTTAACCGCGCAGAACGCGAAGGAAGAAAATATCTGATAACTGCCCGACCCGCTGCTCGGTGATGAATCACCGAGCTACCAAGTCGCGCCCGATGACCAAGGTCACCTCGGTGAATCGGGCTAGGCGGATTGATCCGCCGGCACTCGGCAGCCCGCCGATTGATCGGCGGGCAACACGCCATCCGAAGCAACCCGAGCCGTCACAATCTTTGAACCTCTCTGAAAACTTCAAGTCACGAAGACACAAAGGAAGATGTGGCTAATCTTGGTGTCTTTGTGGTAGCTTTTAAGACGGGTTCATTGAACCTTTGTGTCCTTTGCGGTTCAAAATCCTTGCGCTATGTTGGACGCGTTCTGGTTGCCCCGCCAGTCCGGAAAAGCCGTCCGCCGCCCCACACCTCCATCGCTTGGCGTAAAGCAAAGGCGATGGCGTTTCGATTACGCACCAGCTCGGTTTGCAGGAAATGATACTGATCGCTTGCCGGATCCAACTGTGCCAGACGCCGCGCCGCTTGCAACTTCGGCAGGAAGGGAATGCTCCAGGCAGGATCGTGCTCAAAGCGATCCGCCGACGCGTAGGTGATGGGGATCAGAATACGCGAGAGCATCTTCATTCGCCGGTTCATTTCCGAAATTTCTGTCGGAGAATCCGCCGATGCCGCGCGTTTGGCTAGATCGCTGGCGCGTTCCGCCAATGCAGATATCCGTCGCTGAACCGGGCTGAGGTCGAGGTGATCGCCGGCGGCGCGTTGCAGATCGGCTATTTCGATTTCGATCTCCATCATCACCGGACGAAAATCCATTGGCAACACCGCGGAATGGCACAATCGCCAAATCGCGCTGAGATAAATTCGCGTGTCTTGCTCCAGCACATCCAGATCAACCTTGTCGATCGTATCTTCCGATGTGTGCCACCACCACGGCATCGTACCGCCGGTCGATTCGTCCAAAGACATCGAAACATAGTTAGGAACGATGTCGCCGACGGGTACCTGGCTAAGCTCCATGAACAGTGCGGGAATGCCGATGCCGTTGAAACTCATATCGCCCGCCCGCGTCATCCGATACGGTCGCGCCGCGCGCCCGGTGTGCTGCTCGATCACCTGCGCGCCCAGATCGCTCAACTCCAGATGCGCCGGGAATTGTCCGCAAAAGGTCGCCCCGCGCGCGCCGGTGGAATCGACGTTCACGTGCGCGACGCAGCGATCGTGCAACTCTTCCCAGAAATGGTCGGCGTACCACGTCGAGCCAGAGTAGCGACCGTGGCTGTGTCCGCTCCAGAAAATGACGCGCAGACCACGGTACAGTTGCTCTTTGCGCTGAGCCAGCAGACGCGCCGTTTCCAGCATCGTCGCGTTCGCGCTGCCATTGTCCATCGCGCCGTAATCCCAACTGTCGAGATGACCGCTGAACATCACGAAATCGTCGCTGGCACGCCCCGGCAATTCACCGATCACAATCGGCGTCGATTGCCAGCCGGTGAAAACGCGCGTGCGGATTCGCACGCGCGTGACGCCCGTGGCGATGTGCGCGCGCAACGCCGCGCCATCGGCGGCGACCATCGAGACGACTGGCGACTTGGGCAATCGTTCCGCAGATTGCGGCGTCGGCGTACCCCAGACGGTGCTGACGATCATATTGTGCAGATGGTCGTCGTTGATGAAGACTTGCCCGATGCTGCCGGCGCGCTCGGCGGCATAGACCGCCGTCGGCGTCGCCAAACCATTGAGCAACACAACTTTGCCGCGCGCGTCGTTCGCGGCGTAATCCGCCGGCGCGCCAAAGCCGAGGTCGATAATGTCCGCTTCGAGAGAATCGACGCTCGCGCTGAACGCGTGGCTGAGACAGGCATAGCGCGCGAGTGTGCGACCGGCAGCGTCGATCACTTCGAGATTCGCTTCGAGCGGATAGCTGACCAGCGCGGGATGTTCCAGCCAGGTCGTGGCAATCCCGTACTCATCGAGCAGCCCTTTGACGTACTCGAACGCTGCGCGTTCGTCGCGGCTGCCGGAGAGGCGCACCCATTCCGCGATACGGCGATTCGTCTCCCACAGGTTTTCGCGCGAGACGCGGTTTAGTAGTTCGACCTCGATGGTGTCGTTTTGATTTGGCATACTCAACTTCGCGGCAATTGGTTTCGACCGGCGAGCGAACCGCCGTCCACCGTGACGAACGAACCAGTCATATAGCGTGCGCTGTCGCTGGCGAGAAAAACCGCCACATCGCCGATGTCGGCGGGCGCGCCAGCAACGCCCATCGGAATCGTCTTCAGGAGTTCCTGGCGATACTCGTCCGAAATAGGCGCGGGGTTGTCGTCGCTCCGCACGTCGATCAGCCCGGGCGCGATGCAGTTGACGCGAATATGGTGCGGCGCGAGTTCCATCGCCAGAACGCGCGTGAACATCTCGACGCCGGCTTTGCTCGCGCAATAATGGCTCGCCCCGACGCGTCCGCTGCGCGCCGCGCCGGAGGAAAGGTTGACGATGCAGCCGGGCTGGTTCGCCGCGAGCGCACGGCGCGCGTACGCGCGGCACATCAAGAACATCCCGTCCAGGTTCGTCGCGAATACCGTGCGCCATTCATCGAACTCCATTTCGACGACCGGGCGATTCGGATAGATGCCGGCGTTGTTTACGAGCACATCGAGCCGGTCCCATTCCTGGTAACAACGCGCGACGGCGCGTTCGCAGTCTTCCGCGCGGCGAACGTCGCCCGGCAGCAATACCAGATGCTCCGGCGACGCGTCCGGCGGTGGTTGTGGATCGAGGTCCATCAGCGCGACGCGCGCGCCGCGCTTTAGAAACGATTGACGATGCCGCGTCCAATCCCGCGCGATCCGCCGGTGACAAGAACAGTTTGAGTTGAGGCTTCCAAATTCATTTCACCTCCGCCAAGATTGGAAAGGGCGAAGCGGTCTGCTTCGCCCTTGGATTTCACGCGCCAATTGCCAAAAGTGGATCGCCTTTGTTCATCGCCAGCGAAGAGACGAGGAAGAGCACCGTGCCGTCCAGCGGCGCAGTAATCGGCTGAAGGACGTTGCCTCGAAAATCGGCAACGTGACCGAGGTCTTGACCTTTCCGCACGGTCGCGGCGACATCGACCTTGGGATAGTAATAACCGTCGTGTTCGCTGCGTAACCAGACAAACTGGTCCATCACCTGAGTTGGCAGCGGCTCCGGTTTGGGTCCGTCCAGCATACCCAGGTGCCGCATCAATCGATTCAAGCCGTTGGTGTGCGCGGCAATGTGCTCTTCGCGCCAGACTCCTTGCCCGCCGGATTCGGCAAGGATGCCGGGGATGCCCGCCAGCGCGGCGGCAGAAGTCGTCGAACCTTTCACTTCGCTGCTGACGAGATAGCGAATGCCGAAAACCTTCGCCATCTCCAGCGACGCTTGGTCTACCTTTTCGTTTCCGAATTTCTGGAACAGCGTGAACGGCACGAGCGCTTCGTTCAAATCGCCGCCGTGCAGATCGACGTAGTAATTGCCTTGCGTCATCACGTTTCGATACAGCCAATCGGCGAGCTGCTCGGCGGCAGTGCCGTTCGGATTGCCGGGAAAGACGCGATTGGGATTGATCCCGTCGATCGGGCAAATGTAGATCGAGCGCGCTTTGAACGCGGGCATATCCACGACCGGCACGATGATGGCGCGCCCGCGCAAATGGTCTGGCGCGAGCGTCCGTCCCAAGCGCAACGCCGCTTCGATGCTGGCGTACTCCGCGCCGTGAATGCCGCCCGTTACCACCAGCGTCGGTCCATCCGATGCCCCGTTGATGAGAAAGATGGGAAGTTCGGTGGTCTGCCCCTGGAGTTTGAGCGCCTGGACACCGCTGGATTTCTGACCACGCGCGGCGGACAAAGCGCCGACTCGCAATTCATCAGTCATTCGATCATCCTTCTTCAAGTATTTTGAACTAGACGCGCAAGCGCGGATCGAGCGCGTCGCGCAGCGCGTCGCCGATAAGATTGAACGAGAGAACGGTGAGCATGATCGCGATGCCGGGAATGAAGACCAGATACGGCGCGACGAAAATGCTGTTGCGTTCCTCGCTCAGCATCACGCCCCATTCCGGCGTGGGCGGCTGCGCGCCTAGACCCAGGAACGACAGCCCTGCCGCATCGAGTATCGTCGTCGCAATGCCGAGCGTTCCCTGCACCAGAATCGGCGTCATTGCGTTGGGGACGATATCGCTCCACATGATCCGCAGCGGCGACGCGCCGACCGCGCGTGAGGCGGTAACGTACTCCAGGTCTTTGACCGAGAGTACGGTGGCGCGAAAGAGACGCGCGTAGATCGGGATATTGACGATGGCGATGGCGATCAGCGCGTTGACCAAGCCCTGACCCAGGACGGCGACGATAGCAATCGCCAGAAGCAGACTCGGAAACGCCAACAGAATATCCATCGCGCGCATAATCACGGTGTCGATCCGTCCCCCGGCGTAGCCGGCAAGGATGCCAAAGATCGAACCGATGATGATGGCAAAGCCAGTGGTGATGAAACCGATCTGCAGCGAGAGCCGCGCGCCGAAGAGAATGCGCGAGTATTCGTCACGGTTGTTGCCGTCGATGCCAAAAATGTGATCGCCCCCTTTGGCGGTGCAGCCCAGCAAGTGGATGCACGGCGCGTCGCGCGGTCGGACATTGTCTAGCGGCAGCGTTGGATCGTAGGGAGCAAGGAAATTAGCAAACACCGCCACAAACACCAGGAGCAATAACAAAGCCATGCCAACCTGAAAGGAACGGTGGCGGCGCAGCCGCTGGAACGTCTGCACGAGCGGAGAACGATGCTCGAAGGCGGCTGATCCGGCGAGGGGCGAAGTGGGAAATGATTCAGAACTGGCTGTCATGTGGCTCGATTCCTCTCTCAAGGGATAGTTGGGCTATTGCGCGCGGATGCGCGGATCGAGGAACGAGTACGAGAGATCGACGATAATATTCACGGAAGAAAATACCAATGCGATCACCACTACAAATCCTTGAACGACAGGATAATCGCGCGCAAAGATCGAGGTCACTAACTGTGTGCCGATGCCGGGAAGCGCGAACACGGTCTCTGTCAGAACTGCGCCGGACAGCAAACTGCCGACTTGCAATCCGACAATCGTCACGATCGGGATCAGCGCGTTTCGCATCGCGTGGCGCATGAGCACCGTCCGTTCGCGCAAGCCCTTGGCGCGCGCCGTGCGCACATAGTCCTGTCCGAGCACTTCCAAGAGACTGGAGCGGGTCAGACGCGCGATGATGGCAAGGGGAATTGTGCCAACGGCGAGGGAAGGCAGGATCAGGTGCTGGATCGCGTCCCAGGTGATGTCGAACCGACCGATGATCAAACTGTGCAGGATGACCGAATTCGAAAGCAGATCGACAAAAAAGTGCGCCAGCCCAGTGGTGTCTTGCAAGTGCCACACCTGATCCAACGCCGGCATGCTGATGCCGGCGGTCAAACGCGAGGAAGGCGGCAGCCAGAACGGTGTCCCCTTCAAGACAATGGCAAACAGAAAGGCGAGCATCAGCCCGAGCCAAAAGACCGGCATCGAGACACCGACGTTCGCGCCGACCATCGTCGCCACATCCACCGCGCTGTTATGCCGGAGAGCGGAAATGATGCCGAACAGAATGCCGAAGGTCGAGGCGAACAACATTGCGCCCACCGTCAGCTCGAAGGTCATCGGCAGCCGTTCGGAGAGGATCGTCGTGACGGGGCGACCATCGCGAATCGAATTGCCGAAATCGCCCTGACCGATGGTCACCAGGTAGCGCCCGAATTGGACCGCGAGGTTATCGTTCAGACCGTACTGCTGGCGAAAAGCATTGCATCGTTCCGGCGTATACCGCTCACCGAGCATCACCGCGCAGGCATCGCCGGGGATCATGCGCGTCATGGCGAAGGTCACAAACAAGATTCCGATCAACACCGGAATCATCAGAATAATTCGACGGACGATAAAGAGTATCATAGTAACGTTGACTTGGGTGGAGCACTACCCACAAGTCCAATTCTTCCTTTTGGGCAGAGTGCGGTCATCATGCTTTGTAGGGGCGGGTCTTCCCGCCCCTACAAAGGTCAATCGCTTACTGATTGTTCAGCTGCGCGCCTAAGAAACTGGTAAAGTACGTCCAGTTGCCAGTGCGCCCTTTGTGATCTGGATTCTTGGCATCCCACCAGGCGTCAAAGTTGGCGACGACGTCGTTCGCGCTAAACGCGCTGCCATCGCTGAACTTGACTCCTTGGCGCAGATGAAAGGTCCAGACCGTCGCGTCCGGGCTGGCTTCATAACTCGTCGCCAGCGCGGGCACCGGCTTGACGCCATTCTGCTCGTAGTTGTAGAGCGCGTCGTAGATCTGGATGCACGCGCGGAAGGTCTCGCCGTCTTCCTCGTCCGCGCACCACAGACTCAGCGGCTCGCCGTTCTGGAGCCACACGACCTGGTTGGTGCCATTGGCGATGTACTGGAAGTACTCGTCGCTGAACGGGCTGCATTGATCGCCCGTATCTTTGGCAAGGTACGCGCAGGCAGATGTGCCGTGCACGAGCGGAACTTCGGGCACGTACTGCTGGAGCAGCTGGTTCACCTTGTCATAGTGCTGCTGGCGTGCCGCCGGATCAACCACGGAACCCGCCGCGGAGATCTCCGCATTGAGGTCGGTGTAGGCATTGCCAAACTGCTTCGTCCCAGAGCCGAGGTTCGGATCGATGATGTCGGTCGCGCCCGCATAGTCGTCGATCCAGCCGAGGAGGAAGAACGCGGTGTTGCCGGATTCGGTCTGGTCGAGGAACGCGCCCGATTCCATCGGGTTCAGCGTGACGTTGACGCCGATCTGCTTCAACTGTGCCTGGATGTCCGTGGCGATCTTGTCCGGCGCGGGCAGATACTGGCGGACAACGGTTCGATAGGACAGTTTCACGTCAAAGCCGTTCGGGAAGCCGGCTTGGGCAAGAAGCGCCTTGGCTGCCGCGACATCGTACTTGGTCGGGGTCAAGCTATCCGTGTAGCCGGGTTTGATGTCTGGCGTCAAGAACTGGTCAGCCACAGTCGAGCCAGTGGGGAAGAAATTGGTAACCAGGCGCTGTTTGTCGATCGCCATGGCGATGGCTTGGCGGACTTGCTGATTGTCAAACGGCTTGAACTTGTTGTTCATACCGAGGTAGACGACGGTCTCTGGCGAGCGCGGCAGGAGCTTCAGGTTCGGATCTTTCGAAACCGTGGCAAAATCTTCGGTCGCGACGTTGTCCATACCGTCTGCCGTCCCCGCCTGGAGTTGGAGCAAACGCTGGGTGGCTTGAGTCGACCACTTGAGGATCACGGTCTTGGTCTTGGGCGCAGGTCCCCAATAGTTCGGGTTCGCCGTGAAGGTGATGTGATCGCCGTGCTGCCATTCCGATACAACGTAGGGACCAGTGCCAATCGGCTTGTCGCCGATCTTGGTCGTATCGCCTTTGGTCTGATCGAGGTACGCCTTGGGTTCGATGCCAAACGCCGAAAACGCAACTTTGTACAAAAAGTCGGGGTCCGGGTGGCAGAGCGTAAAGACGACGGTGTTCGCATCCTTCGCCACGATGGACTTGAGTTCAGCCACGTTCTTGGCTTTATCGGTATAGTTGCAGTCTGGCGCGGAGAAACTCAGTCCATTGAACGCGGGCGCTGCGGTTGGCGCAGTCGTCGGCGCGGGCGCGGTCGTCGGCGCAGCCGCCGTGGTCGGCGCGGGCGCAGTAGTGGGTGCGGGCGCAGTCGTCGGCTGGGCGGCTGGCGCAGCCGTTGGCGGCGCAGCCGTAGGCGCCGGCGTGGGGGCGGGAGCGCAAGCCGCCACAACCGCAACGAGCGCGATCAGCGCGAAGAGGACGAACAATTTCTTGGTCGAGATGGTGCTCATTACTTTCTCCTCCTTTGGAAATCGACTCGGTCGTGCTTTGCCGAGTCACGTCTGAGCATGACAATCAGAGATCAAGAGTCGCGGGGGTAGGTATCGAAAGGCATCACCTCCTTGTCAGAGGATGGAGAAGCGTCTCACGGAATTGGGCAGATTATACCGGTGAACGAAGCGAATGTCAATGTAATTGCTTGCCTAACGATTCTTTTCAGTTGCCGACCCTCCAGCGCCGGCGCGGCGACGTTGGAGGACAAGGAGGAGCGAGACAAACAACACCAGCATCAAGAGAGCGATCGCGACAATCGCCGGCGCGCTGAACGCTGGAGTGGAGTTGGGATTGATCGGCACCAAGCCAGCGTCGCTCGCATCGAGCTGAATATGCGCTGGCAAAACTTGGTGCTGTCTCAGCAGATAAGCCACCAGACCCCAGTACTCTTCGCTCGATAAAATGCCGGGCGTTTGGTACGGCATACGCGTGCTGATAAACGCGTAGAGGTCGGCAGCAGTCTTGAATTGTGTCAGCGTGTTGGGTCCGATGATCGCCGGCGCGTCGGGGAAACTGAAACCTGCGCCGGGATGCGGACCGCCGTGGCACTTGGGACTGGCGCAGTCTTGATCCTGCTTGGGATAGTAGGACCGGAAAAGTGCGAGACCTTGTCCCAGGTTGCCGTGACAGACCATACAGTGCATCCAGTACGTGTACGCGCCCTGGTCTGCCTGCGTGTTGCCCGGCGGCGGCGGATTCATCCACGATTGAGGGTCTGCCATCTTTCGCAGCGTTGGAGTTGGGGTTGTGCCTCCATCGCTATATACCGACGGCGGCAAGAGGATGGTCAACGTCAATACCAGAATGACGCCGCAGCCCAACCACGCCAAGAGCCAACGGATCGATTGCGCCGATTTCCTCATCGCTCTTTCGCGCCTACAAACATCCATCCCCATTCAGACAAAAACCTCTCTCGGATCGAGAGAGGTTTTAGCATACAGCCCGATCGAGTACGTTAGCCGGCGCGCAGCCCGCGCATCTTGGGATCGAGCGCGTCGCGGAACGCGTCGCCGACGAGGTTCCACGCTAGGACGTAGAGCAAGAGCGCGAAACCCGGGTAGACGATGATCCACCAATACTGCGCCAGATTGGGAATCCAGTTGCGCGCGAAACTCAACAACTGCCCCCAGTCCGCATAGCCCAGTTCCGCGCCGACGCCCAGGAAGCTGAGCGCCGCGAAGGAAAGCACGTACGTCCCAATGTCGAGGGAGGCGACGACGAGCACGGAGTACATCGCGTTGGGCAGGATGTGGCGGACGAGCATCCGCAGGTCGCGCACACCGACCGCACGCGCCGCGAGAACATAGTCGCGCTCTTTGACGGAAAGGACATCGCCGCGCACGAGGCGCGTGTATCCCATCCAACCGAACGCCGTGAGCGCGATCATGCCGGTCAGAATGCCGTTGTGAACGCGCGGTCCGACCACCGCCGCCATCGTAATCGCCGCTAAGAAGAAGGGAAAGGCAAGGAAAACTTCTACGATGCGTTGCAGGATCTCATCTAGCCGTCCCCCATAGTACGCCGAAATCGTACCGATCGTCATGCCGAGCACCAGCGTAATGCCGGTGATGATGATGCCGACCATAAACGCGGTGCGCGTGCCCCAGACGACGCCGTAGAAGAGATCGTATTGTCCTTCGGTCGTGCCGAAGGGATGCTGCGGGCTGGGCGGTTTCGGTTGCGCTTCGTATCCATCGCGCGGCACGATAAACGGATTACTCGGATCGACGGGCGGCGCGATGACCGGCGCAAAGATCGCCACCAACGCAAACAGGGTAATCAAGACCAGCCCCGAGATCGACACGGGGTTCTTGAGTAACACGCGTACCCAGGTAGGAATTCGGCTCTGCGGTCTCAAGATCCAAGTATCTGCCGAATTGATATCTATCGTACCAGTTGCAGTAGTCATTTTTTCTCCATCGAAACCGTAGAGTCTGTCTGGAAACCGGCTCTACGCCAAACGAATCCGCGGGTCTAGATAGGCATACAACACATCGACCACCAGGTTTGCCAATACCAGCAGCGCGCCCTCGAACAACGCGACGCCGAGCACTGAGATCACGTCCAACTGCAACGCGGAATTGGCAACCCAGAAGCCGATGCCGCGGTAGTTGAAGACCGTTTCGGTAATGACCACTCCATTCATCAAGCCGACCAGCAGCAAACCGCCAATGGTGGCGACTGGGATCATCGCGTTGGGGCGCGCGTGCTTGTTGATGACATCGCGCTCACGCAGACCCTTGGCGCGCGCGACGTTGACATAGTCCTGGCGAATCACGTCGAGCATCGACGAACGCGTAACACGGAGGATGAGCGCCCATTGGATGTAGCAAAGCGTCAATGCCGGCAGGAACAGGTGGCGCAAGGCGTCGAAGAAAATATCCGCGCGTCCGTTCAGCAACGCGTCCACGGTGTTCATCCCCGTGTATACGTGGTAACTGGGCGCGTTCACAATCGCGGTCGCCCACTCAGACAAGCGCCCCGGCGGGAACCACTGGAGTTTGGCGTAAAAGATCATCAGCACCAACAACCCGAAGACAAACGTCGGGAAGGAATAACCGATGATGCTGAAAATTCGCGCGATTTGGTCCAGCAGCTTGTCCTGGTGCGTCGCGGCAAGCATCCCCAGCCAAATGCCAATCACCATGATCGGAATGAAGCTCCACAGCGCCAATTCAAGCGTCGCGGGAAAGTATTGCAGAATCGCGCTCATCACCGGTTGCTGCGCCGTCTTGGAATATCCCAGATCGCCGTGTAGAGTTTTGCCTAGCCAATTGAAATACTGGACCGGCAGTGGCTGATCCAAGCCATACTTTTTGATCAGGAGGTCAAGCGCGGCTTGAGTCTTGGGAGGTTGCGAGAGGTACAACGAAGCGCGTTCGGCGGGATCCAACAGTGAAACCATCCCAAAGATGAGAAAACTTAGACCGATCAGCACGACCGGCAGAATCAAAAGTCGTCGAATAATGTATCGACCCATATATCGCTCCTTTGCAAACTTCTCGCGCGGATTGATCAGAATACCGATTCATCGAGAACAAATATGCTGATCAATGCGAACGAGGATTCGTCATGATTTCAAGAGCGTGTCGGCAGGGGTCAGGGCAAGCCCCAACCCCTGCCATCGTTCACGACTGAACCGAACCTACTTCGATGAGACTTATTGTCCCTTGCTCAGAGAGTAGTAATATTGATCGGAGTAGATTGGGTTGTAGTACCAGCCATGGATCCACGTCTGCTCGTAGTGGCGACCCAGCGGCACAACAGCAAAGATGTCCAGCGCGTTGTTCACAGCGATCGCGTTCAACTGCGCGTAGATCGTGGCGCGCGCGGTCTGATCAGCCGTGGCGAGCGCCTGCGCGATCAAGCCATCCATCTGCTTCTGCAGCGTCGGATCGAAACTCTGTGTGCCAGAGTACGTGCCGCCGCTACCGAGGAACGGCGCGACCCAGTCGTTCGGATCGTGATAGTCTTCCAACCAGCCGAGGTAGAACGCGCCGAGGCGTCCCGCTGCCTGGTCTTTCAGGAAGACGGGCCACGGCTCGTCCACGACGGAGAGGTGGAACTTGGGATTGACTTTGGCGAGGTTCGCCGCCAGGATCTGACCAGCCGATTGGCGAGTAGTGTTGCCTGTGTTGTAGACATAGGCAAGGTAGAAGCCGTTCTTGGTCAGATTCTCAAAGCCCTTGTCCTGCGTTGCCGCGTCGAACTCGGACTTGCAAGTATCCAGACTGAACTGTTGCTCGGGACCCTTGGGATCGTAACCCAGTTCGCCCGGGATAACGGGTCCGTTCGGGTGCGTCGCTTCGCCTGCGAACACCTGCTTGATCAGCGTCTGGTAGTCAAAGCACGCGACGAACGCCTTACGGACGTGAATGTCCGAGAAGAAATTCGCCGGGACGCCGTTGCCATCCAGTTTGCCCGAGCCGAGGAAGGAGTTGCCACCGGTCACATTGACATTCTGGTTGAAGAACAACGCGTCCATCTGAACTGTGGGATAACCCTTGAACAGGCGGAGGAAGCCGTTCGGGTTCGCCGGCGTGCACTTGCCGTTGCCGGACGGATCGCAGGTTTCCTTCACGAGCGGGTCGATCTGCGCGATGTAGTTGCGCGGGACGTACGCGATATCGGCATCGCCCGTCTGCATCATCGCGAAGCGAGTGCCCCACTCTGGAACGTTCTTGACGACGATGTGCGAGATCTTGGGAGCGCCGGAGGGACCACCAGTCCACAGCGGCTGCGTCTGCCAGTAGTTCGGGTTCGCGTCCAGGTAGATCGCATTGCCCTTGTCCCACTTGGTTACATTGTAGGGACCCGTACCGTTGGTCTTGTCGAAGAGCGCGGTCTTGTCCGCATCCGGGTTGTTGAACTTTTGCGCGTCGGCGCAGTTGCCGTCCCAATCACCCAGACCCACCGCCCACTTTTGATCGATGACACTGCCCCACGCATTCGCAATCGAGGGGAGGAAAGGTCCCCACGACTGCGCGAGGGTCATCGTCACCGTGCCAGCGGTGTTGTCTGCGACGATCATCTTCTGAGCGGCTTGGCACGCCGCGACAAAGTTGCCATTGTACATCGTATTGACGACATCGTCGCCGGTCTTGTCGCCAGGTTTGACACCCGAGTCCAAGAACGCTGCGGTGACGGAAGGTCCGAAGAACGGCTGCAGCATAATCCACTGCGGACCGGCGGCTTGGCTCTGAATCATGCCGCGCACGAACGAGTACGCCACATCGCTCGGGCTCATCGGATCGCCGTTGGCGAACTTGACGCCTGGGCGGATATTGAAGGTATACGTCTTGCCATCCGCCGAGACCTTCCAATCCGTCGCGAGCACGCCGACGAATTGATCCACGGCGTCACGCTTGTAGAACACGAGCGGCTGATAGACGTTCTGGATGATGTTGCCGCCGGCGGTCTCATAGTCCCACGCCGGGTCAAGCGATTCCGGCTCGCCGGCGGTTGCTTCGATCAGCGTGTCGGGATTCTTGATGGCGGGCGGTGGGGGTAACGTCGCGGTGGGGGTCACGACCTGAGTCGGTGCGGGCGGCGGCGTCGCCGTGATGACGACCGGCGTGCCCGCGACGATCACGGTCTGGACCACTGGCGCGCTGGTCGCGGGTGGCGCGGCTGGCGGCGGGGTTGGCGCTGGCGCGCAGCCCGCGGCGATCGCCACTACAAGCATGAGTAACGCAAACACTACGTACTTTCTCATCTTCTCCTCCTGTGAGTTTTTGGAACCAATGATCCGTACGATTCAAGGCAAGTTTGCGCTAGACACCACCTCCCTCTTCGTTGAGATTTGGTCAGGTAGAGGAACGACAAATGGGATATAGTCGGGGGGAAAAGCCAGGATATTACGATTTGACTATATCACAACTGAATTGAATAGTCAATGACGTTTCACACCACATGACAAGCCACCCAGTGATTGTTCCCCACATCGCGAAACTCAGGATCGACGCGCTTGCAAATGTCGATTGCCAGCGGGCAGCGCGTGTGGAACCGGCAGCCGCTCGGTGGATTGACCGGGCTGGGCACGTCGCCGACCAGGATGATGCGTTCGCGCTTTTCTTCGATGATTGGATCGGGAATCGGCACCGCCGAAAGAAGCGCTTTGGTGTACGGGTGAAGTGGATTGGCGTAGAGAGCGTTGCGGTCGGTCAGTTCGACGATCTTGCCGAGGTACATCACGGCGATCCGGTCGGAGATGTGCCGCACGACGGAAAGGTCGTGGGCGATAAACAGGTACGTGAGGTGGAATTTTTCTTGCAGTTCTTCCAAAAGATTGATGATCTGAGCTTGAATCGAAACGTCCAGCGCGCTGATCGGCTCATCGCAGACGATGAACGCCGGGTTCACCGCGAGCGCGCGCGCGACGCCGATGCGCTGCCGCTGCCCGCCGGAAAACTCGTGCGGATAGCGGTTCACAAAATAGGGATTCAGTCCGACGATGCTGAGCAATTCCTGCACGCGCTCTTTCTTTTCCTTCCCTTTGGCGATATTGTGAACCTCCAGCGGCTCACCGATAATATCGCCGACGGTCATACGCGGGTTGAGCGACGCGTACGGGTCTTGGAAGATCATTTGCATATTGCGGCGCATCTTACGCAGGTCTTCGCCGTGCAGCTTGGTCAGGTCTTTACCTTGAAAGACCACTTGTCCGGCGGTTGGAGAATACAATTGCAGGACCGTCCGTCCCGTCGTCGACTTGCCGCAGCCGGATTCGCCGACCAACCCCAGGGTCTCGCCGCGCTGAATCGAGAAATCCAAGCCGTCCACCGCTTTGACATCCGCGATCTTGCGCTGAAAGACAATACCCTGCGTGATCGGAAAATATTTCTTCAGCCCGACCACCTGAACGAGCGCGCCGTCTGAACTAGTTGCCATCGTCAAGACTCCATCCCCTCAGATTTCTTCCGGTCGATCACGCCCGACCGCTCAGATACGCGGCGCGTTTCTTCAAGACATCCTGCCAGTTCCAACACGCGACGGAATGGCGCACCGCCCCTAGCTCCAACGCCGGGTTTTCATTGGCGCATTGGTCTGTGCGAAAAGTGCACCGATTGTAGAACGGGCAGCCCTTGGGCATCTCAATCAGATCCGGCGGCAATCCTTCGATGGGCGTCAACTTGGATTTCATCGCGGCATCCAAACGCGGAATCGAGGTGAGCAAGCCCAGGGTGTACGGATGCAATGGATTGCCAAAGATTTCTTTCACCGGCGCGGTCTCGATCACGAACCCCGCGTACATCACGTTGATACGGTCCGCCAAGCCGGCGATCACGCCGAGGTCGTGGGTGATCCAGATGATTGCCATCCCCAGTTCGGTCTTGAGCCGCTTGACGATGTCCACGATCTGCGCCTGAATCGTCACATCGAGCGCGGTCGTCGGCTCATCCGCGATGAGCAGCTGCGGCGAGCAGGAGAGCGCCATCGCGATCATCACGCGCTGCCGCATTCCGCCGGAGAACTGGTGTGGATAATCGTCCAAGCGTCCTTCCGCTTCCGGAATGCCGACCATCTTCAATAACTCGACCGAACGTTTGCGCGCCTGCTCCTTCGTCATGCCGAGGTGAAGTTCCAGCGCTTCGCCGATCTGCGTTCCAATCGTGAGGACCGGGTTGAGCGAAGTCATCGGGTCTTGAAAGACCATGGCAATTTTGTTGCCGCGCACCGACCGAATTTCTTCGTCGTCCACTTGCAAGAGGTCACGCCCCTGAAAGAGCACCTGACCGTTCGTGATCTTGCCCGGCGGATGAGGAATCAATCGCATCACGGACAAGACCGAGACGCTCTTGCCGCAGCCCGATTCGCCCACCAAGCACAGCGTCTCGCCTTCGTCCACCGTGAACGACACGCCGTTGACGGCGTGCACGACGCCATCTTGAGTGCGAAACTCGGTCTTGAGATCCTTGACTTCGAGTAAGGTAGCCATCCATCCTCCATGGTCGTATTATACCAACAAATTAGGTTATGGGGAAATTTCGGGATTGAGCGCTTCGTTCAATCCATCCCCTAGAAAATTGAACGCGAACACGACCGACGCCAGAACCAAACCGGGAATCAGCACCAGCCAGATCATCTGAGGGAAAGTGCGCCAGTACTGCCCCGCATTGTCCGCCAGAATATTTCCCCAACTCGGCGCGGGCGGCTGCAGCCCAATTCCTAAAAAACTCAGATAACCTTCCGATAACGCAATATCGCCCATCCCCATCGATAACGCGACGATGACCGGCGCGATCGAGTTCGGCAGGACGTGCCGCAATATGATTCGCCATGTCGGCACGCCGGTTGCGCGCGCGCTTATCACAAACTCGCGCTCTTTCACCGTCAGCACCTGCGCGCGGACCAGCCGCGCCAGCCCCGCCCATCCGATCACACCGAGCGCGATGATCACCACGGCGTAATCGAGATAGCCGCTCCGCGCCAGATCATCCAGTCCGTGAGTTCTTGCCCACGCCAAGAGACCGGGCTTGATCGTCGCGGCGATGAAAAAGACAAACAGCAAGCCGGGAAAGGCGAATAAAATGTCCGCGACGCGCATGACGAGCGTGTCCACCCAGCCGCCCAAATAGCCCGCCGCCGCGCCGAGCGGCAGCCCTAGACCCAGGTCAATCACTGTCACCATCACGATGACAAAGACCGCCGAGCGCGCGCCCCACACGACGCGACTGAACATATCGCGTCCGAGCGCGTCCGTGCCGAACCAATGCGCGAGACTGGGCGGCTGCTCGACCGCGTTCAGATTCGTCTGGTCGTACGGATAGGTCGCGATGATGGGCGCAAAAATCGCGAGGATGACCATCCAAACGATCACCGCCGCGCCAAGCAACGCGGGCAAATTGCTCACGATGCGTCGCGCCAACTGCTCTTGGGATGAACGCTCGCGGGACGCCCAACCCAGCGGTGGTTCAAGCGCTGACATGGCTTGGGACATCACGACTGCCTAATTCGCGGATCGAGGAATCCATACGCCAAGTCGACCAGAAGGTTGGAGACGACGTATGCCACCGCGATCAACAGCACCATTGCCATGATGATATAGTAATCGCGCGAGAAGAGCGCGTCGTACGCCAGCGCGCCGACGCCGGGCACGCCGAACCAGTTCTCCACCAGAAACGAGCCGGCGACCAATCCGCCGAGCATCAATCCCAGAATCGTCGCGATGGGAATCAGCGCGTTTCGCATCGCGTGACGCACGATCACGGCGCGCTCGCGCAGCCCTTTCGCACGTGCGGTACGCACATAATCCTTGCTCAACTCTTCGATCATGCCGGCGCGCATCTGCCGCGTGAGCACGGCGATCACGCCGGTCGCTTCGATGAATGCGGGCAGAATGATCTTGGTGCTAAAGATGCCGTCCCAATGCCCGCCCACCATTGGCAGGATCGGTCCGATCGAAAAACTGAGGTGGAGCGCCGAGAGGACGATATCGTGCTGACGCGAGAAAATGAAAGTGAGGACGGGGTTGAGAAAAATAATGGGGAAGGAAATGCCGGCGATGACGATGGCGCGCACGATCAAATCGATCCACGTGTTGCGCTTCAAGCCCGCCACCAACCCCAGTGGAATCCCGATCACAACGCCCATGAGGATCGCGACGAGGTTTAGTTGAATGGTCACAGGGAGACGACTGGCGATGAGACGACCCACCGGTTCATCGCGATACTTGACGAGGGAATAACCAAAGTTGCCGTGCAACGCGTTGCCGATATAGTTGAGGTACTGAACGTAGAACGGCTGATCAAAGCCGTATTGGTGACGCAGCCGCGCAATCGTGTCTGGGCTGGCGTGCACCCCCAGCATCACCTGCACCGGATCGCCCGGACCGTACAAGCCGAGCGCGAACGTGATCGCCGAGATGAAGAACAGCAGAATGGGCAGCCATAAAAGCCGCCGTATGACAAAAGCCGCCATTGGCTCGAACCTATCTACTCCGATATGTGATAAGCGGCGGGGGGGGAACCGCGGCCCCGCGCCCCACACCGCAGCGCCCGGGGAGCCCCCCCCGCGGCGGGGGCGGGGGGGGGACAGGGGCGAGGGCGCGGGCGTT
>VFSW01000648.1_pt1 | contig 51495 bp, 43 predicted proteins | sample 5358111 | NCBI WGS metagenome assembly VFSW01 (sample SAMN11554181, study PRJNA540505) | mine drainage metagenome | isolation source: sediment from site ElyBrook_90M | place: USA: Ely Copper Mine, Vershire, VT | collected 2017 | reverse complement strand
CTTTGGGGCCGGCTCTTCGGCCCGGCTAAAGCCGGGCCCTGATACAACGCCCGCCAAAAACGCGGCAAGACTCAGAGCGGGATTCTTCGCCGGTTGCGGCTCCTCGGAATGACAGGAGGCACAAGTTTTTCAACAAACTGTTGGGACATACAACGGACGGGCAGCGGGCTTTTCGCGGGCGGCATTCCTCGCTGCGCTCGAAGCAGCAGGAGGCGGGTTCGGCGTGGGACCGGTAACCTTCTCGTTACAGGGCTTCCTATGCTACTCTGGGGAGGTAAGCGGAGAAATCACGCGGGGCGCGGAGTTCAAACGCTGGCGCGCATGGCCCTTTCCCAAAGGCATTCCCTGGTTAAAATCCATGGCGAACGAAACGCCAAAAAGACCTCGCATTTTAAGCGGCATGCGTCCAACCGGCAAGCTGCACCTGGGCAATCTGGAAGGCGCGCTGGCCAACTGGATAAAGCTGCAGCCGGATTACGAAAGCTACCACTTTGTGGCCGATTGGCACATGCTGACCACGGAGTATGCCGGCGTCAGCGCCCTGCAGGAAAACATCCGCGAAATGGTGACGGATTGGCTGGCGGCGGGGCTTGATCCGGAACGGGCGGTATTCTTTATCCAATCGCGGCTGCCGGAACATGCCGAGTTGCATCTCCTTTTTTCCATGCTGGTGCCGCTTGGGTGGCTGGAGCGCGTGCCCTCCTACAAGGAGCAGTTGGAAAACCTGCGCGATCGCGAACTGGGCACTTACGGATTTCTGGGCTATCCGGTGCTGCAGGCTGCGGACATACTGATGTACCGCGCCCACTTTGTGCCGGTGGGTGAGGATCAGGTACCACACGTTGAGCTGACGCGTGAGATTGCCCGGCGCTTTAACGCGTTTTACGGCGACGTGTTTCCGGAACCGCAGGCTCTGCTTACCCCCACGCCGCGCGTGCCGGGCACGGACGGGCGCAAGATGTCCAAGAGCTACGGCAATGCCATCTTTCTTTCCGACCCGCCCAAAACGGTGGAAAGCAAGCTGGCCACCATGATTACGGACCCGGCCCGCAAGCGGCGCACGGATGCCGGCAATCCGGACATTTGCCCGGTTTTTCAACTGCACAAAACCTATTCGCCGCGGCACGTCATCGAACGCATCGACAGGGAATGCCGAACTGCCGCCATTGGATGCCTGGATTGCAAACGCCTGCTGGCCTCCAGCCTGAACCTGCGCCTGGCGCCGATTCAGGAGCGGCGCAAGCCTTACGAACAGCACCCCGAACGAGTGTGGGAGATTCTGGAAGCGGGCACGGAAAAGGCGCGAAGCGTTGCGCAGGCCACCATGGCCCGCGTGCGGGAAGCGATGAATCTGGTGGGACCAGCGGCCGCGGGCGGCGACAGCAGCGCTTCGAATCGTCCGGCGCCCGTGGCGGCCGCGGAGTAGCACATGGATGCGCGAGGATAGACTGAAGCGTGAGACATGAAGCTTCAATCTTCTGTTCGGGGAGTTTGTGATTCAAAGCCTCTAAAGCATCGCATGAGAAAACACGCGCGTTACGCGTAAGCATTGTGGAAAGAAAAGCAATCACGATGTTCACCGGCTGGAAACGGGAAAAGCAAGAGCGCATTGTCCTCTTTGGACGGAACCCTGCGAAACCGACTGCCGACAAACAGGCGCTTGCGATCGTAGGCGTTGCCGCACTTGCAATTGCTGTTTCATTGGCATGCGGGATGGATGCCAAGGCGGCCGGACTCGAGAGACGGGTCGTCCACTTCAAGGTTACAGAGACTGATATTGCTGAAATTGAACAAGGCGAAGCTGAGGGCCATCAACCTTGGCGCAGCGACCCCCGGAAGGTGGCTGAGACCGCGCTAATGAGTGTGGAACCCGCGATCAACCCCCAGAGCGTCGGTTTGATCCCACGCAAACGTCGTATTATTTCACCTGTGCGTCAGACCTTCAGATTTGAGTTGAATCAGCACCACCACATCGACCAGATCTCAGTACGGCGATTTCATTGGCGCAATCCGCGGACCGGAAAATCGCAGCTCACGGTGTGGTGGGCTTACGAAGCTGTTATTTGGGACTCCGCAAAGCCGGCCGGGAAGTAGCCGCGACAGGCTTGTGGTTCAAGAATACACTTTGGGCGATGTTGCGGCTTAAACAGGACTGAAACACACCAGACCGGACGCCGCAAGGGAAAGATTAAGTGACCAGAGGGCGGCAAAGTTATGGTTCAAAGTCGGCAACATTATCCTTAAACTCACAGAGCGTGTAATGGCAAGCGAAGCGACTCCACAAACCGCTGCGGCCAATACCGGGGAAGCGGCTGGTGGGCCTCTGCTCTCCCTGAAGCGGGTTACCCACAGCGAGACCGATGCTCCTCCGCTGAAGCTGCCGGTGTACGAGGGGCCGCTCGATCTGCTGCTGGATCTCATCCGCAAGCAGCAGATCAACATCTACGACATTCCGATCGCGCAGATTACGCGCCAATATCTCGATTACCTTCGCCTGCTCGAAGAGTTGAATATCGACGTGGCGGGTGAATTCATCTTTATGGCGGCTACGCTGATCCACATCAAGTCGCGCCTGCTGCTGCCACCGGACCCCGATGCGGAACCCGAGGACCAGGAAGACCCGCGCCAGGACCTGGTGCAAAAGCTGCTGGAACACGAACAGTTCAGGAACGCCGCGGAGATGCTCCAATCCAAGCGCCTGGTGGAAGAAGCTTCGTGGTCGCAGCCGGGAATTGCGGAATTTGTGGAGGCTGAAGACGAGCCCGGCCTGGCGGTTTCGGTTTTTGACCTGATTTCGTCGTTCCGCCAGATATTGGAACGCGCCAAAGACCGCCCGCAGATGAACATGCAGCGGGAAGAGGTGAGCGTGGCGGAGATGATGGATTACGCCCGCCAGGCGCTGATCTCCTCGCCCCATCCCGTGCGCCTGGACGATCTGATGGCGGGCTTTGTGGAGCGCTTGTCGCTGGTTGCGCTGTTCCTCGCCATACTGGAGATGGTGCGTCTGCACGCCGTGCTGTTACGGCAGAAAGACCTGTTTTCGCCCATCACTTTGCACCGCAATAAACGCCTGGAGGAGATTATGGCGGGCATTGACGCCGCCGGCCTGCAGGCCAGCCTGGAATCCAGCCAGCCCTTGCCGCAGAAAACCGCCCCGCAGGAGGAGCGCGAGGCGGCGAAAACAGACCAAAACCATGCTGAATGACGAACTGCTGAAAGCCGTGATTGAAGGGATAATCTACATTGCCCCGGAACCCGTAAGCGCGGAAACCGTTGCCAAAGCTCTGGAGGGCGAAACGGTGGAGCGCGTGCGCCAGACGATTGAGGCGCTGATTGCGGAATACGACCAGCCGGGACACGGCATCCAGATCCGGCCCGTGGCGGGAGGCTATAAATTCTCCTCCAAGGCGGAACACCACGAGGTTTTCCGCAGCTTTGTCAAGGGCTTGAAGCCACCGGTTAAACTTTCAAAACCGGCGCTTGAAACCCTGGCCGTGATCGCCTACCGCCAGCCGGTTACGGTGCCTGAAATTGAGCAGATTCGAGGCGTAAACTGCGGCGGCGTGATCCATACGCTGCTGGAAAAGAAGCTGGTGGTGACGGCGGGCCGCAAGAATGTGGTGGGGCGCCCCATACTTTACCGTACTTCGCGCGAATTTCTGGTCCACTTTGGCTTGAAGGAATTGAGCGAACTGCCCAGCCTGCGCGAGTTTGAGGAAATGGCGCGGGAGTCATTTGGCGCCGGGTTGACGGGCGAAGACACCGGCAGTGAGGCATCCGCCCAGGAGCAGGAAAACCAGGGTGGGGAAGCCGCCTTGCAGGCGCAGACCGCCGATAATACTGCCGCGGCGGCGGACATTGGCGAAGAAGCCGGCGTGCCCGTGGAAGCGGAGGCGGAGCGTGCGGTTGGCTCGACGGGTGATGCGCCTGGCGTAGATGCAAGCGGCCCGGCGGCAGAGAGCCCGGCTCAGGCTGAGGACGAGGATGACGCCGCAAAAGCGGCGGAGGCGGGTGCGGAGCCTTAGCGGATTTCCGCAACTGCCGAAGCCAAACGGCAGGCCGGCGGTTCGAACCGCTTAAGTGAAGTGGCGGAAGCCGGTGGCAGGATTATGACCGGCATTGTTGGATGACCTATGGAAGAACGCCTGCAAAAGATTATCTCCAGCGCGGGCATCACCTCACGCCGAAAGGCGGAGGAGATGATCCGCAAAGGCATGGTCACGGTAAACGGGCGCATTGTTACCGAACTGGGCAGCAAAGCCGACATCAGCCGCGACAAGGTTCGCATCGGGACGCAGATACTGCGCCCCTCCGTGAAGCGAGTCACGGTTTTGCTGCATAAACCGGTGGGATACGTCTCGACCGTGCGCGATCCGGAAGGCCGTCCTACCGTCATGAACCTGATAAAGTCCCTGAAGGAACGCCTGTACCCCGTGGGGCGGCTGGATTACAATTCCTCCGGCCTTCTGCTGCTTACCAATGACGGGGATTTGGCCAATTTTCTGATGTCGCGCAAGTCCGCCATCCCGCGAACATACACGGTAAAGGTAAGCGGCAGTCCCAAGCCTGAGGATATTACCCGCTTGCAGGAAGGCGTGGTGCTGGATGGCAGGCGGACCGCTCCTGCCCGCATCCGGCCCATTGCCAGCCGGCCCGATTCCGAAAAAACCTGGTTCGAGATTACACTCATGGAAGGGCGTTACCACCAGGTAAGGCGGATGTTTGAACGCATCGGCTGCCCGGTGGTAAAGTTAAAGCGTACGCAGGTGGCGTTTTTGAACCTGCACGGTGTTTCACCCGGAAAGTTCCGCCTTCTTACCCTGGCGGAAGTTGATCGATTGCATAATTGGAAGTCCGCAGGAACTGAGCTATAGACAAATCACGGTAGTTTACGGTCTTCCCATGAACCAGTCCTCTATTCAAGAATTACTACCCCCGTGGTTCAATCGCATACGCCCTTACCCTCCCGGCAAGCCCATTGAGGAAGTGGAGCGGGAACTGGGCCACACCGCTATAAAGCTGGCCTCCAACGAGAATCCGTTGGGCCCGTCGCCCAAGGCCATGGAAGCGGTGAAGAAGGCTTTGCATAGCATGCATTTGTATCCCGATGGCCACGGGTTTGAGCTGCGTACACGTTTGGCCGCCCTGCACGGGCTTGATCTGGATCAGGTGATACTGGGTGCGGGCTCGACAGACCTTATCGAATTAGTGGGCAAGACGTTCCTTACTCCCGCCGATGACGGCATAACCTCCGAATCGACCTTTTACATTTATCTTCTGGCCATTGAGGAATCCGGCGCGCGGCTGGTGCGGGTGCCGCTGCGGCATATGACCTACGACCTGCCGGCCATCGCCCACGCTGTTACGCCCCGCACCAAAGTGATTTACCTGGCGAACCCCAATAACCCCACCGGAACCATGTTCACCGCCCTGGAGATGGATCGGCTGCTGGCGGCATTGCCCCCCAAAGTGCTGGTGGTGCTTGACGAAGCCTATTACGATTACGTCCAGACGCCGGGATATTCCCATGCGCTGGATTACGTAAAGCAGGGCAGGAATGTGTTGGTGCTGCGGACTTTCTCCAAGGTACACGGGCTGGCGGGCCTGCGGATCGGTTATGGGATGGGACATCCTGAGTTGATCGAGAGCCTGAATCGCGTCCGGTCGCCATTTAATGCCTCCAGCGTTGCGCAGGTGGCTGCTTTGGCGGCGATTGACGACCGTGAGCACGTTGCGCACTCCGTTGAGGTAAACAACCAGGGGCTGAAGTTCCTGAGCAAGGAATTGACGTTGATGGGGGTAAGGTTTACCCCGTCGGTTGGCAACTTTGTACTTATTGACACTGCAAAAGATTGCGAAGAAGATTTTATGAGGCTGCTGCACGAGGGAATTATCGTGCGCCCCATGAAGCTTTACGGCTTTCCCACTTCGCTCCGGGTGACGGTGGGCAGGCAGGCGGAAAACGAACAGTTTCTGGAGGCCCTGCGGCGGATTACGGCGAAAGTTGTGCATTCCGGGCAGGCCGTTTAAGGGAGAAATTCGATGCGCGCCATGACTCATCACGCCATGCATGCCCACCCCGTTCAGGAAACGGAAAATGTTCACAACCGCCTGACGCTTGAATCGCCTGACCCCATCACCCGCATGCTTGAAAAGTATAAGACGCTGGCGGTGGTGGGCCTGTCGCCTAAGATTTCGCGCCCCAGCCACGGCGTGGCCGCCTACATGAAAGCCCGAGGCTACCGTATCATCCCCGTCAATCCCAACGCTGAGTCTGTCTTCCACGAGAAAGCCTATGCCAGCCTGGATGAAATTCCTGAGCCGCTGGAAATTGTGCTGATCTTCCGCAAGCCGGAGTGTGTGCCGGAGGTAGTGGAAAGCGCCATCCGCAAACATGCCAAAGTAGTATGGATGCAGGAGGGCGTGAGCCACGCCGGCGCCGCCAGCCGCGCGATTGAGGCCGGCCTGGAAGTTGTGCAGGACCGCTGCATTCTGAAAGAGCATGCCCGCAGATTCATTTCCGAAGGGATTTAGGCTTTTCCTGCTTTAAACCGTGATAGCCCGAAAACGAATTTGTAGCTTTTGCCGTCGCGGCTGCGGGCTGAAGTTGCCGATGACGCGGGCGGTGTTAAAGAACCCGCCGCAGAGGAATTTATGGAGCTTTACAAGGGCGCGTACCAAATCCAGTCTTTATTCAGTGGACGCAACCTTTTTCAATATCTGCTGATTGGCGAACGGGCTGTGCTGGTGGATACGGGCGTTGCCGAGACGCCTGAGAAGGTGATTTTCCCCTACCTTGCCGACCGGTTGCACCTGGCGCCGGCCCGCCTGTCGCTCGCCATTACCACCCACTCGGATCTGGATCATCAGGGCGGTAACGATGCAATTAAGCGTGTCTCTCCCGCCACGTGGCTTGGCTGCGGGGAAGAGGATAGAGCCCTGGTGGAAGATCCCCGCGTGCTGTACCGCGATCGGTACAATTACATGAAGGCGGAACACCAGGTCGGATTTGACGATGAGCCCATTCCCGAAGCCGGAAGACCGCGGCGCATGGATGTGACGTTCAGCGGCGGCGAAACAATCCGGTTGAGCGACGATTGGCACATCGAGGTCTTGCATGTGCCCGGCCACTCGCGCGGTCATCTGGCGCTTTACGACCCCAAGCACAAGGCCGCTTTCACCGGTGACGCCGTCCACGGCCGCGGCTGCCCCAAAGCCACCGGGGAAATGGCTATTCCCGTCACCTATTACGATGTGGACGTTTACCTTTCGACGCTGCGCTACCTTGAGCACTTGCCCATCGACGTACTGTATTCCGGACACTGGCCCGTGATGCGGGGTGAAGAGGTTCGTGATTTTATCAGCGAGTCGCGGCGCACCGTAGAGTTTTTGGATCGCGCCCTGCTCGAGGATTTGCGCAAAAATCCACAGGGCCTGTCCCTGCGGGAGTTGATGGAGGCGGCCGCCAATGCGATGGGCGAATGGCCGCCGGAGAGCTGGGACTTGGCCATGTTTCCGGTGCGGGGCCACATGGACCGGCTGGCGGCGCTTGGCAAGGTGCGGCCGGTTGCCGGAGCGCGGCCGGGGCGCTGGGAACTAGCTAGCTAGCCTAGCGATGGTATCGGGGCGTGATGCCCCGCAGCCGGTTCCACACCGCATCGCACTGGCTGAGCGCTGCCGCGCTGAGCCCCTCGCCCGCACAGGCTTTCAGATTTTCCTCCAGTTGTTGCGCGCTCGAGGCTCCCAGGATTATCGAGTCAACCTGCGGCTGCGCCAGCAGCCATTGCAGCGAAAGCTGAACCAGACTTAATCCCGACTCGCGCCCGATCAGGCGTAATTCTTCAATCGCCGAAAAGGTGTCATCGTGCCAGTAGCGCCCCTGATAGAGCGCATTGTTATCAAATCGCGTTCCGGCCAGCGGCCCGGATTGCTTCTGATGCTTTCCCGTCAGCAGCCCGCCGGCCAGCGGGTTGTAGCACACAACTGCAACGCCGAAACGTTTGCAAAACGCCAGGTAATCCTCTTCAATGGAGCGGGCCAGCAGGTTATACATGGGCTGTGAGATGTGTGGAGATGCAGTGCCAAGCTTTTCCGCGCTCCACAGAATCTCGCAGAATTGCCACGCCGAATAATTGGATACGCCGATGTAACGCACCTTTCCTGCCTTCACGACTTCATCCATAGCCGCCAGCGTCACCTCAATTGGCGTCTCATAATCCGGCCAGTGCAGGTAGTAGATGTCGACGTAGTGGGTTCCCAGCCGCTTCAGACTGGCGTCAATGGCCTTAAGGATTGCGGCCCGCGAGAGGCCGCTCTCATCGGCGCCCTCGCCCATTTTGGATCGTACCTTGGAAGCCAGCACCACCCGGCTGCGCTTTGCACCAAGCGCTCTGCCCAGCACTTCCTCCGCAACGCCCTTGTTGTACATGTTGGCTGTGTCAAAAAAGTTGATTCCGGCATCCAAACATTGGTCCACCATGCGCGTAGACGCGGCTTGATCCGCTTGCGAGCCAAACGTCATAGTGCCAAATGAGAGGCGGGAAACCCGCAAGCCGGATTGGGGAAGTATTCTGTATTCCATATTAACCTCACTGAAAACTAACGGACGAACGCAACTGGATATAAGAAAGCTGAGTCAATCCATAAAAATAATTGCTGGTCGGGGCGTTGCAATTTAGCATCCTTTGCAGGGCCATGTTCATCCAAGTGATTGGAGGCGGCCATGGAGACTCTTCGAGTGCTGCAGCTGGTACATGACCTGGAGCACCTTAGCGCTGAAGAACAATATTACGCCCAGCAACCCGCAGAGCATGCCCAGAAAATCTTTATGGACAGGCAGCGTGAAGTTATCTCCACAACGGGCAAGCTCCAACGTGAGCTGGCGGGCGTAATCCGTTACAATCCCCGCACCCTTCTTGGCATTGAATATCCGCTGAGCGAGGCGCTGGATTCCATGGCAGATCTGTTTGTAAATCTAGAAGAAATACGCCACGCCGCGCTTTACTCAGTTGAGGATCTACCTGCCCGGGCCGGCCGGTTTGCGAAAAAGGTGGAAAGCCACATCGAAGAAGGCGAGGCGGTGATGGCCTGAAGTTTGTCCTGCCCCGCTCGCAATTCGTGTGAGCCGCCCGGTGGCAACACCCGGCAGCTCACACGAATCTCTTCAGAAACAACGCCGACTCACGAATTTCTTCCAGACCGTTCACTCCGTCCTCAATCGATACCCAGCCGTCAAACCCCGCCCCGCGCAAAATAGAGAAGATCCGCGGAAAATCGTTTAGCCCCTTGCCGATGACACCGTGCGAAAGAATAGCCGCATATCCCACCGCGTCTTCCACACGGCGCAGTTCTTCAATGGTGTGGCCAGGCTTCAAATACCTGTCGCTCGCGTGCATTGTCACCACGCGCTGTTTTACACTCTGCAGCAATTCAATCGGGTCTTCGCCCGCCAGGATGGCATTGGAGGGGTCGAACTGCGCTCCAAGCCACGGCGACGGCACTCGTTCTAGAATTTGCAGATACACTTCGCGTTTCTGAGCGAATTCCGGGTATTGCCAGTAATTATCCTTGTAGTGGTTTTCCAGGGCCAGCGTCACACGGCGCGATTCGGCGTAACCTGTCAGCTCATTAAGAGCTTCAACCACACGTTGCACGCCCTCTTCCACGGAAACGTCTGGCCGGCGCTGACCGGAAAGGACCCGGCAGAAACTTCCGCCCAAAGCCACCGTTACGTCAACCATCTGCTTCTCACGTTGAATTTGCCGGAGCCGCTCCGCCGGTTCAGGCGATGTAAAATCAGGGGAGCAACAAAGCATGGGCATAACCAGGTTGTGAGATTCTATGGCGCTTCGCACTCGCGCGAGATAAGCGGCTTCAAAGCTCTCCAGAAACCCGTCGTAAAGCTCCAGCCCCTGCACGGGCAGGTCGGCAGCCATTTCAATCCAGTCAAACACTGTCATGGACCGCTCCACAACGAGTTGGTCCATAAAACATTTTGGAAAGGCGGAAATTTTCATATGATTTGCCTGAGAATAAAAGCTATACCTCGGGCAGGGCGCCAACGGGCACTTGCTCGTAGTCAATCACCGCGCCGGTCAGCAGCGGGTTTGACGCAAAGAACAGCACCGCCTGCGCGATATCCTCGGGGTAAAGCATGCGCCCGAAAGGCCGGGTGGGCAAAACCACATCCAGCCAGTTCTCGCCACGGCCTTCTTCTACCGATTCCACCAGGTGCTCACCCTCCGTCAGCACCCATCCAGGGTTGATCTGATTCACTCGAATCCTGGACGGTGCCAAGTAGTTCGCAAGATTCCGGGTAAACGTCATCAAACCGCCTTTAGAGGCCGAGTAGGGCAGCAGCTTTCTTCCACCTATGTATGCGTTAACCGAGCCGATGTTAACAATGCAGCCGCCGCCTTGCTTTCGCATGGAGCGGACAGCCTCCTGACACAGGATGAAAGGCGCACGCAGATTGATGGCGAAGATTCGGTCCCAAAGTTCGACGCTGGTGGTCTCAAGATCTCCGCGCGTATAAATGCCTGCGTTATTCACCAGAATATCTACGCGGCCGTAAGTCTTCAGCGCATGCTGGATTAATTCGCGGCAATGCGCCTCCTGCTGCAGGTCGCCGGCCAGCAGCGTAGCGGCGCCCTGGCTTGCCTGGATGGCGGCCACAACCTTCTCTCCCGCGGCAGCGTCAAGGCCGTGCACCACTACTTGCGAGCCCTCGGCCGCGAGCAGCTTAGCGATTCCGGCTCCTATACCCTGCGTGGAACCCGTGACAACCGCGACCTGCCCTTGCAGTACGTTTGGCATTGCTTTAACCCTCCTGAGGATCCGACCCAGACCTGCTTGCCCCATCTGGCTGCAGAACCGCCTTCACAATCGCGCCGGAAGCCATCTCGTCAAAGCAAGTACGCCACTCATCCAGCGGACCGGTGCGGCCAATTAACATTCCGGGATCAAGCTTGCCGCCCGCCATGAGTGCAATGACCTTTTCCCACATCACATAGTTGTGGCTAAAGCTGCCTTGCAGCCTCGCAGCCTTGGCCACCAGCACATCCAGTGAAAAGCCGAGAGGTTGTGGCCCCCAGCCCACCTTGGTAATCTGGCCGCCAGGGCGAACCGCGGTCAGTGCCAGTTGCAGGGCGGCGGAATGGCCGGAAGCATCGATCACCGCATCCACGCCCATGCCGTCGGCAACGCCGCCAAGCGCACCGCGCAGTTCCTGCTCGCCATTTTCAATTGTTACAAGCGCGCCAAGTCGGCGGGCCATTTCCAGGCGTGCGTGATCCTGGTTTAAACCCGCTACGCCAAGCCAGGCAGCGCCGCTAAGCCTGGCAAGAATCAAGCAGAGCAGCCCGATCGGCCCGGGGCCGATAATCAACACGGAATCCCCCGGCCTGATCTGTGTTTTGATGCAGGTGGCGTTGTAGGCCACGCAGCAGGGCTCTGTAAGGGCAGCCTTGACAAAGGGAACGGACGCAGGCAGCTTGTGAAGGCACCGCGCCGGCACACTGACATAGTCCGCCATGGCGCCGTCAACCCCGTAACCAAAACCCTGCCGCGACGGGCACAGATTGTATTCGCCGCTGCGGCAATAACGGCACTCTCCGCAAATACGCGCTGCAGTTTCAGAAACTACTCTGTCACCTTCGCGAAAGCTCTTCACGCCCCGCCCAACCTCCGCCACCACGCCGCAAAACTCGTGGCCCAGCACCACTGGTACGTTCACCTTCCAGCTTTGGGAATTGTGGAATTGGTGTATTTCGCTGCCACAAACCCCAATCGCCCGGCTGGCCAGCAAAACTTCGTTGTCGCGTGGCGAGGCAGGGCTGGGAATTTCCCGCAGCTCCACTGCGCCTGCCCGCAAAGCATAATGCACAACTGCTTTCATGTTTCACCGTACTCCTGGATATAAGCGTTCAATACTAAACGGAGGCAAAGCAGTATATCGCGGTCCGAGGGCAAAATTCCAAACTCTTCGCGGCTTCCCGCACAACTGCAGCTTGATTCCCTATTAAGATCCTTGCGCAGGAATGGGCCAATGAACTTGGTTGCCGCATCGAGCCCTGGCGATGTAACCTAAAGGCGTGCAACAAGCGGGCCTTTACGCTATCTTGTGGCAGCCGGGTGCGGCACAAAAACCGCTGCCAGTTCCCTGCCAGTTTGGCAACACAGCCGCAGGGCGCCGCTGAGGCCATCCATAAATTCCAAAGTGCGAGACAAAAAACACTATGAGAATTCTGATTTTGGGCGGGGACGGCTATTTGGGCTGGCCTACCGCCATGTATTTGTCCCAGCGCGGCCACCAAGTGGGCGTTGTGGATAATTTTGCCAAACGCCGCTGGGAAATGGAATTGAATGTCGAACCTTTGATACCCATTCACACTCTTCACGACCGGGTAAAGTTGTGGCGCCGCGTATCGGGCAAGCCGATGGACCTTTTTGTGGGCGACCTGCGCAACTACGGACTTGTGCGCGGAATCGTCGACTCCTTCAAGCCCGAAGCGATTATCCATTACGGTGAACAGCCTTCAGCTCCGTACTCCATGATCGACCAGACCCGCGCGGTATTCACGCAGGTGAACAACCTTTCCGGAACGTTGAACGTGCTGTGGGCCATTCGGGAATGCGTTCCGGAGTGCCACTTGGTGAAGCTGGGCACCATGGGCGAATACGGTACACCCAATATCGACATTGAAGAGGGATTTATCGAAATCGAACACAACGGGCGCCGTGACGTCCTGCCTTATCCCAAACAGCCCGGGTCCATCTACCATCTCTCCAAGGTGCACGACAGCCATAACATCCTTTTTGCCTGCCGCGCATGGAAGTTGCGCTCTACGGACTTGAACCAGGGCGTGGTTTATGGCATTGAAACTGATGAAACCCAGATCGACGAAGGATTGGCCACCAGCTTCCACTACGATGAGGTGTTTGGAACGGCGCTGAACCGGTTTTGCGTGCAGGCCATCGCCGGAATCCCACTGACGGTATATGGAAAGGGCGGGCAAACGCGCGGCTTTCTGAACATTCGCGACACTCTTCGCTGCGTGGAGCTTTCCACCCTTACTCCCCCATCCGCCGGCGAATTCCGCGTGTTTAACCAATTCACGGAAACCTTTACTGTGCTGCAATTGGCAGAACTGGTGAAGCAGCAAAGTGAAAAGCTTGGCATCCGTTCAACCATCGACCATCTGCAAAACCCGAGAGTCGAGCTTGAGCAGCATTATTACAACGCCAGGCATCAAAAGCTGGTCGACCTGGGCCTTGAGGCTCATCAGCTTTCCGACGTTCTGGTCAGCAGTATGCTTGTGCGCATTCGCCAATATGCCTCGCGCATCAAGTCCGACACTATCCTGCCTCGCGTGCGCTGGGGCGGCGCGCCTCTTAAGGCCGCCTCGACCGCGGCGCCAAAAGAATAAACGCGTTACCGCCGGGGCTCGGGTGCATGGAAGGCACAAAGGAAGTGGCGCGATACGAGACTTATCGCGGCCACCCTCGTGGTTGGAGCTCATTACTGCACAGCAAGGTTAACAGTAGCAGTGCGTGAAATAGCGCTGGAGGTTGTAGTTGAACCCGAAGTGGAACTAGGTGTGAAGGTTCCGGTAAAAGTCACTGTGTATACACCGGAAGGTGTACCCGAGGGCGCCGGATTGCCGCCGATAAACCCGCCGTAGTAGTTGTTGCAGGAACCCATCGAAATAGCCAGCAGCCCCAGCAAAACAGCCAGCAGCCAGACCGGCCGGCGCCGCGGCTGCATAGCCAGCCAAAGCAGCAAGAGGCAGGCCACCGCCATCAGCCACAGCCGGTTTCGATTTCCACCAAAGGGCCCGCCCCGTCTGCCCAGACTCATGCCACCGGGACCGGTGTGCGCCGCGGTCTGCACGGTGTAAACAGCAACCGCCGGGGTAGTGCCATTCAGCGTGACTGACGTGGGTGAAACCGTGCAGGTAGCCAAAGTTGGCGCTCCGCTGCAGGCCAAAGCCACTGTCTGGCTAAAACCGTTCAACGGCGTCACCGTCAGATTGTAAGTGGCCGCCTGGCCAGCAGCAATATTATCCAGTGTGGGGCTGGCTGCCACCGTGAAATCAGAAAATGTGATGGTGTCAGTGGCAGTGGAAGTCTGGCTGCCCGCAGTTCCGGTAACCGTAAGGTCAAGTGGGTTCGGCGTTGAACTGTTGAAACTGTTCACGGTGAAGGTAGAGGTATTGCCCACCGTCACTGAAGCAGGGCTTGCGGTGCACGAGGCGCTGCTGCCGCTGCACGTAAGGGCGATGCTGCTCGTAAAGCTGGAAGGCCCCGTGACTTTTGCCGTAAAGGTAACCGATTGGGAGCCGATTACGGCGGTTTGAGTAGGCGTGGGTAAGGAAACGGTGAATACTGGCAACCCTGTGCCATTGACGGCCAACGTGGTAGTTGCAGGGGTAGTGTTGGCCGTAATGGTGACAGAGCTGTTATCAGCGCCGCTTTTGGCGGGTTTAAAAGTAACGCTAAGCACGCAACTGGCGCCCGCGGCAAGGCTGGTCGTAAGGGGGCAATTATCCGTTTCCGAGTAGTCGCCCGTTACAGCAATCTTGCTGATGGTAAGCGGCGCCCCCCCAGTATTGGTCAGCGTGGCAGTAAGGGGCGCGCTCGTTGAGCCGGCCAATGTGTCTGGAAAGGTCAACGTGGTCGGGTTCAGGGTAACGGCAGGCGTGGCAGTAACTCCCGCGCCGCTCAATTGCACGCTGAGAGGGCTGCCTGGCGCGTTGCTGCTGATGACCAGTGTTCCCGTCAGCGAGGCGACTGTGGTCGGGGTAAACGTGACGTTGATCGTACAGGTTCCGCCAGCCGCCGCCAGGGGCGCTGTGCACGTGTTTGTTTGTGAAAAATCTCCGTTGGTAGAAATGCCCGTAATGGTAATCGGCTGGCTGCCGGCATCGGTCAACAGTATAGTTTGCGCGGTGCTTGCCAGATTCTGGTCCTGGTTTCCAAAACTAAGCGCCAGCGGATTGGTGGAAAGCGCCGGCTGATCCGCGGCGGTCACTTTTGCCACAAAACCGTTGCCAAAAGAAGCCGTTCCGCCAAATGCCGCTTGCGCGCCACCCGCCACGGTGGGGAAATTAGTTGAGACTGTTGAGCCCGCCACGTAAGCATCGCCCGAGCTGTCCACCTGCACTACCTGCCCGTAATCGGCAGAGCTGCCGCCCAGATAACTGGAGTAGACCATGCCGCCGCTGGCATTCAGCTTGGTCACAAACGCATCAGGGCAACTACCCACTGCGCAGGTGCCCCCGCCAAACGTGGCCTGGAAGGGAGTCATCAAAGGGAAGTCAGACGATTGGGTAAAACCGGTCACATAAGCGTTGCCGGAGCTGTCCAAGGCAATGTCGTTAGCCTGGTCAGTTCCGCTGCCGCCGAGGTAAGTGGAGTAGGCCAGTGAACCCCCCCCGGCATTAAACTTAACGACAAAGCCGTCATCCTGCCCGGCGTTGGCTGCCTGCAAGGCCGAACTGGTCACCGGAAAATCCGTAGACTGGGTGTCGCCGGCCAAGTAAACGTTGTCCGAGCTGTCCAGCGCCAACCCAAATGCCCGGTCAACGCCGCTTCCACCCAGGTATGTGGAAAAAACCAAGCCGGCTCCGGAGGGCTTCAGTTCCAAAAGGAACGCATCAGCCTGGCCGGCGTTCTGCGCCTGATAGGCGGAGGCGGTAGGGAAATCCGTCGAGTACGTATACCCGGCCACAAAAACGTTACCCGAGCTATCCAGTGCGATGGCCTGCGCCGCGTCGGCAGCAGATCCTCCTGCGTATGTTGAAAACACCAGGCTGACGCCCGTGGGATTCAATTCCGATACAAAGGCATCCGACCCGCCTTTATTTGTACCTTGATAGGCGTTGGCCACCGGAAAATTGGTGGATTGTGTCGAGCCAGTAACGTAGGCGTCTCCCGCCGAATCTATCGCGATCCCCTGGCCAAAATCGCCGCCACTGCCTCCCAGGTACGTGGAGTACACCAGTTGCGCGCCCGCAGGATTCAATTTGGCGACGAAGGCATTACCGTTGCCACCGTAAGCGGTTTGGAAAACGCCCGTCGTGGTAGGGAAATTGTTGGAAGAGGTGTAGCCAGTTAGGTAGGCGTTGCCTGAAGCATCCACCGCGATCCCCGTGCCCTTGTCAAAGGAGCTGCCACCCAGGTAGGTGGAATAGACCAGTGAGTTTCCGCCCGGGGCAATTTTGGTGACGAAGGCGTCGGCCTGACCGCCATTGGCAGCCTGATACGGCCCTTGCGTGGGGAAATTCGTGGAATTGGTTAGGCCTGTCACGTAAGCATTGCCGTTTCCATCGACCGCCAAGCCCAGCGCCTGGTCGCCAGCGCTACCGCCAAGATAAGTGGCGTAGAGAATAGCCGGATCAATCACGACGGGCTTGGCCGGGTCGTAGCCTTCCAGCAAGAAAGCCACCGTGCCATCAGCCAGCAGGCGGTACCGGGAGGCAACGGACCGGGCGCGCGCCGGAGTTGCCCCGCTTCCTGCCGCTGCGCTTGCGGCGTTCTGCGCAGGTTGGTAAACGGCGGGCCGGCGCAACCGCACTTCACCGGCGCGCGTCATCAGCGCCAGATCACCATTTTGGTCCAGCCGCAAACGCGCAGACTTGCCGTCAACCGTCACATCAAAACGCGCCTTCGCCAGATCCGCGCCGGGCGCAGCCATCAGATCCCACTCCAGCAATCGCGACACTTTCCCAGGCACGTTCGAATGGCTGCCACTACCGTAAAAAACCAGATCCACCCCGGGATAGACCCCGCGCACCCTCACGCGCGCAAACTGCGGAATGCCGGTGCGCCACCGCGCAGGATCACTGCCGAGAAAGTAGTTGCTGTGGCCGGGCAAAACATCCAGTCCTTCCGCGCTGGCGTGAGTGTTGGCCCCTGCAAAATGCAGCCGGATCACCGGAGGGGACGCGCTGCCGCCGCGCATCGTAGCTGCCTCACTGCTCAGCACCACGACGGCTTCGGTAGAAGAGAGAAAAAAAGTGTAGCCCTGTCCACGCGAGATAAACTGCACCGGAGCCTCAGCCTGACCCACGTTCGGCTCAAAACTCATTGGCAGCAGGGCGTAATCGCGCGCTGTCGGTCGTTTCGCTGTGGGCGTTTGCGAGCCTGCAACTTTGGCAGCCGTTACGCCGGGCATTGTACCGGGTACACCAAGCAGGATGGCCGCCAGCCAAAGTATTAAAGCGCCCTTTGTGTCACCAGGCTCCCGTCGCACGGACCTCCACACGCTGTTGGTCATTTGTTGAAAAAAAGCAAAAGTTTCCATAATTTTGGCGTTTTATCCTTACGAAGCGCCAGGTTGCATCTGGAATTTGGTCAGGGGAGCCTGCTCAGGCTTTACGGCCCGGAATTATCCAGAAAGACCACCGATTGAACACCTGAAATTTCAAAACGCTTCCGGCACCGTGGATTCTTGCACTGCACGATGTCATCCCGGCGCAACATATAAGAGCGCGCTTTCGCAAAACGCGCACGGTCAGAGTCATCAGCCCTGCCTTTCAAAGCCTTCCGCTTGGTGCGCACCAGCCAATGTAGCGAGTAGGTTTCGCTGTGGTGACAAAAGGTGCAAGAGAGGTTGACTGGTTTAAGAGATTCGCTCTCTTCGAAAAATTCGCGCTCTTCCATAAATTCCTAATTGTATCCTGAACGCGCTTTAACGCCAACCGCAAGTAAAAAGTGGTAGAGCCTACTCGCATCGTATCCCCCTGTGGAGTTGAAGTGTATCAGTCCCCGGAGGAGAGGAGAAATGGCTGCCATGGTGGGAGGAAATAGGACAGCCGCACCGGTTTGGAATTTCGAAATGCCTGGGCGGTGGTCCGACAAGAACCACTCTACCGTCCGCGACCTCCCGCTAACCCGTTGCGTCGGGGGGGTGTTTCGATGGCGCAAACCCCGGTCTTCGAGATCAAATCAGGCCTTCCATTTAACGGCAGTTGGTATTCTATTGAAATTAAGCACGACAGTCCAACTCTGATAGCCTCCGTTATGACGTTGTAGAGCTTCAGTCGTCAGAAAGTTGCGGGTGATTTTGCGTCTTGTTGCTGAGCTTGTTTAGCTTTGCTTTTTGTTATGTCTCGTTTTTCCAATAACATTGGGCTCTTTCCCATAGAGGTTGCCGTCACATTCCGTTACTGAAACCTTGCCTCCTCAGAGACACGGTATCCTTGGCGCCGGCACGGATGTAATGCGCAATGCTTAAATTTTCCCGGGCGGAGCCATATTCCTTAAAATGCAATTTCCTTGCCCATCACCGGCGCGCCCGTGTTATTCTGAAGAGACTTTAAAGACATACTCATGGCTGCCCTCAAGAATAGAGGGAATGCCATCCGCCTTGGCTGCCTGTCCGCTTCATCGCACATCAGGCTAGATGCATTCGGCTAATGGAATCAGGAATGCTTGCGGCAAAGCACGCCCCCTGACCACTTGGGAATATGCCGATGATGCGGGTAAGGGGCTCAAGACCGGTAACACAACGGCACTCGAACAGCAGGTGAAATCCTTTGGAAGGAGTGTGTTACTCATGCACGATCATCTGATTACGCCCCACGGAGGGGAGTTGGTCGACCTGATGGTTTCAAACCAGCGGGGCGCGGAGTTGAAAGCCCATTCGCGCGACTGGCCCTCGTGGGACCTGACGGCGCGCCAGACATGCGATCTGGAATTGCTGTTGAACGGCGGCTTTTCGCCGCTGCGCGGCTTTATGGGGCAGGCTGATTATGCCGGCGTTTGCCAGCAAATGCGGCTGGCGAGCGGCACGATTTTCCCCATGCCAATCACGCTGGATGTGACGGAGGCGTTTGCCAAAGGGTTGAAGCCGGGCAGTGCGGTGGCGCTGCGCGACGCCGAAGGTGTGATGCTGGCGGTGCTGCACGTGGAAGAAATCTGGCAGCCGGATCGCGAGGCCGAAGCCAAAGCCGTTTTTGGAACGACCAGTCTGGCGCATCCGGGCGTGGCGCACCTGTTGCAGCGCACAAATCCTTATTACCTGGGCGGCCGGATTGAAGGCTTGCAGAGCCCTGCGCATTACGACTTCCGCTCGCTGCGGTTGACGCCGGCGGAATTGCGGGCGGAATTTGCCCGCCTGGGCTGGCGCCGCGTGGTGGCATTCCAAACCCGCAATCCCATGCATCGCGCCCATCAGGAGCTCACCCTGCGCGCCGCGAAGCAAGTGGAGGCGAATCTGCTGATCCACCCTTCGGTGGGATTGACCAAGCCCGGCGACGTGGAGTACTACGTGCGAGTGCGTTGCTATCAGCACCTGCTTTCGCGCTACCCCAAAGACACGGTGAAGCTGTCGCTGTTGCCGCTCGCCATGCGCATGGGCGGGCCGCGCGAAGCCGTGTGGCACGCCATCATCCGCAAGAATTACGGCTGCAATCACTTTATTGTGGGGCGCGATCACGCCGGCCCGGGCAGCGACGCCAACGGCAAGCCCTTCTACGGACCCTATGACGCGCAGGAGCTGCTTCGCAGCGTGGAAAAGGAGCTGGGCGTGACCATGGTTCCTTTTCAGATGATGGTCTACCTGGAGGATCAGGACCGGTACGTGCCCGATAATGAGGTTCCGGCCGGCTCGCGCGTGCTGAACATCAGTGGCACCGAACTGCGCCGCCGGTTGAACGAAGGCCGCGAGATTCCGGCCTGGTTCACATTCCCCGATGTAGCGCGCGAACTGCAGCGCAGCTACCCGCCCCGCCACCGCCAGGGGGTCACCATCTTTTTCACCGGCCTTTCCGGCTCAGGAAAATCAACGATCGCCAACGTGCTGCGCACCAGGTTCCTGGAGATGGGCGGAAGGCCGGTAACGCTGCTGGATGGCGATCTGGTGCGTAAAAACCTTTCTTCGGAGCTGGGCTTTTCGCGCGAGCACCGCGACATCAACATCCGCCGCATTGGTTACGTGGCCTCGGAAATCACCAAGAACGGCGGCATCGCCATCTGCGCCCCGATCGCGCCTTATGACGCCATCCGCAAGGAAGTGCGCAGCATGATCGCGCCGCTGGGCGGGTTTATTCTGGTCCATCTCTCCACGCCGCTTGAAACTTGCGAAAGCCGTGATCGCAAGGGCCTTTACGCCAAGGCGCGAGCCGGATTGATCCAGCAATTTACCGGCATCAATGACCCGTACGAAGCGCCGCCAGACGCGGAAGTGGTAATCAACACCGCGGAATTGACCCCGGAAGAAGCCGCTCAGGAGGTTTTTCTGCACCTCGAGCGTGAAGGCTACATTGGGGCCAGCGCCGAAAACGGCAGCCATCAGGGAGATGGCCGTTGAGCGCGGCGGCAAGGATGGAGGATTGGCTGCGGCGCATTCAAGACGCTCTGGATGCCGCTGTGCCCGCCATTGCGCCTTATGTTCCGGGCGCGGTTGCGGCGGAACAGAAGTCCGGCGGGCGCGGCCCGGTTACCGAGGCCGACCGGGTGGCCAACACGGTGTTGCGCCAATGCCTGCTGCGCGATGGCGAAGGCTGGCTTTCCGAGGAAAGCGCCGACAATCCGGAGCGCCTGAGCAAAAGCGTGGTGTGGGTGGTTGACCCGCTGGATGGCACGCTGGAGTTTGTGGCCGGCATCCCCGAGTGGTGCATTTCCGTGGCGCTGATCCTGGAGGGAGAAGCCGTGGCGGGAGGAATATGCAATCCGGCGCGGCGGGAGACCTTTGTTGGCTCGCGCCAAACCGGCCTGCTTTTCAACGGCCAGCCCGCCAGCGCTTCATCCGCGGCGGGCCTGGAAGGAGCGGTGGTGCTGGCCAGCCGCAGTGAGGTAAAACGCGGAGAGTGGGAGCGCTTCCAACATCAGGCTTTTCAGGTTACCCCAATGGGTTCCGTAGCCTATAAGCTAGCGCGCGTGGCCGCCGGGCTGGCGGGGGCTACCTGGACGCTGACGCCCAAGCATGAGTGGGATGTTGCCGCCGGCGTCGCCCTGGTTGAAGCCGGCGGAGGCGTGGCGCGGGACCTGGAAGGTAAGCCGCTGCGGTTTAACAACCGCTCCGCGCTATTGACCGGTTTGATCGCATGCGGACCGAATCTGTGGGATCCTTTTCTTAAGGTGCTGCAACCTCACCTCCCTGCGGCATAATTGAACGTCGCAAGCGGGAGCAGACACTCTGCCCTCGGCTTTATCACCCCGCGTCGGCGATTCCTCAAAGCCTTGGGAACAGCCGAAACTCGAGTGCCAGAATGGCAATGGCCGCCGCCGTAGTAACCAAAGTAACCACCAGCCCTACCCGCGAAAACTCCCAAAACGAAATCGAAGTCTTCTTGTTAGCCTGCTGCAGCACTATCAGATTGGCCACGGAGCTGAACGGCGTGCAGTTACCGGCGAGAGTGCTGGCGCAGGCCAGCCCAAGCCAAACAAAGTGGCGATGCGCCAGGGTGACCACCAGCGGGCGAAACATCAGCACGGCGGGGACGTTGCTGACAATGTTGGAAAGCAGCACCATGGCGCCGCTTAAAGCGAAAATTTGTGTTGTAGGGCTGCCGTGCAGTCCAGGCTGGAAGCGTTGCAGCAGATAGGCCGTGGCGCCGGAGGCTTCAAAGCCGCGAATCACCACAAAAAGCGCGGCAAAAAAGAGAAGCAGCGTCCAGTCAATATTGGAATGAATAAACTCCGATTTGACACGGCCGACGATGAGTATAAATGCCCCCACCGATGCGGCGACCAGCGGGAAGGAAAAGTTCATAATCCATAGGATGACAACCAGCGCAGCCGCAATCGCGCACTTGATGAGCAGCGGCCGGTCCAGGGGCGCGTTGAACGCTGCACCCGGCGTGAGCTGCGGGCAGCTCGCCAGTTGCTTGCGGAAGAAAAGCCATAGGACCGCTGCATTCAATCCCAGCGCCACCAGGCCCGGCGGGCCCAGGTGGGCCAGAAAACCCAGGAAGGAAAAATGCGCGGAAACGCCGATCAGGGCATTCTGAGGGTTTCCGGTAACGGACATGGAAGAGCCGGTGTTGGCCGCGGTGGCCAGGGCGATCACGTAAGGCGCGGCGGGCAGGCGCAATCTTTCCGTAACCGCCAGCACCACGGGGGTAAGGATAAGGCAGATGGTATCGTTGACGAAAAATGCGGAAAGCAGCCCGGCGGTAAAAACCAGCAGCACCAGTAACTGCAGAGGGCTGCGCGCCAGCGCCGCCACATGGAAAGCAATCCAGTCAAAAAACCCGGAGACGCGAAAATGGGCCACCAGAATCATGATGCCCAGCAGAAAAATGATGGTGTTCCAATCGATGGACTGATAGGCCTGGTCGAGGGTGAGCGTGCGCCCTACCACCATGGCCACGGCTCCGCAAAAGGCCGCCGCCGTGCGGTCCAGATAACTGCCCATATTGCTTTCCACGGCAATCAGGAGATAAGTGGCCGCGAAAAAGGCCACGGGCAGCCAGTGAATGGCGGGCAGATGCAGCAAGGTTGCAGTCACGGTTCCTCCGCCGGGTGCGAAACGGCGCAGGCCAGGCCAACACCCGGTTGATGGCCAGTACTGCGCGGGCCCGCCAACGCCCCTGTGGTACGGGCGTCCCGCCCGTGACCACGACCATCACCCGTGCCACGCGAGCGCGCGGTTCAAACCGTAACACTAACCGCGTCCAAACGCGTATGCCGCTGGACCGGGCCCATCCAGTATAATGGAAGTTTTGGAGGAGGCTGAATAATGGACCGTGAATCCGCGTGGCAGATCCTTTGCGAGTATACCCAGAGCGAAAGTCTGCGCAAGCACGCTTTGGCGGTGGAAGCCTGCATGCGCGCCTACGCGCGCAAACTGGGCGAGGATGAGGAGAAGTGGGCCGCCACGGGGCTGATCCACGACTTTGATTATGAGAAGTATCCCAACGCACCGGACCACCCGCTGAAGGGGAGCGAAATCCTGCGGGAAAAAGGATGCGCGGAGGATATTCGGGTGGCGATTTTGGGCCACGCGGATTATACCGGCGTGCCGCGGGAAACGCCGCTGGCCAGGACCCTTTTCGCCTGCGACGAACTGGCGGGCTTTATCACCGCCTGCTCGCTGGTGCGCCCGGACCGCATTCTTAGCCTGGAAGCCAAGTCCGTGCGCAAGCGGATGAAGGACAAAGCGTTCGCCCGCTCCGTCAGCCGCAACGATATCACTCAGGGGGCGCTTGAACTGGGTGTAGACCTGGATGAACATATTGCGTTTTGCATTGACGCGATGCGCGCCCAGGCCGATTCGCTGGGGCTGCTGCCTGCCGGGGCCGCCAAGACGGAGAGTTGATAACCACATTCTTTCACCCGCGCCTTGTAAGCTGCAACCATATCTTCCAGCAAAGTGAGAAACATGCCAAAACCCAAACCCATTGTTCTGACCATTCTTGACGGATGGGGGTACCGCGCCGAACGCGCGGCCAACGCCATTGCCCTGGCCCAAACCCCCAATTACAGCGCTTTTCTGCGGCAATATCCCAATACTCTTATCTACACTTCCGGCGAAAGAGTTGGATTGCCCGAGGGTTTGATGGGCAATTCGGAAGTAGGGCACCTGAACATCGGCGCGGGCCGCGTGGTCTATCAGGAAATTACCCGCATTGACGCCACCATCCGGCGTGGTGAATTTTTCAAAAACCCACTGCTGCTGGAACTGATGAAACACGGGCGGGAATCGCGCCTGCACCTGATGGGCCTGCTGAGCGATGGCGGCGTGCATTCGCACCAGGAGCATTTGTACGCGCTGCTGCGCATGGCGCGCGAAAACAACGTGCCGAACGTTTTTGTGCACGCCATTCTTGACGGCCGCGACACCCCGCCAACCCGCGGCGCGGAATACCTGGCCGCGCTGGAACAGAAGATGCGCGAATATAACACGGGAAGGATTGCCTCCGTGGTGGGCCGCTACTACGCCATGGACCGCGATAACCGCTGGGAGCGCATCCAGAAGGGTTACGACGCGTTTGTAAACGGGGAGGGACGCCACGCCACTGATCCCGTTGCGGCGGTGAAGGAAAGTTACAACCAGGGCGTTACCGACGAGTTTATGCTGCCCATCGTCGTGACCGGTGAAGGCGGCAAGGCCGCGCCTGGCACGATGCGCGGCGGCGACGCAGTGATGTTTTTTAATTTTCGCGCCGATCGCGCCCGCCAAATTTCCCGCGCCCTCACTCAAGAGGATTTGAACACTTTTCCGCGCCGGAATTTCCCCAGGAATCTGCACTTTTTGTGCATGACTCGCTACGATAAAACCCTGACACTGCCTTTTGTCTTCCCGCCCCAGCAGCTTGGGCACATTCTGGCCGAGCTGATGACGGAGCTGAACTGGCGCAACCTGCGCGTGGCTGAGACCGAAAAATACGCTCACGTCACGTACTTTTTCAACGGCGGCGTGGAAAAAGCCTATCCGGGCGAGGAGCGCATCCTTGTGCCATCTCCCAAAGTGGCCACCTACGATTTAAAGCCGGAAATGAGCGCCGAGGGCGTGATGGAAGCGGTATTGAAAGCGGTGAATGACGACGCCTTCGACGTGATCATCGTGAACTTTGCCAACGCGGATATGGTAGGCCACAGCGGCAAGCTGGAAGCAGCCATTAAAGCCGTGGAGACCGTGGATGCCTGCATTGGGCGGATCGAAAAGGCGGTACGCGCACGCGGCGGGGCCATGCTGGTGACGGCCGATCACGGCAACGCGGAGATGATGGTGGATCCCGAAACCGGCGGGCCGCACACCGCCCACACCACCAATCCGGTGCCTTTTATTCTGATTGCCAACGAGACGCCTTACGGCCTTCGGCAAGGCGGCGCGCTGGCGGATATTGCGCCCACTCTGCTTGGTTTGAGTGGCGTTCCGCAGCCGCCGGAAATGACCGGCCACGACTTGAGGATTACCACCAAACCTTGAATCGCCGCGCGGGAGGGACAAAAGCGAATGGACCCGCGGCTTGCCAGGCGCGGAGGAAACCGCACTGACGGCGAAGCAGCAATCCAGACGCTCCCTGACCCATCGGATCAGTTGCCAGCCGGTGGCGCCAGCGGGGGAATCAGCAGCAGGCCTGAACGCGTTTCGTAGGTATGCAGGTATTGCTGATAAGCCGTGGATCGCGCCTGGGGTGCGCCCGCCACGGGCGGGTAATTGGGCATGGCCCGGAAGGGCAGCGGCTCGACGCTGGACGCGTAGGCCGTGTTGGGCTCGCCATCCTTGGCGTAACCCGCGCCCATCAGAAAGAAGTCGCGGCGCCAGCCGGGCTTGAGCGGGGGCAGCCCGCGGCCGCCGAACTTCACCGTCATCTCATCCCCGGTCGACATGGTCACCAACTGGTCGTCCGCGCTGGCCAGCAGTGTTTTGACCGCGCCGTAGCGGGTGTATTTTCCACGCATGGGATTCCACGGCGCCGCCGTCAGCAGGCGGGCGTAATCAAAATAATCGGGATGGATGTGCCGCGGATCGTAAACGTAGCGCGAAAAGCCGCGATAGTGCAGGTCCGCCGAAAGCAGTGGCAACGCCACCGCCGCTGGAGCCGCCACTTCATCGGTAGTGTAAAAGATCTGGTCCCAATAGACGCAAAAGTTGGTGACTATGCGAACGTGGTGATCGCGGGTAAGGAACTTACCCGTCAAATCTACGCGCATGGTGCGGTTGGCGCCGCTCGGCAGCCCCATATCGGGTATCACCGTAACCCACCGGCCCTGTTGATCTCGAACCTGAAGGTACGGCGCCACCATCCGCAGGCTGCGGTTATTCATCAGAGCGCGCGAGGCGTTGGAATCCGTCCAGAATACCCATCCTTTAAGCCACAGCGCCAGCTTCTCATCCCTCGGAAAATCGCCCAGGTCAAGGGTCAAGGAGTGAAGGTCGCTCAGGCCCAGAATGCGGTCGCGGCGGAAGTTGGTGGGATAGCGCCCATCGGCTTTGAGCAGCAGCGGCAGAACGTTGTCACCATGGTCATCCGTGGCGGCAATGGGGAAGCGCTGATTGCGCAACGCATACAGCCGCGGCACGACCGGCGTGGAGGAGTAGATCTCATTGGCAAGCACCGTTTCCGCAGGCGGGTGGTCAACGGCCAGCAATTTTAGTTGATCAAAATAATCCACCTCGCGCATTTCCGAAGTGATTTGCAGCGTGTAGTCGCCATTCTGCGGCTTGGGCGCATCGCCCAGGCGCACCAGCTCGACTGGGTTGGGCTTCATGCGGCTGCCGTCGGGCAGCAGCTCGCCGATAGGCGAGGCGCCCAGGATATCGGTAAAGAAGACGTAGCGCCTGCCATTCCAAACGTAAAGGAAGGGGCAGGAACTGGCCAGCCGTTCCGATTCGCGCACCAGCACCGGCTTGCCCGTCGTCACGTTAATCGAGTTCTGCACCACCTGGTTGGGCCATGTAACACGCACCACATCCAGCTTGGCGATTTCGCCGGTAAAAATGCGCACCGGTCCGCCCGGTGAAACAACTTTGTCATAAAAGTTACCCGCCTTCAGCTCCACCACCGCGCCGGCGCCGGCTTTATTGCTCTTGTAGCCGTCAAATCGCACCTCCACCCAATGCGAGGGCGGACCGGATTTTTCCGCCCCTGCCACCTGGCCGCGCTTCGTCACGGCAAGAATATCCAGCTTGCCCGGGTTATTTACCCATGCCATGGTTGGACGGCTGGAAAGCTGGCCCGCAGGCAGGGGTAATTCGAGCGGCGATTCCTTGAAGCTATGGCCGGTATTGGAAAGCAGCCGCCAGCGGCCGTTGGCGTCAGCAATCAGGAGGTCATCAAAAGAGTCGCCATCGGCATCCAGCACGGCGCCCGGGTAACGGAAAGTTCCGGAGTAGGGCTTAATCGCGGGAAGGTGAGCGTCGCGGGTAAATCGCGCCCCGCCGCGGTTCAGCAGCACTTTCCATCCGTTGTCGGTTGCCAAAGCCAGGTCGAGAAGGCCGTCATGGTTAAAGTCGGCCACCCGCGCATCCAGGGCCGGGGCGGCCGCAAAATCGGCGCCCGCCTGCGCGCTGGCCGCAGTGAATTTATCCTCGCCATGATTCAGATAGAGCAAGGGTGCGGCGTCGTCCGCCAGGAAGACCAAGTCCGCGTAGCCGTCGTTGTTGAAGTCGCCAAACACCGCTCCGCGAAGGCGTTGAGTTGCACCGGGCAAGCCGCCTTTGGCGGCCACATCGCTGAAGGTGCCGTCTCCATTGTTGCGATAGAGGTGCGGGGCAAGCTTCGGAAAGTCGTTTGGAAAGCGATAGGAGGCTTTTTGCGGAGGTGCGCCCAGGTCTGCATAGGCGGTCACAACAAAATCCAAAGAACCGTCGTTATCCGAATCGACCGCCACAACGTCGGTGTCCAATTCGCCCGGATTGCCCTTCAGGTGAGCTTTGGCAGTTACATCCTCAAACGTTCCATCGCCTTTGTTGCGGTAAAGCGTAAGGCCGCCCAGCCCGGCAACGGCAAGGCTCAGGTGGCCGCTGTTGTCGTAATCGCCAAAAGCCGCGCTCACGCCGTTTCCATCGCCGGCGACGCCAGCTTTGGCCGTTACGTCGGTAAACGATCCGTCGCCATTGTTACGGAACAGATGATTTGCCGCGCCGGGAATCACCACATAAAGGTCGGGGTAGCCGTCGCCATCAAAGTCGCCAACGGCAATCGAGGCGCCCAGACGCGGCAGAATTCTGCGCCGTGCGTAATCCAGGGAAAAATCCTGCTGTGGAATGGCATTCAGATCCGCCGTCGCGCCGGGGCGTTGGTCCGTTGCGGGCAGGTGAATGCCCAGATGTGAGGTGATGGAATCAAAGCTCACCTTGGCCGCGGCCAGGCGGCGCGGCGGCCCCAGCATTTCAGGGGGTGGAATCCTGACCGCACCGTATTTGCCCGCCTCCAGCGCCGGATACTGCAGCGAAATTCCCGGTACCTTATCGCGGGAAGCTTTATTCAAAGCCAGATATTTTTTGGCCTCCTCATTCTGGCGCAGACGCGTATTGATAATGAAGCAATGGAACGTGGCAGCCACGTAAAAGTTCTGCGCCTTGCCAAATCCCATTTCCACTACACGTTTGTAAGCCGCCAGGGAGTCCGTTAGCTTGCGCTCGGAAAAATAGACCGAAGCCAGGTTGAACCAGGTGGGCGGATCACCGGCGTCAACCTGGATCACTTGCTTTAGCTCCTGCTCCGCCTGCGGATAGCGCAACTCGCGCTTGTAAAGAATACCCAGGTTATACATTGCAGAGGTCAGCGTGGGATCCATTTGCCGTGCCGTGGTCAACTCACCCAGGGCCTGATCAAGGTTGTTGGCTTGCATCAGCGACTGGCCAAGAGCCAGGTGATCCAAGGCGACCGCCCTGCCGGAGGCAATAACCTTCTGAAACTCTGCTATCGCCTCGGGATACTTGCCCTGCTCGTAGTAGGCCTTGCCCAGGCTGCGGTGGCGCTGGATTTCAGCCCCGTTCTGTGGCGGGGCAGCCGCTTCCTGATTACCCGGTAAGTCGCTGACGACGGCTGCAAAGGCGGCCGCAGCGCCGCCATCGGCGCTGGCTTTGCCTGGTCCCTGCTGCAAATATTTACCTGCCAGCAATCCCAGCGCGAGCCCGGCCACCCCGAGGCTGAGAGACCGCTTAAGCCGCCTGCTCAAATGAAGCATGGTTTTGATCACCTTAAAGTCATAGCATAAATCCGCAGCCGCCTGCCCGCGGGTCTTACGGAAATTACGAAACGCGAGTGGAGTTAACGCCTTCTCTTTTTGTCTGAAAGGGGGGAAAACAGAACTTACAGAATCTTCCGATTGTCACGGTTAACGCCACAATTTGCCGGCATGAACCTTAACCAAATTCCTCCCCGATAAACCCGTATTATACACCGCGTTGTTTTCTCCAAGATAGAAAGCCTTGGACTGTCACGATAAATGTAAATTGACGTACGGGTCCCAACGTCACGCCGGGCGCCCGGATGTGTAAAGCCTGATGCAAGCGCCTTTGCAAATCCGCTTCGGTCCGCAATGCCTGGCCAAGCCGGCGGAGCAGACGGCACGATGCGATTCGGGTGTAAGCGCGGACCCGCTGGTTGCGGGTCCGCGCCGCCAACTATTGTGGAATCAGCTCGTTATGGTGAATCTTGGGTTGAGCAGCCTTACGCGGCAGTTCAACCAATTTGCTTTCCAGCTTGTCCATGGCGTTAAGTGCGTTGTACAACTCGGGAATGTCCTGCTCCACCAGCGGAACCTGAACCGAGCGCCAACGAGCCTGATGAATGTTATTGTGCTCAACGGTGAGCGTGTGCACGGCCAGCGCCTGCTTCATCATCGGAGTTTGAAGCATTGCCAGATTCAATCCCTGGCCAAGTTCAGAGTCGGTAAATGTGCCCACGGTTTCGCCATCTATATTCAGTTTATATTTTCCGGGGTTCAGACCCTTCACCACCAGCGGCTCCTCATCCAGGGCTGAGGCGAAATCTGAACTGTGGATGGCAAGCTGCTGCAGTTTATCGCTCAGGTCCACCGGCATGGGGAGAGCTGCGTCGTCCTCACGCCATTCAAGGATCTTGCCGGCCTTCAGGTCGGTAACTCGAGTGTTATCCTGGTGCAGGACCTTGCGATTCTTCGCATCAATCTCAACTCCAGCCACCAGCGCGGGAGCCTTCCAGGCTTTCAGCAAGGCCTCGGCCATCAACAGGTGCCCGGCGGCGCCCGGATGGACGCGATCCGGAATCACAATGCGGGCCAAACCCGGATTCTCAGCCTGCATCTTCAGCAATGCCGCCACCACCGGAGCATTCATATCCGCCACGTCCAGATTCAGGCGCTGCGCCATCTGCTTTACGAATTGCCCGTAGCGAGTCAGCACGCCGTTGTAGCCTCCGGCAAACTGCGGCGGGCGTGTAACGTCATCATAAGGTGAAGGCTCAATCACCGTGATGCGAACGTGGGGGAGGGCGGTGCGCAGCGTCTTGATAATGTGCTCGTAGCCCTGAACGTAAGCGTTGTAAAGCCCCTCATCGTAAGCGCGATATCCTCCATCATTCATCCCCAGCATGATCGTAACCACTGTGGGTTTGAAGGCGATCACGTCGCGTTTCAAGCGTGTGTCAATGGGCCCGCCACCTCCGCCGGAAACCCGGTCGCCGCCCCAGCCGGAATGGACAAAGGAAACATTCAGGCGGGGGAACCTTGTGACGGTGTACGTTTCAACAAAAGAGGTGTAGAGGCGTTGGTCGGTAATGCTGTCGCCGTAAAAAACAACCCGGTCGCCAGGTTTCAGATAAAATTGGCTTTGCGCGGTCAACGGCGCAGCCGCCGCTAACGCTAAAAATGCTACGAAAAGCGCCAAACCCAAACTGCGGAAAGCGCGATTCAGGTTCATCTTCATAAAATTCCCTCGCAGATATAATTTGGCTGATACCAGCTTTGTCTTCTTCCCTGGCCGGCCATGCGCCAGAGGGCGTTCAATAAACGGAACGCAAGTATCATAATGCCATTGGCTTTGGTTTTGCTATGGCGGAAAATGCCCCAAAAACGCCGGAGCGCCAGGCCGTTCGGGGTTAAGAAGCACGGTGGTCCCGCCGAGGCGGGAGTCAAAAGGAAGTTTTGAGGTGTTTAATGAAAGATCTGCGCATAGCCTTTATACCCGGCGACGGAATTGGGGTTGAAGTGACTCAAGAGGCGATCAAGGCGCTCCGCACCCTGCAGGAAGCCGGGCGGGTGCGCGCGCAATACAAAGTATTTGACTGGGGAGCGGAAAAATACCTGCGCGAAAAGGTGGCGCTGCCCGCGGGCGCGCTGCCGATGTTGCAGCGTGATTTTGACGCCATTTTTGTCGGCGCTCTGGGCGACCCCCGTGTTCCCTCCAATCAGCACGCGGCCGACATTCTGCTGGGAATACGCTTTGGCCTCGACCTCTATGTGAATCAGCGGCCCGTCCGGCTGTTGCATGAATGCCTGTGCCCGCTCAAGAACCGCAAAACCAGCGATGTGAATCTGATGATCTTTCGCGAAAACACCGAGGGGCCTTACGTGGGCGCAGGAGGCAATCTTAGGCGCGGCACAGCCGACGAAGTGGCTATTCAGGAGGACGTCAATACCCGCAAAGGCGTGGAAAGGATTTTGGTCTACGCCTTTGAGCACGCCCGCAGCAAAGGTTTAAAGCGGGTTTGCATGAGCGACAAATCCAATGCCATGCCTCACGCTCACGGGCTCTGGCAGCGGGTTTTTGCCGATGTTCGCAGCCGCTACCCGGAGGTTGAATCGCGCCATCTCTTTATCGATACGCTGGCCATGGAATTGGTGCGCGATCCTTCGCAATTTCAGGTCATCGTAACCTGCAACCTTTTTGGCGACATCATCAGCGATTTGGGCGCTCAGCTTCAAGGCGGCATGGGCCTGGCGCCTTCGGCTAATATTCACCCCGGCCGCACCAGCATGTTTGAGACTGTTCACGGTTCAGCGCCGGCAATCGCAGGCAAAGGCATTGCCAACCCTATGGCGGCCTTTCTAACGCTGGGCATGCTGCTGGAGCATTGCGGATATGTACGCGAAGCGGCACGCCTGGAAGAGGTGGTGAAAATGGCGATAAATTCCGGGCGCACAACGCCAGACCTGAGCGGCAGGTTCTCAACCAGCCAGGTAGGTGACTGGTTGTGTGAAAAACTAAAACAATAACGGATGTCTTCAACCTTGAATCCTGGTGGGGCGAGCAAGTAGGCTACATAGAGCCCCTACCATGCGCGCGGGGGCAGAATATCCACAGATGGCCGGCGAGGACGAGAAATCAGGCCCAGCAGCATGCCGGTCAGGAACCCACCAACGTGAGCCCACCACGCTACTCCGCCTCGTGTGGCGGATTGAATGGCCAGCATCTGAAATCCGGTAAAGAACTGAAGCAGAAACCACAGGCCCAGCATCAGCAGGGCGGGAAGTTCCACCGTCCACATGAAAAAGATGACAAAAATCAAGCTGGTAATCCGCGCCCGGGGAAAGCTGATCAGGTAGGCCCCAAGGATTCCAGCAATGGCGCCACTCGCGCCTATGGTGGGCAGGCGGGAGCCGCCATTAAGAATAATGTGCAGGATTGCGCCGCAATAGCCGCTGACAAAGTAAATCAACAAAAATTTAACATGTCCAAAGCGATCTTCGACGCTGCGACCGAAGACAAATAGAAACAGCATATTCCCAATCAGGTGCAGCCAGCCCCCGTGCAGGAACATGGAGGTAAATATTGACGTTGCGAGCCCGGAGGGGTCGATCAGAATCATCCCCTGTGGCGTAATGTAACGTGCTGGAACGATGCCGTAAAGGAAAATGAAGCGGTTGAGCGACGGACCCAAGGAAAGCTCAAAAAGAAAAACCAGCGCATTTATGACTATCAGGAGGAGCGTGGAAATCCAGAAGCTACGCCGGCGAACATTGTCATTCAGAGGGATTGGAAACATGTTGACGCTATTTTAGCGTCAGGCCATCCGCGCAAGACACATATTTATGCACCCGTTGCAAAACATCAGCTCCGCGGGCAATCGAAGAGGGCCAGTGATAACGGCGGCGCTTCTGGCTGTCGAAAAGCGCGAGCGAACAAAAAATAGTCGGACGAGGGGGGAGCCGGAGGATGTCCCCCCTCGTCGGTCCCGCGCATGGTTGCGGTTGCGCAGGAACTAAAGGCCGCTCCTTTAAACATGCAAGGCTGCGGCAAACACGAGACCTTGAATTACCTTTCCACTGGTTACAAACTGCCCGCCGCCTACGGTTGAGCGCCATTTTCGATCAGCAATGATTGCGACATTCCCGCAAATCGAATTTCACTCACCTTTTGGGAGCCATCGGGCTGGCCATCAAGAAGAATGGCATTACGCGACTGCTTTGCCTTAAGGTCCTGCCATTTTCCCTTTACCGTCGCCACAGCCTTTTTACCTTTGTAAAAGGTTACCGTCGGCTCATTGGTTGGCGAGGACCACTCGACTTTATAAGATCCCGGTTTGAGTTGTTTACCGCCAACCGTGGCCGCGGTAAGCACGTCAATATTCTTGGAATTGGCGGCTGATGCGACGACGGCAAAAAGTGTCACGCACGCAACTGCCAGCATTATTGTGAAAATCGCCCTGCGATTTAGCATGAAGTTTCGCCTCCTGGAAGTGCTTCAGAGAAAGTTTCCACCGGCAAAATATACCAATACCCGGGTCTTCGCCCGGTGTTGAGCCAAACGCCTTTGAACTTGCCGAGCAAGACACGGTTGCAGGTCTTCTCACTGCTCCGCACAGCCAATCGGCGCTTTTGCCCTCATACCCTATCGGACCAGGGACGCCCTGGATAATGCCGCAGGCCTTACCTGCAGTGCGTTCCTGTATTCACCCCCATCTTTATGACGAACCATCACGGCAGAAGGTTAGCCTGCTCAGGCGGGCAAGATCATAAAACTGCCCGTTGAGCTGAGAGCTTCCGTAGCCCTCCACCTAATTCTTATACGGCATCGAGAGCGGGAAAGTTTCGTGAATCTCGAATTTAAACCTGTGAAATTGGCGAAGTGGCGCTCTTGCCGTTATTTGTGGAGAATTAGGCGGCGGGGGTCAATGGAACATTCGTCTTTTGCCGCGCCAGGCCGGTGAAAGGATCCATCAAACGGTGGCATCGGCGGTGATGAAGGATTATGATGAAACACTCGCCCGCAAATAACAGGCGGCATCCTCAACGACCCACCTTGGGGGGATCGAGGGGTGCATTCTTAGCACGGGGGTAGACATGGCAGACGGAAGTTCATCAGAGCGCGAGAAATTGGAGGCGTTGTTGCACGAGAAGCGCAGCTTTCCACCTTCAGACGCATTTCGCCAGCAGGCAAATTGGAATGATCCTACGATCTACCATGCGGCGCACAATAATCCTGAATCCTTTTGGGCCTCGGAAGCGGAGCGGCTCCACTGGTTTGAGCGCTGGCACACCGTTCTCGATTGGAAAGCGCCGTGGGCAAAGTGGTTTGTGGGCGGCAAGCTGAACGTGACTTACAATTGTGTGGATCGTCACGCCAATGGCCCGCGCCGTAATAAAGCAGCCTTCATCTGGGAAGGAGAACCCGGCGACACGCGCATTCTTACCTACGGCATGCTGCAGCGCGAGGTGGATAAATTTGCCAACGCGCTCAAGTCGTTGGGCATTCAGAAAGGGGACCGTGTAGCCATTTACATGGGCATGACTCCCGAATTGCCCATAGCGCTGCTGGCGTGCGCAAAGATCGGAGCGCCGCATAGCGTGGTGTTTGGCGGATTTTCCGCGGAGTCGCTGCGCGAGCGCATCAACGATGCCAGCGCCAAAGTGCTGATCACCGCGGACGGCGCCTGGCGGCGGGGCAATATTATTCCGCTGAAAGCCAGCGCCGATGAAGCCATGACGGGCGCCCCCACCGTCGAAAAATGCGTTGTGGTGCGGCGGATCGGCGACGCGGTGAAGGTGAACTTTAAAGATGGGCGCGACGTTTGGTGGCACGACGTGGTTGAAAAGGCGTCGCCAAACTGCCCGGCTGAGCCCATGGACTCCGAAGATCCGCTCTATATTCTTTACACCAGTGGCACTACCGGCAAACCCAAGGGCCTGGTGCACACAATGGGCGGGTACCTTGTGGGTACGGCCTCCACTCACCGGGCGATCTTCGACATCAAGGAAAATGACGTTTTTTGGTGCACCGCGGATATCGGGTGGGTCACCGGGCATTCTTACATCGTTTACGGCCCGCTGGCTAACGGCACGACGAACCTGATGTATGAAGGGTCGCCGGATTTCCCGGACCGGGGCCGTTTCTGGTCGCTGGTGGAGCGATACGGCGTGAATATCCTGTACACGGCCCCAACCGCCATTCGCACGTTTATGCGCTGGGGGCAGGAGTGGCCGGCTCGCCATGACCTTTCTTCGCTTCGCCTGCTGGGCACGGTCGGCGAACCGATCAATCCCGAAGCGTGGATCTGGTACAACGAAAATATTGGCCACGGCCGTTGCCCCATTGTCGATACCTGGTGGCAAACCGAGACTGGGGCGATCATGATTTCGCCCTTACCCGGAATAACGGCCACCAAACCCGGATCGGCAACACGGCCTTTTCCGGGAATAGAGGCCGAAATTCTGGATGAGAGAGGCACGCCCGTCGGCCCGGGAGCGGGCGGCTATCTGGTTATTTCGCGCCCCTGGCCGGCGATGGCGCGAACCATTTTCGGCGACCCCGGCCGCTATGAGCGCCAATACTGGTCGCGGTATCCGGGCAAATACCTGACCGGTGATGGCGCTAAAATAGACGAGGATGGCTGCTACTGGCTGCTGGGCAGGGTTGACGATGTGATGAACGTCTCCGGACACCGGATTTCAACTTATGAAGTTGAAAGCGCCCTGGTGGATCATTCCTCGGTGGCAGAGGCCGCGGTCATCGGCAAATCCCATGAAGTCAAGGGGCAGGGGATCGCCGCATTTGTAACCCTGAAAGAGGGAATAAAGCCTGGCGATCAGCTTAAGCAGGAGCTGCGTGAGCACGTTGCCAGGAAAATCGGCTCGCTGGCCCGGCCCGATGATATCTTTTTCACGGCTGAGCTCCCCAAAACCCGCAGTGCAAAAATCATGCGGCGCCTGCTGCGCGATATTGCCGAGGGACGCCTGCTGGGCGATACCACTACGCTCGCGGACCCTGGCGTGGTGGGAATGCTAAAGAGGCAGTACGAGGAATCCGGGCAGGCTGAATAGCCGCCCGGCCGGCCCTGCTCGTGCTCTGGTGGAGCAGTGTGCGCCATCGAGAGATCCTGAACGATTTGTTGCCGGGCTTACCACAACTCAACCTGATCGAGCTGAAAGCGGAACTTGCCCGGCGCGCCGGGGGCTGCGAACAGTATGCCTTGCACCGAAGAAGTGTCGATGCCTGTGAAAGCGGAAAAAGGAAAGCTGAATTGCTTCCATTCCGGTCCCGCGACAAAGGTTTGGGTAGCTGGCATGGGTCCATTATTTGAAGCAAACAGCATCAAGCGATATTCCACTCCTTCCCCCCGCGCCCAAAAGCGAATTCCATGGTTCGCCGAAAGATTCGCCGGAGTGAAGGGCTGGGAAGCGGGATAAAAGATCGCACCCGCCCACATGAACGCGCCTCCGGCAACCTGCACACCGGCAACTTGAAGCGATTTTGAAGTGCCTGCCGCTCCGCCCTTCACTACCGTCATGTCAGCAGTAGATTTACCGCCCATCATCGAATCTGTAGAAACCTGCCAGCCTGCGCCGAATTGTGACGCTGTGCTGCCCGACTCAAAATCGCTTATTAACCGGCGGGCATCGGGCTTCTCTGCGCCTGCTTGTGGAATTTGACCGATCTTGGCGGATGCGGCGGGCGAACTGGTTTTTTCATCCAGGGCCTGGAAGGATTGCCCCCACGATGCCATGGGAGCGGGATGAACGTTCATCCAAATGCCAATCAGCAGGAATGGAATTACGAATGCCAGGGAGTAAAGTTTGTTGGCCCGTGAAATTTTCTCTTCTTTTTCCCAGCGAAACAATTTGAGCGCAAACAAAAAGCCGAAAATGCCCGCAACCAGCAAGGCCGCCAGTTCCGGCAAGTGCATGGTGAGAGGCTGCGCCTGGAGCATGATTCCCTGAAATGTGCTCACCAGGTAAGTAGCGGGCAGGAAGGCCGCCACGCGCTGCAGCCAATGAGGAAGCATGGCGAGAGGAATGCTGGCGCCGGAGAGAAAAAGCAAGGGAAACCAGACAATGTTGTTATAAACCTGGGCTTCCTGCATGGTGTTGGCCACGCTCGCGACCGTAAGCCCAAAGCCCGCAAAAGCAAAATTGCCGATCGTGACCAGCAGCAAAAGGTTCACCAGACTGATGGATAACGGCATGTGGAAGATAACCATGGCGCAGATTGTTATGAGGGCCACGGTGGGAATCAGAAGCAGGTAATTAGCCAGCAGATTGCTCCCCACCATGGAGGCGGGACCGATCGGCGCCAGCCGGTAGCGCCGCAGGAATCCGCGCTCCCTTGCAACAACGGACTGCAAACCCAGCCCCCAAATGGCGCTCCCCATAACTTGCAGAGTTATAACAGGCCCGAAGAAATAGGCAACTGCTTTGGGGTTGCCATGGGCGAAAATGCCGGCATACCCAAACAGAAAAATGAGCGGGAAGACAAAGGTAAAGAAAAGGGCGGCCTTCGTCCGCATCACTAAGCGGATATTGGTAAAGGCAATGCGCAGGGTGGCCATAGGATGATCACGTCTAATCTTCCAGTTTCCGGCCCGTCAGTTCCACAAAAACATCCTCCAGGCTGGGCCGGGTCACGTGCAGATCCAGCAGCGTATTGCCGCCGGCTTCCAGGTAACGGACCAAGGCAACAACCGCCTTGGCCACGGAATGGACGTTCAGGATGTACAGGCTGTCGTCTTGACGGCACTCCAGCAAACCCTCAAGCCTGCGAATCTGTTCCAAATCCAGCGGGTTTTCAACCCGAACTTCCAGGCGCGTTCCCTGGCTGGAGTGCTGAATAAGATCACGCGGGCTGCCCAGGGCCACAACCCGCCCATGGTCGATAATCGCCACGCGGTCGCAAAGGCGCTCTGCCTCCTCGATGTAATGGGTGGTCAGAAGGACGGTGCGGCCCTCGGATCGCAACTGCTCAATCAAGCCGTAAATGTCGCGCCGGACCTGCACATCCAGGCCTACGGTGGGTTCATCCAGCAACACCAGTTCCGGATCGTTTACCATGGCCAGCGCCAAAGACACACGCTGCTTTTGTCCGCCGGATAGATTCTCAAAAAAGGCGGCGCGCTTTTCGAGAAGGCCAAACCTCTCCATCAGCTTTTCCGCGGTCACACGCCGCCGGTAAAAGCTGCCGTAAAGCCTGAGCGCCTCGTCCACGCGGATCTTGTCCGGCAGCACGGTGTTCTGCAATTGTGCGCCGATGCGCTGCTTCACGTGATGGCTTTGGTTAAACGGGTCGAGGCCGCAAACCGTAACTTCTCCCGAATCAGGCTGCCTCAGCCCCTCCAATATCTCGATGGTGGTGGTCTTGCCGGCGCCGTTGGGACCTAACAGCCCAAAAACTTCGCCTTTGCCGATTGTAAAGCTAACACCCTGCAACGCCAGAACCTTGTCGTAGGACTTTCGAAGGCCCGAGACCTGAACCACTACTTGTTGCTCCATAGACTATACGTCCAGTGGCGGAATTTAATCTTAGCTCAAGGCTTGCCGGCCACCTCCACGCCGTTTGAGGGTGCGGGAATCTGTTCAGCACTCGCTAAATCAGTTCTACGTACAAGGCAGCCTGTCTATTACACTTGGCGTGCCGAAGAAAACGGAAGCGCTGGCACGCTGGGCCTTACTGTCACGCTTACGGTGAGTTCCGCGAACCTTCTTATTGCTCCTTTGAAGCGGAAGATCCTGGATTTGTCGTTGCCCACTCAACGGCATAAGGGATTAAGTCGTTTGCGTCTCGCATATTAGGCGGGCCCGGCTTTCGGCTACAAACGCTCAGAAATACCAGCGCCAAACACTTCCAATCACCTGCCGGACCGCGCGCCTGCATTCCGGGCGCCTTTAGGTTCCTGATCCTTTGAAGAGAGCGCTTACTTCAATGCGTCAATCAAAGGTTGTCCCTCTGCGTCGGAAGGCTGCGTCAAACCTAACGCGGCTGCGAGTGTAGCCGCAAGATCAATCGGCTGCACTGCCTGCCTGTAGGTTCCCGGCTTGAATTCATTTCCCCAAAAAATCAGCGGTACCTGGGCATCATAGTTCCAGGGTGAGCCATGGGTTGTGGCAATTTCGCCAGGGACGGGCAGGACAAAAGGCTCCAGAATCAGGAAGACGTCGCCACTGCGAGCCGGGAAGTAACTATTGGACGCCTTTGTTGCCAAAGCGGTTAAAGGCAGTTGCCCGGTAAGAAACTGGGTGCGCGTAAAGGCGGCCCGGATTCCCGGCACCGTGGCTGCGGCGCGGGCAGCCACCGCCTCCGCGTCGGATGGAGCAACATGCCGCGCAGCCATGGTCTGATGGTTTAAGTAGATGTAGTGGGAGCTGAAATTCTCAACCCAGTCACCTTGCCCGTAAACCTGGCTAAGGGCCCTCTGGACTTCGCTCTTTACCTCCGGAACCTGGACGTGCGCCAAGCCCAATCGATTTTGGGTAATGAACTGCGCATTCGGGGATACTCCGTGGTCTGCTGAAAGGGTTATCCAGACGTTAGCGAGCCCCACGGCCTTGTCCAACCGTTCAAAGAACTGCTGCAGGTAGCGGTCAGTGCGTATCACGGCGTCTGCCACTTGTGGACTGTAAGGGCCGTAGGAGTGCCCAATGTAATCGTTGGCGCTAATCGAAACGGTCAGCAAGTCGGTCACCTGACCATGGCCCAAATGTTCGTTTTCAACAGCCCGGGCGGCAAAATCCAGCTCGACCTCCGTAATGTAAGGCGTAACTTTCAGCCAGTTAATGAATTGGGGGCTTGGACAACCCGAACTCCGCCCCGATTGGAAAACTCTGAGCGGAGCGCTGCCTGCGCCTGGAGTATCTGGTAGAGCCTTCCAATCCTGGCCGCAGAATTCCTTTTCCGGTTTGTCGGCATCAAAGCGCTCCACCCAGGCGGGAAGGCTCTGCATGTAGTAGGTGCTGGAAACAAAATCACCCGAGGCAGGATCCATCCAATAGGCAGCGTTTGCTGTATGACCGCCCGGGATAACCGAAGCGCGGTCTTTGAGCGAAACGGCGACCACCCGCGACTTGAAATCGGATGCCATTCGCAACTCGTCGCCAATCGTCGATGCCAGAAGGTTACGCGGCGAAGCTCCCGCTCCGCCCGAGCCACCCACCATCCGGGCGCCAAGATCCTGAACACAATAGACGGGCCGGTGCAGGGTTGAGTCGTACCACTCGTTTGAGATAATGCCGTGCAGATTGGAATATGCGCCGGTAAAAAGGGTTGAATGCCCGGGGCAGGTCTCCGTTGAGGCGTAATTGTAGCGGCAATCGACAAAATCGGCTCCACTCAATAACAGGTTGAAGCCACCTTGAACGAAATAGGGTCGGAAACGAACCAGATAATCGTACCGGAACTGGTCGATCACCAGCATGACAATCAGTTTGGGCCTGGCGATATACCGTTTTTGCTGAGTTTGCCCGAATAGCTGGCGATGGGCCGTCATTACGAAGATCAGGGCTGCAACCGCAAAGCAAAGCGCGATTTTCCGGAACACCTCATCCTCCTCGTGAGCACGTTTCGATGGAACCCGCAGTTGGCGAGTGTATCAGAAGCTGCAGCCAATAGGTAATTCAGACTTTGCGCCAGACTCAATTTTTTCCCTCCGGCCTGGATTACCAAACCAGCCGAGGGTCTGAATTGGGAAGGCAATTAAGGTCTAATCAGTCTAATTATCGCTGCGAAGGTGGTTGGAGCTGGGACAAACAGGAATCGACTGCTCCAATAAGGAGCAGCCAATTCCTGATTCATAAGAGGAGTAAGGACTTTCCAATTTCTATATTCACCGGCTTGTGGGACTATTTAATTGAATCAAGCTGCCCGGTATGGACAACGCTTGCGATGGCGACCGGTGGTGTGGGGGTATTTTCAGTGCTCTCAATTTGGGATATATAGTGATGGGGAAATTGGAGCACCTGAACCATGACTCGAGTTGTGCCCCGGGCGGCAAAGCCCAGCCGATGAGCTGCGGCTTCAGAAACATCAAGCATACGCCCGGCCACATGAGGGCCTCGGTCATTGACTGTCAAAACCACGCAGTGGTGGTTTTTCAGGTTAGTCACCCGGATTATAGTTCCGAGAGGGAGGGTTGGGTGAGCAGCGGTCAGGCCTTGCAAATCGTAAGGAATACCGCTGGCGGTCAGGTTGCCTTCGCATTCCTTCCCGTACCAGCTTGCGATTCCACGCTTGCATTGCTGCTTGGGAACCGGCGGCATCTCCATTGAATATCGGGATGTTGGAACGGCCTCAGAGGGCGCAGTTAGCGCCATGAGAGCCGCGACACCAATGCCCATGAAGAATATTTTCATTCAACCTCCGTTATCCAAGCCTTACCATTCGACAGAAAAAATTCTCAGTCTGGTCGAACGGTTTTGCGGCTTAGGATTAAGGTTAATCAAATATACAAAAAATTGTAGATTTTGTCAAGTTGGCGGCCAAGGCGCCATCGGTGGAGTTTGAATCGTGCGCCCTCATGGCGCGGCCACCCTGGCCATGGTCACGGGCGGGACGACCGTGCAATCTGTGAAACTACGCCAATGCCGCCAGACCACCCGCGTGCGATCTGAACCTCACGCTGCCCCGGTCGCATCCAAATTAGCGATAATCCAATTCAACAAAACAAGGGAGTCCTTCTAATGGCTGAGCAGAGAATGCGAGCGGCTATCGTTTCCAAACCGGGCGCTGAGTTCGAGTTGGTGGAGCGCCCCGTACCGGAGCCCGGACCGGACGAGGTGCGGATCAAAGTGGATGCGTGTGGAATCTGCCACAGCGATGTTTTCGTGAAGCAAGGGCTGTGGCCAGGAATCACTTACCCTCGCGCCGCTGGGCACGAAGTGGCCGGTATTATCGACGCGGTGGGCGCCAGGGTTACGAGCTTTAAGAAAGGCCAGCGAGTTGGCGTGGGCTGGTTTGGAGGCAAATGCGGCGAGTGCCGGCCTTGCCGCGAAGGCAACTTTGTCAATTGTCGCCAGCCGCGCGTGACCGGTATCAGCTTCGACGGCGGCTACCAGGAGTTCTTCACTGTTCCGGCGGACGCTGTGGCCGCACTGCCGGATGGCATTACCGACATTGAAGTTGCTCCTTTGCTTTGCGCAGGGGTAACCACCTACAATGCTCTCCGGCACAGCGGCGCCAGGCCAGGTGATCTGGTGGTGGTGCAGGGGATCGGAGGGCTTGGCCACCTGGGTATCCAGTTCGCCAGCCGGTTTGGGTACCGCGTTGTCGCCGTAGGCCGCGGCCCCGCTAACGCACCGCTGGCCGAAAAGCTTGGCGCGGAACGATATTTGGACACCCAGGCGGTCAATGCCGCCGAAGCGCTCCAACAGATGGGCGGGGCCCGCGTCATCCTATCCACCGCGCCAAACTCAAAGGCCATGTCTATGTTGTTTGAGGGACTGGGGCCGGATGGGAAGCTGATGGTGGTTGGGGCGAGTACCGAACCGCTGGAAATTTCGCCTATCCAGCTTATCGCCAACCGCAGGTCGATCCAGGGCTGGCCTTCCGGAACCGCCACAGACTCCGAGGACGCCGTCAACTTTGCTGTGCAAACAGGAGTGCGGCCCATGGTGGAAACCTTCCCCCTTGAGCGCGTAAACCAGGCTTACGAGCGGATGATGAGCGGCCACGCCGAGTTTCGCGTGGTCATGCGCCTGAACTGATCGTACACCATCTCCGGCGCCAGCATGGAAAAGCCAACTCGCATGGGACGCTGCGAACCGCCTGCCCAACGCGCCGTAGCGTCCCATTTGCCGGATCCCACTTGCGGCAGGCCACTGGTCTCAGGGCGCGAGCCGATACTCGGGAATTACGAATAATTAAATGGGTTCGATTGGGTTCGTTATCGAGATTAGAGCGAATAAGTCATTTGTTTTCAATACTCATTAAAATCGCAGTGTAAAAAAATGGATAATTCCGGGTATTTTTGATTTTCCCGCCGCGCCACCCGGCAGATGGTGAAATCGCCGTCTGCGAACTGCGTATGCGCCACAGGTGAAACTGTACCCATAGCCGAAAAACAGGACATCGCGGCAACGCTCTACAGGGCATTGTCGCACCCGCAGGCCATATTGTCAATATGGATAATGTTTCACGTGAAACATTCCTGCCGCGCGGCTCCTTCTCGCATTAGGAAATTCTCATCTAAACGCGACGCCCCGCTGGCAGGATTTGCGCCCAACGCCTCCTGATAATCCAACTGCGCTGGCCACGTCACGTGATGCCGTGGGGCAAGATAGACATAATCCTCGACGCATCCGGCCTCGCGCCAAAGAGTACGGAAACGGAAAGACCGCCCCGGACTTGCCGATTGAGGAGTTCATGGTTCCGCTGGCGACGATGGTAAGATCGCGTTTTATCACCGCCCGAGCAGCGGCGCGCCATATGATGAAGCAGCGCTCTGGCGTGGTCATTATCGTGACGGGAAGCCCGGCGCGGCCACACGTGCCTGGCGCGACCGCCATCGGCGCGGCATTCGGCGCAACGGAAAACCTTGCTGCGAACCTGGCGTTCGAGGTAAGCCGGTTCGGCATAAGGGTCGTCTGTCTTCGCACAACGGCCAACATTGACAGCAGGTCCATTCAGGGCACCACGGACATGGTGGCCAGCCGGCTGAACATCACAAAGGACGAAGCCATTGCGCGGATCGCGCAGTTGAATTTTCTGCGGGTCCCTGCGACAGTCCAGGATACCGCGAATGCACCCGTGCGGATCGCTTCCGACCGCACGAGGATGTTAACCGGAACCGTGGTCAACGCGACAGCGGGAGCCGCCTTGGATTAATAATGTGACAAAACTCGCGGGAGGGTGTCCGGTTGTGCCTTTGCCGACCGTCATAGGATTGCAAGACCAAATTCTTCAGGAGGAAATACAATGAGTGAATTTACATTTCTTTATCGCGGACGAGACACCAACGCCTCGCCCGAGCAAATGCAGAAAACCATGGAGAAATGGCGCGCCTGGTTCAAGGAGCTGGGCGAGAAGGGTCACCTTAAGGACATCGGCCAGCCGCTCGAAGCCGCCGGCAAAGTGGTCCAGGGCAAGCAGAAGACCGTTACCGACGGACCGTTCGCCGAGGCTAAGGACGTAGTCGGCGGCTTTACTTTGATCGAAGCCCGCGATCTCGAGGCGGCGGCGGAAGTTTCCAAGGGCTGCCCGATCCTGGAGGCGGGCGGCTCGGTGGAAGTGCGGCCCATCCGGAAGCTGAGCATGTAGTCCGTAAGAGCCGGCGTCTCATCGGCCTTTCTTCGTGGGCAGCCGGACGCCGGCGCAACGGATGTCTGTCACTGGACGATGGAATCGTGGGAGAGGAGGACTATATGACGGCGAAAGAAACCATCGAAGGTTATTTCAGGAGCCTCGAACAAAAGAAAGCTTGGGAATCATCCCTGGCCGACGACATAATCTTCACCAGTTTAACTTCTCCCATGAGACAAATCAGCGGGAAGGCGGCCTACCTCGAACGGACGAAACGTTTCTATTCGATGATCTTATCGTTCAAGGTTCGCGACCTGATCGTAGATGGCGAACGGGCGTGCGCACTGACCAGGTACGAACTTCAGCCACCCCAGCAGGCCGCCTTCACGAGCGACGTTGCTGAGGTGTTCGGAGTGCGTGACGGCAAGATCACGTCCTTCGACATCTACTTCGATAGCGCGCCTTATCCCAAGTGACGCGGCGCGAGGACGGCATGGCCTACGACGAAGCTTTGGCAAAGCGGGTGCAGTCGGCACTGGGCCGCACCCGCGTGGAAGCAAGAAGAATGTTCGGCGGCCTGACGTTCATGGTGCGGGGGAAGATGTGCGTCAGCGTGGGCAAGGAGACAATCATGTGCCGGATTGATCCGGCGTTGCACATCGCTGCGCTGAAACGCCTGGGCTGCAGGTCCGTGACCATGGGGGGGCGCGAGTACCGTGGGTTTGTTTACGTTCGCTCCGGAGCTCTGCGAACGAAGAGAGACTTGGACTACTGGGTTCGCTTGGCTCTGGCCTACAACGCCCGAGCGAAAGCCTCAAATCAGAAACGGACCCGATAAACAGTATCCGCTCGGTGTTCACTATTCATGGAGTTGGCTGACCATCTATTCCGTCGCGAAGCGGGGCGAATGGTTTCGACGCTCACGCGGATCTTCGGAATTCACAACCTCCAGCTTGCGGAAGACTCAGTGCAAGACGCCTTCTGCCGCGCGCTCGAGGTTTGGAAATTCCGAGGCATGCCCGATAACCCTTCGGCGTGGCTGATGGCGGCGGCGAAGAACCGGGCCGTTGACGTTCTGCGCCGCGAGCGCACGGCGCGCACCTTCGCGCCGGAGCTTGACCGGTTTCTCCAAAGCGAATGGACCATGATCCCCACGGTTCAGGACGTCTTTGAGCCGCACGCCATAGAAGACGACCAGCTTCGCATGATGTTTTCCTGTTGTCACCCCAAACTCTCAACCGAAGCCCAGGTGACGCTGATCCTCAAGACGCTCTGTGGTTTCGGCGTGTCTGAAATTGCACACGCACTACTCGCGAAAGAGGACGCCATCGAGAAGAGACTGGGCCGCGCGCGAAGCGTTCTCCGTCTTTCCGGAACGTTTGCCGATCTGACCAAAGACTCCGATATTCCAAGCCGTTTAGAGGCTGTTTATCAGGCGATCTATCTTCTCTTCAACGAGGGGTACCACGGAAGTCATTCGGAACGGACGGTGCGGGAAGAGCTTTGTTCGGAGGCCATTCGCCTTGCGCTCCTCCTGAGCGAGCATCAGCAGGGTGATCGGCCGCGGACTCACGCCCTGGTGGCGCTCCTCTGTTTCCTCGCGGCCCGGCTTCGGGGCCGGATGGACGAGGATGGCGCGTTGATTCAACTTGAAATGCAGGACCGTTCCAAATGGGACAGAGACTTAATCGTGAGGGGATTCCAATACTTGGAAAAAGCCTCGTCCGGTAACGACCTGACTGAGTATCACCTGGAAGCAGCAATAGCGGCGTTGCATAGCTCAGCGCTGAGCTATGAAAAGACCGATTGGGCCGAAATACTGCAACTTTACGACACGCTTTACCGGCTCAGGCCCTCGCCGATTGTTGCCCTGAACAGAGCCATTGCCGCGGGTAAGGCCTTAGGGCCAGAAAAAGGCCTAGCCGAACTGGGAAACATCGCGGATTCGGGCCGACTCAAGAACTACCCGTTTTATCCGGCCGCTTTGGGTGAGTTTCTTCTGCATGTCGGCCAGTGGCGGGAGGCGGCAACGCATTTTGAGAAAGCCATGAACCTGGCCCGGAGCCAGTTGGAGAAGGATTTCTTCGAGCGCAAGTTAAGAGCTTGTGGGGTATGTGCGGCTAAGAAATAACCCGCTACGCTTCGGAGGCTACCCCGATTTCAAGCCTTGCGCCGCACGCGCCGCCATTCTTGCCAAGCGGGGCGTCCAGCGATTTCGTAAGAACCCCCAGGGGCTGCACGTTAAGTGATTGAGGATGCAGCCCTCCCCCGGCTCCCCATTCGCTGAGTCATTCTTGCAAATTCCCGGAGGGCTTGACTTCCCTTGTTTTCTGACATTATGTATAGTGTCAGATAAGGAGATCACAACGATGGCCGGCGACGAAGAATTGCAAACCCGCGGCAGACTGGTTCGGAGCCTGGGCGCACTCCGGGAAATGCTCCCCGGCAGTTTCATTGAACGCCGGCGCAAGTGCGGTAAGCCGAATTGCCGCTGTGCGGAGGGCAAAAATCTCCATCCCCAGTTTCAAATTTCGCTGCTCGTGGACGGCGAGCCCAGGACGTTCAATATCTCCCCCGAACTGGCCGAGGAGGTCCGCCGACAGGTGGATATGCATCAGCGCTTTCGGCGTACCGAAAACGCCATTTGCCAGATCAATCTGCGCCGCTTCTTGCGACGCAAGCGGAAAAAGGACGAGGGTGAGCCGCCACCAGTTCGAGGCTTATCTCGATAAGGTGTTCGATTTCCCCCATCAGGTGGCCGAGTTGCCCGAGGGGCGCCGGCCTGCGTTACACTCCTGGAAGAAGGTGTTTGACGCCGTCTTCTTGGGTGCGGCTTGCCAGCTTCTTAATCTCCAGCAAATCGAGGCGGAGCGCCGCCACGGCGCGCTCGCCAAGCGCATCGGCATTTTGAGCGAGGACACCATGGGATACGCCCTCGAACCCCAGGATTCCCATCCGGTCTTTGCGCTCGGATGCCACGTAGCTCGCCGCCTGAAGTGCAATGCGGTCCTGCATTCGGGCTGGGCCCGCGGGCGCGTCGTGGCAGCGGCGGACGGCGTTGAAATCCGCGGCTCCTTTGTCCGTTGCTGCGATCAGTGTATGGAGCGGAAGGTCAGCCACAAAGTCGGCGACGAGCTGCGCGAAGCGGGGCGGCGCAGAGTTTTGCATTCCAAAAACTCCGCGGTTCTTTCTTCAATCCGCAAGCCTTTCAAGCAGCATCTTGCTGGATGACCATCAAGGTAAGGTCATCGGCTGGGGGCACGCCTGAGGCGAATTCGTTCACGTCGCGGAGGCAGGCGGTGATCAGTGCATCCGGGGCGAGCGTCCGGCTTTCCACCAGGAAGCGAGCCAAGCGTTCATCACCATACTGTGCGCCGGCCGGATTAAAAGTTTCCGAAAGGCCATCGGTGTAAAGAAAGAGCCTTTCGCCACGGGCGAGTTTCACTTTTTGAACGGTGGCGGATCCTTCACAGAACATTCCGAGCGGCAAACCGGTCGAGGGAAGTTCAGTGATCCCGTCCGATCTCAGCACCAGCACAGGGCAGTGTCCGGCATTGGCGATCTCCAATTCGCCCCGTGAGGTGGCGCGGCCCGCGACCAGAGTGGCGAACTGTCCGGCCATGATGCTTTCACAAAATACGCGATTCGCCATGCCCATCATTCGCTCGAGCGAAAGGCCGCCGTTGCCGCCACGTGGGGCGTCCGGCGGCTCATAAGGTGCTGTGACTTCCTTGTGCGGAGCGCCGATACTTGTCAGGCTGCGGAAGATGGCATGCAAGTGCGCCATCAACATCGAGGCTGCCACGCCCTTACCCGAAACGTCGCCCACAAGGAACCAGACCTCCTCTGCCGGGTTTTTCAAATGAATCAGGTCGCAATAATCACCGCTCACCAGCGCCAGAGGACGCCAGTGATAATGAACTTGCCAGCGCGAGGCACGTACGCCGTTTGCAGGCAGCAGCGACCGCTGGACTTGCGCGGCAAGTTCCAGGTCGCGTTCCAGCGCGCGTTGCTGCTCGGCTGTCAGGTGATCGAGGCAGAGACGCACCAGCGGGTCGGCGAGGAGCCTGTCGGCCTCGATAGACTCGTGACAGGCTTCACATATGCCGTAAGAGCCGGAGTTCATGCGCTGGAGCGCCGAATCCACTTCGCGCAAGAGATAGGCCAGGGCGGCGCCTGAAGGGGTCTTCTGGACCGCAGTCTCAAGCATCTTCCTGCGCTCTTCCAGTTGCGAATGCAAGAATTGATCTCTGATCTCGGCCATACGCTACCCTCGTCTCAAATTACTCCCGATCAGGGCTGCTTTCAATCTGAATTGCCAACAGGGGAGCCCGCTCCCTTTCTGACAGAATGAGCGGCATTTGGAGTGCGGGAGCTTGCTCCCGCTTTTGTTGAAAGCGGCGGCAATCCGCCCCACTCCAAAGGGCCAGCGGGACGCTGGCACGACCGCTGGCGAGACGGCGGCGCGGATTGTAACGGTGGTGCCTCACCGCCGGGCCGCTGTAGCGCCGCTCGGGGCGGGTAGGCACGGCACGGTGTGTGCGCCGTAGGGTTGCGCTTTGCGGGAAAAGATGCAGATTCTTCGCCGCAAAGAACGCGGCTCAGAATGACGGGCGGCGGAGGGGACACCGCCGCTACAAACGGCGGCGGCGCAACGGCGCGTTGCGCGGAATTGCGGGTTTGAGGTCCGCGGCTCTTGTCTCTACAGGCTCGCCCATTCTTCCGCCGAGACCTCTCGCCCCAAGATGGTCCCGACTTCGCGAACCATCATGCGGAGTTGCGGGACGGAGTATTCAGAATAGGAAGGGATTGCCAAGCGCCGTTGGGAGAAGACCATGAACTGGTGCCGGGTCCCTGTAAAGGGACCATCGAAACCGAGGCGACGAAGCTTACGAATGAAATCGCTGCGCTTACACGGCGTCCACCGGCTCACGCGCAGGCTCCTTGTTGAGGTCGATTCCCTCGATGACAGGCAGCGAGTGTTTCAATTGAAGGCCTAAAAGAACCCAGTCCTCGAGCGTGGAGCGCAGTTCGTTCTCACAATCTCGGAGGGAAGTTGCGAAGGCAAGGACCCCCGGACAAGGAGGAATATGACCGGCATAGGTTCCGTCCTCCAACTTTTCGAAGACAGCCTGCGCCAGGGCCTCACCAACATAGTCACTCAGCACATACCGTGGAGCCACACCGCACCTCCGTGCCATACCTAATTATACCTACGTTCAACAGCACAAAAAACAAGCAAAGCTGGCCGCCGGTCGATGTGAGCACGCATGTGAGAGATCAAAAAGTCAAGACCGTGCTTGTCACAGCGGATTTCAGCCGATGACCGTGGCTCGACATACGAATCGCATGGGATGCGGATTTCAGTTTTCTTCATGAGTCTCCCCCAAATTCCGCGTGGGGTTTCACAGATCCCGAAACTGGCTCAGTTAGCACGCTTCGGGTTTCTGAGATTCGAGAGTGCCACTCCGACCGTGGACAGGAACAGACTGAGCGAATCCGGGGTTATGGAAGCTTCGAAATCTCTTGGGGTGCTGTCGTTCCGCTGGTCCCAAAAAGTTATCTTGCCGCTGTCGTCGATTGCGAAACGCGCATGGGCGACGCGCCTTCGACACAGCGATACAATTATGACACCGTGAGGGCGATTGCCGGAGGAGAACCGCGGACCGCACAAACGGCGGTCAGAGCTACCCCCTAAGGCTTTGTGCCCTTCGCTGCTATCAAGCGCGTGCCCCATTGCTGGCCGGGCCAAAGCTTAGGAGCGGCCAAGACACTGAAAAAGCCATCTGTAAGGGGTTTGACTGGCGAAAGCGCTGCGCGCATCGCGTACACCCTTCTGGTCTTCGCCTCGTTCGCGCTGCCCTTCAGAAATGCCACTTCCACAACGATCCTGCTTATATTCCAGGTGGATCCGTTATAGAGCTCGCAAACAAGGGTAACGTCCTTGCCTCCGCATTTTTGCAACTCGACCTTGGCAAGCTCCTCCTTTGGCAGATCTTGCTCAAGGGATGGGACGTGCCGATCGTGCTGAGCAGATTGGAGGCTTACCCATCCCGTCCCGGGTTCGAATTGCTGAGACTTGCCGCTGAGGCGGTCTGTCCTTATCACGCCGGCGTAGCTGGCCGAGGAAATGCGGTCGTACCGGTACCGGGTTGGCCACACGAAGATTCCTACCAACAAGAGGGCGAGGAGGCCGCTGGAAGCCCACACAGCTCGTACACTTGGCTTGGCACATATTGACCGCAGCAATTGAGGTCGGTTATTTGGCATGGTGCAGGCGCTTGATTGTGACTACGTTCGCGCCTTGCCCCGCTTCTTTCTCGGTTATCTTGCGAAAGACGAGATTGGAGCCGTAGATTCTCTCTACTCGATAGAATCGTGTTTCGCCGGACTCCTCAATGACCATTTTTATTTTGTCGCCTACTCTCATTCAGTCCTCCACGCTCGCCTCGTAGACCCTTGACCAGCACTCCGGGAAGCAAACAGGGGCACGCGCCGTTGTCGATCCGCAGGACTGGGTGGGGCAGGCATCGTTTTTTGGCGAGTGCCTGAAACGCGGCTTAGTCATCGGGCAAGCCATCCTCCGCGGCATCTGTGGCGTGGAGGATGGTGTCGACCTTGGCCCTCAGGACCTCCGCAGCTACGGCAACCGCAGTCAACGCCTGCCAATAGGCCTCGCTACCGCGCTTGTGCGCCCGGAGATTTTCCCGGCGGTCCTGAAGGGACTTAGCAGCTTCAACGGCCTCAGCGAGCGCCCACTCAACCGTTTCCAGTAAGGCATCTTCTTTCACGACCCTCGTGCTCATTGTCGATCGATTGCGGTCTCAATTCTCTCCTGAATTTGACGGGGTAATTCCTTGAGATCGCGTTTGGCCGCCGGGCGCAAATAGACGGAGTAAGCCATCAGCGGCCGCTGGATTTGCGACGCCGGAGATACGATGGCCAGCTAACGTTTCGCCCGGTTTCGCGAAGAGTTTCCTGAATCAGGAAATGATCGTAGAGGTCCTGCAGAACTCTTTCGTCACGCAGGATGCGCAACGCCACCCGGCGACGCCGGTCGCTCGCGAGGCTGCGGAACTCGCGGTAGACGCTATCCTCGCGCTCCAAACTCTTGCTCGTTGCAGTTGCTTTCATTCCTGAATTATACCATTCTCAAAAACAAAAACGGCGGCCACGAGGCCGCCGCTTGACGAGAAACTTAATTGTCATCCTTTGACCTCTGAGTTGAGCAGCCACGTTGCCGAGCATCGGAATCGAGCCTTCCCGGCATGCCGGGACTCGAAACCGGTTCTCTCTTAGAAAGGAGGTGATCCAGCCACAGGTTCTCCTACAGCTACCTTGTTACGACTTCACCCCAATCATGGATCATACCTTGGGCGCTATCTTCCTTGCGGTTAGAATGACGACTTCTAGTACAATCCACTTTCGTGATGTGACGGGCGGTGTGTACAAGGCCCGGGAACGTATTCACCGCGTCGTTCTGATACGCGATTACTAGCGATTCCAGCTTCATGCAGTCGAGTTGCAGACTGCAATCCGAACTGAGACCGGTTTTTGGCGATTGGCTCCCCCTCGCGGGTTCGCGACGCTTTGTACCGGCCATTGTAGCACGTGTGTTGCCCTGGACATAAAGGCCATGAGGACTTGACGTCATCCCCACCTTCCTCCCCGTT
>VFSW01000647.1_pt1 | contig 51514 bp, 37 predicted proteins | sample 5358111 | NCBI WGS metagenome assembly VFSW01 (sample SAMN11554181, study PRJNA540505) | mine drainage metagenome | isolation source: sediment from site ElyBrook_90M | place: USA: Ely Copper Mine, Vershire, VT | collected 2017 | reverse complement strand
GCTCCCGGGCGGGACTTTCACCCGCTGTGGATCAGCGCCTTTCCACGGCGCACTGAGAAATGTGGGTTAAGGTCTTGCGTCTCGGAAAAATCCGCGAAGAGAGGGGTGAAGGCTTGGAAGATTGCACAGTTCTTGCACACCCAGCGGCTAATAACAAATAACCGAATTGAAAACTTAATGGCGGGCAAGCCTGTAAGCCGGATTCTGTGCGGCGGCGAAACGTTTCCGTCCCTTCGCCGTGGCAATCATTCCTCTAGGTCCGGGTTCGCACCCGGACTCCAGCAGCCTACCCGAGGGTCCTGGCGAGCTGGGCAGCTCTCCCCTCCTATTTGGCCTTGCACCATGCGGGGTTTGCCGTGCCCCGGCTGTTGCCAGCCGGGCGGTGGGCTCTTACCCCACCGTTTCACCCTTACCGAATCGCGCCGCCCTTGACGCTCCGCTTGCGCGGAGCATCTTTCCGGCCCGCTGAAGGTTTTCCTTCAGCCGGCCACCGAGGCGTCTGGAACCGGCGGTTTATTTTCTGTGGCACTATCCGTAGCCGGATGCTTCGCGGCCTGCTTGCGCAAACCTGCGAAGGCGCGGCCCCCTGGCGTTACCAGGCGCATTGCCCAACGGTGTCCGGACTTTCCTCCCGGCCGACTTCTTGCGAAGACGGCCCAGCGATCACCCGGCTTGCCCGCCAACCTGATTATATCATCTCGAGGGATGGCGGCCTCGGGAATTGCGCGCGCACGCGTCAAATGGACAAATGGAACTTCATCACCGCTCCGGGTGACTCCGCGCACTGAACCGATTCCCTCTTGGAATCGAGCCCGCGAAATAACTTCGGCGGGCAAACCAAAAAAAAGAAGGCTCCTCATTGCCGGCGTCACATAAGGCCGCACGGTGCGGCCCGGCAGTGAACGCCGGCGAAAAGGAGCCTGTCCTTAACTCGATGCCAGTCTTTTTCCTGGCGATCTACATTCCCGCAGTCAGCGGCTTGGCGGTGTAGACAGTGATCTCAACGCGGCGGCTGGCTTGGCGGGCCTCTTTGCCCTTGCCTTCGTTGATCAGCTTCTGCTGGCCGAGGCCCACCGTGTGCAGGCGATAGACCGGGATGTTGTGGCTGCCGACGAGGTAGGAGATCACGCTGTCGGCGCGCTCACGGCTCAAGCGGTCGTTCGCGGCCGGGTTGCCCGTCTGATCCGTGTAGCCTTCCACGGTGATGAAATAGCGCTGCGTGGAGGCGATCTGCGAAGCGACGGCGTCCAACTGGGCCTTGTCCTCCTTCGAGATCACGGCCTTGCCGATGGCAAAGTGAATGACCGTGGGAGCGCCGGAGGCCTTGTAGTCATCAATGTTCGCGATGACCGAGCGGAGATCGCCCAGATCCTTCGCGTTCTTGTCAGCCTTGCCCATTGCGCCGTTGGCCTGATTGTCGGCGGTGCGGGCGATTTCCGTTGTGGCGGAGAGCTTCTTGCCATCTTCATCCACCATTTGATTCGTCTTGTTGAGGTCCGAAACCTGCTGGGCATCGCGCTTCTGCGAATTGGCGTCCACTTCCTCGACCTTTTTATCAATCGGAGTAACTTGCTGTTGCACCCAGGTCTTGGTCGCGCAACCAGAAATAAACAAAGCGCCTGCGGCCAATGTTGCCACTACAAATAAACTTGCCTTACTCATTTTTAGCATCTCCCTTATTTTGGTCCCGGGCCAATAACGTCTTGGTCCTGGGAACTATCTTCCACAGAGTGCACATGGGCCAGGGCAAACGAGGTGCCGATCTGGGAACGCGCGCCTCCGCTACGCAAGTAATTTTATATCATACAAATGGAAAATTGCGGTCGAAAAAGGAATCCTCTTTGCTCCAGGGAGGGTGAAAGCACCCCCAAAATCGTGAGAATGATCACAGGCTGAAGGGGGCGCTTCCATTTCTAGCACCCTGCCTGGCGGGGAGCGATGGCCCGAAATGTATGCAAAGGATACACATGAAATGGGCAGGCGCACCTGTTTCATTTTGATACAACGAGCCTTGCTTCGCGCTTCAGCCCCTCGCCGTAACCTCAACTAAATTCACGTGTTAGTGGCTGGACCCCCAATTGCGCCATATTCATAGAACTTTACCAACAATTCTGATCCGACCCGGGGGATCCCTGTGAAACTTTTGACGAAATCTCTGTTGCTTCTAACGGGCCTCGTAGGATTCGGAGTCATCGCGAACGCCGCGCAGGCTCAAAAACCGGCTGCCAGCACAACTCCGGCAGCAAGCTCTTCCGGCAATGTATTTCGCACGATTAAGGCGGGAAGCTATCGCCGCGCCGGGAGCAACACGAAGGTCTTCTTTCGCGGCAGCGACCTGATGTCACAGGCTCTGGGCGAGGCGCGCGTGTCGAACAAAGGCAATCGCGTCGAGATCGAAGCCGAATTCTCTGGCATGGAAGACGCGAGCAAATTCGGCCTTGAGTACCTGACGTATGTACTGTGGGCGATCTCGCCGGAAGGTCGCGCGGAAAATCTGGGCGAGCTCGTGATCAAGAACAGCTCGGCATCTGTCAAAGCGATCACCAACATGAAGGCATTCGGCATGGTGGTCACGGCCGAACCGTATTTTGCGGTAACACAGCCGGGCAATCTGGTGGCGCTGGAAAATCTTTTTACGCCGCAATCGGCGGGCGCGGCCGAGAGCATCGAAGCAAGGTATGAACTTCTGGCGCGCGGCGCGTACTCCTCGCCCAACCCGCGCATTGACAACGCCATTTTCGGAATTGACCCGCGGACCCCTCGCGAAGTGTTCGAGGCGCGCAATGCCGTGCGGATCGCGCGCGTGGCGCAAGCCGACAAATTCGCTTCCGAAACAATGAAAAAGGCGGAATGGCAGCTCCAAAATACCGAGGACGCCTACCGCCGGAAATCCGACAAGAAAGTAGTGGAATCGGCGGCGCGCGACGCGATTGAGACGGCCGAAGAAGCGCGCGTGATGGCGGTTCAGAAGAAGGCCGAAGAGGACGCGCAGGCCCGCGCTCTTGCGGAAAAGCAGGCGGCGGAAGAGCGGGAAGCAAAGGCACGCGCGGAAGCGGAGGAACAGGTCCGCCGGCGCGAGGAAGCCGAGAAGTCCCGCATCGCTGCGGAGCAGGCTAAGGTGGAGGCCGAGCGTGTTCGGCACGAAGCCGAACTCGCGGCCCAGGAAGCCGCGCGGCAGAAAGCGCTCGCGGAGCAGGCGGCCGCGGACGCGGCGCGGCAAACCGAAGCCGCACGGCTCGCCACCGATCAGGCGCGGCAGCAGCAAGCCGAGGCGCAGGCCGAGGCGGAAAAAGCGCGACTCGCCGCTCAGCAAGCAGAAGCGGAAAAAACGGAGCTTCGCAAACAGCTTCTGGATCAACTCAACACTGTTCTGCAAACGCGGGATTCGGCGCGCGGGCTGATAGTGAATATGTCGGACGTGCTGTTCGACACGGGAAGCTACACGCTGCGGACGGGTGCGCGCGAGAAACTGGCCAAGGTATCCGGAATCGTGCTGGCCCATCCGGGGCTGAGCTTGCAGGTCGAAGGCCACACGGACGCCGTGGGCGGGGACGATTTCAATCAGCAACTTTCGGAACATCGCGCATCCATGGTGCGGGATTTCCTGCTTGATCAGGGAGTGCAGCCCCGCTACATCACTTTCCGTGGATTTGGAAAGATGCAGCCGGTAGCCACGAATGACACTCCGGAAGGGCGGCAGAAAAACCGGCGCGTGGAGATCATCGTCAACGGCGATGCCATCGGAAAAGTTGCGACCAGCGCGGACGCCAAAATCTCCGATCCGCAATGATCGCTGGGAATTCGAAACCTTCTAGGTAGACTTGGCAAGCTTTTTCGGGCTCTTTTTCTTCTTGCTGTTCCCGGCTGCGGGTTCCGATGCATTCGCGGTTTCCGCAGCCGGCAGATTTCCCGCCAACAATTGGTCGAATTCGTCCTCATTCAGGATGGTGACGCCGAGCGAGGCCGCCTTGTCGTATTTCGAGCCGGGATCGCTTCCCACCACGACGTAGTCCGTCTGTTTGCTGACCGAGCTTGAAACCTTCCCGCCGTGGCGCTTCACTTCCCCGCCTCCTTCCTCGCGGGAGCGGCGCGCGAGGGCCCCGGTAAATACAAAAGATTTTCCCAGCAGACGCGATGAAGCGAGCGCCTCGCGCTTTTCGGTCATCTTCAGGCCGGCTTTTTCCAGGCGCTCGACGAGCTTCTGGTTGGCGCGCTCGGAGAAGAAGTCGGCGATGCTTTGCGCGACCTTGGGGCCGACTTCAGGGACATCCTCGAGTTCTTCCATGGAGGCGGTGGCGAGCTTGGGCAGCGAAGAAAAATGTTCCGCGAGAAGCTGGCCCGTGCGTTCGCCAACAAAGCGGATGCCGAGCGCGTAGATCAGGCGCGCCAGGCCGTTTTCCTTGCTGGCCGCAATTTCGTCGAGAAGATTTTGCGCCGATTTTTCGGCCATGCGTTCGAGTGCCGCGACTTCAGGGAGATTCAATTCGTACAGGTCCGCAAAATCCTTAACGAGTCCCTTATCTACAAGCTGGTCCACGATTTTTTCGCCCAGGCCATCAATGTTCATGGCGTGCCGGCCAGCGTAGTGCAGGAGAGATTCCTTGCGCTTGGCCGGACAGCTGGCATTGACGCAGCGGTAGGCGACCTCTTCCGGATCCTTGTGAATCCGGCTGTGGCACTCCGGGCAATGTTCGGGCACGGCGATTTCGCGGCGGTGCTTCCCTTCCTTCACAACCTTCACGACGTGCGGAATGACTTCGCCGGCGCGCTCGACGATCACCGAGTCACCGATGCGCAAGCCGAGCCGCTCGATCTCGTCCATGTTGTGCAGCGTCGACCGGCTGACGGTAACGCCGCCGACTTCGACGGGTTCGAGAACAGCGACGGGAGTGAGTGTGCCCGTCCGTCCGACCTGGAAAATTACATCGCTGACAACAGTCGTTTCCTGCCGCGCCGGATATTTGTAGGCGACGGCCCAGCGCGGCGCCTTGGCCGTGAAGCCCAGCTCCTGTTGCAGCGCGATATCGTTCAGCTTGATGACAATACCGTCAATTTCGTAGGGCAGCTTTTCGCGCTTGGACTCCCAGGAGTTGATGAACTTCTTCACGGCGTCGAGCGAGGGGCAGACGCGCCAGTCGGGAGAGACACGAAAGTGGAGTTTGGAAAGCGCTTCGAGGGCATCCGAGTGTCTACGCTCCGGCTGACGTCCGCCGGCGAGAAGATAATAGGCGTAAAAATCGAGCCGCCTCGAGCGCGTAATTTCGGGATCGAGGACGCGCACCGAGCCGGCGGCGACGTTTCGCGGATTGGCGTAGCGCTTGCCGCCCTCTTCCATCTGTTTTTCGTTCAAGGCCTCGAACGCGCGCAAGGGCATGATAATTTCGCCGCGCACTTCAAAATTTTCCGGGAGGTGCAGCTTCTTCAATTCGTTCGCGTCCACGCGAAGCGGGATGGAATGGATGGTGCGAACATTGGCGGTCACGTCTTCGCCGGTGGCGCCATCGCCGCGAGTGACACCGCGCATGAGCGCTCCGTCTTCGTAAATCAGCGAAATGCTCAGGCCATCGAATTTGTGCTCGGTGACGTACTCGACGTGCCCGCGGCCGGCAAGCTCACGCACGCGCCGGTCAAACTCTTCAACCTCTTCCATCGAATAGGTGTTGTCGAGGCTCATCATCGCGGGCGAGTGCCGGCGCTCTTCAAATCCCTTGCGCGGCGCGCCTCCGACGCGCTGCGTCGGTGAATCCGGAGCGACCAGTTCGGGATGCTCCGTCTCAAGGCGCTTCAACTCGTCCATCATGCGGTCGAACTTGACGTCGGAGATTTCCGGATCGTCGAGCACGTAGTAAAGATACTCGTGCCGACGAATCTCTTCGCGCAGGGATTCGATCTGTTTCGCGATGGATGCGTTCCTGGCCATGACACCTCGTGATAGCTCCGAGAGGTGGCGCTTAGTATACAATGCAGGAATCCCAGCCGAAACTTTGTGAAATATTTCGCTACGCGGTACTCTGTGTAAGGGAGTGAATCGCGTGTCCAGGAATCTTCGAGACAGTGTGCTGATCGTGAATCCTGCCGCCGGTGGCGGCCGGCGTGTGCGCCAACTGGACGAGGCGCGGCGGATTTTCCGCGAGTGCGGGATCGAGACCGAATTGCAGATGACGACGGCGCCAGGCGAAGCCACGGGATTGGCGAAGCGCGCCGCGCAGGATTCCAGGCAATTAGTTATCGTTTGCGGTGGAGACGGCACGGTCAACGAAGTCGTCAACGGCCTTGCATGCACAAATGTTCCAATGGCCGTGCTGCCAGCCGGCACGGCCAACGTTCTCGCCAAAGAATTGGGGCTGCCGTGGAATTTGCCGCGGGCCGCAAAGCGAGTGGCGGACGCGCCCTATCGCCGGATTGCGCTGGGCCTCGCAATTCCGGAAAAATCCAGTGGAGAGCCGAGATATTTCCTGAGTCTGGCTGGAGCCGGCGCCGATGGAGCGCTCGTTTGCGCCGTGCGCCCGGAGATCAAGCAGAAGTCCGGAATCCTGGCGTACTGGCAGGAAGGGTTGCGCCAGTTGAGGCAATATGACTTTCCAATGTTCCGAACCGTGATGGCGGATGGTCCTATAGACGCTTCCCTCGTAATCGTGGGGAGAACGAAAAATTATGGCGGACCGTTTAAGATTACGACGGAGGCCGATCTGCTCCGCCCGGAATTCGAGCTCGCGTTTGTCACCACGCGAAGCGCCTGGCGCTACCTCGCGTACCTTCCGCTGATCTGGGCGGGAAAAATTCGCGGCGCGCGGCACGTTCGCTTCTATAAGGCGAATTCCATTCATTGCGCCACAAACAGCTCTTCCCCAGTGCTGATTCAGGTGGATGGAGAGCCGGCTGGGCGGCTGCCGGTTGAATTCCGGATCGTTCCTGAAGCTCTCACCCTCGCTATCCCCGATTGAGTGTACTATCCTCCCTCAGCCGCATTCGCCGATGGCGGCTTGCTCTCTCACTTTAAGTCAGGACAAGGCGCGCCACGATTCCATGGAACCTGTAACTCACGCTCTCACGTGTATTGCGCTCGGCCGCGCCGGTATCAACAAGGCGTCGCGCGCGGCGACGCCGATGCTGCTCGTCTCCGGCGTGGCCGCTGATGCCGACTGGATCACGCGGCTTGGCGGAGCATCTTTCTTCCTGCACGGCCACCGCACGGTGACGCACTCTCTTCTGGGAACCGCGGCAATCGCCGCAGGTGTTGCGGCGGCATTTTGGATAGCCGGAAAGAAATATCCAAGGATTGCAGTAGAACTAACAACAGCGATCTGGATTTGCGCCCTTGGCGCAGCCACTCATCTCCTTATGGATCTGCTGAACCCGTATGGCGTCCAGTTGTTTTGGCCGTTCACAAGCAAATGGTACGCGTGGGACGTGGCGAGTTCCGTGGATGCGTGGGTGATTTTCCTTTTGCTTTGCGGATTGCTTATCCCGGAACTGTTTCGCCTCATTCACGAAGAGATCGGATCGAAATCAAAAAAGAACGGCCGGCAGCGCGGCGCCATTGCTGGACTTCTAATGGCGATCGCTTTCCTTGCGGCCCGCGGCTTTGCGCACGGCCGTGCCGTCGCTCTGCTCGATGCGCGGGAGTACCGCACGGAAACGCCACTCGTCGTTGGGGCGTTTCCGCGGCCGTCCAACCCGCTCGTGTGGGAGGGCGTGGTAGAGACGGACGATGCAGTCTTCAATATGGAAGTGCCGCTGGGGCCGGGACGCGCGTTTGACCCGGATTCTGCCAGTGTGCATTTCAAGCCGCAGGCTTCGTCGGCACTGAAGAATGCGGCCGCAAGTTCCGCAGCGACGGATCTGCTTAGCTTCGCGCGGTTTCCGCTCGCGAATGTCCAGCCGCGCGGAGACGGCTACGAAGTAAAATTCCGGGACATGCGTTTTGAGTCGGAACTCTCCGGCCAGCGCGGCATCCTCGCGATTGTGGATCTGAACGCGCAAAGCCTGGTGGTGAGTTCGCGTCTCGCGTTTGACGGCGAAACGGGAAAATAGGTTTTTCTCCGGGAGTGCCTTAAAGAGTTCGGCTATTGGGTGGGACGCGTCCAAAACACAAGACGCGATAGCAAGTAAAGCGCAAGCACCATGCCGAGCGCGATGCTCGTGACTTCAAGTTTGTGCATGACGAGGAAATGAATCGCCTGGTCTCCGTACTTCACCGCCAGAAATCCTTCGCCAAAGAAACGGAAACCGCGCGCCAAAAGCAGCCCGAGCGAAAATGTGGAGAGCGGCATCTCGAGCGCTCCGGCGGCAATCACAAAAATTTTGAACGGTATCGGCGGCGGCAGAAGGGCCGTCAGGAGAATACTGATAAAACCGTTGCGCTTGGTCCACTCCTGAATCTGCTGGGCGCGCGGCCCGGCTTGCTTGCGAAACATCGCTTCGCCGCCCTTGCGCGCAATAAAGTACAAAAATATGCAGCCGCCGACCGATCCGAGCGTGGCCATCGCCGCGTAATACGGCATCCTCGCCGGGTAGTGGATGCTCAGATCAACCAATAACAGGTCATTGATGACGGGAAACGTCAGAACAGAAGAATCCAGGAACGCGATGAGAAAAAGTCCCAGCCCTCCCGCGGACGCGACGATGCCTTGCAGCCAGCCGGGAATATGAATCGTGTTTGTCGGTGAGGCCATTTGCGGTTTCAGAAAATGTTGATTGTAGCAGAGGCGCTACCGATGAGAGCCGGACATTGAAGCTTGTGCTCAATAAGCTTTCTGAAGTACAGCCATGCTGTCATTCCCCTCAAGCAGGCGTCCTCGATTGAGTTCACAGATAGGACGAGACGGGTCGAACTGGCCCCTTGAAAGGTCGTCTAGCAAAGACACTCTTGGCTGTGCGCTTTCTCTGGGTTTTGCAAAACCCGGACAGGCAAGAGTGCCTGTGCTACCGTTTCATCGTAATCACGGCGACGCTGGTCAAAATCAGAAGTGTTCCCAGGACGGTTCGCACGCCGAGCGGTTCGCCACCCAGGGAATATCCGATCAGAACGGCCACGACTGGGTTCACATACGCGTACGTGCCGACTTTCGTCGGCGATTCATGATGAATCAGCCAGACGTAGGCCGTGAAGGCAATGACCGAGCCGAACACGACGAGGTAGGCCAGGGCCAGCCAGGTGTGGAGGGAGACGGCGCTCAGGTGAAATTTCCGGAATTCGCCCAGCGCCCCGGAGGAAACTGCCAGCAGCGCGCCGCCGGCCAGCATCTGTGAGCCGGAACTCATCGGTTTCGACTGGGGCAAAGGCAACCTGCGCATCAAGGTGGTGGCCACGGACCAGCTGAACGCCGCCACGAGGAGCGCGATGGCGCCCATCCGGTCAATCGCCGTCCCGCCGGGGAGCAAAGTGCGGCTGACGAGCACAGCCACTCCGCCCAGCCCGATAAGTAGCGCGAGGATCAGTCGAGCAGTAGCCTTTTGCGACCGAAGAAACACAATCTCTAGAATCGCGGTGAACATTGGGATCGTCGCAAGCATCACGGCGGCCAGGCCCGAAGGCACTCGCTGCTCCGCCCAGAAGAGCAATCCGTAATCAAACACGAAAATCAAGAGGGCAATGACAAAGATAGACATCCATTCCTTGCAGGATGGTGCGGACTCGCCACAGGCAAGCGTCCAACCGCAAAGCGCAAGCCCGGCTGCGAGAAAACGCATCGCCGCAAAAAGAAACGGCGGAACTTCCTGGACACCTATCCGAATCGCAAGATAAGTCGATCCCCAGACGAAATAGATGATGGCGAACGCCAGCAAAATCTTCCAGGCGGAAACGCGCTCGTGGGATTTGGTATCCATAAAGGAAGCACGACTCTATCAAATTCGCTGTTCCGCGAGCAGGTCCATATTGGCCCACACTTGAACGCACCCTGCTTCCGTCGTATCCTTCCTACGATCAGCTTGGGACAAAGGAGAAACCAGAATGAAGCGATGGATTGTGTTGGCGATGATCTGCGTGGCCCTGCCGCTCGTGGCCAGCGCGCAGGATGCGGCGGCGAACCCATTGACCGCCACGGTAACGAAGATTCTTAACGACAACGCGAAGAACCTGATTGCGGCGGCCGACGAAATGCCCGCCGACAAGTACGGCTTCACCCCTTCGCCGGATATCCGGACCTTTGGCGCCGTGGTGGCTCACGTGGCCCAGGTCAACAACATGGTTTGCGGGATGCTGTCCAAGCCCGCGGCCATGCCCGACAAACTCGCCGATACTGATCCCAAGGACAAACTGGTGAGCGGATTGAAGGCTTCCATGGACACCTGCTCGGCAGCCTTCGCCAAGCTGACGGACGCCAATCTGACGGAGATGATTCCGGCCTTTGGTGGCCGCCAGATGACTCGCCTGGCCGTGGCGCTCATCGTGACCAACGATCTGGTTGATCACTACGCCGGGATGGCCATCTATCTGCGCATGAACAAGGTTCTGCCTCCGACGGCGCAAAAGAAATCCATGTAGATTTTTTCAGGTCTTTCCGAAATACGGAAGCATCTGAATCAATAAAACGAAGCCCGGCCATGTGCCGGGCTTCATTTTTTGGACCGATCGGGGTCCTCAAGGGCCGGAGGATGGACTGGTACTACCAGACCGGATGGAGTTTGACCGCCCAGTTAAGGGCATGTTATAAGAGGTAGCTTTTTGCTTATCCTGACAAGGTGTCGGCGTATCTCCGTCTGGGTCGGATTTGCGTCGGAGTACGTTGACGGAAGCAGAACAAACCGTTGCGGTTCCCTCAAGAAGTGGCAGCCTGTACCGAATCCGGTCAGTCCTTGCTGCGCCAGCCGGTTTCATCTGAACCGGGGAAATGGTGTGTTGGGATCGGGTCTGGGCTGTGCTTGCAGCCCAGATTTAGAAAGTCTGGGCTGTGCTTGCAGCCCATGTTTATCGGGTATGGGCTGTACTTGCAGCCCATGTTTATAACGATCACGAATTTGTCGTGATCCGGATTTTGAAAAATGGGACGGAGGAGTTCTGATGGGTACCTGGATTGCAGGGCGTAGCCCGATAGGAAGCCGTTTGGCAAAATTTGGCGCCGGTGTCGCCGCGCTCGCAGTGTTGAGTGCCAACTCGGCGTTGGCGCAGGAGAGCGCCGGGAGCGAGGCGGGATTGAAGCTTCCCGACCTCTCGTCGGTCACATTTCTTGGCATGAACGGGCACAAGTTGCTGACCTTCGGAATTCTGTTTTGCGTTTTTGGACTAGCCTTCGGGCTGGTCATCTACAGCCGCCTGAAGAACCTGCCGGTACACCGCTCGATGCGGGAAGTATCCGAGTTGATCTACGAGACTTGCAAGACGTACCTGATTACGCAGGGAAAATTCCTGCTCCTTCTGTGGGTCTTCATCGCCATCGTCATCATTCTGTACTTTGGCGTGTTGTCTCCGGTGCCGGATAAGCCGGTGATGACGACTCTCCCCATCATTCTTCTCTTCAGCCTGATTGGAATCGCGGGCAGCTATGGCGTCGCGTGGTTCGGCATCCGCGTGAACACATTTGCGAATTCACGGACGGCGTTTGCGGGACTGCGCGGGAAGCCCTATCCCATCTATGAAATTCCGCTCGAGGCGGGCATGAGCATCGGGATGATGCTGATCAGCGTGGAACTCCTGATGATGCTTTTCATTCTGCTCTTCATTCCGGGCGACTATGCGGGGCCGTGCTTCATCGGCTTCGCGATCGGTGAATCGCTCGGCGCGGCCGCGCTGCGAATTGCCGGCGGTATCTTCACGAAGATCGCCGACATCGGTTCCGACCTGATGAAGATTGTTTTCAAGATCAAGGAAGACGACGCGCGCAACCCCGGCGTCATTGCCGACTGCACGGGAGACAACGCGGGAGACTCCGTTGGACCGAGCGCTGACGGATTTGAAACCTACGGCGTGACGGGCGTGGCTCTGATCACGTTTATCCTTCTGGCCGTAAAGAACCCGGCCGTGCAGGTGCAATTGCTCGTCTGGATCTTCGTGATGCGCATCGCCATGCTCGTGGCGAGCGCCGCGGCCTACTTCCTGAACGCCGCGATTGCCAAGGCGCGTTACGCCAACGTGGACAAGATGAATTTTGAATCGCCTCTGACCACGCTGGTGTGGATGACTTCGATTATCTCGATCCTGATGACCTACGCCATTTCCGCCGTGATCATTCCGATGCTGGGCAACGACAGCACGCAATGGTGGAAGCTGGCCTCGATTATCTCCTGCGGAACGCTTGCCGGCGCCGTCATTCCGGAACTTGTGAAGGTCTTTACTTCGACTGAATCGCGGCACGTGAGGGAAGTGGTAACGTCCGCCGATGAGGGTGGCGCTTCACTGGGCATCCTGTCGGGCTTCGTCGCGGGAAATTTTTCGGCATACTACCTCGGCATGGCCATGGTGTTCCTGATGTCCGTGGGCTATCTGTTCGCTCACCAGGGCGGACTCGAATTGCAGATGATCGCGGCCCCGGTGTTTGCTTTCGGCCTTGTGGCGTTTGGTTTTCTGGGCATGGGGCCAGTCACGATTGCGGTGGACTCGTACGGGCCTGTCACGGACAACGCGCAGTCGGTCTATGAACTCTCCCTGATCGAGAAAATTCCAAACATCAAGGAAGAGATCAAAAAAGATTTCAACATGGACGTGAATTTTGAACGCGCCAAGGATCTGCTCGAAGAAAACGACGGCGCGGGCAACACGTTCAAGGCGACGGCGAAGCCGGTGCTGATCGGAACGGCGGTTGTGGGCGCGACGACGATGATCTTTTCGATCATCATGACGCTGACCAGCGGCCTCTCGGAGAATGTGGACAAGCTTTCCCTGCTCCACGCGCCGTTTGTTCTCGGCCTGATCACGGGCGGCGCCATCATCTACTGGTTCACGGGCGCATCCACGCAAGCCGTCACCACGGGCGCCTACCGCGCGGTGGAATTTATCAAGGCCAACATCAAGCTGGAAGGCGTGGAGAAAGCCTCGGTCGAAGACAGCAAGAAAGTGGTCGAGATCTGCACGAAGTATGCGCAGCGTGGCATGCTGAATATTTTCATTGCCGTATTTTTTACCACGCTGTCCTTCGCCTTCCTCGAACCCTTCTTCTTTATCGGCTATCTGATTTCCATCGCAATCTTCGGGCTATACCAGGCGATCTTCATGGCCAATGCCGGCGGCGCCTGGGACAACGCCAAGAAGATCGTGGAAGTGGAAATGAAGCAAAAAGGCACGCCGCTGCATGACGCCACGGTGATCGGCGACACGGTCGGCGACCCCTTCAAGGACACTTCCTCAGTGGCCCTGAATCCGGTGATCAAGTTCACCACTCTGTTCGGTCTCCTGGCCGTCTCGCTAGCCGTGAAATTGACGGCGCAGACGGGCGGGATGATGACCCGGGTGCTTGCCGCCGGTTTTTTTGCGGTCGCTTTTGTCTTCGTCTACCGGTCGTTTTACAACATGCGCATTCGCCAGCCGCAGCACTAATCTCAAGTTCGCCTCCGCAAAGACGGAAGAACGGGGAGTTCGCCACGGCGACCTCCCCGTTTTGCTTTTCGAGCATCTGTATAAGATCGAAACGGTGGTGAAACCCGCGATTAGCCGGACGCACTGCCGGAGATGCTTGAAGACGATGCTTGAAAAGGGCGCGCGTCACGGCATTGTGTTTGACATACGTTCGCGCCTTTGTTAAACGTCCTTCCAGAAATTCCGAGGGGGAAATACATGAGTCCAATGCTATCGGATCGCAGAAATTTTTTGAAGCGAGGAGCAGCCCTGGCAGGGTTGGCGGTAGGGGCTTCCGCCACATCGCTACCGGCAGCAGCCGAACCTGCGCTTGAAAAAGTAGATGAACTGCACCTGTACGGCGAGCGGTCTCACTTCGTTACGAGCGTGCGAAGCGGCAGCGCCAACAATCCCGAGCGCAGAATCGCGGGCGAAGTGCGGGACTTCGGCCTGCGGACGCCGCTGCAGGATTCGGCCGGCATCGTTACGCCCAATTCCCTGCACTACGTGGTCTCGCACGGATACGAGCCGCCGGACATTGATCCGCGCGAGCATCGGCTGCTGATTCACGGCATGGTGGACAGGCCGCTGATCCTGACAATGGAAGAGTTGCAGCGGTTGCCGTCGGTTTCGAGATTTCACTACATCGAATGCCATGGCAACAGCACCACGGGCGGGCTGAGCGGCCCGGCGCGCATTTCTCCCGACGCTACGGCGGCGGATACGCACGGCGCGACCAGTTGCAGCCAGTGGACGGGCGTGCTGCTCTCGACGCTGCTGAGGGAAGTGGGCGTGCAAAAGGGCGCGACCTGGATCGTTGCGGAAGGCGCGGACGCGAACAAGCACACGAAAAGTTTTCCGATCGAGAAGGCCTATGAAGATGCGCTTGTGGCCTACGCGCAAAACGGCGAGCCGGTGCGTCCCGATCAGGGATATCCCTTGCGCCTGGTGCTGCCCGGATGGCAAGGAATCGGCAATGTGAAGTGGCTGCGGCGCGTTCAGCTTGTGGATCAGCCTTCGCTCGGGATGATGGAGATCAGCCGCTACCCGCGTCTTTTGCCGGACGGAAAATCGCGCTGGTTCGAATTCGAGATGGGCCCGAAATCGGTGATCACGCGGCCTTCGGGCGGGCAAAAGCTGCCCGGCCCGGGATATTTCGAAATCACGGGGCTTGCGTGGTCAGGAGGCGGAGCCATCCGGCGCGTGGAGGTTTCGGCCGACGGCGGAAAAAGCTGGAAGGACGCAAAATTGCACGACCCCATCGCCAGCAAATCGCATACGCGGTTCACCTCCCCTTGGGAATGGAGCGGCGAAGAGGCCATGCTGCAATCGCGCTGCACGGACGATAAGGGCGTCGTACAGCCCACGCTCGCAGAAGTCGCCAAGAACTGGGGCCAGACTGTTGACTACCTCCGGCAGATCAATCTGATCACCAGCGACATGAATGCCATTCAGCCGTGGAAAGTCAACCGGGACGGGAGCGTGAAAAATGCGATTTACTAAGATGCTCGTTGCCGGCCTGGCGCTCTGGTTTGCCGTAGCGTCCGAGGCGCAGACGCCTTCCTACAAAAATATCGGCAGAACTCCCACGAAAGAGGAGATCGCGGCGTGGGACATCTCGATCCGCGCCGATGGAAAAAATCTGCCGGCGGGCAAAGGAACCGCGAAGGAAGGCGCTCCTATTTATGCCGCCCAGTGCGCGGTATGCCACGGGGCGAATGCCGAGGGCGGAAAAATTGGACCTCAGATGGCCACGGGCAAAGCGGAACTGGATTCGCTGACGACGATGAAGCCGGTGCGCTTCGTCGGCAACTACTGGCCCACTGCCCCAATGGTGTGGGATTACATTAACCGAGGCATGCCGCGCAATAAGGGGGGAACACTCAGCGCGGATGAGGTCTATGCGCTGACGGCATTCATTCTCTTCAAGAGCGGGATTATCAAGGAAGAGGAAGTGATGGACGCCGCGACGCTGGCGAAGGTCCAGATGCCCAATCGAAATGGATTTGTGCCTCCGAGTTACGCGGACGTGGCGAATTTAAAAAAGCGGGGATGCAAACAAGGAATTTGCCCGTAAGTGGGCTGGATGAAAAACGCGACAGTGAAATTGAGCAGAACCTTCCGAAAGAAGTATCACGAGTCATTCCGAGCGAAGCGAGGAATCCCTCATCCATTTTGGCGCGACGCCACCGAACACGAGGGATTCCTCGCGAAGTTTATCCCGGTCCCTTCCGGGACTCGGAATGACGGAAGTGCCATGGTGCTTCGCGCAGACAAGACAACCTGCGCCACACAAAACCGCGCACAGAATTACGCGTTCACAATTCCGGGAAACTTCGCCGGGCTGTTGTCGAATTTCGGGAACACAGAATTCAAATTGTGTCCGCCAAGATGCCCGCTGATCACCTCTCCCAGCACAGAACGGAAATCGGTCGTCAGAGCGAGATCGCGGCCCTCGTTCAATAGACCTGGACACAGACCCGGCCACTTTCCATAAACTTTTCCGCCCTTCACCGCGCCGCCCATAACGAACATGCAATTCGCGTGGCCATGATCGGTGCCGCGATTGCCGTTTTCATGCGCTGTGCGCCCAAATTCGGACATGGTGACGACAACAACGTCTTCCATGCGGTCGCCCATATCCTGATGAAACGCGGCGAGGCCTTGCCCCAGATCGCGCAGCAGGTTGGCGAGCTGCCCTTGCGCGCCGCCTTCGTTCACGTGATTGTCCCAGCCGCCCGTATCAACGAAGCTGACTTCCATTCCAATATCGGCCTTGAGGAGTTGCGCGACTTGCTGCAGCGCCTGGCCTACGCGGCCCTTGGAATAGTCCGCGCCATTTTCCGGCTGGAAGCGCGAAGGATCGGCTTTGCGCAGCATCTCGATGGCCTCAAAGGTTTCGGTGCCCGTACCGCGCAGCACGTTGTCCACGGTTTGCGCGTAGAGCGCTTCAAATCCGCCCTGCACGGCCGTCGAAGGGCTCATCACGCGGAATTCCTTCACGTTTGGAAGAGCCATGGCCGGGACCGAACCGCGCAGCGTTAGCGGCAAGTTCGGTCCGACGGCAACGGCGCGAAAGGGAGAACCGGCATCTTCGGGAATCCCCTCAACGGCGCGGTTGAGCCAGCCATCCTGCGTGGATTTTGTGCCGGGAGTGCCGGACTCCATGAAATCCTGCGCGTCAAAGTGCGACCGCGTCGTGTCCGGCGAACCGGCCGCGTGAACGATGGCCAATTGGCGTTCCTGGAAAAGCGGCGCAAGAGGAGAAAGGCTCGGATGCAGTCCAAAGAAGCCATCGAGATCCACGGTCGAGCTTTCCACGCCGCGCCGCGGCTGAGGAATAGCGATGGTCGGGCGAATGCGGTAGTAGTTCTCTTCCCCGAACGGCACGACGATGTTCAACCCGTCCGCGGCGCCGCGCTGGAACAGCACGACCAGTTTTTTCTTGTTGGGCATGGGCGTTGCGGCCACGGCCCGTTGCAAAAATAGAGGGATCGAGCTCATGCCGATCATGGCGACACCGCTGTTCTTCACGAATACGCGACGGGTAATGTTTATGCGGACCTCCTTTACTTCAGCAAACTTTAGTTCTCGTCGTTCGGAGTCCTGGAAGGGATCTGGATAAACTCCGCGAGGAATCCCTCATTCTGATGAGAGGCTCGGAACACGGAGGGATTCCTCGCTCCGCTCGGAAAGACGACCACAACTTTTTGCGGGCCGGACGATAGCGTTCTACTCAGCGTCTCTGGAATTCCGGCGAGCCAAGAACCAGGCCGGCGATCATGGCGGCATTCACGTGCTTGACGGGATCGTCGAGACTGGCCTGCAAGATCTGCGGATCGCTCAACTGCTTTTCGAGAATCTCTCGCGTTTCAGGCGACGCCTGCCCGCCGAGAAATACCTGAACGGCCGTGTCGAGCGTCGCGCGCGGATCGTTTTCGGCCGGGCCGCCGAGCAGGGGTTCCACTTCTACGAGCGCTCCGCGGACACGATTGGCCGTCAGCGCCACGGAAAAATTCATGCGGTTCAGAAGCGCCCCGGTGTTCACCCAGGCGTCGGCCAGTGAGGAATATCCGGCGGGAGGCTCGCACTGGTAGAGCGGCTCGCCGATGCGGCCCGTCCACTGCACGAGCAGCAGTGGAACATCCACGTCGGCGCCCACGGCGCGGGCGGCGGAGGCGACCAGCTCAAACGGCGTCTTGACCTTCGCGCGGTAGACTTTGCTCGACCAGAATTCCGGGGAATAGATCATGGTGTGCAGGACTTCGCGGATATCGCCGCCGGATTTGCGGAACGTCTCCGCCATGCGGTCCACGAGAGCGGCCGGAGGCTCATCGGCGACGAAGCGCTGCGCGATCTCATAGGAAATGTGGTGCGCCGTGTGCGGATCTTTTGCCAGCAGGTCGAGAACCTCCTCGCCGTTTTTCATCCCGCCGCCATGAATGGTGTGTCCCAGGATTTTTTTCGGGCCGGCGGCGTGAATGCGTTCATCAAAAAAGAATTCCGGATTTTTCCGGGGTTCGTGAATCGTCCATCCCGTAAAAGCCTTGGCCACCTGGATGACGTCGTCCTGCGTATAGCCGCCGTCCACACCCAGGGTGTGCAGCTCCATCAGCTCGCGGCCGTAATTTTCGTTGAGGCCTCGCTCCTGCTTGCCTTTCGCGTTGGGACGATTGGGTCCGGACCCTGGCGGGAAGCGGGGCGGCATACCGTAAGGTCCGCCCATGCGCATCTGGCGCGTGGCCTGGCGCTCGCGCTGCTCCTGTTGAAATTTGGCCCAGGCGTCCGGATCGGCGGAGAGCCAGTTGTCGAGATAAAACAGCATCGCGGGACTTTTCGCCGTCGCTTCGAGCAGATCGCGGAATTTTCCCATCGCGTGCGGGCGGATAGCGTCGCGCTCATAGGAAGTAATGAGCCAGCGGTCGTCTCCCTTGGCGGCGTACACGTTGAAGTGGTTGTACCAGAAGTCCACCATCTGCTCGTAGAGCTGGCGCTCGCTGTAAATCGCGCGCTCCATTTTTGCCATGGCGATCTCGACCACGACGCGCTGCGGCAGGTGAACCTCCTGATAGTTGAACATGGGGTTGCCGCCACCCGGCGCCGGCGCGGGATTTCCGGAGGCATCCATTTTTCCGGTATCGAAATTCGGCATGTTCAACATGTCCGCTTTTTGCAGGTCGGTTTGCATGGCGGGAGCACCGGACCGTGCCGCGGACAGCTGCTGTTTCCTGTATTCGTCAACGGAAACGCCGGCGCGCTGGGCTGCGACCTTTGGCTCCGGAAATTCCTCCAGCAGTTTGGCGGAAGACATCGCCAGCGTGGGAAAACGTTCGAGGCGGGCATCGAGCGCCGCATCGTTGAGGCTTTCCGGGTGAAGCTGCTGGTCCAGCCATTTTTGCAGGCCGATCTGGCGGATGCGCTCGATATCGCCCGGCCGAGGGCCAAATCCCAGACGGTTCAGTGCAAGCAGGATCGCCTCGTCCTCCGACAAATCTTGAACCGGCACGCCTTTCAGGACCTTGGAAGATTCGGTGGCCTTGGTCTTGTCTTTCTTATCGGCGGCGGCAACGAAAAGCGGGGACAAGATGAGCGCGAGGGTCAATAGAAACAAAGTGCAGGAGGCCGCGAAAAACGTACGTTGAGAAGAGCCCGATTTTGAGCGGCAGGGTGAAGGTCGTGGCTTCATTCCAACCCCTTTTTTGAACGTTCGAGGCCCAATACGAGGACCATAGTTTTGTCTCAACCGATGTTAACCCGGCGGGAAAGGAAAAGTTGCGGTGTGTGGGGGTCCGTTGTCGCGAAAGCAGGCAGGCTTGATAACCTGACTGGCAACTGTCATTCCCATTCGCCAGCGGCTAAAGCCGGGCTGATTCTGCGGCGTTCCTGTCGTGGCTGTAGCCACGACCCACAAAGATTTTGAAGCTGACAGCCCTGTCGTGAAGGCTGGTCTACTGTACGGAATCTTCGAGCTCCGCGTTATAGGCTGCGCCGATCATGAGAATCGTAGCGGTCAGCTGCATCCACAGCAGCAAGCCGATGGTGACCGCCAAGCCTCCGTAGACCAGGCTGTACGGCACGTGCCGAAGATAGAAACCAAGAGAGATGCTCACCACCCACCAGAGAATCGTAGCCACGCCCGCTCCGGGGACAATGAATCTCCATTCGCTGCGGCCCGGGCAGCCGACCCGGTAGAAGACCGAAAGAACGAGCAGAGCGATCAGCAGGGAGGCCAGAATATAAAGTCCGCTCCAGACCAGGCGGATCAGCACCGGCATCGAGGACGTATGGAGCATCCAGTTGCGGACCTGACGGCCGAAGACGACGAGGTTGACAATGAAGATCGAGGGAACAATCGTCGCGCTCAAAAGCAATAGCGCCCGCAGGTGCTGCACAATGAAATCCTGCTCCTCGTATTCCCGGTAGATGATCCGGAAACCTTCCACCATCAGCTTCATCATTTGAGTGCCGGCCAGCAAAGTAGCGCTCAGCCCCAGCCCGACGAGTTGCCAGGGATTCGAGTTGAGTCTGGAGAGAAACGTGTTGAGAACTCCAAACGTTCCCGGAGGCAGGACGACGCGCAGTTGATTCAGAATTCCCTGGATGGCCTGCCGGAACGCCGTCGATTCGGCCACGGCTCCCAGCACGACCAGAATCATCGGGGAAGACGCAAGGAACATATTGAACGCAATGGCTTGCGTCTGGGTGACCAAATCAGGCACCACGCGCAAAAGGGCGCGGTAGACACGCCTGAAATATTCCGCCTTAGCGTCTCGATGCGAAGTGTTCATGTCGAAAAAGTCACCAAAGCATAGCCTAAATCGAGGGGTTTAGGGATAGCGGGTTGTGAGTTTTGCGATGCGGGTGTGCCCGGAAAGTCTCGATCGCGGATTGACACGGAACAGGCAAGCGGTGTATCGGATGTGCTGCCTATTACACAGAACTAAAGTGTGAATGCTCGGGGAATGGGGTACGGCGTTCCACAGGGTGTAACCACGGAGGCCAGAAAACGCGATGGTACCGCAAAGAGACGTCTGCCGCGATTTGCCAGAATCAAAATCTTGAATGGGGGAACACGATGAACCGAAAAAACTTTCTGAACGCGGGGTTCGGCCGGCGCGGGTTTCTTTCGGGGTCGAGCCTGCTGCTGACCGGCGCGTTGCTGGGCGCCACTGAAAAATCCGAGGCGAAACCAGCCGAAGTTCCCGATCCGCCGGCTGACGGGCCGCAGGACAAAGAAAGCCTGCTTGCTGATCTCGTCACGGCGAACCATATTTTGCAGGATCAGGGGGTCGTGGACGGTTACGGGCATGTCAGCGTCCGCAATCCAACGAATCCAAACCACTTTTACATCTCCCGATGGCTCGCTCCGGATCTGGTAACACCCAGCGACATTGTAGAACTGGATCTGGACTGCGTCTCGGTGAATGGCGACACTCGCAAGCTCTATAGCGAGCGCTGGATTCACAGTGAAATTTACAGGGTCCGGCCTGATGTAAAGTCCATCGTCCACTCGCACGCTCCGACGGTGGTGGTAATGGGTACAATCAACGAGCCGTTGCTTCCCGTTTACCACATGGGAGGATTCCTCGGCACCGGCTTGCCGGTGTTCGATATCCGAAAATCTTTCGGCATGACGAACATGCTGATCAACGATGCCTCCAAGGGGAAGGCTCTGGCGCAGACGCTCGGAGATAAACCAGGGGCCCTCATGCGCGGCCACGGCGGGATTACGGTCGGAAACAGCATCATGCATTCGGTGGGGCGCAGCGTCTATCTGAAGATCAATGCGGAAATGCATTTGCAAGCGGGCGGACGCAAGATCGAGACCCTCGCGCCGGAAGAGGCGAAGCTCGCGGAAGCCGGCAATCAGGAATTCCCCAAGGATTGGGATCTGTGGAAGCGAGCCGTGCTGGCGAAGAGGTAAGCCGATTGCGCGCCATGCCGCCCGGCCTTGTCGTGCTGCGGCGTGCAGAGTAAACTCGCAGGGCAACTTCCGGGGAGGTGTGTCATGGCTCGTTTGGTGCGGTGTGCTCTGATCCAGACACATTGCGAATGGTCTCCCACGAACTTTCCGCTTGAGCAGATCAAGGAAAAGCGGATTGAAGGCCGTGATTCGTGAATCGTGATTTATGATTCGTGAATCGTGATCTTCAAATCATCGTTTATTCGCGTTGCTTCGCCAATCACGACTCGGTCATGAGCAAACTGGATAGGCTGGCTCGAACGGATTCCACGAATTGCAGATTTCAAATTTGAAATTTGAAATTTCAGATCACGAGTCACGAATCACAAATCACGGCTCACGAATTACGAATCACGATTCCAAAAGGAACGCTCGATGACGACCCAGCCCCAGCAGACGACGCGCAGCGAAGATGCCGTACGCAAACATAAGGAGTACCTGTGGCCCGCGGTCACTAATTTCTACAAGCAGCCGCTGGTCGCCGATCACGCTTCGATGCAGCACGTTTGGGACGTCGAGGGCCGTAAGTATCTCGACTTTTTCGGTGGCATTCTCACGATTTCCGTGGGACACGCGAATCCGAAAATCACTGGCCCGGTCAAGGCGCAAATTGACCGGTTCCAGCATCTCTCGACGCTCTATCCGAACGAACAGATCGTCGCGCTGGCCGAAAAAGTCGAGCAGAATACTCCCGGCGCGCTGCAATCCAGTTTCTTCACAAGTTCCGGAACGGAAGCCAACGAGGCAGCGATCCTGCTGGCTCGCATGGCCACGGGCGCATTCGACATCGTAGCGCTTCGGCACGCCTATTCCGGAGGCTCTTCACTGACCAAAAGCGTGACCGCGCAGGCTCCCTGGCGCAAGGCCGGCGTCATCAGCGTGGGCATCGCTCACGCGATTAATCCCTACTGTTACCGCTGCCCCTTAGGCTTGAAGTATCCCGACTGCGAAGTGGCTTGCGCGAAGGACGTCGAAAACCTGATCCAGACGGGCACCAGCGGGCAGATTGCCGCCTTTATTGCGGAGCCCATTCAGGGCGTAGGTGGATTCATCACGCCGCCGCCCGAGTATTTCAAGATCGTTTTCAAGGCGGTCAAGAAGTATGGCGGCCTATTTATCTCCGACGAAGTGCAGACCGGGTTCGGCCGCACCGGAAAGAAATGGTTTGGCATCGAACATTGGGAAGTTACTCCGGACATCATGACCTGCGCAAAGGGCATGGCCAACGGGGCGCCCATCGGAGCGACCATCACCACAAAGGAACTGGCCGCCTCCTACCAGGGGCTGACTATCTCCACATTTGGCGGGAATCCGGTAACGTCGGTCGCGGCCAAAGCGACGATTGAATTCATCGAGGAAGAAAAACTCCTTGAAAACACGGAACGCGTCGGCGCGTACTTCCGCGGAAAACTGGTCGAACTGCAAGCGAAATATCCGGTCATCGGAGATGTTCGCGGCAAGGGGCTGATGCTCGGCCTCGAACTGGTGAAAGATCGTCAGTCCAAGGAGCCCGCGCCGGAGGCGACCAACCAGCTTCTCGAGCGCACTCGCGAACATGGCCTGTTGATCGGCAAGGGCGGCCTCTACGGAAACGTGATCCGCCTTTCGCCCATGCTGAATATCGGCCGGGCCGATGTGGACGAGGCCGTTCGGATCCTCGACCAGTCGTTCGCTGAAATTACAATTTAGTAACAATTCCTTGCGACTAAAAAATTGGGACCGGTTTCACGGAACGAGACAGGAGCGGGCCGTCACTTTTGCAACTGTCAGCGGAACGGGGGAAATTATCCTCGTCCCGCATCCTACTGAAGAAAGAGGGATTCCTCACTTCGTTCGGAATGACGAAAAAGCCTGTTTTTTTCGCGGCCACGAATAGCCGCACACTTTCCTTGCGGTCGCGGAGAATATTCCCGCTTTCTGTTTGCGTTTTTCGCCAAGCCAACAGCAGCTTGACCTTCCCTCCATAAGATTCAATAATCCCTGCTACCCGATTTGAGAAAGCCATAACAGTTCATGACGACGCCCAGCTTATTTCCGGACCCTACCCGGGAGATCTACTTCGACATTGAGACGCTGCGGCTGTCGCACGAAGTGGAGGGAGGGTGGTCCAACATCGGCCAATTCGGGCTGGCGGTGGCTGTCACCTGGGACGCGCAGAACAGGTTCCGGCGCTGGTTTGAGCCGGACGCCCGGAGCCTGATCTCGGAACTCGGCCAATTTGACCGGATTGTTTCATTTAACGGTGATCGTTTTGATTTTCAGGTCTTGCGCGCCTACGACTCGGTCGAGCGGCTGCTTGGAAAATCCTTTGATCTCCTAGTGGATTTGCACAAACGCCTGGGCCACCGCATAAAGCTGGATGATCTGGCCAAGGATACCCTCGGGCAACAGAAGACGGGCAACGGCCTCGATATCGTCCAGTGGTGGCGCGAAGGCCGGAAGGAAGAGGTCTGCAAGTATTGCGAAAATGATGTGCAACTCCTCGTGGACCTGGTGGAATTTGCGCGAACGAAAAAATATGTGGTGGTAAATTCTCGCCGCTTGCCGGTGAATTGGCCTTGAGAGGAACGGTTTCCGGTTGGACAGACTGTGAGAAAAGTGCCCCAACATTTTCGTCATTCCGAGCGAAGCGCGGCATACCTCCTAATTTATAGCGCCAGGCTAAAGAACACCGAGGGATTACTAGCGAAGTTTAACCCCGTCTATTACCGGGCGCGGAATGACGAAATCTTTTACTCTTCCGGCCGGCTCTGGAGCCGGCTTGTTTCTTCAGATGTTTTCGCCATGCTGACGAGAATACGGAAATCGATTGGGATTGTGTTGCTGCTTGCGGCGCTTCTGGCGGTAAGCACCCACTCGGCGGAGAAAATCACCTGGAAACCGATTTCTGACGCCATTCTTGAGGTGGATTCCCTCCCGGTCAAATTGTGGAATATGTATCACGCTGGGAAAAAGTTCGACCCCTTGCTACTTCAGCTCGGGACGCGCTATCTGGTCATCTACATCCACAATCAGCAGGTCTATGAAATCAAGCCGGAAAAACTCGAGCACAAGGGAGAGGACCTCCTGTGGCGCGATTCGGACAAGCCCGAAAAGCCCCTTCCTACTTCCGATTGGAACACACGCGATATTGGCGCGGCCATCCGCATTCGGCTGAAGCTGGCCGAGGAAGGCCGCCAGATCGAAATTCAACTTCCGCAACTGCCCGACCTGCGCGGGCTCTACTGACCCATGGCCACGACCGAACCGATTGACCCAGGCGGAATTCACACCGGCGGCCACGACGACCAAACCATTCGCGCAAGCTCACTTTACAACGAAGACCTCGCCCCCATTCCCGCATCCCGGCGCAGCTGGAGCACCTACAACTACGCCGCGCTGTGGATCGCCATGAGCGTCAACATTCCCACTTACATGCTGGCCAGCGGAATGATCGCCGGAGGAATGAGCTGGAGGCAGGCGATTTTCACCGTCTTTCTCGGCAATGTCCTCGTGCTCGCGCCCATGCTGCTGAATGCACATGCGGGTGCAAAATACGGAATTCCCTTTCCGGTATTCGCGCGGGCTTCGTTCGGCGTGCTGGGAGCGAATGTGCCGGCGGTGCTGCGCGCGCTGGTCGCGTGCGGATGGTTCGGCATTCAGACCTGGATTGGCGGCGAGGCGATCAACGTCATGATCGTGGCGCTGGCACCTTCCTGGAAAGACAATCCGTCCGGCGTCTGGATCTGCTTCGCCGGATTCTGGCTGCTGCACGTAATCGTGATCATGCTGGGAATCCGGACCATCCGCTTCCTGCAAAGCGTGACCGCGCCGTTTTTGCTGATCATCGGCGTGGCGCTTCTGGACTGGGCGGTGATGAAGGCGGGAGGGTTTGGAGCGATGCTCTCCGCGCCGTCTAAATTCCAAACGTTTCCGGAATTTTTCCGTTTCTTCGTGCCGTCGCTGACCGGCGTGGTCGGTTTCTGGGCGACGGTCGCTCTCAACATTCCCGACTTCACGCGCTACGCGCGCAGCCAGCGCGCGCAGGTGCTCGGGCAGGTTTTGGGACTGCCGACGACGATGACGTTCTACTCGTTCATCGGCGTAGCCGTCACCTCCGCAACGGCGATTATTTTCGGAAAAGCCCTGTGGGACCCGGTGCAGGTGCTTGCGCGCCTCGGAAGCCCCATTGCCGTGGTGATCGCGATGCTGGCGCTGCTGCTCGCCACGCTCAATGTGAATGTGGCGGCCAACCTTGTTTCCCCCTCGAATGATTTCTCGAACCTGTCGCCGCGCCTGATCAGTTTCCGCACGGGCGGATTGATCACCTGTGTTGTGGGAGTGGCTGTATTTCAGCCGTGGAAGCTGCTGGCCAACTACGGCAGCTATATTTTCGGATGGCTCGTGGGCTATTCCGGATTTCTGGGGCCGATTGCGGGCGTGATGATCTGCGACTATTTTCTCGTGCGCAAAAGAATCATCCTCGTGGAAGACTTGTACAAGCGCGGTGGATTTTATGAATTTTCCGGAGGATTTAACAAGCGCGCGCTCGTGGCGCTGGGCACTGGGGTAGGCGTTGCCTTCGTTGGCTTGATTGTTCCTTCGTTGCGCTTATTGTATGACTACGCGTGGTTCGTGGGATTCGCGGCGAGCTTTCTGGTGTATTGGGCGATCATGAAATGCCTGCATGACAAGCTTTAGAGTCCGCCATAAAAACATCAACCGTCATTCCGAGCGAAGCGAGGAATCCCTCTCTCTTTTTCGCGCCTCGCTACCGAACACGGAGGGATTCCTCGCGGAGTTTATCCCGCCCCCCGGAGGGACTCGGAATGGCGGAATGTTCCACATTTTCAGCGATCTCAGAATCCTGTCCGCGTGGCCGAGTCATTATTGACAACGAAAAATTTACGGGCAAGGCCGGCGCCGGAGAATTCTTGCGGCGAAAAACCTATGCTGGCGCGGCCTGAAGAACTTTCCGCACGCCACGCGGGAAACTACTCGCGGAAGACCCCGTAAATCCAGGGAACGCCGAAAGCGCCTTTCTGCGCCTGAATAAAGATGTCGTCGCCCTGATGAAAGCGGTCATAGTCGTTCTGATCCACGGCAATGCGTTCGATGCGCCGGCCATAACGCCAGGACGTGACCACGAGGCGGCGGCTCCTCGGCAGGCCGCCGGTTGCGAATTTCCACATTACTTTTGCGGGAATGCGAACCGGGCGCGAAGTGTCCAGTTTTCCGTTCAAGAACAGTAGCCCCGCAAAGATCAACGGCACCGGAATCATTCCGAAGTAGATCCGCTTCATGACTTCCACTTCCTGATGCTTGCGAGCGCGAAAATCAATCCAGTAGCCGAGAGCCAGCGACAGGAAAAAAACCAGCCCGCCGAATACCAAGATCGTATCAATTTCCAGCGGAGGAAAAACCTGGGCGGCGGCGATAAATACGATGATCCCAACAAGAAACAATGCGGTGCGGCGGACAAGCCGCCGTCGCAGAACAAGTTCCGCAGCCGCGGAGGTCAGGCCGCAGGACGGGCATTGATCGGCAATTCTTTCTGACCCGCAATCAAGACATCGAGTCATGCCAAGGGCATCCTCGCATGCAGATCGTTCAGCTGCGAAGTGTCGCCCTCCGATGAAAACGAATAACTCACGGCAAACCCCTTGGCCGGCTCCACACGTTTGACGGTACGTTCCACCGGCAGGACTGGGATAAGGTGCAGACGCGCCCCGAACGTGGCGCCCAGCCACAGGGGCGGAACCAACTCGATAAACATCCCCCAACGACCGATATTCTGAACCGTTCCCCCCAGAACGGCGAATCCTCACTCGATTTCTATCTTACCTCGAAACTTCCTGCGTTGATCCAGGCGGCATTCGTCCCGGGCTGCAAGGTCCTCTAGACCATTTGTAATCAAGCCGGTGACTCCGAATCCCAGCGCAGGATGCTATGTGCGGCAAGACAGCGTGTCAAGTTGCATTCAGTGAAATTTATCGGAAAGTCACAATAAAATTTCAAGACGGAAAGACCTTCCGAATCAGGACTTCCATTCCGGTTCATTCCAAAGTTTACCTGCTCTGCAAGGCCGCGCGCAGGTGGTCGCGGACCGATTCCGATAGCCGGGCCAAAGCGAGCAATTCTTCGAGATCGCACCGGGGCAAATCCGCAGCTAATTGCGGCACATACTTGGCAGAAAGATGTGAGTGCCTGAGCAAGGCCATGCGCACCTGTGCCGATTGCGGCCATTTTCCATGTCTCGCAACGCAGGACAGGGTTCCGGCCGGGAGAGAATCCCTGGAGAGCGTTTTCAGGAGTTGGGCTTCCGTAAGGAAAGGATTGTCGAGGGCGATGCGGACCACCTGCTCGGGCCCCTGCTGAATCAACCCGGCCGCCACACGAGCCGGTCCGCGACGCGCCAGCATAATTCGTTGTCCGAGAGGCAGATGAAGCAGTTGGGTCAGGATGCGTTCTTCAGCCAAGCGTCTCAGTTCGGTCGCCGCCGAGGGCAGCAGGCTCAGCCGCACCAGGTCCATCAGATGCAAATCGCGCAGCGCGCGCTGCGCGGCCAAGCGCGGAGCGTGCGGATGCATGGCCAGAGCGCGCCGGATTCGGTAACTGCTCACCCAAGACTTTTTCTTTGCGATCTCCGCAAGGATGAGGGATGGCAGGTCCTTGCGTTCGAGGAGCAGAAGAACATGGGTTTCATCAAGAGACGGATGATCCAGCAAAGAACGCAGCGCTTCTTCGCCCGCGGTCAGCAGAAGCTGGGAGAGTTCCTCCGGTGATTCGCCGTTTTCGTCCATTTCGTGTGAACGATCGTCAAGCGCCATGCGTCTGCGTACGCTCCGCGGATTCGCCCAGACGGGCGGCCATCCGCGCCGCTCCGAGGGCCGGCATATCTTTCAGATGCAAAATTTTCGCCTGGGGAGCGCTGCTTGCCAGAATCGAGTCCAGCAATTCATCGAATTGGGGGCTGCGTCCAAAAACACCGCCGCACTTGGCGAGTGTGAACTCCCCCTCATTCATCTCCAGACGGCGCGCGACCGTCAACGCCAGATTGCCCAATCCGACCGCGGCGGTAAACAGAATTTCCATCGCCGTACTGTCGCCGGAATTGGCCGCATCCGTTACAGCGGGAAAAAGTTTGGGAAGGATCTCATCAGGACGCGCGGCAATTCGTTGCATGAGGTCGTCCCACTCCGAACAGTTCAGCACGGACGAAATCATTTCCGCAAGCAGCGTAACGGGGCCATTCAAATCCCTCGCGCGCGCCACGGCCGCGACGGCGCGCCGTCCAATATCGTAAGCGCTTCCCTCATCGCCCACCCACGGGCCGTATCCGCCCGACCTCGCCGTTTCGCCCGTGGCGTTTCTTCCGTAAGCAGCCGAGCCTGTTCCCGCAATCAGAACCACTCCCGGGCCGGGACCAACGGCCAACTCGAGCGCCACTTCCAGATCCGTCGTGACGTTCACCGTCGCGTGGGGAAACTCATTTCCAAGAAATACCATCATGCGCCGCACGACGCTGCGCTGGCCCGCACCGGCAAGCCCTGCGCAGACTCCAGCAATGTCTCCCGGCTTAAGATGCGCCGACTCCAGGGCTTCCGAAGCAGCTTCCGCAATCGAGCGAAATGCGGTTTCAAATCCGCACCGCAGGGCGTTTGCCGGACCAGCATGCCCCATCCCCGCGATCTCTCCACCATCGGTAAGGATCACGCAATCGGTCTTGGTGCCCCCGCCGTCAAATCCTGCCCAGTGCTTCATAACTCCTCTGGCCTTCCGGGAATCCACCTGGAAACGCGGGCGCGCTTGACGTCAATTTTCCGCACCCATATGATCGCCGCGCCTCTCCCATGCGCCTCGCCTTACTGGACTATATCGTCATCGCCGGCTACCTGGCCGGAATCACGGGATTCGGCATCGCCTTTCGACGGGTGCAGGGATCCGCGCGGGATTATTTTCTGGGAGGCCGCACGGCCCCCTGGTGGGCGCTGGCTCTCTCGATTGTCGCCACGGAAACTTCGACGCTCACCATTGTCGGGACACCCGCGCTCGCCTTTGCGGGCAACATGACGTTTCTTCAGTTGGTGCTCGGATACCTTGTGGGCCGGGTCGTCATCGTATCCGTGTTTCTGCCGCGCTACTTCCGAGGTGAATTCTATACAGCTTACCAGGTGATGGAAAGCAGGTTCGGCGCGAAAGTGAAGGCCGCGGCGGCCGGCACGTTTCTCGTCACGCGAACTGTGGCCGAGGGCGTCCGCATTGCAGCGATCGGATTCGTCATTCAGGCGGCGCTGGGGACCGGGCAGCGCGCCTCGATTCTGCTCATTCTGTCGCTCGTTCTGATCTACACGTTTGAAGGCGGGATGAAGGCGGTGATCTGGACGGATGTCGCCCAGTTTTTGCTCTGCTTGTGCGGCTCGATCCTGTCGGTGTTTTTCCTGCTGCGCGCAATTCCCGGCGGATGGGCCGGAGTCGTCCATTCCGCGGCCGCCACGGACAAATTCCGCATTTTTGATTTCTCGTTCAGCCTCGCGAATCCGGCCAAGACGTACACGTTCTGGTCCGGCGTGATTGGCGGGGGATTTCTGACCATGGCGAGCCACGGGACAGACCAGGCGATCGTGCAGCGCCTGCTCGCGGCGAAAAACCAGCGAGACAGTAGCAAGGCATTGCTGGCGAGCGGAGGAATTATTTTTTTTCAATTCGCGCTGTTTCTGGTGCTGGGCGTGATGCTCTATGCCTGGCGGGGCGCGACCGTCATTCATCCGGGAGAGAGCTACGATTTCATTTTCCCGGAATTTATTGTTTCGGCTCTTCCCTCCGGAATGCGCGGGCTGATGCTCGCCGCAATATTTGCCATGGCCATGTCCAACGCCAGTGGATCGCTCAATTCCCTCGCGGCTTCGAGCGTTCTGGATTTTCAGCAATTGCGCGGAACCAACCCGGCGTTGCCCAGCGGCTCCCGGGAGACAGCTTCTCCAGAAGGCGCATCTAGCCGCTTTCTGCGCCATTCGCGGTGGATGACGCTCGTCTGGGGAGTGGTATTGGCCATGCTCGGCACGCTGCGCTGGGGGCCGATGCTCGAAGCTGGTCTGACCATTGCTTCGATTACGTTCGGCGTTTTGCTCGGGCTGTTCCTGTTGGCGTTCCTCTTGCGATGGGCAACGGCTTCCGGAGTTCTTTCAGGAATGTTCGCGGGCCTTGTGGGAATGTTGTACATCCATTTCCGCACGCCGCTACTATGGCCCTGGTATGTGCTGGCGGGAACCGCGATCACGTTTATCTGCGGGGCGATTGCCAGCGCCGTGCGTTTCCCGCGAAATTCAGAAGCAACGGAGAGAAACGTCTAGTAAAGCAGGTATTTTGCGCGCGTTTTGCGGAACGCGGCGAGATCTTTGTTCCACGAAGCGGCTATAACAGCCGGGTCATCGCCCTGTAAGAGCGCATTCACAGTGGACTGATTCCCCAGAAGGAACATCATTTTTGCCGGATCAAAATGTTGGGGATAAAGCTTCCTGAGCGCCGATGCAAGTTCCATCCCCATCTGAAGAGGCTGGAGCGCGTTCCTGTCCGTGACCACCACGCGCGCCCCCCGGCACAGCTCGCCTTTGTATAGGCCTGAGTCCGGCGTGAACTGGTCGGAATCAAAGCGCACGCCGGATACGTTCCGGCGATTTAGTTCAGCCAGAAACTCTTCAGAGCGAATCCACGGAGCACCTACGCGCTCAAGGGGTTTATCGGTTCCGCGCCCCACCGAAACGCCTCCGGCCTGCAGAATCTCGAGGCCCGGATACAAAACTTCCGCCGCCGGCGTGCGCAGATTGGGCGAGGGATTCACCCACGGTAGGCCGGTCGCATCGAACCATTCGCGCCTCTTCCAATTCTGCAATCGGATCACGTGCAAGATGCAGCCGATCTTCATCTCGACGTTGAACATTTTGGCCATCTCGCCAAGCGTCATACCCATCCGAACGGGCATGGGGAAATAACCCGTGAAGCTCGTGCGATCGTGGTCCAGCACGGGTCCTTCGACCTGCTCGCCACCGATTGGGTCCGGCCGATCAAGGATATAAAAGGCGAGATGATGCGCCGCGGCAGCCTCCATGGAATATCCCATCGTCGTGATGTAAGTATAGAAGCGTACGCCCGCGTCCTGCATATCGAAAACGAGCGCATCCAGTCCCGCAAGCATCGCGTCCGTGGGGCGTTCCGTCTCCCCGTACAGACTGTAGACCGTCAGCCCGGTCGCCTCGTCCTTTGTGGATGCGACACGTCCGTCGGCAACGCCGCGAATTCCGTGTTCCGGGCTGAACAGCGCGACAAGCTTCACTCCCGGCGCATGCGCGAGCAGATCAATCGTGCTGCGGCCCGTCCGGCCGATCCCGGTCTGATTCGTGATCAAGCCCACGCGCTTGCCCTTCAACGGTAAAAAATTCTGCTGCTCGAGGACATCAATCCCGGTGAGCACAGGGCTGCCTGGCGCGGACTGTTCAGGACCGGCAACCGCCGTTTGAATCCATGGATGCACGCCAGGAAAAACACACAACACCCATAGAAGGGGAATGAAGATTCGGAGGTTGGCCGACAGCTTGGTGAGCATATCGTTATGAATTATGACAAACCAATGTCACGCACAACGAAGCCTTCTTCCCGGCCTGCGACGCTTTGATCACTAAGCTTTTCGCCGGGACCGTAAGACTTTGCGCGTCGCATGTTTATCCGTGTGCGTCGCTGATTCCAAATTGCCTTTGTGACGTGCCTGCCTTGGGTGCTATAAATCGTTACAGCATGCAGGCAACATCTCTGGATTCCGCGCGATGCGAAGATTAGGGCGCTGGATTCTGCTGCTCGCACTCGTCTCCATGGCCACTACCAGCCGCACGCAAAAGGCTCCGCGCACCCCTGCCGCGCCATCCCGCGTCAAACTGTCACCGGAATCGGAACGCTGGGTCGCCGCGACTCTCAAAAAAATGACTGTGGATGAAAAGATCGGGCAGGTCTTCGCCGTCTGGGGCTTCGGGTCGTTTATCTCCACGGAAAGTCAGGAGTATCGCGACCTCCTGCGCGACGTCGAGGAAAAACATATCGGCTCGTTTGCGATTCAGACGCAGGGATCGCCGCTTGGGATTGTGCGCAGCCAGGTCTATCCGACCGCGGTCCTCGTGAACACGCTGCAGAGCCATGCAAAGGTGCCGCTCCTCGTGGCTGCGGACTTTGAGCGCGGCACGTCCATGAGGGTGGAAGAGGGTTCGTCGTTTCCGCACGCCATGGCCGTCGCCGCTACGGGGCGCCCGGAAGACGCGTACACGATGGGTAAGATTACAGCCATCGAAGGCCGTGCCGTCGGCGTGCCATGGATTTTCGCGCCGGACGCGGATGTGAACAGCAATCCCGAAAATCCCATCATCAACACGCGGTCATTCGGGGAAGATCCGGCGCGCGTTTCCGAATTTGTGGCCGCGTTTGTTCGCGGCGTGGAAGAAAACGGCGGGCTCGCCACGGCAAAACATTTCCCGGGCCACGGCGATACGAACATGGATTCGCATCTCGACCTGCCCACCGTGACGAGCGATCGCGCGCATCTGGACCGCGTCGAACTCGTTCCCTTCCGCGCAGCCATTGCCGCCGGAACCGGCAGCATCATGACGGGCCACCTGGCTGTCCCCGCGCTTGAGCCCGACCCGAACCTGCCTGCCACGATGTCTCCAAGAATTTCCACGAATCTTTTGCGCGACGAAATGCATTTCAATGGGCTCGTGGTGACCGACGCGCTCGATATGGGAGGCGTGACGGTGCGTTATCCTCCCGGAGAGGTGGCCGTGCGCTCGATTCTGGCGGGCGCCGACGTGCTACTCGTGCCGCCGGTTCTGGACGCGGCGCTGGAGGCGGTTCGCGAAGCTGTGGCGTCGGGCCGGATACCGATGTCCCGCCTCGACGAAGCCGTCACGCGCGTGTTGCGCGCCAAGGCTGAACTCGGCCTGAATAAATCGAAGCTCGTTGACCTCGACAAACTCGCGAAGAATTTTGATAGGCCGGAATTCGACCGCGCCGCGCTCGATATTGCCGACCGCGGCGTAACGCTTCTGCGGGACGATCAGCACATCCTTCCGCTCGATCCCACGAAGCCCCAGCGCGTGCTGCTCGTGGCGGTGTCCGGCGACAATGATCCCTACCCCGCCGGCAATCTTGAAAATGAAATTCGCTGGCGGCTCGATTCATTAACCACGGTCCGCATGGACACGCGGTTTGTAACGGCGAGCATGGCGGCGCTTCCGCCGCGCGATTCGTACGATGTTGCCATCGCCGCCATTTATGTGCGCGTGGCCGACCGCAAAGGCAGCATCGGTCTTCCCGATGACGAGGCTGCTGTCGTGGATCGCCTGCTCGCCGCCGGAAAGCCCGTTGTCGTTGCCTGTTTCGGCAGTCCGTATCTGGCGGCGCGATTCCCTGCTGCGAAAACCTGGCTCGCCGCTTTCAGTACGGTGGATGTGGCGCAGCGCGCGATGGGACGCGCTCTCTTCGGCCAAATCGCCGTTCACGGAAGATTGCCGGTTACGATTCCGGGAGTCGCGGCGCTCGGCGCGGGGCTTGACCTGCCGGCGAACCCTATGAAATTGCAGGCGGGCGGCGCGGCGCTCGATGAAAGATTGCAGGCTGCCTACAGTGTTCTCGATCGCGCCGTGGCCGATCGCGCTTTTCCGGGCGGCGTCCTTGCCGTGGGAATCGGAAACCATCTCGCCGTCCATCCCTTTGGCCGGCAGACCTATGACCGCGATGCACCGGAGATTGAGCCCGACACGATTTACGATGCGGCCTCTCTGACCAAGCCCGTTGTCACTGCGACACTGGTTGCGATGCAGGTTGAGGCCGGGCGCATCTCGCTCGACTTACCCTTGGCGCGCTACATCCCGGAGTGGAATTCCGGTCCCAATCCCGACTGGCGCAAAACTGTAACGGTACGCCATCTACTGACGCACTCTTCGGGCCTTCCCGCGCACAAGGACTATTTCCTGACGCTGCATTCGACGCGCGAATTCGCTGCCGCGATCTGCCGCGAACCGCTCGAATACGCGCCCGGCACCAAGACGGTCTACTCGGATCTCGGCTTCATTCTGCTCGGCGAAATTCTCTACCGCGCCACGGGGAAAACGATTGACGAACTGGCGCGCGAGCGCATTTTTTCTCCGCTCGATATGGTGGACACAATGTTCAATCCGCCGAAATCGCTCGCCGAAGATATTCCGCCAACGGAAAAGGACACGACGTACCGCAAGCGTCTCCTTAAAGGCGTGGTGGACGACGAAAACGCCTACGCGATGGGCGGCGTCGCCGGGCACGCCGGAATGTTTTCCACCGCGCCCGATCTCGCCGCTTTTTGCCAGATGCTGCTGAACGGCGGGATCTATGCGCACCAGCGCCTGCTGAATCGCGCGATCATTGCGCAATTCACCGCGCCCTCCCCGCGGGCGGCGGGCGCGCGCACGCCCGGCTGGATGGCGCCGACCGCCAACTCCTCGAGTGGCAGATTCTTTTCCCCGCGAAGTTTCGGGCATCTCGGGTTTACGGGAACTTCGATCTGGATTGATCCGGAGCGGCAACTGTTTGTGATTCTTCTGACCAACCGCGTCTATCCCTCGCGCGACAATGACAAGATCGTTGCGGTGCGCCCGGCCGTCCACGACGCCGTCATGCAGGGGCTCGGATTTGGCGGGTCGAATCAGTAACGCCCGTCTTGGGCCCTCCCCCTTACTGAATGAGCGAATCCCCCGTGAATTGGGCGCTTCCAAACCGATGGCGCGTGCCATGATATTGCTATGGTCCGTGTGCTTTCCCTCTCAAGTCCAAATTTCGATAGGGGTATTTTCCGGACCGTGAGAAGGGCAGGCGGCGCTTGGCCGGAACATTATTGAACGCAACCGAACGGCGCAATCCGCGCACACGCGGGCTGAGTGCAGGCTCTTCGGAAACTATTGTGCGCGCGATTCATCGCGAAGACCGCACTGTCGCAAATGCGGTGGCGAAAGCCATTCCGGAAATTGCGCCAGCGGTGGATGCGCTCGCCGCTGTTTTGCAATCCGGCGGCAGAATATTTTACGCGGGTGCGGGAACCAGCGGCCGCCTCGCCGCGCTCTATGCCGCGGAACTTCCGCCGACGTTTGGAACGCCGCCGCGAATGGTGCAGGCCGTCATCGCGGGAGGCCGGAGGGCGTTGACCAGCGCCGTGGAAGGAGCGGAAGATGATCGCGCGCAAGGCCGGCGCGATCTTGTGACGCGGCGCTTCAGCAGCAAGGATGCCGTCGTCGGCATCACGGCGAGCGGCTCGACCCCTTACGTTCTGGGAGCGCTTGAGTTTGCCCGGCGTTGCGGCGCAATGACGGTGGGGATTACATCGAATCCCGGGACGGCAATCACTCGGCTCGCCGCCATCAGTATTGTGACGCCGACCGGGCCGGAGGCCATTACCGGCTCGACCCGCATGAAGGCCGGGACCGCGCAAAAAATGGTCCTGAACATGCTCTCTACAGCTGTGATGACCCGGCTCGGCCGGGTCTATGACAACTGGATGATCGGAGTCGCGCTGACCAATCGGAAGTTAAAGACGAGGGGTTTGCGAATTCTCCAGGAGCTGTCCGGAAGGACCATGGCGGATGCGACACGCGCCCTGCGTCAGGCCGGACACAATATGGGCGTTGCCCTCATTATTCTGAAGACAGGAGCAAGCGCGCAGCAGGCAAAACGCCTGTTGCGGGAGACGAACGGAAATGTCCACGACGCTATCGCACGCACCCATCGAAACGCAAAGGGCGCAGTCCAAACACATGGATAAATTTCTGATTGAGGGGGGAAAGCCGCTCGAAGGAACCATCCGCATCAGCGGGGCGAAGAACTCCGCCTTGCCCGCGATGGCGGCGGCGCTGCTGACCTCCGAGCGCGTGGAACTCGCCAACGTGCCGCGAGTGAGGGATATCATCACGATGGGCAAGCTGCTGGCGCACATGGGCGCGCTCGTCGAGGCGCCTGAAATTCCTCCCACTGCGATGAATATCCAAGCCGAGGAAGTGAATGGCGCGGAGGCGCCGTACGAACTGGTGCGCACGATGCGCGCTTCGATTCTCACGCTCGGGCCGCTGGTGGCACGGACCGGAGCGGCGCGCGTTTCGCTTCCGGGAGGCTGCGCCATCGGCGCGCGCCCGGTGGACCTGCATTTGAAGGCGCTCGAACAGATGGGCGCCGAAATCGGAACCTCGCACGGCTACGTGGAAGCGCGCGTTCCGGGCGGCGGGCGCTTGCCCGGCGGCCGGGTTTTCTTCGACAAGATCACGGTTACGGGAACGGAAAATATCCTGATGGCCGCCGCTCTGGCCGAGGGCGAGACGCTGATTGAGAATGCGGCGCGGGAACCGGAAGTCACCGACCTCGCGGAACTCCTCATCAAAATGGGCGCGGACATCGAGGGCGCGGGAACCTCGACGATCCGCGTGCGCGGAAAAGAACAGCTCTGCGGCGCTTCACACCGCGTCATCCCGGACCGCATCGAAGCCGGCACGTTTCTTGTTGCCGGAGCCATCACCGGCGGATCGCTCGAGCTGACGCTTTGCGAGCCCGCGCACTTGAGCTCCGTGATCGCCAAGCTGCGCGAGACCGGCGTCGAGATCCGGGAGATCGCACCCGGCACTTTAGCGGTAAAGGGAGCCAGGAAACTCGTCGCCGCCGATGTGCGCACCGAGGAGTATCCCGGCTTTGCCACCGACATGCAGGCGCAGTTCATGGCTCTTATGACGCAAGCCAGGGGAACTTCCGTCATCACGGAAACCATCTTCGAGAACCGCTTTCTGCACGCCAGTGAAATGATCCGCATGGGCGCGAATATTTCGATTGAGGGGCGCCGCGCCGTCGTCCACGGTCCGACGCAGCTTTCCGGCTCGGGCGTGATCGCTTCCGATCTGCGCGCCAGCGCGTCGCTCGTCCTTGCCGCGCTGGTCGCCAAGGGCGAGACGATTGTGGACCGTGTCTATCACATTGACCGTGGCTACGAGCGTATCGAGGAAAAGCTCTCCTCGGTCGGCGCGCGCATTCTGCGCGTGGCGTAGAACGGCCAATGGGAATATGAAATCTCAAATTTCAAATTTGAGATTTGAAATTGAAATGTGAAATTCGCAAGCCGCGTTCCCGGTTTCCCGAGCTGAAATCCGAGATCGATATTTCAAATTTGAAATTTCAGATTTGAAATCTGTGAATGGTGTTCGCTGATTGCCTGCCCCCTGGAAATTCAAAAACAAAAACGGGGAGGCGGAACTTCCGCCTCCCCGTTCTCCATTCCATTCGATTGCCAGTCGCTTCAGTTGCAAAGCCCGGCCACTACTGATTCTGTGGTGGTCCGCCGGCCGTCTCTTTTTGCTGCTTTTCCCGCGCCTCGCGCAAAATCGCTTTGCGGGAGAGGCGGATTTTGTTGCCTTCGATGGCCAGCACCTTGACGAGCACCTGATCGCCTAGTTTCAGTTCGTCGCGGACATCGCGAATGCGCTGCTCCGCGATTTCGCTGATGTGCAGCAGACCATCGGTGCCGGGAAAGATCTCGACGAAAGCGCCGAAGTCGGCGAGGCGCACGACTTTGCCGAGATACGTTTTGCCGATTTCGGCGGAAGCCGTGATTTCTCGAATCATCTGCAACGCCTGGTCGGCGGCGGTGCCGTTATTGGCGAACACGTGCACCTTGCCGTCGTCCATCACATCAATCTTGACGCCGGTCGCCTCGATGATCGAGCGGATCTTCTTCCCGCCCGGGCCGATCAGGTCGCGGATCTTGTCCGTAGGAATCTGCAACATATAGAGCCGGGGAGCGAAGACCGACATCTTCGGCCGCGCCGAAGAGATGGTCTGGTCCATGATGTCGAGGATGTGAATGCGGGCGCGGCGCGCTTGTTCGAGCGCCTTGCGCATCAGCGGCACGCTGACGCCCCCAACTTTGATATCCATCTGCATCGCCGTAATGCCCTGGCGCGTTCCGGCAACCTTGAAGTCCATGTCGCCGTAGTGATCCTCGGCGCCGGCGATGTCTGTAAGGACAGCGGCCTTTTCGCCTTCCACAACGAGGCCCATGGCGATGCCCGCGCATGCCGCTCGAATCGGCACGCCGGCATCCATTAGACAGAGCGAGCCGCCGCACACGGTGGCCATCGAAGAGGAGCCATTCGATTCCATAATGTCGGAAACGATGCGCATGGCGTACGGGAAATCCGTTTCCGGCGGAACCAGATTCACGAGCGCCCGTTCGGCCAGCGCGCCGTGCCCGATTTCACGCCGGCCCGGCCCGCGCAGGAATTTCACTTCGCCCACGGAAAACGGCGGGAAGTTGTAATGCAGCATGAAGCGCTTGAACGTCTCTTCCTCGAAGAGCAGGTCGAGCCGCTGTTTGTCTTCCTTGGTGCCGAGCGTCGTGGTGGCCAGGGCCTGCGTCTCGCCGCGCGTAAACAAAGCCGATCCATGCGCTCTCGGCAGCACTCCCACTTCGCAGGTAATGTCGCGGATTTCGTCGAAGGCGCGCCCGTCCGGACGCCGGTTGTGCACCAGTATGTCCTCGCGGAAATAGCGTTCGCGGAGCCGCTCGAACGCGCGCATCGCCAGCGTGCGCTTCTCTTCGTCTTCCTCGGGAATGGATTCTTTCACGGCCTTCTTGACTTCATCAATCAGGCGGTAGCTTTCTTTCTTCGGATGCTTCTTCGTGTCCAGAGCATCGTGAAGTTGAGCGCCGAATTTCTTTTCGATTTCCGCCGCCAGGGCTTCGTCGAACGGCAAGGGCGGAACCGTCACTTTGTTGGGCTTGATCTGGTCATGAAGTTCCCGGATGGCGCGGATGATGTGCTTGACCTGGTCGTGTCCGAATTGCAGCGCGTCGGCCACGGTGTCTTCACTGACCTCAATCGCGCCCGCTTCGATCATCACGATCGCGTCTTCCGTCGCGACCACGATGATATTGAGCAGGCTCGTTTTCTGTTCGGCCGTCGTCGGGTTGGCGACCATCTTGCCATCCACCAGGCCTATGCGCACGGCCGCGATGGGTGTGGTAAACGGCAAATCGGAAATAAAGGCAGCCGCCGAGGCCGCCGTGATTCCGATCATGTCCGGATCATTTTCGCTGTCCGCCGAAAGGACCATGGCGACAATCTGCGTTTCGTTGCGCCAGGATTCAGGAAACAGCGGCCGCAACGGGCGGTCAATCATTCGGGAAGTCAGAATTTCGCGTTCCGAAGGACGTCCTTCGCGCTTGAAAAATCCGCCGGGAATTTTCCCAGCCGAATAGGTGTATTCCCGATAGTCCACGGTGAGCGGGAGAAAATCCCGGTCATTCGGTTTTGAGTCCATGCACGCCGTGACGAGCACGACCGTATCGCCATACCGCGCCAACACGGCGCCATTGGCCTGCTTGGCAATTTTTCCTGTTTCCAATGTCAGCGTTCGTCCGCCGACTTCCACAGTGACTTGATGAGGAGCTGGTGCTGCTTGCGACATATCCTGAAGTCCTTTCGCTATTCCGTCGCGTCCCAAGCCAAAAGGCACGGGTGCACGGAAGCACGTTCGAGTGCGGGATGTTTCGTGTCCCGCTATGTTGGGAAGAGTGAGACTAGAAATGCGAGAGGGTCTTCTGAGCCAGCCTACAAAAACGGCGGCCGGGGCGGAAAGCCCAAAAGCCGCCTGAAATTAGCTCAAAAACTTTCCAAACGACCAGTGATATCGCTCGCGCGGCAACGCCCGCCCGGGCGGAGCCCCTACTTGCGGAGACTGAGACGCTCCACAATATGGCGGTAGCGGTCCGGCTCTCGACGATTGAGATAGTCCAAAAGCCGGCGACGCTTGTTGACCATCATGATCAGTCCGCGCCGTGAAGCGTGGTCTTTCAGATGCGCCTTCAAATGCATCGTCAGATAGTTGATTCGTTCGCTCAACAGTGCAATCTGAACTTCCGGTGAGCCTGTATCTTTCACATGCGCCCGGTACTGCTCAATCAACATGGACTTGGCTTCTCTCAAATCGTCCTCTCCGCCGAACCTGCTCTAATTTTCTCTCTCGTTCCGTCTTCTCTTCGACTGTAGAAGCCTACCACACGACGCTACATTCTTGCAATTAGAAGCTATTGCACAACCCTCCGTAAGACGATCATGAAGCAGGCGATAGGAAAGAAGGCGCCATAGATCGTGAGCGAGCAGTCGTAGCACGCGACCAGGCGGCGGAATTTTCCGAGCCAGGCGTTGCGCGTTCGACAATCCATCGCCTCCTGGTGCGTCGCAGCGCTCGGCCATCTTGCGTCGCCGGTGTCTTATGGAAATTATAGCCGCAATAAGAAGTTTCCGCGGACACATCCGGACCGGCCAATCCCCGGATTTCGATGCATAATGGGCGGCCATGTGCCGCGCATGATTACGAATGTGAACCAATTCGACGTCATTATTCTGGGCGCGGGCGCCGCGGGCCTGCTGTGCGCGATTGAAGCGGGCAAACGCGGCCGGCGCGCTGCCATTGTTGAGCGCGCGGACGAGCCGGGCAAGAAGATCCTGATTTCCGGCGGCGGCCGGTGCAATTTCACGAACATCCATTGCACGGCAGGAAATTTCCTTTGCGCGAACCCTCACTTTGCGAAATCGGCTCTGGCGCGGTACACGCCGGCGGATTTTATTTCGCTGGTCGAGGCGCACCGCATTCCGTATCACGAAAAGACGCTCGGCCAGCTCTTCTGCGACCGCTCGGCGCGCGACATCCTGAAAATGCTTGAGGCGGAATGCGAAGCGGCCGGCGTGCGCATCGTGCTGAATTCCCGAATCCGGGAAATCCGGCGGCCCGATGAATTTGTCGTCAAAACAGATTCGGGAGAATTCCGCGCGCCCGCCCTCGTTATTGCGACCGGAGGACTATCCATTCCGAAAATGGGCGCGACGCCCTTCGGCTATGAGATCGCCCGCCAATTTGGATTGAAAATTCAGCCGACGCGGCCCGGGCTCGTGCCCCTCGTTCTCGGCAAGACGGATCAATCGCAATATTGCGATCTGGCGGGCGTCTCCGCCGAGGTCATTGCATCCTTCGGGCGCCAATCTTTCCGCGAAAAGATGCTTATCACGCACCGCGGCTTGAGCGGACCGGCCATTCTTCAGATCTCTTCTTACTGGCTGGTGGGGCGGCCGATTCAGCTGGCCCTCGCGCCATCGCGGAAAATCGCCGCATCCATCGGCCGCGCCAATCCAAGGAATGCTGCGGCTGCCTGCGCCGCGCTTCAGGAAAATCTTCCGAAGCGATTAGCGGCACGCTGGATCGAGCTGCACGCCCCGCCCGATTGGACAAATCCATCCCTCGAGAAATTGGAACGCGAAGTGCACGATTGGATCGTGGAACCATCCGGAACCGAAGGCTACGAGAAGGCGGAAGTCACGTGCGGCGGCGTGGATACGGACGGGCTATCCAGCAAAACGATGGAATCGCGCAAAGTCCCCGGCCTTTATTTCATCGGCGAAGTTGTGGACGTCACCGGACAGCTCGGCGGCTACAATTTTCAGTGGGCCTGGTCGTCCGGAGCGGCGGCGGGGCGCGCGGTTTGAGCTAGCGGCATTTTGCAGGCCGGCGTGAGTGTTTCTGGCGATCTTCACTTGTAAGTTTCAGAATATTCTTTCTAGGAATTTGGTTTTCTGGTTTTCGACGAAATCTCCAGCCACATTACGATAACCTCGATTCGCAGGACACGGGCGACTGGGGAGCTCGTCCCGCGATCCAACTCGAGGGCCTGCTCTTGTAATGATCAGGTCAGTTCATCCGCTGAATCGCCGGACTTCTTAACAACGGCCTAAGGTGTCTTTCTTCCAATCGAACACCCAAGGCCCGTCAATTCTCCGCAGGTTTCGCTTCCGGTTTCGCCGGAAGTTTTGCCTGATCCCAATACGGTAGCCAACCGCGGCCCTTGATGCAGTTCTTGCAATCCTGATCCGGCGTGGTTTGGGGAGGGTCCGGATAGAATCCATACCGATTCGGCATTACGACCTTCGGCAGACTGTTCCGATCCATGACCTCGTCTTCCTTGATGATGTTGCCCCAGTAAAGAATTGCGGCGCTCAGCGCATAGACATTGTCCGGCGTAAGCGCCCTCTTGCCGCTGGCTGCGGGGTTCTGCTCCAAGGGCCAGGGCGGCATGGAGCGGTTGATAAAGTCGTAAAGCGTCGTCGCAAACGGCATATAGCTCTCCACGGATATGATCGGGGTGGGAGTGGTGAGTGTGCCCCGCCCTCCGGTCAAGCGCGGGTATGGGTAGATGCCCCCCACACCCTTTTGTCCGTGGCACATGGAGCACTTCGCGGCAAAGAGCACCGCGCCCTCCTTGGCCGTTCCGCTCCCGGGAGGGAGTTCCTTTCCGTCGGTGCCAACAATTTCGCTCTGGATTCGCATTTCCTCTTCCGTCGCCGGTCTGCCCAACTTATAGGTGGGGGACTGCGCCAGGGCTGTGCCGCACGCGAGCAAGGCCATCACCGGCAGAAGAAAACTGGACTTCGAAAATGTCGTATGTCGCATCTTTGACGCTCCCATCATGCTTTACTTTTCAATTCCAAACAGGATTGCCGAGAAACTCCCCGGCATCTAAAGCGAACTGAGATTGGGGAGCTGGCTGTAGGTCGCATCCTCGACTCTCCCATCCGTCTTCACTCTCCACAGCTGAATCGGATTATTGAGAAACTCCGAAATGGAGGCGGTCTCCCAGAAGCTCAAAACATCCTTGGCCGGAATCTTGATGCCGGGCCGTTCACTACCCCATAGTCCGGCCAAGCCCTCGATCGTCGGTTGAATGTCTCCGAATTCATTAGTCGTGCGAGACATGATTATGGTCTCGGTTCCATCCCAATTCCAAGGCATGCGGAATCGCGTCCAGGCCTTTTTATATACGGGCGTCTGAATTTCCGCGTCCTCCCAGCTCTTTCCATTGTTCACGCTCACTTCCACCCGGGCGATCTTGCCCCGGCCGCACCAGGCAATGCCGGAAATTTCATAATAACCGGGCCCCGGCAGCTTGTGCGGGTCCGAGGGAAAGGTAATGATGGATTTCGGTCCGACTTGAGATTCGTACCAACTGGCCTTGCCGTCCGGTTTCAAATTGGTGTAGCCGATGACTTCCGCTTCGAGATAGTACGGTTTGTCCACCAGCTTGATGCTCGACAGATACTTGATGTTGAAGGTCCCCTGGAAACCGGGAACCAGCAGCCTCAAGGGATATCCCTGTTCGCGCCGCAACGCCTCGCCATTTTGACCATACGCCACAAACACGTCGTCCATACCTTTGGCGAGCGCCATGCTCCTGGCGCGTCCCTCCGTGCTCATCCCTTGCGAAATCACCCAACTCGCCTGGTTGGCCACACCGACTTCCTTGAGCAGCAGGGACAGGGGAACCCCGGTCCATTCGCTGTTGGAGGTTCTTCCATGAACGGCTTGAATCATGGTCATGTCGTCCCTGCCGGCCTTCACGTCGTGCCGGTAGGCCTTGTAATGCATCAAGCCGCTGTTCCCCGTGCACTCCAAAAAGTGAATCCGGGATACGGAAGGGAAACGCTTGATCTCCTCGACGGTAAAGACCGTGGGGCGGTCCACCATGCCGTGAATCATGAGCTTGTGCTCGCTGGGATTAATGTTGGGGAGATGATTGTCATGCATCACGATGTAATGGTAGGAGGCTGGCGTGATGATTCCGATCGAATCCTGCAGCGGCGTCAGATTGCGAAGCGCCGTGGCGCCGCGAGTTCCGGTGGCGGGCATGCGCACAGCGGTCTCGTATTTGGACCGTCCGCCGTATAACAAATCCGCGTTGTCGGGTTCGTCCACGGTAACGCCCTGGTTGGGGGTGGGCGCGTTGCCGATTCCACCGTTGATCATGCCCACCGTCACGCTGGCGAGCGCTTTGCTATCGGCGAACGGGATGGCTCCCGCGGCCAGGCCGGCCAAAGCGGCGCTTTTCTTCAAAAATCCTCGACGGTCAGACTTCTTGGAATTCATGGTGGAATCCTCCTAAGTACATACTTTTCGTGAAGCCCATATATGGCTAAGTTGGCATGTACGCGCAGTGCTATAGGTCACACTCTTGTGTGCCATGGATCACAGGATCGCGTGACATGCGGGTGAAGACCAAAACCCCTTCGTGGCGTGGCCCATCCCGCCGGCAAATTGCCTTGGGCGGAAAACCGGACCTATCTACCGTGTGTGGACGCATGCGGTCGTTTGGCAAAAGTGAAGCATCGAATCACGCAGTTCTGGCGCGGGGAGAGGAATGCCAATTTTCGATGGGCCTGGTCGTCCGGAGCGGCTGCCGGGCGCGCGGGTTGCGCCGTGCGACATTTTGTGAGGAGATACCAACACTTCTGGTGATCTTCACGTGCCCGTCACAGAAAGATTTTCCTCGGATTTTGACTTTCGGACCACCGATGGAATCTCTAGCCACATCCGAGAAAACATTTTAAATGGCCAGCTTGATGCCATTATTTTTTCAGCCAAACAATCTTGACGCTCACGCCGCGTTTTTTTGGATTGCGGAGAGGCTTGGCTCTTGCGACTGTTCATTTCGCCCGGGCCCGCATGTCACCGCATGTCCGGGTCGAATTGGGGAATCACGGGTAGTATGAAATACGTACAATACGTGCAACACGTCATAGACATCCGCTTCCACTATTCGTATCATTTTAAATAACTGTAGTGCGACGACGTTGGAGGATCTATAGCCATGCACGAACCACTGAAAAAGAACTTAGGTTGGATTTGTGCGCTCTTAGTATTAACGTTCGTCACTCTCGCGCTCCCGCAACGGGCCGCCGCGGATGATGATGACCCGCCCAGCCGTGTGGCCCGCTTGAACTATCTTCGCGGTTCAGTTTCCTTTCAGCCCGCCGGCGAAACGGATTGGGTTCCGGCTGTAGTGAACCGACCTATGACAACGGGCGATAGGCTGTGGGCAGACAACGGCGCGCGCGCCGAAATGCATATTGGCTCGGCGACGATTCGTTTAGACACCAACACTGGCTTTTCCTTTTTGAACCTGGATGACCGCACCGTTCAAATCCAGCTCTCCGAAGGAACGCTCAACCTCCGCGTCAAGCGGGTCGACCCCGACGAAATCTTTGAGGTGGATGCTCCTAATTTGGCGTTTTCGATCCTACAACCGGGCCAGTACCGAATTCAGGCGGGTGAAGACGGGAACTACACAATGGTCACCGTGCGTTCCGGCCAGGGCGAAGCCACCGGCGGCGGCCGGACCTACACCGTTAACTCGGGACTCAGCAGCGCCTTCACCGGCACGGATACTCTCCAGGCAGATATTTACAGCGCGGCCGACAACGATGAGTTTGACCGTTGGAGCCAAGACCGCGACCGCCGCGATGATAGCTCGCGGTCCGCGCGGTACGTCTCGCACGACGTCGTCGGCTACGAAGACCTGGACGACAACGGTACTTGGCGTTCTGATTCGAACTACGGTGACATTTGGATGCCGAGGGTTGCTGCGGGATGGGCCCCCTATCGGGACGGCCACTGGGCGTGGATTTCGCCTTGGGGCTGGACCTGGGTTGATGACGAGCCGTGGGGCGAACCCCCCGTACACAACCGGCGGTTGGGTAAACTTGAGGGGAAATTTGGGGGGGTGGCCGGCCCGCGAGCGCTCGCACCCCGCGAAACACCCCCCCTGGTGGCATTCATTGGCGGGCCGCGTTTCGGATTGTCGATTTCAGTTGGCGGGGGAGGCGGCGATGTTGGGTGGTTTCCCCTGGGCCCAAGAGAAGTCTATGTGCCTTCCTACAACGCCAGCCGCGCCTACGTGCACCGCGTCAACGTCAGCAACACGACCGTCAACAACACGACCATTACCAACGTCTACAACTCTCAAGTGACGAACATTAACAGCAACACCACGAATCGAACGGAAATCACATACGCCAATAGGACGGTACCCGGCGGGGTTACCGCTGTTTCACAGCGCGCATTTACGAATGCCCAGCCAGTAGCCAGCGCAGCGGTCAAGGTTGACGCGCGACAGATCGCCTCGGCTCCCGTCAATTCGAGGGCTGCGTTCGTTCCAACCAAAAGTAGTGTCCTTGGAACTTCAGCCGCTCCCGGTGCGCGAATAGCCCAACCACCTGCGGCTGTCGTCTCCCGTACTGTTGTTGCAAAGACGCCACCACCACCACCGCCTGTGTCATTTGAAAAGCAGCAGCAATCGCTCGCAGCGCACCCTGGTCGGCCTTTGGCAAGGACCGAAGTCCAGAATTTGCGTCCGGCAAACGTTCCGGCGGCGCAGCCGCTAGTTAGACAGGCGCCTCCTGGTAAGCCGGCGATAGCGAACACAAACCAATCGGGAAGCCATCCACCCAACGCACGGCCATCGAATGTGCCGCCGCCGACTCCCGCGGTGAATGCTCCTGTAAACAATGCACCCCCAGCGCGGAATGATCGGCCACTGGATCGTCCGAGTCAGGGCCAGCCCGGTAACCAGCAGCCGGCGAGAAGTTCAGAAATTGCAAGACCGGGGAATCCGCAACCCGCTCAGCCGCCAAAGGAAACTCCGCAGGAAAAGAAAGACAGGTTGGCGCGTGAGAAGAAGAATCAAGGCGATCAATCGCAGCGACACTAGAGCCGACATCGCTCTAGATCTTGCGCCCAGTACGCTTAACACATAGGGGAGCCTCGCGGCTCCCTCAATGTGTAACTTCTGTTTCCAGCCTCCGCATATGAAAAGGTACCAACGGGGTTTGAGCGCGGCAGCAGCGCTGCTGTTCAAGCCGCGGCTCATTCTAAGCCAGAGGGAGTCATTCCTCCTCCAAATCTCCAGAGCCGAATTGCTTTTGCGCCTTCGATCCGGCGCAATACAAGGTGAATTCCAAGAATTTGAATGGTGCGTCTGCCGCGTAAATTTGTTGGAGCGGCGTTCCCGTCGGCGCCGAGGCGCAGCACGATTGTTTTCGGTTGTGATCCGACCGGATGTATACTGGCGGCCACCAGGCAGGCCAAGAGAACGGTCCCGGTTACTTTAACTGCGAAGGAGCTCCCATGAGTTCTAAATTATCTGGTCGAAGGAGATTCCTAAAAGATAGCGCCGCATTGGTAGGTCTGGCCGCGGGAGTGGCGCCGTCCGCCCGTGCCCAGATGTCACCTTCCGAGGCGCCCCACGAAGATATCAACGCGTTGATCGCCTATGGCGAGCGCTCGCGTTACGTGAAATCGGTCCGTATTCCTGTCATGGAGAGGATGTCCCCGGATGACTTCGGAATGACGTTTCACGTATCGTCGCCGCTGCAGGATTCGGTGGGAATCATCACGGCCTCGTCGCTTCATTATGTGGCGACCCATCGCGGATCTTATGTCCCGGAAATCGATCCCCAGGAACATCGGCTGATGATTCATGGCATGGTGGACCGGCCGCTGATTTTCACGGTGGAGGAAATCAAGCGCCTGCCGTTTGTGACCCGTACCCATTTTCTCGAATGCAGTGGAAATCGTGCGAGAGCCGCGCATAAGAACGTGCAGCAGACGCACGGGCTGACCAGTTGCTCCGAGTGGACCGGCGTGCCCCTTTCTTTGTTGCTCAAGGAGGCCGGCGTGCAGAGCGGCGCGTCCTTCATCGTGGCGGAAGGGGCGGAGACCGTGAAAGGCGCGACGAGCATTCCGCTCGCCAAGGCCATGGACGACTGCCTGGTCTGCTACGGCCAAAATGGCGAGGCCGTGCGTCCCCAGCAAGGCTTCCCGCTTCGATTGATCGTGCCCGGCTTTGAAGGAATTCATAACATTAAGTATCTGCGGCGGATCAAGGTGGTGGAAGAGCACTACATGACCTACAACGATTACGGACATATTGACGCCGATTCCCGTGTCGCTGCACTCACTCGCCAGATTGGCCCGAAATCGGTCATCACTTTTCCTTCCGGGGAACAAAAGCTGCCCGGTCCAGGATTCTATGAAATCACTGGCCTGGCGTGGTCAGGTTCGGGCGCGATTCGAAGTGTCGATATTTCGACCGACGGCGGGCAGACCTGGAAGTCGGCTGAGCTTCGATCCCCGGCCTATCCCATGGCGCATACCCGGTTTGGCTACCACTGGAAGTGGGACGGGAAAGAATGCGTGATCATGTCACGGTCGACAGACGAACTGGGCACCGTGCAACCCACACGAGCCGACGTCGCGAAATACTGGAATAAACCAAACGACAGCGATCTGCGGGTAGCAGGCACGGACAATACTGTTTTTCCGTGGAGGGTAGCCAGCGATGGGAGCGTTCACAATGGGCTCGCGTAAGCTTCTCCTGCTTGTGATGATTCTTGGGCTAAGCCAGATTGCCAAGGCACAGTCACCCACCTACGGTGTGGGGAAAACTCCCACCGCGGAAGAAATCCGCGCGGAGGATATCTCGATCGGCCCCGCGGGTAAGGAACTTCCGCCGGGACACGGCACCGCCAAGGAAGGTGCGGATCTCTATATTCGCCGGGGCTGCTCGCTCTGCCACGGGCGCACAGGTTCTGGCGGTCCAGCGCCCACTTTGATCAAAAGCGATGGCAAGACCAAGTCCGCGTACCCCTGCCTGGTGCCGTGCGTGAACGATGCCAACGTGATGGCGCTGCACGCGCCGTACGCGACAACGATCTGGGATTACATCCATCGCGCCATGCCACTCAACAGTGAGGGAACACTGGTGCCCGACGAGGTATACGCTCTGACGGCCTTTCTCCTCTACAAGAACGGCGTCATCCAGGAGGACGAGGTCATGGACGCCCAGAGTCTGCCGAAGGTGAAAATGCCCAATCGGGATCACGTCGGTTTGGCTCCGGAGTGGAAGCATGGCACACCAAGGCTTCAGGGTTACCCCTGATTCCTGGTCAATTAGGAACCTCAAGGCACTCATGGTCTGGCGTTCATGACAGATTCCTTGACCGACTCACAACATATATAATTTCAGTAGTGTCCGGTTAAACTGAAATCGACGGAAAGAAGGGTTTTACCTCACCCATTAACGATACGTCGTGGAATTTTCAGAAGTTCACATTATTCATGAGCGAAGTGCTTGCCGAACTAGAGACGGCTATTTAGTCTTTGCCTGTTCCAAATCTCCCGTTTCAAGTTTTAAAGACCCTGTTGGAGAAGGATGGGGCGCACAGGCACGAGGCCCCAGGCACCACCCAGAAAAAACGAGCAGCAGGGAAAGCTACGCGGAATCAAGTCTCAACTGGTCTGATGGAATTCTTTTGCCATGCCGGGTAGGAGCGCGAAACCACACACTCGGGACAAGCTGGAACGTTGAGCAAACATCCAATCTCTACGCGCAGCCGCAGCTCGCTCTAGTGCTATTTCTTTACGAACTCGACGCGCCGGTTCGCGGCGCGGCCCGCCGCTGTATCGTTCGAACCGATCGGATTTCCCGCGCCCATTCCGTTCGCGCTCAGACGCGAGGCCTCAATTCCGAATTGACTTACCAAAACCGATTGCACCGCCTGGGCGCGGCGTTTCGACAAATCCAAATTGTGGCTCGCGTCGCCCACCGAATCCGTGTAACCGTCGATTTCCAGCTTAAGTGTCGGATTCTTCTCCAGCGCCGCGGCAACCTGTTTGACGACCGGAGCTGACTCAGGCTTCAGACGATCGCTGTCCGTATCGAAGTAGATTCCGTGCGTCACGTATTTTCCGGTTGAGGCAATCATCTCCGAAAAATCCGGAGCCGATTCCGCCAACCGCACGGTTCGAATTCCCGTGGGGTTATAGCCCGAAGGACTGACGGTGTGCCAATGCCGCTCGATCACCATGTGGTCGATCGTCGGAAAAGTGACTTGGTTTACGTCGACGATTCGCTGGCCATTCAGATATGCCCGGACACGGCCCTGCTGCACCCACAGTGCAACTTCGAGCGGCTTCGTGAAGTCTACCGGGACCAGACCCGTCCCCAGGGCTTCCTTTGAGTCACCGACTTTGTATCTGAGGCCGCTCTTGTCCTCCGCTTGGTACACGTCGAAGTCGAGGGAGTTGATGTCGTCTTTATTCCGCAGCTCAAAATCCAAATCGCCTGTCCCGGTGCGCTCGACCTCGAGGGTAAAGTTCGGGGGCAGAGTGATCGGAGTGGCCTGGGAGGTGTCGCCCGCCGAATACAACTCCCGAATTCCCCCTCCTGTTCGTAATTCGACCGGCGCTCCCCGCACCTTCCAGTGCGGCGGAGGCTCGTCTTCGGCCATGTCGCTGAAGTCGTCAAAGAAAATCGTACGCTCGCCGGGGACGAAATCAATTCTTACGGACTTCAATTCCGGCTGCGCCGCTGCACCGCCAGGTGCAGCCGCATTCATACCCGTTGAAGAGCTCGAACCGCCCGCGTTGCCCGCAGGGGCGGAAGTCGCCGCGCCCGGAGCGGAACTTGAAGCCGCGACCGAAGCGCCGGCCGCCGCTCCGCCTCCCGCGTAATGCGCCATTTGTCCCTGTTCGCTATTGATTTTCCGCACCAATTCGCTGACTGCCTTGTGAAAGGCTTTGCCGATCGTGGAATTGTCGAAATTAGTCCCGCCCGTGCTGAGCGAGCCCAAATCCGAGTACGTGTCTGTGCCAATTTTGGTCTGGGATTGCTCGCTCGTCACGTGGATGCTGTCGATTTTCTGGCCGGTAGACGTGCTGTACAAGTCTGCTTGGAGCGTCACCGTAGCCTTCATCGTTTCCTTGTGTCCGCCCAAGCTGAACCCGTAAATCGAAGGTGTGTTTGCTGAGGAGGAAGACGATTCCGCATGCGCTTCCAGCACCGTTCCCATCACGACCACGTCCACACTCTGCCCCTGGCCGATGGCTACCGCCTTGGCGGCGTCCACGCTGTTGGGATTCACGCCCGGGTCGAGCGTCAGCACCCGGCCCTGCAGTTGGGTACTGTGCACGATTTCCGCCTGCACCGCTCGTGACACCGAATCGGCCAGATTCGCCGCATTTGTGCCGGTGTTATCCACAAATGGCAAAACGCCGACCCTGTATTGGTTTCCTTGCGCGCTTATCATCGGCGATACTGCGACCAGCGATACCAGCGCAAATCCAGCCCCAATCCACGCCACAACGCGCCC
>VFSW01000646.1_pt1 | contig 51550 bp, 109 predicted proteins | sample 5358111 | NCBI WGS metagenome assembly VFSW01 (sample SAMN11554181, study PRJNA540505) | mine drainage metagenome | isolation source: sediment from site ElyBrook_90M | place: USA: Ely Copper Mine, Vershire, VT | collected 2017 | reverse complement strand
GGCCAACGAAAAGACTTCTACAAGTGAAAGTCCTCAGCGATCTGAGGTACATTGATCTCATGAGCCGAACACATCACGAACGTGGACCCCAGAGCGCAATCGCAGTGGCGCTCACCAAGCGCCACGCGACGACGCAAACCAGCATGACCAAGCGCAACAAGAAGCGCATGAAGGACGCCCGCAAATCGTGGCGTCGGGAGGAGTGGTGACATGGGTATCGACTACGATGCAGACCTCGTGATCGGGTGGAGTGAGCTCCCGGAGGAGTTCTTCGCCAAGGTGTTCAAGGAGGGCAAGCCCGTCAAGCGCGTGGAGAAGCGCTTCGACGTGAACACGGGTGAGCGCCTCGCGGACGAGGTCATCCAAGAGGACGGCCCGAACACGATCAAGCTCGGGAAGACCGTGATCGAAGTGGAAGGGGACTTCTCCATGCTGTGCGACGAAGACCTCGACAAGGTCGCCGATGCCCTCGATGCAGCCGTCTGGGTGACGGGTGACATGTACAGTGGCAACATGGTCGTCTGCATCACGAGCCGCAAGCTCAAGATGAAGGGCTCGGGCTGCACGGTGGACGCCATCACGCCTGCGGTGAAGAAGGACCTCAAGCGCATCCAAAAGAAGATGCAGGAGTTCAAGCTCAAGGTCTCGACCAAGGAGCCCACCATCCACGCCGTCCCGATCGTGTACTAATTCGGTGTAAGTCGCAGACGAATTGAGGTACAGTTCTACCATGCCGACCAAACGAAAGCCCGTCACCAAGGCGCAGTTCAACCGAGCGTTCCGCGACATCCAGCGGTACTTCGACCAGCACTGGCTCAAGGCCGACAAGGTCTTCGACAAGGTCGAGCGGGTCTGCGACTTCGGGAACTTCGACCCTCCCAAGCTGATGTTCGGGCTCGAGGACGCCATGAACGACGGGGACATGGACATCCGCTTCTGCGACGTCGAGGACGAGATCCGCACGAAGATCCGGGACATGGAACAACGCACGTTGGTCCTCCAAGCGTGGCTCGCCAAACGGGCGAAGCGGTAGGGCCGCCCACGGATTGACCCAGGAAGGTCCCTCTCCCGTCCAAGGGGTTGGACCATTCCTCCTCCTCACGTGAGGGACAAGTAGGCGATGGCGTTTCTTAGGTACACGACGTCATCTCGAAAGCACCCTAGCCCGCCATTGCAGTGGAAGCACAACAACCCTCTGACAACACCCGTTTTGTGACAGTGATCGATCTGCACATTTATGAGGGCGCGTTTGCAAATTGCACACTTCTGATTCTGTTGTGCTAGCATCGAGTCGTACTCGGGTTTAGTGAGTTTGTATCTCTGCCACCTCAATACGTCCCTTCGTGTTGGCGCACATGTTCGACACAGAGAGTGCTTAGATGATGCACGTTGAAACGATGTTCCGCATGCAATGCACTCTTTGTTGCTATATTTTCGGCGTTTGACAATGCCGTGTTGGTGCAGGTACGTCATCAATGTCGTCGTAGACACATTGACAGGAAGTCGTGACACAGTGTCAATGAGAGACAAGTTGTCTTGGACGTAGAGACGAACAATCGTGTCGTGGTGTGGGCTCAGGTCAATTTTGGCTGACATGCAAATCAAATCATAATCCACAGTGTAACAGATCGACAACCTGAGGTAATGTAGAACCTACCTCGAGAAAGGACATTGATGGGAGCACAAATGAGCATCGACGTCAAGGTCAAGGGCTTCAAGATGGGCACGGACATCAAGGACATCGTCGTCCCTGAGAAGCTCCGTGAGCGACGCAAGGTCGGCATCCCGTGGGTGGATGACGCCTTCGGTGGCGACGGCCTGGTGCCGAGCACGGTGCACATGCTGACGGGCACCCCCGGTGCGGGCAAGTCCACGTTGGCTCGTCAGCTGGCGGACGCCCTCACGAAGCAGGGTCACATCGCCCTGTACAACTCGGGCGAAGAGAGCGTCTACCAGGTCAAGATGGCCTCGGAACGCCTCAACCTCAAGAACGGCTTCATGGTCGGTCAGGAGACGATGACGGCGAAGCTGCTCACGTTCTGCGACAACGCCATGAAGGACGCAAAGAACAAGGGCAAACAGTTCTTCCTCCTGCAGGACTCGCTGCAGACGATGGACGACGGCAAGTACGTCGACCGCGACGGCAACTCTCGCGGCACCACGGGCAACACGCCAGTGCGCTGCACGGAGATGTTGACGAGCTGGGCGAAGTCCACGTACGGCATCGTCATCTTCATCGGCCAGTGCACCAAAGGCGGCGACTTCGCCGGAAAGAACACGATCAAGCACGCAGTCGACGGCCACGCTCACATTTTCTTTGATGAAGATAAGAAGAGCGAAACGTGGGGCGAACGTCTCTTCGAGGTGCAGAAAAACCGTTGGGGTTGTAACGGTCGAACGTACATCGTCGGCATGGGCGAGAAGGGCCTGTACGACAAGGGCTCGTTCAAACGCGGCCAAGATACGTAACGTCATGTCAGGCGTGTATGTCCCTGCGCGGTGCATCAAGGAGTTCGAAAACAAATGAACACAAAAGAGTGGATCAAGGCGTGTCCGAAGATGAAGGAAGGCGACCGCGTTGCTGCGGTCGCCTCTTCTCTCAACCGCGTTCGCCAAGGCAGCCTCGGCGACTTCCTGCGCATGGACCCCGAGTACCCGGGCTACTACATCGTCAAGTGGAACAGCAAGATCACGAGCTCTGTGCCGTGGGACAGTGTGGAGAAGGCTGCATGAACGAGTGCCCGGATCCCAGGAACGTCGATTGGAATGACGGCAAGCAGGTCAAGGAGTTCTACGACGCCTGCCACTCGATGACTCGAGTGGAGCTCCTCTCATACGAGGACAAGTACACCATTCCTTTGATCCAGCGCTGGCGCGCCGACGACAGACAACGCCTCCACGACATGTTTCCAGAGTCGAAGGCGTGGGCAGACGCTGTCGCCGCTCTGACGCTCGAGGAGATGGACAGCGGAAAGATGGAGCCTCTCGCTGATCAACTGCGAAAGATGCGAGGTCTGCCTCTCATCATGGCGTGGTCACAGGCCACGATGCACGGGATCGACCAGTTCGAAAGGGTGAAGCGCATCCACCAACACTGCGCGGAGATCGTGCTGAACCTGTTCGAGCTCCCGCAACCAGGAAAGCCCTGGAACCCTGTGCCCAAGTGACGCATGCGTGCGCGTGTGCGCAGGCGTGTGCTCGCGGGAAGCAGTGTAAATCGTCTGTGACTTGGGTTAGGATCTAGCCATGGACAAAAAACAACTCATCGACGCCGCTTTCGACCACGTCTACGCCGACACCGAGTCGTACATCCGCGACATCGCTCGCGAGCACACCATCGCCAACCTCGGGTCGAGCCTCGAAGAGCTCGTCGGCCGCCACGGGAACATGGAGCCTCGGTACGTGATCGGCGCGGCATTCAGCTGCCTGGCCAACGACCACGCCTGCGAAGGCCTCAGCCTCGATCCCGAGTACCGCTCGTGGCTCAAGGATGCCCGCCGTGATGCCGCGCTGGTGGTCAAGGCAGGTCTCCCCATGACGATCCGCAACGCTCGAGATGCCTTCGAGTTCAAGGGTCCCTTCGCAAAGAAGGCGAAGAAAGTGCAAAGTCGCAAGGGAAAGAGGTAGGATTTGATCATGCCCAAGACCAACAACGCCAACTTCGACTCGCGCGGCCAGCGCCAGAACTGGGCAGAGGACGCCTCGTTCGCTCTCGACAACGCGGGCTCGATGTGCAACTCCATCGCCATGTCGCTGGAGGACGACGGGAACGATCCCGCGGCGTGGATCAACCTCGCCAACGAGCTCCACACGCTCCACGAGAGGATGCTGAAGCTGGCGCGGTAAGCGCCACCCGCTCTCGTGCGCGGTGCAAAACACCAGTGAACTGAGGTAAGATCTGATCATGTCAACGCGCTCCCTCATCGGCATCGAGAATTCAGACGGCTCCGTGCTCTTCGCGTACTGTCACTTCGACGGGTACCCGGAGGGACGTGAAGCCGAAGAAGGCCGGGAGCATCAAGCTCTTCGAACGCGCCATCCGTGAGTACGGATGCGACTACGGGTACGTCCTCCGCAAGACGGGCACCTGGGTGTTCAAGGGCTACGAGGGCCCGATGCGGAGCCTCCGCTCAGAGCTCCAGGCGCTCAAAAGGCAAACGGACTGTGAAGGTCGTCAGCGACTTGAGGTAAGATCTGACCATGGACCAACCCATCGCCAAGTTCATGCAGTTCCTCGTCTTCCAGTACTGCACGGAGCACGGGCTCCAGTTCTACCCCCGCAAGGCGCTGGACGTCATGGCGGGGGACGCGGAAGAGTGGGAGGGCGTCCTCTGTGCAGGCATGGACGACTTCGGCACGGCCTTCATCATCCAGGAGGAGGACGGACGCGTCAAGGTCATCGGGCGCTACGCCGACGGGATCTCCCTCATGGAGGACGAGTGGCGCTACCTCACGGAGGACGAGCTCAGGTCGGGCAAACGCCTCCACGAGGTGTGAAAGTCACCAGCGACTTGAGATAAGATCTGACCATGGCAAAAAAAACCCGTCACAACCCCGAGCGCCGCGCTTTCAAGGGTCGCTCCTACAAGAAGGCGAAGGGTCCCAAGGCTGAGCGCATCAGCGCCCTTCGCCTCCGCGACTTCGTTCGCGACATCCAAGAACTCATGGCGGAAGCCGAGGCCATGGACTCAAGCGAGTACGTCTGGGAAGGCGTCGCAGACGCGATGAAGAAGCACAAGATCCCGGAGCTCACGTGCCCGGAAGACTTCCTCGACCGCGACGAGGGCGAGGTTCCGTTCAGCGGTCCGAAGATCACGGTCACCGTCGAGGACGTGGCCTCAGGCAAGTTCATTCCCATCAACGAGTGAAAGTCGCATACGACATGAGGTACATTGAGATCATGAAACTCGCAATCCTCTCCACGATCTTCCTCGTCGCCTGTTCGGGAAGCGGCATCGACCCCATCCCGCAGGACCAACCCCCGAACACCTGCGGTCAGTACGACTGTGCCCACCAGGGCCCACACGTGCTTCCCCCGCAGGCTGATGGTGGTCCAACCTTGGACGCCGCTCCCGAGGCCTCTCCGGGTCCCGAGGTCGTCCAGTCGTTTTGCGGCGTGATGGGCGCGGACAACAAGCCCGTCAAGTACGCATGTGTCTGCGATCCGACGACTGCAACGTGCGACTGGACTTGGGACTTCTTGTCCCCCGGCTCGCAGCAGTGCGGCTCCACCGACCCGACACACCCGGAGGTCCCTGCGTGCCCCGTGGGCCGAGCGTGTCACATGACGTTCCCGGACGGTACGGTCAAGGACGGCTCCTGCATGTGCCCAGAAGGCGCGCAAGAAGACGGGACCGGCGCATGCTTTTGCCCGGTCGGAACGCAGCTCATCTACGGTGCCTGCCAGTGATCATGATCGGAGTTCTCTATGCCGTTGCAGTTCTCGTCTGCGCCGTCGCGGATTCGCGGAGGCCTCTTCACCTGGCGCGGCGAGAACTTCAGGGAGCCCACCGTTGACGCGGATTTCACCTCGAACCCTGAGATGGCAGAGGACCTTACCATGTGGAACGCATGGCGCGAGGGTGTCACTCGTGGGTCCGCGTTCAAGTCCGCGGAGCAGCGGCTGCATGAGGCCGAATTCAAGGCCGAGCAGGAGCGCAACCGACCCGTCAAGGGAAAGCGCATGGTGGTGACGGGCGGCTGCAAGGTGAAGCCCGGGTACGAGGGAACTTTGCCTACATCGGCGACGGGAAGGTCCTTCTCAAGGCCCACCACGAGTGGCAGGACCGCAAGGCAAACGGGATGTGGGTGAACCCCAAGCACCTCAAAGCTGTGTAAGTCAACCACGATTTGAGGTAGAGTTAGACCATGAGCACCCCCAAGAACGTCTACACGCAGCCCGTCAAGGTGACCTTTCGCGTTGTCGAGACGGGCATCATGCGAGAGGTGAAGAGCGCGATCATCGAGCGGTTCGAGACCGAGCTCGCTCGCCGAGAGGTCGCCCGAGCGCTCAACGAACACTTCTACGGGCAGTGAAAGTCGCAGTGGAACTGAGGTAGGATCTGACCATGCAATGCCACCACTACTGCAACGAACCCCTGCGATGTCCCACCTGCGTTCGCAGGTTCTGGGCGTGGGCGGAAGCCAGGACGAACTCGAAGCCCCCGCGGAAGCATCGAAACGGGCCGAGCTTCTACGCTTGCGTGAACGTGGTCTCGCCCCCGGTGAAGGCATGACTGTCACCTGCCGATGCGGACACGTGGAGGGAGTGGGACCGCACAAGTGCCACGGGAAAGGGTACGAGTGCGAGAACCCTGGAACGCGACGTTTCTACAACGCACGTCCAGCGACGCTGAGCGGCGTGCAACCGAAGCTCGTTGCGGACGACACTTGGGCCTGCGACGAGTGCTGGGAGGAATTCACGAAGCGAGTGAAAGTCCCCGAGAAAGCGAGGTAGGATAGTCTCATGTTCAAGACCGTCATCGCCATCAAGTACCCGGGCCCGCGCGGCGAGCACATCGCCATGTCCGACGCGCGCAAGTGCATGCGAGCCCTGCGCAAGCGCTTTCCCGAGCTCCTCATCGAGGAAGGTACCTCGATCGACAGGGGGACGTTCTTCATCGCGGTCGAGGGCACGAACACGGGCAACCTCGTTCGCGAGGTCACTGCCTTCGCTGAAGGCTTCATGGCGTCAGCAGAACTGTGGGAGCGATGATGAACCCGTACAGGACGAACGACGACTCAATGGCACAGGCTCGCAAACTCGCACGCTTTCGGGCAGACCCGAAGAAAATCCTGATCACGGTCAAGGCGTGGCGTCGCAACCGCGCAGGCGTTGCGACGGAGTGGATCATCGTCGTCTCCCAGCGAGGCCGTCGCGAGCGCGGACCCATCTACGTCGTCTACTCGAAGAGCCCAGCAAAAGGCGTGATGAAGGCGCTTCGTGACGCGGACAAGCGAGGCGTCTTGCAAGGCATCGACCGCGAGATGTCGTGGACGTACCTCTACCCGATGGGCGAGGAAGGTGTGAAAAACCGCGTTCCCGAGTGATAGGATTGATCCATGATCGACAGGGCACTCGAAGTTGATGACGTCATCTTCAGCGTGAGCAAGTTCTCTGGCCAGAAGACGCGCTTTCGCGTCGGTCGGTTCTCTCAACACAACAACGCTGTTCACGTTTACGTGCACCAGCTCTACAACGACGAGGTGGACCCGTACGAGAAGTACTTCGGCGAGCTCACCGCTGAGCACCTGCCCGCGAAGGGGACGACAGGGTGGGACGTTTGGAGCCTCGAGCCTCGCCAAGAGAGCGTCCGCGTGGACAAGCGTACGACGGACATCAGCGACTGGAGAGCGTGGGCGCACAACGAGCCAGGAGACTGCCCGTGCGGAATTGCTCGGTCGAGGTGTGAATTTCATCGGTGAATTGAGGTAGGATTGAGACATGGCCAAGCGCAAGCGTCACAACCCCGAGAAGCGCGCCTGGGAGGGCCGCTCCTACAAGAAGGGCGGGAAGCGCGTCAGCTCCCTTCGCAAGGACATCGAGAAGGCGATCTCCCGACACCTTGCACGCATGCGAGACCTGCACCTCGGCGTGGACGCAGAGGTCGCGTCACTCCGCCCGTTCTACGATGACGTGCTCGATGCAGTGAAAGTCAACAGCGACCCGAGGTAGGATCTAACCATGGACACCAAACAGCTTCGCATCGGCCAGGACGTGGTGATGGGCAACATCCTGAACGGCATCGCCCGTGGGCGGGTGCTCTCCGACAAGGTGAAGATGCTCGAGGACATCAACGGGAACGTCACTCCTCATGTCATGGTCAAGCTCACGCATGCCTTCGAGAGCACCATCCTGAACGAGACGGTGCCCGCAGGCACGGTCGACGCCATCCCCGCGTACGAACTTCGACTTCTCTCGTAAGGAGGCCTCGCTCCACGGGTGAAGCATGAAGGGACCGAAGGACAAGAAGTGGGCCCGCTACGGGCGATCGCGGAAGCATGCCAAGACCCGGGTCGATCGGTGCCGGCGCATCATCGAGCGTCGCGGCGCGGCGAGAAGGTCGCGAGGAGTGCAAGTCGTCAGTGAATTGAGGTAGATTTAGACCATGGAAATCCTCCCGTTTCACATCATCTTCTGGTGCTTCTGTGGCTGGTACATCGTGAGCACCCCTCACCACGCGGAAGGTGAACAAAATAAAGCCAAACGTCGTGTGCAAACAGGAAGCGTAGGAGGATGGGACGGCGCAGAGGTAGTCGCTCTGCGCATGCCAGATCCAGCGTATCGACCCGGAAGCTGACACCGATGGATAGTCGACGCGCCTTCGTGCCACGGAGTCGTACTGATCACACGTACTCCCACGAAGGGTCGCCGGAGAGTTCCCGGCCGCTTCCTGTTTGCACACGACCCAGTGTAAGTCGTCAGTGAACTGAGGTAGATTTGGACCATGAACAAGCTCCCCAAGATCGCCTGGCACGGGAACCACGGGTCCGTCGATGCCTCGGAATGCGGGTGGAAGCCCGGAGTGTGGCCCAAGCGCCCTCGCTTCCGGTGTGAGTTCGGGGGCACCCAGACCTGGACACAGCACGCGGTGAACCGCAACGCAGAGAACGAGATCACGTCAGTGGCGTACACGACCGGCGACGTCATCATCATCACTGTTTTCAACGACTGAGTGCAAGTCGATGGTGACTGGCGAGAGCCGCGCAGCAGAGCATGCCTTACAGGGAGAACGCGAAGGAACGTGCAGCTGAGCCGCAAGAGTGTCGGTGGATCGGTCCGCCCGTCGCGGCGTTTCGCCTGCAGCGCGTCAGAGGGGCACTCATGCTGGTCAGAGACGTCGGCGGCAGCTCTACGCGCACGAAGCCCCGTACAGGGGGCCCCGTTTAAGGCCCCCTAAAAAGGGGTAGGGGCCCCGCCCCCTAAATGGGGTGGGGGGCCCCGGCTACCTTTGTTGGCCTTTCTGGAGCCATCCTCCGCTTGACTTCGTCACACAAATCACGCGCACGACGCAGAAAATATTTCAGTTGGTGCTGAATGGCCACAGCACACACCGAGGTGTACAATTGCCTCATGGTGTACGTCAGAAAGGCAAAGTTCGTTGAGTTCTCGCTGAAGTCCTTCTTAGATCAGTTCGCTGAGGAACACAGCCACATGATCGCTCGAGAGGCCAAGAGGCTCTTCGAAGAGCGCATGGGCAAGAGCTTCGACCACCTGAACCGCATCGAGCGCCTCATGATGGACAGGTTCGCGGAAGCGTTTCCCGAGTCAGAGCGGGACGACTGAGCGGGTGCACTGCCGGCTCAGGCTGTTGTAGCCTGACCGCATGGACAAGAAGACGACCGAGCAGTGGTTCAAGGACGCCATCGATGGGATCGCTGACGATGCCAAGAAGGCCGAGGTCCTCAAGGCATTGATCGAGGCCGAGGCTGCGACTGAGCAGAACGCGCTCAAGGAGCGAGGCAACACCGAGCGCGCTGTCGTACAAGACGACGACTATCAGGCCTACAAGACGGGCAGGTACGCCCTGGTGGCCTTGCTGATCGTCCTCCTGGCGATCGTCGCAGGGGTCACAGCGAACTCCATGTCGGAGCACCGCAAGGACATCATCCTTCAGAAGGGCTCTGCTGCCCTTGCGTCAGATGCGGGCCGCTGCCGCTAAGGAAAAAGCACGCTCTCGTGTGCGCGCCGCTCGTCTGGCCAAGAAGCCGATCGCCAAGGCCAAGAAGGAGAAGCGTCCTCTCCCTGAGCACCGTCCAGGCGAGCTGGTCCGGCTCACGCTCGCTGACGGGCGCTCTGAGGCCCGTGACGAGCGCGATGATCTGAGCCTCTGGGCATCCACTGCTCGAGATGACTTCGCCAGCAACGGAGAGGTCACAGTCGGCTCTGCGGCCATCGTGGTCTCTGACGACCTGCGCTTTTGGGACGATCCCAAGAAGTCGTACTGCGACCTGTACCTCGTCCTCTGCGGAGGCGTCCTCGGTTGGCTGGAGTGCCAGCACGTCAGGAGGCTCGAGTGAACTTCAAGTTCGCTCCCGGCGACCTGGTCGCCAACAAGCACCCCGGAGACTCGGCGTCCGTGTGGACCGACGGAGGCTCGGACACGGCTGAGGAGGTCGGCTTCCTTGAGGACAAGGAGACTGCGGTGGTTATCGCTGTGCGCGAGTTTTGTGATGGGGACACTGGCCCCAAGCATGAGGATCTGTTGCTGCTCACGCCTCATGGCATCTGCAGCTGGACCTACGCTCAGTTCATCAAGAGGGTCCTGTGAAGCCGGGCGCGTTGGTCAAGCCAAAGATGGTTGCGCCGTACTCGGAGTTGATCGCTCATGAGTCTATTGGGCTCTGGACTTTGCAAAGTGGCGAGCTCGGGGATCGCTCGTACACGTCGATCACCAACCCGCGCACCGGTCGCCTAGAGGGGGGTCGCCTGGGCGTGCTCGTGGCGGTCCTCTCGCGGCCCGGCGCCGATCAGCTGCTTTTCATCCTCTCCGGCGATGGATCCTTCGGCTGGTGCTGGTCACGGTACGTGGAGGAGGTCAAGTGAAGCCCGCGGTTTCAAACGATCGCCGGCGGATCCGCCCGGGAGACCTCGTCAGAGTGCGCTGCTACCCCGAGATGGAAGATGTCGTCCTGCTGTTCGCCGACTGCGATCAGGAGACGGGTGCCCTCCGCGAGGGCGGTGTGGGCCTCGCTGCCTCCGTGGTGGATCGCTGCACGCTGGACGCTGAGATTGCCAAGGACGCGGCCGGTGAACCCGTCTGGGACGTCTTCGTGGTCTGCTCAGAGGGCGCAGGTTGGACGTACGCCGAGAACCTCGAAAGGGTGAAGAGGCGATGAGCCACGACATTGTCCCTGGCGACGTGGTCGTCCCTTTCTCGCGCGGCGTTAGCCGCGGAGCATATGTCAGCATGCGCGCGGTCGAGTGGTTCCTCGATGCAGGCTTCGTCGGATCTCGCGTGTTGGAACGCATCTGTGGCCGCCTTGAGGATGGACAGACGGGCCTGTGCATTGCGGTGCACACTTTCGAGGACGGTTCTGGGTTTCCTCCGCTTCTGTTTCTGGTCGGCCCGGGAGGAACGCTCGGTTGGGTCTACTCGAACACCGTCAAGAGGGTGCACCCGTGAGCGACAGCGAGAACGAAAACTGGGGGTGCACCGTCTACGCTTGTAGGCTCGTTCCCGGGGACGCAGTGCGCACCTACTTCAAGGCCTCGCTGGTCCTGAGCCCGTCTGCCAAGAACCTCCGCAATGCTCACGAGGTGTGGGCGCCCGGCCATGAGCCTCCCGTGTTCAGCTGTGACGACATCGGCCTGGTGATCTCTTGTGTGTACGTTGAGGACACCCGTGTGGGATCTGCCGCGCTCATCGTCTGCCCGGGCGGCGTGGGCTGGGTGCGCAGGTCTAACCTGGTCGCATTGCGTGACGCTGGCGTAGACAAGGCTACCTGGTGAGCGCATGAAGGTCGATGTCGGCAAAGCTCGAAAGCTGATGAGGAAGTTCCACCCGGGAGCATTGGTGGAGACCGACGGAGTATTTCAGATGATCCTGTGGTCTAAGGTCGGCTTCGACGCCGATCTCGGGGCCCACGCGCATGAGGTCTGTCGCATGGAACCCAATGACCTCGGGCTGATCGTGGCGATCGTCTCCACACCTTATTCGACTGAGGATGGCTCTCGGTTCGTGGAGGCCTTTGTGGTGCTCCCGCACGGGGCAGGCTGGGTCGACGCGATGATGCTCAAGGTGGTGCGCAGGTGAATCTCACTACAAAGAAACAGTTCCTCCCGGGAGACCTCGTGGGCCTCGGTCTGCTCGAGACGCGTCCTGCTGTGCTCTGGGAAGATGTCGTGTCCTGGAATGACAGCGAACACTGCAAGACAGGCGTCCTCGCGATCGGCGATGTTGCCCTAGTCGTGGCCGTGTCCGCCGGCAAAGAGGACAAGTCACATGGGACGTACGCCTATTTGGTCTGCTCTGGCGGAGTTGGCTGGGTGCACTACACCTACATCCGAAGGGTGTCATCGCCATGAGGGTCTCAACGAAAGTGCTCCCGGGGGACATGGTCACCCCCGAGCACAGCAACCTGTCCTTGTGGAGCGACATCAACGGCGTCTCGGACGAGGTGGGATCGCTCAGCCGCGGAGGCTTGGGCCTCGTCATGGCCACGCGGATGCACTCCCCGGACGACCTCGACCTGTTTATCTTGTCCGACAACGGAGGCATGGGATGGTGCTTCGCTGAGCACCTCACGGTGCTCGCGAGATGAGCACCAAGGAGAAGCGAGCGTTCGGCGGCTTCCTCCCGGGAGAGCTGGCGTTCTTGCACAGCCTCAGCGGCAGCATCGGGAAGGTGCGCCTTTGGGACACGAATTCCATGAATGCCTCGAGCGAAAGCGTCGTGGGAAACTTCCGCGACGCGGAGCTCGTCCTCATCATAGCCGTCGACGTCACACAGGAGAAGAGGCGCTGGGACGATGACACGGTCGTGCCCGCTCCTCAGGCGTTCGTCCTGTGTCGATCTCGGGTGGGTTGGGTAGAGTTCGAGCACCTGAGGAGGACTGCGGACAGGCGATGAGCGTGGACAACCTCAGGTTTGCCAAGCCGGGCGAGAGCGCGCGCCTCGTCGAGGAAGACAGGCGCCGCGCAGCGACGCATGCCGTCGCGCCGGGCGACCTGGCCATCGTCAACACGGAGCGGTACCTGTGGTCGGGTCCTCATGGAGGCGGGTTCTTGGACGCCGATTTCCTGCGTAAGAACGACGTTGTGTTGGTCATCGCTGTCATCGACAACCCGACGATGTTGCCCGACTGGAATGTTGGTCGCCACGTGGTGCTTGTGTACTTCATGCGGCAAAACCTGTTCGTTCGGGTGGACGCCGAGGTGGTCAGTGAGGCCCATCGATGAGGTGGGAGAGCGCCCGTGATCTCGCCTTTTGGAGACAGATTAGAGAAAGTGATGAGGGACACCGCGAAGACCCTCGAGGACTTCACGGGTTTCAAGCTCACTCGTCGCGCGGACCTTCGTCCAGGCGACCTCATCTGGATCATCAACGGCAACCCAGATCCCAAGTCGCCGAAGCTTGCGACCGTGATCAACACCTGGATCGAGCCGCGCGATCGCTATGATGCCCACTGGATAGCGATCGTCATCGAACAACGAGGCCTCAACGTAGAAGAGTTCAACCCTAGCGCTGAGTGCTACCTCGTCCAGCGCCATCGCACATGATCAAGAGAAATGTCAAAGTCAAGGACCTGCTCCCGGGCGACCTCATCCTGTGGGAGGGCGACCCAACGCTGGTGATCGCCGTCACAAAGCCTGCAGTGCACCCCGAGAACAGTTCTTGGTGGACCGACGTGGAGATCGTCTACATGAGCGAGTTTCAGGGGATCCAGATCTCGCGGTGGGATGCCCTGAGCGTCATGGACATCGTGCGCCATACTTAGAGCCATCATGTTGTCATTGCTTTCATCCGTGCTCGCAGCTGTCAAAAAGGTCGTCGTCGTTGCCGTCAAGGTCTGCCTTGCCTTCGTGCAGTGGCTCGCGGTCGACGTGCTCCACACCAAGGACCTCGTCGCTCGCCTGACCGCCGCCGTCAAGGGCTGAGCGCTCGTGTGAAACGCGCCTTCGGCGCGTGGTAACCATGAGGAGTGAGACAACCCAAGGAGTTCCACATCCTTCCGGGCGACATCCTCTTCATCGACGAGAAAAGTCGCAGTGGACCAGCCCGTATGCGTTCGGCCTTGACGCCGCGCCGAGCCAAAAGTCTAGCTTCTTTCGCATGAACCACGGCGCGGCGTACCTCGTCTTGGCGACCCACGATCCGATCGAGAACGGAAACATGAAGATCCTGGTCGTCGGACGTGGGGGACTGGGTTGGGCATGGGCAACGAGCTTCGTAAAAGCATGAAGCCCGGTGACCTGCGCATACTCGAGGCTGGACACGTTGCCTCTGCTGAACAAGGCGAGCTGTTCAATCGCTTGGGCCACCCGATAATCCACGTGCCAGACAATTTTGCCGTGATCGTCGTTGCGTTGGGAACGCTCATCACAGACAACGGCGGATACTGCTACAGGAAAGTGCTCGTCATGAGCCCGATCGGCGCTCTGTGGACCTGGGACAGCTACCTCACTAAGCCTGAATGATCGCCACACACTTTCGCCAGGCGACCTCTTCTCTCTGAGGCGCGGAACTCCGTTCTGGCTCGATCCTGGCGCCTCCGTGAAGAACAGCTTTGTGGGCGATCCCATCAAGCTCAACGACACGGAAGTTGGGATGATTATTGATGTCACGCTCTCGTGGACAGACGGCGTGAACAAATTCTGGAAGGTGGGCTTCCTCACCCGTCACGGGGTCAGGTGGACCTGGTCTTCGTGGCTTTCCGACCACGACCTGATCCAAGGCACCCCGTGACCTCACGTGCTTCCCCCGCGATGCCATGGTGGTTTCCCCTTCACCCGCGCGTGGGGTGTACCGTGTGGGCCCTGTGTTGTATCGTGAGGCCATGAAGAAGCGCGTGTCCGTCTTCCCCGAGCCGTTCACTGTCACCGTCGACGGCCAGACCAACCAGGGCCTCACCGAGCAACAGGCTTGGGAGTTCGTCCTCATGGAGTGCGGCAGGAGCCGAATGTCACATGTGACCATGTGCCAAGGCGATCGCATCGTTGCCTCGCGGAAGCACGAGATCGTCAGGCGCGCCTGGCGCGCCTGCCGGGCGCCCCCCCGTCCGATCACCCGCTCAAACCTGAGCTGCTCGTCGTCCCCTGTACTGGGATGATGGGCTGGTTCGTCGCACGAGACTTTACACCGCTTAAATGACGCCGGGGACGAAGGATCGCTCCCTCATCCCCGGTTCAGTTGAGTTCGCCTTCTCTACTTGACCTTGCCCGCCTCCTTCGTCGTCCTGATCACCTCGTAGGTGTGAGCGTCGAGGTCGATGGTCAACCGAGAGATGCCCGCCTGCGCCATGGTGAGTGACAGGGCCTGCACCACGTTGGCCGTATTGGACATGCTCCGCGGCGCTATCCCGCCTTTCTTCCTGGGCATGTGCGCCTTGATCCTGAAGATCGAGCTGCTCGACCTTCCGAACGTCTTGGCGATCTCAGGCACAGTCTTGCCTTCGGCCAAGGCAGCCCTGATCGCCTCCTTCTCTCCTCGGCCGATGCGTCTCCTCGTGCGTTTCACTTTCCTGCTCCTTTCTTCTGCTTCTTGATGACCACGCGGTTGCTCTGCACTTCGAGCACCAGCGACTGCACCTGGCTCGCAGGCAGGGTCACTGTGGTGCCCAACGTCTTGCCCCCGTGTGAGGCAACGTTGCACTGGTTGATGATCTCTTGCAGCCTGTCGTCTGAGAGCTTGGGATTCATATCTTTGCCTTTCCGTTCAGTACCCACAGGAGTGCCTCCTCGAATGTGATGTCGTCTTCCTTGAGCGACTCTCCGTCCACGATGGCGACCTGGATGCTCATTCCGACGCTCACGCCGCTGAGCACACTCTTGTTTGCGTAGATCAACTCGAGCACCCGAGCCAGCGCCTCAGCCTCCTGTCGGCTGTTGGCATTGCACTTCACCGTCTTCTGCGCCTTCCGACGCTCGTCGTACACCGAGATCTTCCACATCTGTTCGTCCTTTCTTACGGGGTCTTCGTCTCTTCGACGATCTGAAGCCTGCTCATGTGCACCCTCGACATTCCGCCCCCGGGAAACTGGATCAGGAGCGTCCTGTTCGCCATGTGCAAGGCACACACGCCAATTTGACCTCGGCGCGCCCCGTGCAGGATCTTGACGCGGGTGCCGATGTCTGGGCATCGCTCTCGACTCGCTCGGCGCGTTCGTAGTTCGGTGGTGATCATGCGGCGAAGAGTGCGCAGGTCCTTGCTTTCGTACACCGAGAAGTCCATTTGCTCCTGGTTCTTCTGTGCCTGCGATGCTTCTGATTTCTTCTGCGCTGCCATGATTGTGCCTTTTCCGTTGTACGTGGTGTGTGTCTTGTGGTAGAGGAAGGTGACGATGAGCGATGTGCGTCGGCTACTGATGTCTCGCCTGCTTCCTCAAACCCAACGAAGGATGATCGCTGTGATGTCCGACGAGAGGCTTGAGGAAGCGATTGAGAGCATCGACGGAGCGCTCAGCCGTGTTGAGCCTGAGCCCTCGACTTGCGTGAGGATCCGTTCGATCCCCGACGGGGAGCCGAGCGGCGCTGCTTCAGCGGCGAGCAGCGGAACCAGCGCTCCACCCGAGCCTGGGTCTTCCCCGCGTTCTTGCCTCCCGTCGCTGCGGCTCCTGCCCGGACCTCGACGTGGCCCTTCGTGACCTCGACCACGGTCACGTTGGTGCCGGGCTTGATCTTGGAGCCGGGCGGAGCACGGAAGCGGGTGCCCTTCACGTGGATGTACTCGGAGCCGCGGCGCCCGGGGTTCGTGGTGACTTTCATCGTTGTCATTGAGGTTCTCCTGTTTCGGCGGCGATTTGCCGCGGTATGATAACTTGCTATGGAACAAGTGTGCCAAGCCAAGGATGCGTTCAAGTGGCCGTACTCGTTGGTCTTCACCGGCGAAAACCGTGACATTTCGGCATCGATTTACACAAATGCTTGTGACAATTTGAGACAAGTGCACGGGTGTTCAGGTGGTTCACGGGCCTTGGAAAAGAATAACTCGATGCACAGCGAGGTGACAGGACTTTGTGCTCCTGTGTCGCTCGTGAGCAATCCTTACATTTTGCACGAGGCGGGGTGAAATCCGACGACCGATGAGGGTATGGTGTTCCTGACGCCGGGACCCGGCACAAAAAGGAAAATGAGATGACGATCGGAACGACTTTCGTTGACAACATGGACCTCGAACGACACGTTCGGCCCGTCAAGGATCACGGCAAGGAGTACGAGTGCGAGGTGTTCTGGCACGGAAACGGGCGCTCCGTCGCAGGCGGACGAACCCGCATCAGCAAGAAGCTCTTTGAGGATCCGCAAAGCCCGATCGGCTTCCGCCCGTGGGTCCCCGAGAGCGAGCGTCCCGAGGACCATGAGGAGGATGAGCGATGAAGGCAACGAACGTTTCAGGCCTCGACTACGATCATGACGACGCCCCGACCGCGAAGACGTGTCAAGAATGCCACGGCGAGGGGTCAATGGTCGTGGAAAATGGAACGCGCTACACGGTGAAGCAGTGCCGTTGGTGCAAAGGCACGGGGCGGATCCCGGTCTCGGGCACGATGCCCGCGGTCCGAAACATCAGATGAAGCAAGATGACGTTGAGGTCTTCGTCCTCGCCGAGGTGCCGACAGATCCCGTGAAGACGCCCACTGGCATCGAGCTCGTGGACTTGGGTTGGGACCTCGAAGAGACGGTGATCATGTCCAAAGAAGAGCTCAGCGAGCTCCTCGAAGAACGACCTGCGCTCAAGGCAGAGTGCGAGGTAGCGCTCAAGCGCGGCAGCAGGCCAGTCCTCAGGCTCGACTTGATCAATCAAACGAAGTGAAAGGCACACCCCACGTGGTGTAGGCAGAAGAACATGGCAAGGCAACCGAAGAAACTCGTGACGTACGTTCGCACCATCACCGCCGACAACCGCTCGGTCAGGTTCAACACGATCAAGTCGCTCTGGCGGAAGGCGTGTTTCGCTCGGCGCGAGGTGATCCTCGGCGACGGAAGCGTCAAGCGCAACTGGTTTCCCAAGGACACGCACGTCTCGCTCAAAGAGTTCGCCCGTCAGGCGCTCAACGGAGCGCACGGCGACGAGGCAAAGCGCGCGGCCAGCGACTGGCGACACAACAAGACGGCGAACACGTCGAAGCCCCCGCTCGGCATCGGTCGAACGAACCACGTCAAGAAGAGCGGCGACAAGAAGTAAGGGCCCATGAAGACGCCCCTCAGGCCGGGCGACATGTGTTACCTCAACTCGCACGGGTACAAGCAGATGGTGCTGTGCCTTGCGTCATCGAAGATCGATCCGTCATCGGAGGCCGATTTTCACTACGTGTACACGCTGCTTCGCTGGGACTTTCATAAGTCCACAATTCCAAAGTTGGAAACCATCCAGCGTGACACCACAGCCTTTATGCGCTGGGTGGACATGCACAATACTTAGCGGGATGGCAAGCAAGAAACCGTCAGCCAAGCGCACTCGCAAGGCCCCCAAGCCCGTCGAACAGCTCAAAGAGCAGCTCGTTGACCTGAAGACAGAGCTCGTCGAAGTAGAGCAAGATGTCGTCAAGGACGCCAAGCCGCTGCTTCCTAAGGTCAAGGCAGTGTACGACCGCGTCGCAGCATTGCTCGGCATGGCGCTGGCGTTCGTCGATGCCAAGGGACGTCCGTCAAGCGTTGCAGTCGCTCGCGGCATTCTCCTGGCGACGGTGCTTTGGGCAGTCGCCTTCGTCTGCCTGATCCCGCTGACCATCGGACCGATCGGCCTCTGCATTTTGGGCGCATGGTTTGTCCTGATGTGGGCCATTCACCGCGCCTGGTGACCGATGCTCATCTGGCTCGTTCGCCAGCTTCCGTTCCTGTTGTTCAGGCTGATCATCACGCTCTGCGCGTGCTGGTTCATGGAGCTGGTCATTCGCAGCGAAGGCTACCGCGTCGAGTTTAGCACGTTGCTTCTCGCGGCGACGTGCATCATCGTGGCCACCCGCCTTTGGGCTCCACGACATCACGAGTGAAATATGCTTGACCTGTGCAATGTGACCTCGTGGGTGAAAAAGTTCGGCCCACGATGGTACACTGATACAGGATGTCGGGCTGGACAATCGACAAGGACGAGTACGACGAGCTCACTGCCACAGTGATCGTTGGGAGGACGAAGAAGCTCGGACCTCTCCTATTTTCGTGGTTCACGACGCCGAACGGCAAGGGGGACTGTTTGTACGTCTTTGCAATCGGGGGCAAGTGCCTCACGTTCAGGTCGCTATGATGATGGAATTCACGATCAAATCTGCGAGGTTCTACGCTAGGCTTTGCAAGCGTTGGGACTTCATGTGCGTCATCTGTGGAAACGAGATCCTGAACCTGGCCTGCGTGACGAAGGAACACCTCGTCCCCCGGTGCATGGACGGCACCAACGACGACAATGCAATCATGTGCGAGGGTCGATGTCGCTTTTGGACGCCCAGGAGATGCTCAGGCGCAGGACGCGCAGGATGTCAGAACGCGAGGCCACGAAGTGGCTCAACACAAAGCTCCCGTGCCGAGAGACGCCTGAGTGGTCGCTTTTGCCCACCCGCGTGGCGTTCTGGTACTTGTGTTCGCCGTTCGGTCAGGCGGCGCTGCACCCAAACCCCACATACTTAACGGGATGAAGCTTCCTGCGTGCGATGACGCTGTGCACCAGCACATGTCTGTCATCGCAAATGACATTCCCTGGTACCTCCTCGCAGGGGCCGTGTTGATCGGAGCCGCGCTCGTGGCATACGGCGCTCAGATGACGTTCGAGCACTGGAAGCGTGAGGCCCACCTGTCTGGGTGGTTCTCTGTCATGGGAGGCGTGTTTGGCATCTTTTTGGCCTCGGCCATGGGTGCCATCGCAGGGCACATCTTGTGGCACTGGTCGCTCGGCCTGATGTGTGCAGTGTGCGGTGCCTGGGGCTCTCAGTGGGTGCTCGGACTGATGTCTGCGCGCTTCGGCGTAAAGAACGAAGCAGAGCCGCTGCCTGAGGCACGCAAGGGCCGTCGTCGAGGATAGTTAGGGGGATGAGGATCCGCCTAAGCACGTTGCGAGCACTGATCGCTGAGGCGATGTCCATGACGCACACGACGAGCCCATCCGCGCCGGGTGACGACGACGCCACGGTGCCTGGACACCTTCCTGAGGAGCTGCCTGACAGCGTTGATGAAGAGGCCTGGGTCCCAGGTCGTTGGATGCCCGGCGAGGGTGAGCCAGTGAAGCACAAGGATGTAGAGCGCTTCGGCGACAACGCTGGCATGGACGAAGTCGACAACCACGTCATGGGCGACGGTGAAGACGAAGGCATGGCCAAGCACCTCCGCGACGACGTTACGCTCGGCGAGCCAGGAGAGAACAAGCTGTGAGGATCAGGCTCGGCAGATTGCGAGCCCTCATCAAAGAAGCGCTCGTCCTGGAAAACCCTGCTGGTGCCAGCGGCTCAGACCCGACGACAGAGCCGAAGGGTTTCTACGACTACGATTACGACATCGGCACCGACCAGTGGATCGCTGGACCGGACGCAGGTCCCAGCTGGTACAGGGCTCCCGGCAAGCAGCCTGGATCAGAAGGCGATCCATTCAGGCCTGAGGACGCGCAAGTGTACCTCGGACAGAAGGCGCCACCTGACAACTCTGTCGCCACACCCGCAGGTGCTGAAGGCGAAGAGGGAACTGCCGCCCGTGAGATCCCGATCGCTCCCGGTGCTGAGCCAAGCGCCGAAGTGGGCGAAGAGCCTCGTGACTCGGGCGGCGGAGAAAAGCTCTCGCCAGCCGACTTGCTGTGATCATCCCTGCGTAGGCAGTGTATGATTTGCGCATGTCCGACGATTCACAGCAAAACCCGCCGATCCCGCGCATTGAAGAGCTCGAGGCAGCATCAGACCTCAAGGGCGAAGAGCTTCGTGCGTTCCTCGTCAACGCTATCAAACGCCAGTTCGACCTGGTGAGCGATGACCCGCTCGAGGTCATGATGGGAGGGCTCACGATCGGAGCAATGGTACAAACAATTGTGAACGACATGAAGTGCGTCGGAGCTTCTCAAAGCATCATCGATGCGCTCGACGACGTTCGCCTGGCGTGCAAGAAGGTCAAGGAAGCCTGCGAGGCCGAGGAGCGGAACAGTGTCGCGCAAACGCCGCCTTCGTGAAGAAGAGAAGCCTCAGCCACGAGCGAAGGGTTCTGCCAGGCAGGACCTGATCCTCGAGATCGTAAAGACAGACGTCACCTTCGAGCAGTACGCCGAAGGTTGGGTGGGCAGGTGCCTGCACTGCAACACGTCGATCCACGTGGGCCTCAGCGGCCAGTCGTCTGGCACGATCGAGCACATCGTCCCGTCCAGCGCAGGAGGCTCAGGCACGGACCTGACGAACCTTGCGTTGGCCTGTTCAAGGTGCAACAACGAGAAGGGCATTCGTCACGATCCTGTGTACCCCAGTGACCCACGAGCGGTGGAGGTCGTGAACAACTTGTTGGCCAAGAGGAAGAAGCGTTGGCGTGAACCAGGGTGAGGGCATTCCGAAAGAGCTGATCGCGAGGATTGTCAGGGACTGGGCGCTCAAGCCCGGCGACCTCGTCACCCGTCGACGCTCATTCACTTCGTCCCCGAACGACCTGATCGGCGTTGTGGTAGGTGTGACAGAGCTCCCAAACTGGGACAAGAGGTTCATCGTAGCGTGGTCTACGAGCACAGGCGAGCTTGCTGTTGAGGCAGACGTCTCAAGCGAGAAAATTACGCTGTTGTCAGACCCCGACTGACGCTCGATACTTAGGGGCATGAGGAAGCTGTTGATCCTTGCCTTCGCGGCCCTGATGTCAGCCTGCGCTGTGTACGACTACGAAGGAGCGGATTACGCATACCAGCCACCTCCTTAAGGAGCTGTCTATGTGTCATCCGGCGTCTGGTACTTGGACGTTCGCGTCGGCCCACGCGTAGAGCGACGTTGGTACCGCTACGAAGGACCGAGCCGAGGCTATCTCTATTACCGCTCGCTCGGCGGTCACTATCACCACCGCTGAGGTTGGGACTTCTCTTTGGCGAGGTAGGCGTCGACCACGTTGAAGAAGTTCACTGACAGCGGGTGTTGCCTGAACGCGAACTGGCGTCCTCCGCGCTGGTGCACCACAGTGGGCACGCCTTCGACGTGGTACTCCTCGCTGTAGTCAGTCAACCCGGCAAGGACAGTCGCGTCCTTCGTCGGCTTGAGCTGCAACCACCCTTCGTACTTGATGTTGTTCTGGTGCACGAACAGCGGCACCTGGTAGCCCGCCTCGCCGAACACTGAGTAACCGATGGGTAGGTTGTAGATCTTCGACTGTTCTTCTGTGGCGACTTCGATCTGCTTTCCTTTGTCTGGCATGATGTTCAGGCCGCGCCAGCTGTGTTGCGGGCCCAACGCTGCCCAGATGAAGTTCGGCACTTTCTTGTAGGTCTGCAACTTTCCATGCCCGCTGGAGAATTTTCCTACGTCCTCGTACGTGGTTCCAATGAACCCGACGCCGTCGCTCACCCTCTGACGAACGTACGTGTCCCATCCTTTGGCGACCACCACTGCGTCAGTGTCGTTGATCACGTGGATGTTTCCGTCTCCAGTGAACTGGAATGCATCCATGATGCACATCGCGTGTCCGTTCGAGCCCCTGATCCCTTCGCCCACTCCGACGACAGAGGCGCGCGGAACCGAGAGCATCTGTGCCCTTGCGCTCTCGTCCATGCAGTGTGCCATGAGCGTCATTTGTTCAGGCAATGTCGCTAATGAGTTCATCGTGTTCCAGGCATACAAAGCGTACGGGACCGTCGCTCGATCCACGGACATGTGCACGATGATGTTCATCGTGACATCGTACACCGCTGTGAAAGTCGTGTCCCAACCGTAGTATTGTTGGCTATGATGAACAAGATCGACATCGATCTCAAGGGAACGATCGACGCCGTGCGGCGCAAGGAGACCCCACCACCGCCGAGCGCAGCCTCGCTTCGAGACTGGTTCGCCGGGATTGCGCTTTCGAACCCCGAGCTCATGAAGGACCTCGGTCCCGAGGACCGCGTGAAGGTCGCAGTCGAGACCGCCGAGCGCATGATGGCGGCGCTCTCGGTCCCGCGTCCGCCCTCGAACACGAAGATCACCGTCGTGGACAACCCGGTCGAACCGACGTTGGTAACGATGGCGGCCAACGCGGAACGTCGAGAACGCGACACTGTGCCGGGCATCCGAGCGGCCAAGAGGAACAGCATCATCCCTCCTCCGTGCCCACCGTCAGCCCCCGAGTTGCCTCCCGTGCTCGATCCAAAGGTTGCCACCATGGCGCAGGCAAAGCCCCCGAGCGATGGCCCGGGCCGCTACTCGTACGTCACTCCGAAGCCGAAGAGCCCATGAGCAATTGGGGTGTTCCGTTCAAGATCCGCGAGATCAAGTCGTGGCCGCCTGGAAGCATGATGCAATACTACGTCATGCAAGACGACCCAGACGCTGGTGAAGAGACGGCGCTCTTTTATGCCTTGGGCATCGTCATTGCGAACGACGGAAATGACAGCATCACGGTGATGTGGTCTCCGCATTGCCATGAGAAATTCTCGACGTACAGCGTCCACGGCCTCAACGGCGCGGTCATCTCGCGCGTCAGGTGAGCGAGCACCCGGGCAGGCTCGCGAAGGTCGAAAAAAAAGTGCACGAAGGTGTGTACGGTGTGCCCGATCCTGATATAGTTAGACTCACCGCTGCAACAAGGCAGCACCACCTACCGGTAGCTCAGTTGGCTTAGAGCGCAACCCTGATAAGGTTGAGGTCGCTGGTTCGAATCCAGCTCGGTGGACGAAAGAAAACGACAATGTTCTCTCTCAACGCACAGAATACGAAAAAGCAGGACGCATGGCAAGCCATTGTCAATGCGTATGCTCAAGATACGTGAGTGCGAAGCCTCGACAGCTTCGTACGCTTCCGAAGCTGCTGAGATGGTGAGAGAAAAGAAGCCAAAACAGCCGCCGAGGATGGAGGTAAAATGACCTCCGCATGGTGTAGTAGACCGCTAAGGAGACGGGACCGGCTGTAACCCGGTCGCCCATAGGGCCCGTAGGGATCGTTACCCTGATGCACCACCGATACAGCAGCAATTGCTGCTTGATCATTGACAACCTACGTTTGATATTCCCGGGTAGCTTAACGGAGAGCGCGCACCCAATTCAGGTGCGAGGCAGAGGTTCGAACCCTTTCCCGGGAGCATAGAGGCTGCACAACATCAGCACCGAGTTTACGCTCGGTCCCACGATGCTCTGGGCAGTCGCTTAGGAAATCTGCATGCAGGTTTCCGACATTGGCGTGTAGCACAACCGCAAGGACAGGCAGTGCGCTCGGCTGTTAACCGAGAGGATGTGGGTTCGACTCCTACCGCGCCAGCAAATCTCGGGTCTTGTAACCCGGGAACTTCGATCAACATGGCATTCGTTGGCTTCGAAACAAGAGTTCGTACGAGTATACGTTCAACGGCAAACGACGTTACATCCCAGATTTCTACTTGTCCGATATTGATTGTTACGTCGAAGTCAAAGGTTGGAAGACGCCTAAAGACGAAGCCAAGTGGAGAGATTTTCCGCACCAACTATTGGTGCTTTCTGGTAGCGACCTCGCGTCACTAGGGTTGCCTATCTCGGTTCATAAAGATTGGAAGTGACACATTCACGGAGCCTTAGTGTTGGTACTAATTCGCGGCTGTTAACCGCGCTGTCCCGGGTTCGATTCCTGGTCCGTGAGCCGACTGTTAGCATTCACCCGCACGCTTCAAAACCACGTGCCGGTAAGTCACTGCTAACAGTCCCAATTCGGTCTATGGTGTCAGCGGAATTAGCACACTCGCCTCTTAAGCGATGAAGCCTGGGTTCGAATCCCAGTAGACCGACCGCGAAACGCAAGTAACTCAATCAACAAACAGGCGCTGGTTCGACTCCAGCCTCAGCCTTCAGTGGGTGAGTAGTGTAACGGAAGGCACGGTCGACTTTGAATCGTGGAAGTGAAAGCGATCGCACATGGGGAGACCGTAGAGAAATCTTGGTCAAGTCACCCCACCAGTCACAAGTAACCCGCTGCCATAACAAGGCGGTGAAGGCACGCGGCCTTGGTCGCCGCAGAAGGTGAAACACGACAACATGCGCGGGCAGCTCGGAGAAGGAGCAGCGGCATTAGAGCCGCGGGTCGGAAGTTCAAGTCTTCCCCTGCGCACCAGAGTAAGATGATTTCATGACCAAGCAGTACAAGAAGATGAATGGCGTCTGTCCAGAATGTGGAGACACTTTTCACTCAATGCAAAAACTCGGTGGACATCGTAGATTTGCTCACTGTTCTTGGGAGTCGATCAGAACTGATGGGAAGCGAAAAGCTCGGCTTCTGCTTGAGCGCGGTCATCGATGCGAAGAATGTGGATTGTCTGAATGGCAAGGAAAGCCCATACCCATCGAGGTAGATCACATCGACGGAAACCCGGAAAATTCCCTGAAGACAAATTTCAGACTGCTGTGTCCTAACTGTCATGCTCAAACGCCAACGTACCGCGGTAAGAATGTGGGCAAAAACCCACCGACCCCGCGGAGTGAGAAACTCAAGCGTTGGTACAAGAGAATTCGATTGGGTGTATAATTCAATTTGGTAGAAAAGGGCCTTTTAAGCCCCTAGTTGTCGGTTCGACTCCGGCTGCACCCACCAATCACAACACTCCGTAGATTAGCGGCAAAATCGTCAGCTCGACACGCTGAAGATCGTCGGTTCGAATCCGACCGGGGTGACAGAAGAGAGTGCAACTGACGCAAGGACGTGGTACTGTCTTCAAGCATGCGGGGATAGCTCAGTGTAGAGCAGCAGACATTCAGTCTGCAGGTCGGTGGTTCAACTCCATCTCCCCGCTCCTAACGCCATGGCCTGGTCGAAAGCCAGGTTTCATCGGCGTAAATGGGGTTGTAGCTCAGTTGGGATGAGCGCCGCACTTGCAATGCGGAGGTCACCGGTTCGATCCCGGTCAGCTCCACCCGCGAGAAGTCTTAGGGGACCGATACGCATCTTATACATGCGTCCCTACACCGAGCGATCAACGCTGTGCACGAGCGTCCGAACGGTAAACGAGGTGCCAAGGGGCTGTAGCTCAGACGGGAGAGCGCTACTTCGGCAGAGTAGAGGTCGCGGGTTCGAATCCCGCCAGCTCCACTGCGTGGATCATACTAGTCCTCCACGTGACCGGGTCAACAGCAGGTTCTCTGTTGAGATTGGGGCACTAGCTCATTTTGGGAGAGCGCGACGCTCGCAACGTCGAGGTGGCGGGTTCGAAACCCGCGTGTTCCACAGACGCCGCATGACGATAGACCGATTTTATGGGTCAAAATAGTGCGGAGGCGATCCAGTAACCTGTCAGTGCACCGAGACGCTCGTTGTTTGAGGCCGGTATAGACCGTGAGGTTGAAGGTGAAAGGTAATCGCTGCGAGGCTAGGACTCGTACTAACAAATGAAGCCACTGACACTTTGGATGCGTGGGCCATGGGAGGCCAGTTCATTGTCTATGAACCGTAAGCGAGTTCGAATCTCGTCGTGTCCGCCAGCTCGGAGATGTGGGTGCAACTCCCATCTTGCTATCACTGAGAGAGCCTACCAGGACAGCGACAAGACTTGGAGAGCAAAGCGCTTTGCTTTCATCGTACGTGCAGCAAGCTACTGCAGGTATGACTCATCGTCGCCTCAGATGCGGTCGTCTAACAGAGAGGATACCGGGCGCTTATTTCATACCGTCGTCGTTCAGCGGCTAGGACGTCTCCCTGTCTAGGAGGGTTCGAGTCCCGTCGAGGGTGCCACGTTTCAAGTCATACACGTATCGTTCAGTGGTAGGACGGCTGCCTCCAAAACAGCTCACCCGGGTTCGATTCCTGGTGCGTGTGCCAGATCGTTGTGTTTAGGAAAGGTCCCAACACACAGACCCCTGAGCAACAGGTGCGCGGCTGCTACTGCGAGACTGTCAGTTCAATTCTGTCCACGACGATCTACATCGCTCCACCCGAAGGACACCGTGTCTCATGAGTGCGGTGAGGTGGTTCAACTCCACCAGGAGCGACCAATCAACAGGCAGTGCCCGTGTGGGCCGAGTAGTGGCAGGGGTGGCCAACCTGACCTGCAGCGTGAAGGTATTCTCACGTACGTGCTCCTCAGACGTCAGAACTGTGGAAACATTGGGGTGTGGCTCAGCGGCAACAGCACCTGGTTCTGACCCAGGCATACGAAGGTTCGAGTCCTTCCTCCCCAGCGAATTTCAAACGTAGGTTGTCAATTTTGTTGGGGAGTGGCACAGCGGCGACTGCACCTGACTTTGAATCAGGCGATCATCGGGGGTTCGAGTCCCTCCTCCCCTACCAAACATCATTGAGTTTGCAGTGTACGATTAGACGTGAACTGTGAACGTAAAGGTTGTGGCAAAGTCCATGACGGGTCTGTTGGATCTGGACGATTTTGTTCCATCAGGTGCGCTAGACAATTTTGTGCTGCGTCTGACGATCCTGAACGTCGTGCGGCGATGAATGCCAAAATCCGTGCGAAGTTAGAAGTTCCTCTCGACCCTGAAACGCTCAAGAGTGAAATTCGCAAAGCGTCTGCATGGACGAACTTGTTGCATCGCATGAGGACTCACGGTGCCCGCGTAGGTATGAAGCGCTTGAAAACAGAAGTGTTACATCGTCAACTTGATACGTCGCACTTTAAATCACTTCGTCGATTGACGTTAGATGAACGACTTTCGCATCGTCCTGGTGAACCAAGGGGGCACCTCAGAGAAGCCTTGTTGAAAACTGGTCGCAAACACGAGTGCGAAGGATGTGGACTCGGACCTGAATGGAACAACAAGAAGTTGGTGCTTCAGGTCGATCACATCAATGGCGACAAGTTCGACCATCGCCCTGAGAACCTTCGTTTTCTGTGCCCCAATTGTCACAGCCAAACTGAGACATGGACGTGGCATAACGCGCGCCGCAAGAAAAAGTTGTTCACGGCTGTGAAACCCATGGAAAGCTCATATACAGTAGATCGATGACGCCCCATACGCCAGCAAAATTGATGCTTCTCGAAGTTGTAAACCTCTCGTTCGAAGAGGGCACAACAAAGGTTCGTGAAGCAGGACTCATTCCAGATCACCACGATTTGCAACCTGGTCCTCTTCCTGCCCGAGTAGACGTAGCATTTGGACACGTTGCTTTGGTGACACAATTGGGTAAGATTCGTGGTCTTGCAGTTGGCGGAATGACTCAGCCCATCGCGCTCTTCTGAACCAGTGAACCTGCCCACGACGTTGTAGTAACGATGACGTGTGGCCAAACAAGTCTGTAAGTGGTGCGGTGAAGACCTCGAAGATCCTCCCGCGGTGCATGATCAGTACAAGTGCGAAACGACCGAAAGGTTGAAGGGTCGTGAAGAAATCAAGCGCCTCAGGAACTCGTTGAGCGAGTGGAAAGACGCGTGGTTTGACCTCCGCGACATCATCGGAAAGTTGTGGTGGTTTCACCCAGCGATCAGGAACGATGTCGAGCGTTCGTACTACCAGAACGCAATGAACAAAGACGCAGGACCGGCGTAAGGTTTCCTCACCATGAAGAAACTTCTCACGCTTTCGGTCCTCGTTTCGTCTCTGGTTCTCGCATGCGGCTCGACGCCCACCGCCAAGTCCGTTCACCCGGACATGGTCACGGTGACGAACGACATCCCGTGGACGTTCCCGAACCTCCACATCAATCGCTGCCATGCGGTCACTGACATCGCTGACTGCCTCGAGAAGATCGGCGAGACGTGCTCACCGCGAGGAGCGATCGTCCAAGAGATCGACTCGCATGACGTCATCTTCGTTTGTCGCCCGGCACAGACGCAAGGCGAATGACCGACCTCTCTCCCCTCGCCGAGAAGTCTCGTGCATTGATCGCGCTGGTCAACCAGCTGAGGTCTATCATGAGCAAGCCTGAAGAGAACGCCGCGAGGATCAAGAAGAACATTGACACGATCAATGCGCTCGTGATCCCGCGGTGCTTTGTGGCGATCAAGGACGGGCTGTTCCATATCGTCCAGCTCAAGAGCAAAGGCGATGAACACGATGGCATGCTCACTTGGCGAGCGCCTCGGGGCATGACGTTCTACGCGGACGTGGTCTGGAATTTCGACCCGCTCAACAAGACATGGACGATCATCAAGGACAGGACGGGCGAACATACGCCAGATATGCATCCTGTCTACGTTCCAGAGTAGGGGTTTAGCATGAAAGACAAGCCGAAGACGCAGGTCCTCACCCAAGAGCAGTTCAACATCCGCCTCGATCGCGGTGTGTGTCCTGTCTGCGTGGCCAACGGCGATCGCTGGGCAGGCCTGGTGAAGCGAGGTCGTGTCAACCACGATCCCGTCACGCACGAGAACAAGTTCGCAGGGTTCTACTACGAGTGCGAAGACTACGGGCACACCCACTACAACCTCAGCCCGAGCACGGAGAAGAACCCGCCTCGTGAGACGGTGGGCGCAGCGCTTCCCGTCCAGGCACGCTCGAGCGGTGTGACAGGGCCTGCTGGCGTCATTCGCCGCAAGAAAAAGTGAGCCCAAAGGCCTGTACACCAGGCCGTGCGATGATTATCTTACCCAATGGTGTGCAGGCCTTGTCAACGGAGGCAGGCGCATCAGCTTAGTTCATGTCCGTTGAGATGCTTACCGTAGGTCGCTTTCTTGAAAAAAGACGCAAAGAAATCGCAGCAGTCCACGTTCAACCACAACCCGTTCCAGGTAATCAAGACCCACTACAGGTACCCCGTCCCGTTGCCAGAGATGCTCAACATCGATGCGCTGGCGACGATGTCTGACGATGACCTGGGATCTGCCTTGAGGCGTCTCTTTGACGACCGGGACAAGGTGATCAAGTCTAGCGAAAGGCTAGACACTCGTCCTTGGGATGAGGAGCTCGCTTACATCAAGCGCGAGCAGCAGATCAGAAGGGCACGCCACGAGGCCCACGAGAAGTGGATCCGCGAGCTCGACCTCGAGTCGCAGCGTTCAGAAGCGAATCTTCCGACGGCAGACCTCGACAACTCGTCGTTCGTCAATGCCTCTGCTCGGAGGGAGCGCTACTCATGAGCGATGAACAGAAGGACATCACCAAGGAGACCAAGGACAGCGCTGTCGAACACAGCACGATGTCCGCGTACCTCGATGCGCTCAAGCACCACCCTCAGCTTCAACACGCTGAGATGATGGAGCTGTTCAAGGTCTACGAAAAGGGCGGAAAGAAGGCCGAGAAGGCCCGACAGAAGCTCATCGAGAGCAACCTCAGGCTCGTGATCTCGATCGCGAAGCAGTACAAGAACTACAACGTTCCGTTGGAAGACCTCATCCAAGAGGGCAACATCGGGCTCATGAAGTCCATCACGCGCTTCGATTGGAAGCGCGGCTTCAGGTTCTCCACATACGCAACGTGGTGGATCAAGCAGTCGATCGGACAACACATCCTGAAGCGCAAGCGCACCATTCGTCTCCCGGCACACGCTGCGACGGTGCAACGCAAAATGCTCCAGGCAGCGGAACGCTTCCGCGATGACATGGGCTACGAGCCTTCGATGGAAGAGCTGACTGAGCTCGTCGGCGCGAGCGAGACTGTCGTCAAGGCGACGATGCACTCAGGTCGAGGGGTCATCTCCCTGAGCCAACCTTCTGGCCACGAGGCTGGACAGGAGGGCAACACGCTTGAGAACAAACTCCGTGACGAGGGAGCGGGCGCAGACCCGTTCACCAACGTCGCAGAAAAGCAGCTCGTGGAGATCGTCAGAGACGTGCTCAATGAGCTCACTCCGAAGGAAGCGGCGATCCTCAGGCTGCGCTTCGGCCTCATGGAGGACAACACCGACTCCGACGCCTATCCTGTGACAGAGGAAGAGGCGAAGGCCATCATGCGTGGGAAGGGGATGCGATGACTGCTGCACTGTTGGCCATTGCCATCATCGCTGCTCCCGGCATCATTGCGGGAGTGATCGGGTACCTCGCTCGGCTTCGAACCGAACGAATGCTCAAACGGGGGTGACCGTGATCACCGCTCAGGTGACGCTGTTCGTGCTCACGTTGGCGCTGTCTGCGTTCAACGTCTGGTTCGCCTCTCGCACAGTGAAGCAGATGAAGGCATTGAGCGCCAAGGTTGCGCGGGCAAGCAAAAAGCAGGAACCGATCGCGCTGGAGAAGAGGTTGGACGAGCTGCAGCGCATGCGCTTCGGTGCGTCCATGAAGAAGAGGACAGACAGGGAGAGGTAAGAGGATGTCGTTGAAAAAGGGAAGCAGGGTCAATAGGGGGTACGCCACTGTCGTCGAGAGCGAGGGCGAGAACTACCGAGAGATCGCGGACACGATGACGGAGCTCGGGTTCTCGATGAACCACTCGTCTGCACGCAACTACGTGCTTCGAGTGATGCGAAAGTTTGCGGAGGCCATCATCAAGGACTTTGACCTGGAACTTTCCGAAGAGCGCATTAACGAGGTCGCAAAGTCTCCAGGGTTCCAGTACGGCATCGCAGATCTGCTCCACGTCGTGGAAGCAGAGAGGCGGCGACTCGACAAGGGAGTATAGTTTCTGCTATGACACGGATCAACCTGCCAAACCAGCCCAGGCTCAAGCTCACTGACGTGCTGAAGCGTCGCAAGTCGACGCTCAAGCAGTTCATCGACGAGCATGGCATCACCACGCTCGGTGGCCTCAACGAAGCGTGTCACAGGCTCGGCGTCGCAGGACCGACCGAGGACGAGTTCCACGCCGTGGTGCCCAGGACGCCAGCGGTCAGCAACCCGCAAGAAGGCGTGGTCGTCGTGGACCCGCTCCCCATCGTGGACGAGGCCACGGGAAGGCAGATCGACGTCGACGCACCAGTTCACCCCAAAGTCGAGGTCGTGACCGAGGAAGAGTGGGAGCCGCCCACAGAAGCCCCCACGAAGCCCCAGTTCAAGAAGAACAAGGGGAACAAGGCCTAAGTCGCGAAGTGTGGAACTCGAAGAAACGGGGGGCACGGTTGCTGTTGGAAGCACGGTTGCTGTTGGAACACGATCGGCTCAAGCCCGGTGACTTGCTGCAGGTGTGGGCATCCCACACGCCGTTGTGGCTGACGAACGACCCTGACGATGTCCGTGAGGTTGGCACGCTGACGAGGGCAGACCTACATGCGCTGGTCATCACCCGACACGGGAAGTACGTCCTCGTGGTGGTCGATGGGATGATCGGCTGGCTACACGTGAACGACCTCCTCGTGGTGGTATAGTTACGTACATGGAGCTGATCACCCGCCTGGGCGACTGGTTCGACGAGCGCCTCGAAGGGGTGACGTGCAGCGCTGAGGCGAAGGCCTACGTCTCTGGCATCTTGGCGAAGTACAGGCACGCAGTGGACGACCTGAGCAAGCGCTCTATCGTGCTGGAGTACGCTGAGGCACAGGCTTCCGCAAGCTTCGAAGGCTATCAACGCATCGGTGACTGGACGCTGTTCGTCTTCTCTGTCTATCCACAGTCCTTGCACGAAAGCGCGGGCATCGTCATGAGCATCGGACAGACGTGCTACGCCTCGTGCGACAGCCTCATGAAGGGCAGGTGGCCAGTCTACGTGGAGCTTGCGCAGGAACTTCCAGAGCTCTCCCGCCAGGTGCACCGCCGCCTGGACCATCTGTGATCCACCCTTAGTCATGTTTCAGTGATTTTCCTAGGCGACAGATGGCACACGGGTGCGGGTCGAAGAGGTGAAAACGGGTTGACGAGCATGGTAAAGTGTTACCATGCAACTCGCAATTCACACCGACTCGGGCCGGGTGGAGGCAATCATCACGGCGGCGCGAAAGCGCCTCGAGATGGGCATGTCCAACGAGGACGTGATCGCTGACCTCGTCTCCAAGGGCGTCGATGCAGGACAGGCGCAGCTGGCGATCGTCGCTGCTGAAATTCTCATCAAGGACAGGCATGAAGTGCCCGACCTGTGAGCACCAGCTCGACGCGGTGAGCCCTCGCGCGGGTTGATCATTAATGAGATCGCGACGCTGAGTGCCGAGGTCATCATGCTTCGTGAACGCATCGAGGTCATGAAGAAACGTAAGTGGTCGAAGCAGTTCAAGGAGCAACACGACAAGCACGTGGCAGCGACAGCTGCGCTTGAGGATCGCCTTGCGACGATCGAGGGACGTGCGGCAGGGTTGCACTTTTTCGGGAGGGAGTTCTGTGGCCTGTAAAGTAATCCCCATCGACAGTGAGTTTTGGGCGACCGTCTTTGACGAGGTGGGCCTGGTCATCAAGGTGTCGTCACGAGGACGTGTCAAGTTCAAGGTGAACGACAGCGCGGTCCTGACCACGGAACAGATGATGGACCTCACGATCACGCTCTCACGAGCATTCGAAGACGAACGGGTGAAGCTATGAGCAACGTAACGCAAATCACGGACTACATTGGCAAGTGGCGCGAGGTCTACCGTCACTCTGACGACGAGAATGGCGTGACGCTCGTGGTCTTCATCAACGATCGCACGGCCGAACTCGACATCGTCCAGACGAACGATGAAGGCGAGAGCATCACGACCCGTCTTGGCAAGGATGCAGGCCTCCTGTTCGTCGCCAACATGTGTGCCGACGTGCTCAACGAATGGGACAAGCTCGACGCAAAGAAGTGAGGGGACATGGACCTCGACGAAAGCTACGAAGAACGATTGAAGGACGCATGGCCAAAGGAGTGCTCCTGCGGTGCCAAATACACTGAAGAGGAGTGGGAGGGGTTACGCTACATCGGCGTCCAGAAGTCCTCCTATGTAGGCACGGAAGACCTCGAGCTCAGGAGCTGCGGGCACTGCCAGTCCACCCTCGCAGTGGTTGGGCCAGACGTCCACAAGTGAAAAGGGGCACAACACAGTGTAAGTCACCCACGACAAGTGGTAAGGATAGGTCTAGGAGACTGCATGCGACAAGGACAAAACAACGGGTTCCTCCACAACGCAGACGGGCGCCTCATCGCCTTGAACCTCGGCGCTGACTACTGCGCTGAACACGAGTGGGGCATCAAGCCGATCAGAGAAGCGTTCGGTATCGACGACAAAAAGCTTGGGCTTCAGAAGCGCATGCAGAACGCTCGCGCCGATACGCTCGTCTGGTACATCGGCAAGACGAATGACAAGGCGCCCAAGCAATTCGAGGGCATCTGGTACAAGGCGTCAGACTGGGCGAAGGACCCGCACGGGGTCTACTTCTCCTCCCGCGGCGGGACGCTGTGGACGGGCTGGTCAGAGAGCGACTTCGCCGCCTTCAGCACGGATGCTGCCGAGGTCGCCAAGTTGAAGGAGATCTACGATGCGCTGCACTACGGGAACGCCGCGGTGTGGTTGGGAGGCGGAGGCGTCTTCCAAAACGCAGGGCTCGTTATTGCGATCGCGGAACGCCTCAGCAAGGAGACCACTGATGCCTGGCAAAAAGCTGACGTCGATAGGCGCGACTTGCTCGCGGAGGTCGCTGCCACGGGCATCGAGAAGCGCCTGAAGGCGGCGGGCAAGGGCTACTACGCCCTGTCACCCAAACGCAAGCCCGACGGGAGCATCCATTTCTGGCTCAACCCTTTTGACCAGAAGGAGAACAACTCCACGTGGTGCAGCATCAAGGACCTCGAAGAATGGATCGAGGGCAAGGGGCCCATCCCCAAGAAAGGCAAGCGATGAGCGTCATCGACATCCTCGAAGAGCTCGAGGGAACCTCTGGCAGCAACGCCAAGAAGGAGATCCTCGAGACCCACGTCAAGAACAAGCTCCTCAAGCGCGTCTTCATCGCGGCGCAGGACCCGTACATGGTCTACCACGTCAACAAGTTCAAGATGCCGCCAGCGAAGCACGAACACCCCGATGACGAGGTGATCAAAGATTTCCTCGACGTCGTGTTGCCAGAGCTTTCTTCTCGGCGCATGACCGGGAACAATGCCAAAACATGGGTGAACGATGCGTTCGCTCGCATGGACGAGATCCAACAGAAGTGGTGCCAACGCATCCTGCTTCACAACCTTCGGTGCGGCGTCCAGGAGACAACGGTCAACAAGATCTGGCCCGGAAGCATCAAGAGCTTCTCTGTGGCGCTCGCTTGCACGCTCAAGAGCTCTTTCAAAGAAGGCGAGGGCATCAAGATCCTCGAGCCAGTGAATTACCCTGTGCGTGTCGAGCCGAAGCTTGATGGGCTGAGGTGCATCGCGGTCAAACAGAAGGGCGTCGTCACGTTCTACACACGCAATGGCACCGTCCTCGAAACGCTCCCACGCATTAAAGCTGCGCTCGAGGCGGGCGACTATGACGACACTGTGCTCGATGGCGAGGCCATGGGCGAGGACTGGAACGAGAGCGCTTCCGTGCTCATGTCGTCCAAGTCCAAGAAGGACGACAGTAACATCTTCTACAACGTCTTCGATGCGCTCCCGCTGAACGACTGGGTCGAGCAGCAATCAGCGTTTTCGTACGAAGCACGATGCGTGATGGTCAGCCAAATCGTGGTGCTCGTCAATTCGAAGCACGTCCGCCAGGTGCCTCACATCAACGCAAAGGACGAGAAGCAGATCAAGGAGTTCTTCGCCAAGTGCATGAACGAGGGCTACGAGGGCGTCATGCTCAAGCGCATGGACACGCCCTACGAGTTCGACCGAAGCAAGAACATCTTGAAGCTCAAGCCAGTGACCGACTACACGGGCATCGTCTGTGGCTGGTACGAGGGTCGCCGAGGCACGAAGAGGGAGGGGCTCTTCGGAGGCTTTGACCTCCTTCTTCAGAACGGTGTCATCACTCGGGTCGGCGGTGGGTTCAACGACAAGGACCGCGCAGAGATCCAACTGAAGGGCCCAGACACGTACATCGGCAAAGCGATGGACATCGAGGCGCAGCCAGACCCGCTCACGAAGGACGGGCTCACCGTCGACGGGAAGGCTCGCTTCCCGGTCTTCGTCAGGTGGCGTGACCTCAAGGACGTGGACAAGAAGATCACCGACGCCTACAAGGTATGGAGGAAGGATTGAAACCGTGGAAGTACATCACGGTTTTCGTCTTGTCGATCGCCACTGATTTCATCTGCGCATGGAGCACCTATGCCGTGTCGCACCGTCAGCTTCTCGCCGCGGCGACCGCTGGCTTTTTGATCCCATTCATCAATCTGTTCTCAGTCGTGTGGTTCATTGACGAGAAGTCGTTCATGGGACGGCTTAAGCTCGCGGCAACGCTCGCGCTTGCAAACAGCATAGGCTCAGTGCTGATGTTGACGACGATCACTAGGTAAACTTCGAAGAAGGTGTGAAATGACAAAGCTATCGACTGGCGCTTCGTTCCCGCGTTGTTCGCTCACGTGCTAGTGCACGGGCTCTTCACGTTCGCGATCGCTTGGTTGTGGAAGCACGACCTCGCGACGGCAATCGGCCTGGGATGCTTCGACATGTTCGTTCACTTCTTCATGGACCGTGCCAAGGCGGGAAAGAAGTACCTCGGACGTTTCAAGGCGCTCACCGTCGAGACAGCACCGACGGCTACACCCGCTCAGTGGCGTTCGAACGACTTCTTCTGGTGGTCTGTCGGCCTCGACCAGATGGTGCACCACTGCACGCACTACGCTATCATCTGGTGTCTGCTGAAGTAGTCACACTCGGTGTACAAGCCTGCGCCGGGTGATAGGGCTGAGATATGAAGTTGTTTGCCGCATTCGTCGCTGGCCTGTCGATGGCCTGCATCATAGCCGTCGACTCACACGCGGCCCCTCAGAACCAGTGCGCGAAGCCAGGGGCGAGCTACCTCGCCACCTGCGCAGAAACATCAGGCAATTGCGGCGCCATGGTCCCGCTCACATTCGGCGCAAGCGACACTCGAACGCTTGTGGCACCCATCGTCATCGTGTGCCAGTCGCGCTCGTCTGACGGTTGCCACGAGGTAGACACGGGTTGCTCGTGGACGCTCAATGGCCAGGATTACCTGACCGACTTCGAGACGACGTTCAACCTTGACGGCTCAGGCGGGACCGCACACCTTCCCACCGCAATGATCGATTCGCTTGGGAACTCATGCACAGGCGTGTACGATTGCACGATCACGAAGATGTGAAAGTCATCGTGGCCTCGTGGTAAGGTTAAATCATGGGAAGCAAAGTCGAGGCTTGGGACAGCACGCCGCTGGTCAACGTTGCAATGAACAACTCGACAGCGCAAGATCGCTTGCGTTATCTCGATGAGGTGATGGCGATGCACAAGGAGCTTCGGCCTCCTGTCGGCAGCCTGAAGCAGAGGCTCGGGAAGCAAAGCTACACCTGGGATGGTGAGTACCGCTTCTGGATTTGGGAAGGCGAGAATTGGCGCGGCTTCGCCAGCAACAAGCAAGGCGTCTCGTTCGAGGTGCGATGTGGCCTTTCGAAGGTTCAGGCGTTCGCTGCGTGGGACGACTTCCGAAAGAAGGCGGGGCTCAAGTGATACTCTTCAAGTGGAACCAACACCACGAGGAAGTCGTCGAGTATCCGAACATCGGACGTCGAGCGTGGCGAGACGTGCTGCACATCGTCTGGTTCGGCTTTGGCTTCGAACGCGAGTACAAGCGCATCGACGATCCTGAGGCCGAGTGGCGAACGATCCAGACGTTCTTCGGCATGAGCATCACCAGCCACTTCATGCTCGGAAGCAACCACGTCTACTACGACGGGCCACACTGCATGTTCAGCATCGGCTTCTTGCACCTCTATTGGGACGGAAACCCGTGGACGGGACGCTGCAAGAAGTGCGAAGGGGAAGAGTGATCGTGTTCACACGCAAGGAGTACAAGCAGCGTCTGGGGGACATCGGCCTGACGAAGGAGCAGACGGAGAAGCTGCGCACCGTCCTCGAGGAGATGATGACGCTCGCCGCACGCACAGGGAACGGCGTGTACTGGGAAGAACACGAAGACGAAAATGGCAAGCGGGAGAAACGACAGCGAAGCCTGAGGCTGCACCCCCTCACAGAGGCCGAGGAGCGCCTCCATTCCTACTTCGAAGGCAAGACTGACGGCCTCAACGCGGTCGATCGCTTCCTGCGCGGTGACATGGACGCTCACGACGAGTTCGACAAGGAGTGACCGTGTCCTACAGACAGAACGCACGCCCAGAGGATGTCAAGATCGAAGGCCCACCGCTGTGGTGGCGCATCAAAGGAAAGTTGCCCAGAATGGCGAAAGAGTTTTTCAAGTTCTTGTCCGTAGTAGCGATCGTCGGTGGTGCCGCTGGCATCATAGAGCTCGTCCATCGACATCCGATCGTGCGCTACGTCAAGGAGGCACCCTCGTGCACGGAGACGTGGTACGATCACGGGACCTACACAAGGTCTCTTGTGAAGATCCGGGTTCGAAGATGGAGATCATGTCGAACGGGGACATCAAGTGCGCCTGTCCACAGCAACACCAAAATGAAGTACCTGCCTCCAGCGCTTCTAGCGCTCGCTAGCATCGCCTGTCACCAGCCCTACGTCTCTTCTCACGTGACCGTGACCTCCGCTCCGTTGGAGCTCGAGGGGCAGCCAGCCGCGATAGACCCATGTCCTGAAGGCTCCGTGCTCGTGGACGGGGACTTCTGCTCCAACGCAGAAGAGGTGTGCACGAGGCACGTCGATGAACTCGGGAGGACGGTCCCCGCTCCCGCCGACGGGTCGCTCGGACGCTGCGCAGGGTTTCGTTACCCGACGCGGTGCCTGTCTGCGCAGAAAGTGCACATGCGCTACTGCATCGATCGCTACGAGTACCCGAACGTGAAGGGTCAAATCCCGCAGTCGTGGATGTCCTGGTACGAGGCGAAGTCCGCGTGTGAGGGACAAGGCAAGCGCATGTGCACTCAGTCGGAGTGGGCGTTCTCCTGCGAGGGGCCTGACATGAAGCCGTACCCGTACGGCGACGGCTACCACCGCGACAGAACGGCTTGCAACTTCGACAACGACGAGACGGGCGTGAACGTCCGTGCAGACCGCAAGGACCTGCGCATGCTCGACAGGTTTCTCAAGCCCTCAGGCTCTCAGCCTCGCTGTGTCAGCCCGTTCGGCGTCTACGACATGCCCGGAAACCTCGATGAGTTCGTGATCAATGAGAGCGGGCACCCGTACAAGAGCGGGCTGATGGGTGGACACGTCTTTGGAGTGCGCAACGCGTGTAGGCCCATGACCAACGGGCACAACGAAGCGTTTTCGTGGTACGAGACGACCGCTCGGTGCTGTGCAAACGCTCAGTGAGCCGAAGTACGAGGACAGCATGTGGAAGACAATTTACGCAGTGGCGACGGGCGTTTTGAAGACCCTCTTCGAGGGATACATCCTCATGTGCATGTGGGCGTGGTTCGTCGCCCCGGTGTTCGCTGCACCGCAGATCGACTACATGCACGCAATCGGACTGACGATGTTCATCAGCTTCGTCGTCTCCATGCCGATAGCATCATTTGCGTACGAATTCGCCGAGATCAAGGCGCTTCTCAAAAACGAGACAGCCTGGACGAACCTGTCGCAAGGTACGTGTGGCATCATCACCGGTGGCATTGCTTACCCGATTGTCTTCATCGAAGCAGCGATTTGGCACCACTTCATCCACTGATGTAGGATTGGCCAATGCGTTTCATCAACCAAGGCAAGACATCGAAGTACATCGTGCAGCGAGTGTGGCCGAACAAGACGCTCGAGACCGGGTACCAGATCTGCAAAGAGAGCGACGTCGATTTCTACTTGTCCTTCAAGACGAAGGGCGACCACGCCAGGCTACGCTTCAACTTCCAGCTGTGGAAATTCATGTTTGAGTTCAACGTGTGCGATGACCGCCACTGGAATTATGAGGCCGACCGCTTCTACCTCCAAGGCGAAGAGCCAGTGTTCGAGGGCTACCCGCACGAATAGTTACAACGCGATGATGAGGGACCCGATGCTCTAGTGCTCCCAAGGAGGGCACTAGAGATGATCGCAACACTTCCAGCGGTGCAGTGGAGCTGCAAACGCATCAAGCGTTACATTTGTTACTCGTCACGTCACGCGCGTGAAAACATGTCACGTGACAAGCGGAACGCAAACCGCGCACACCGTCGGGCGCTCAATCGTGCAACGAGGAGGATCCAACACGATCCTGAGCTGTGGTACGAGGAGTGCTTCAATGCCCCCACACTCAGCTCATGGGACCTTTGGTGACAGAAACTGTGAAACAAGTGGCCCAACAGGGATACTTTGTTCTCGCAGGGAGGGTCGACATAGCTCCCACCGAGGGCTCATAACCCTTGGCAGGCCGGTGCAACACGGCCCCTGCTACCAATTACACCCATGAAATTCTTCATCGCAGCGATGCTAATCCTTGCCGCATGTGACGTGCAAACGTCAGTGCCAGCGAATGCCAGGCACTGTTCGTCAGACGTCGATTGCGAGGACGGCGAGTACTGCGGGTTCATAGCGGTCGACACAACGGCAGTGTGCAAGCCGACGGCGCACAAGTACAACCATCACTGGCAGTGATCAACACCCAATGAAGGTGGTATCTTGGTGACATGAAGATCATCAAGAGGGTCGAGCCCGTCAACACCTTCACCAAGGTGTGTACTTGTCAACAATGCGGTTCTGAGCTCGAGGTCAACGCAAACGACCTGCAGTACAGGGCGGCCGAGGGTGGAAACCCTCACGATTACTACGCCGAGTGTTTCTTCGTCTCGTGTGCGGTGTGTTTCACTGACATCAACATCAACTCGGGAGAAATCCCCAGCCTTGTCAAGAGAGCGGCCCGTGAGAGACATGGGTCGAAAAGAACGTGGGATCGATAGAGACCAGACACCTGAAGAAAGCCAAGCCAGAGAACATGCGTAGGTTCGCTCGGTGGCTGGGTCTCAAGCACATCGACGAAATGAGCCACCGTCACATGGCAAAACTGGTGAAGTGGCGCATCACGAGAAGAGACAAGAGGGCACGTGGAATGACCGCGTGGTGATACTTTTCGTGCCCAACACCATATTTTGTGTTAGGAGAAGGGTGCAGTCGGCGGGAATCGAACCCGCAAACTCTTTGAGGAGCGTGGTTTTCCAGACCACTGCGTTTGCCGTTTCGCCACGACTGCATAGACCACGAAGTCTTCCAAACTTCGGCGGCCTTTCTCTATCTATCGTGTGATCGCACACGTGTCACCGAAACCGGGAAAAAAGCCCTGGGTGCTCGTGAGATAAGTATCTGGTGTTCTTCATAGCGAGACGCTGTGTTACAAAACAAGGCTTCTCATAAGTGTAGTTCGTTCACAAATTTTGTACGTTGAGACATGTTGTGGCGCTGCAAGTGGTGTTCAACAAACATCGAACTCACAAATGGAAAGTGGAGCAAGTCTGGGCACTTGCATTCATGCCAAGCATTTCAACGATACGTGACTGAAACACTCACGCCCGAGAACTTGAAACGTTGGTATGTCGAAGAAGGCAAGTCGATGCCTGACATTGCGAGCATCGTAGGATTGGGTAGCGTGACGACTATCCATCGTGAGCTCAAGCGTTTGGGCATACAACGAACGATGATTGCGAGTCATCGCATGCCAGCTTCGAAAGAGAAATCACGAACTACGAATCTAAAAAAGCACGGCGCTCCACACAATTTCTCAAAAGAACATCCTGCACGTAAAGCGTTTGAAGAGCGTCTTTTGTTTGAAGAAGGAATCACGAACGTATTCCAACGATTAGACGTCAAACAAAAGTGTTACGACACGCTGATGAAGAAGTACGGCGTCGAGCGAATCGCTCACAAGCCACGGTTGGGTCGTAAATCATACACAAAACAACATCGTCGAGTGATGGAACTGTTAGACGCTATGGGAGCGGAACCTCTCAAGGAGTTGAGGCTTCCTTTCAAAGAACAATCGTATCGAAGTTACGACGTGTACGTGAAATCTTGTCGCCTCATCATCGAAATCAACGGCAACTACTATCACGCAGACCCATCGAGGTACCAAGCTGATGAGCTCATCAAGTTCGGCAAACACACGTTTAGACGTGCGGCAGATATATGGGCAAGGGACGCTGCAAAGCAAGAACACGCTCGAAAGTTGGGTTACTGTGTCGAGGTGCTGTGGGACGATGCATTAAAAGCGATGACCGATGTAGAGCTGACAGAGAAATTACGCCAGCTTATTAGTGAATGATTTGGAGATAATCACATGGGATATATGCACATTCCCAACCTGTACAAAGATCAAACTGTTCTCATGTTCAAGGAAGTTTACGCTCTTGAAAAGGTGCACGGAACTTCCGCGCACGTCTCGTGGAAGAACGGCAACGTCTTCTTCCACTCCGGAGGCGAAAAGCACAAGAACTTTATTGCCCTGTTTGACGTCTCCGCGCTCAAGGCGAAGTTCGAGCAGATGGGTCACGATGAGGTGACGATCTTTGGTGAGGCCTACGGCGGTGGTCTATTGAGGCAATCATGGCGCTACGGCAAGCAGCTCAAGTTCGTTGCTTTCGACGTGAAGGTCAACGACTTCTGGCTCTCTGTCCCAAACGCTGAAGGGCTCGTGACGAGCATGGGCCTCGAGTTCGTGCACTATGTCAAGGTTCCCACAGAGATCGCTGCCCTCGACGCAGAGCGCGACGCTCCGTCAGTTCAGGCCAAGCGCAACGGCGTGGAGGGAGACCAACCGCACGAAGGTGTGGTGATCAAGCCGCTCGTCGAGGTTCGCCTGAACGACGGTGAGAGGATCATGGCAAAGCACAAGCGCGCCGAAGAGCGAGAGACGATGACCGATCGCGTCGTTGGCGACCCGGCGAAGCTTCAGGTGCTTCAACAAGCCGAAGCCATCGCTACTGAGTGGGTCACCCCCACTCGCCTCGAGCACGTGCTCGACAAGCTGATCGCTGAAGAAGTTCGTGCCACCCAAGACAACGCTTACCCCGACATGTCTTGGACGCCGAAGGTCATCGCAGCGATGATCGAAGACGTCACCCGCGAAGGAGCGGGCGAGATCGTGGACAGCAAGGAAGCGCGCAAAGCCATCGGTGCCGCGTCGGCCAAACTGTTTCGCAAGAGCTTCCAGGACAAGCTTCAGAGCACGTGAGGTGTGCACCCTGCACGCCCTTGTTGTATCGTCTACCCATGCAAAATGAAGAGCCGCGCAGGGTGCAGATGAACGTCACTTCCACCAACGAGGAGCAAGGTGAGTTCACCTTTGACATGCATGCGAGAGCGCATGCTGCACGAACCGTGAGGTTCGCGATCGACCAGACCGACGCAAAGGCCCTGTACGAAGCGCTCGGCAAATTCCTGCGCAAGTGAGAAGGCGCCGTGAAGGCGTCTTCGATCAGGCCGGGAGCTGTGCTTGCGTACAAGCACGAGGTGCACGTGGACTTCAAGCATTCTCCGTACGTCGTTTCGTTCATGAGATTTACTCTCACGTTCGAAATATGACGCTGTGAAAGCCACTGCGAACCCAGGGTACTGTGGTGCCATGGTGCAGAGTTGAGCTGGTCGAACGTCAAGACCGTCGGGGGACACCCCGTGTACGACGTCGAGCCCTCGAAGACAAAGGTGATGGGTAACTCCATCATGTTCCATGGGCGCTCCTGGGTGTCACCGAGTGCCCTTCCTGACGGCACCCACGTCGAGGCCTTTTGCCCCGTCGGGTGCCTTTCGCGTAGGAACCCTTCGTATGCCATCGTGCGATTGCCGAACGGTTCAACTACGAAGTGGCCCGCGCGGGACAACGAGCAGTGAAAGTCGCTGCGAACCGATGGTACGATGAACCATGAGCTACAATGTTGACAGCGTCGATGAAGTGAAGCTGAACGCGTGGATGTACGCGAAGGACATCACGCGGTTCCATCGCACGATGGAAGAAGAGCTCCCGGAGATGAACTTCATCGCGGAGCACTTCGACGCCGCCGTCGAAGCCCTCGAGAACGAAGGCAACCTCGCCAAGGTCGAGCTCAAGAGCTTCGAGTGGTGCGGTACGTGGTCGGGCAACGGGGTGGAGACGCTGGAAAAGAAGATCCTCCCAAAGATCATGGGCGAAGTGAAGGTCATCTTCAATTGGGAAGGCGGCGACTGCTCGGCCCTCACGAGCAAGGACGGCGTCGCCGCGCGACGAGGAGTGAAGAAGACCATCGACGAAGACGAGGATGACGAATGAGCGTCTGCATCTTTTGCCTACGCGCCGAGGGAAACCTCGCCGAAAAGTGCACCTACGGGATGAACCACGAGCTTGACGTTGCTTCGAAGCCGAAGCAGGAGAAGAAGCGCAACACGGCGCTGTGCGTCAACTGCGGCATGCACCCGAAGAACCCAGCGTTCGCTGCGTCAGAGTGCAAGCACGAGTTCCGGGAGGGAGACTGAGATGGCAACGAAAAGCACGAGGGTCGCGTTCACAGTTTTGTACGTCATAGCGGGCTTCGCTGCGACGTTCGTTCTGATCGAGCTGTTCAAGCTCATGATGAAGGTCTGAGGAGAAAAGAATGTTCCGAACCAATCCCAAGCAGCTCGTGGAGCGCATCGCGCGCAACCTCTACGGGCTCAAGTCCCGCGTCAGGGTGACGGGCGAGCGCCCGCTTCCCGAGGCGTGTGAGAAGCTGAACGTGAAGCGCGGTGACTACGTCACCCGCGTATTCATCGACGGTGCCCAGGTCGCCATGACGAGCGATCGCAACTGGCGCACCTCCTACCGCAAACTCATCGACGCCTTGAAAGAGGCGCACAAAGGCGGTGCTGTTGTGCAACAGCCCGCTGCCACATGATACTCTGAGAACAACGGAGACACGGAATGAGTACGTCAATCAAAACGTTCGTTGCGGTGGCAATTGCGCTCCCGCCGGAGAAGTCGGTGATGCTGAGGGGCATCCACGGCATCGGTAAGAGCCAGGTGGTCCGCAAGGTCGCCAAGCTCGTCCTCAAGAACCGACTGGAAAAGATCGGTTTCAAAAAGTACACGGTCATCGACCGTCGCCTCTCGCAAATGAGCGAGGGTGACGTCATCGGTCTTCCTTCGACCGACGGCGAGGTCACTCGCTTCAACCCGCCCGATTGGTTCAAGAAGGCGTGTCAGGAGCCGTGCATTCTCTTCCTCGACGAGCTCAACCGAGCGACGCCTGAGGTCATGCAGGCGGCGTTCCAGATCGCCCTCGACCACGAGCTCAACGGTTGGAAGCTTCACCCGGAGACGCGCGTCTACACGGCGATCAACAACTCGGCGGCCTACACGGTCAACGAGATGGACCCCGCCCTCATCGACCGCTTCTTCGTCGTGGACCTCAACCCGACAGTCGAAGACTGGATCATCTGGGCGAAGGACACCGACCCGGAAACGGGCGGAAACATCGACTGGAAGATGATCGACTTCATCCAGAACAACGACGGCTGGCTCGATCCCCAGAAGAACATGGATCCGCAGACGAAGGGCACCTCGCGCCGAACGTGGGCGAGCCTCGACGCCGCGCAGAAGTTCGCAGGCATCGTGGACGATCCGAACCACGAGCTCTACTACCCGATGTGCGTCGGCTTCATCGGCGTCGAAGCGACGATCGCCTTCCAGGGCTTCGTCAAGGCGATGGACGCGCAGGTCACTGGCGAGGACATCGTCGAAAACTACAACACGGCGAAGATCCGCAACAAGATCAAGAAGATGGGTGCGGAGCGCCACAACGTCTGCATCGAGAAGATGTCCGACTACGTGCACAAGCTCACGAAGATCACGGACAAGCAGGGCAACAACATCCGCATGTTCATGGAAGATCTCGGCCATGAGCACCGCATCTCCTGCTGGGCGCGGCTCACGAGCCACGGCATCGATCGGCTCGAGATCACGAAGGGCATCCACAAGCACTGCGCAAGCCTCGTCCTCGACGTCTTCGGCGTCCCAATGGGCGATGCGGGCGTCGGTGTGGTTCCGAACATCCCGGGCATCTTCAAACAGCCCGCGAAGTGAGGCGACGCACGAGGGCCAGTCAGCGAGCAGTGTAGTTGCTGACTGGTCCAGTGTATCGTTTTAGTTACAAGCATGGCGTCCTTCGACCGAGATCTATGGGAAAATAGGGCACGGAAGCGTCACGCAAGGGGAGTTGGTTCGTCCGCTCCCACAGGGGGGCTCCAAGCCGAGATGAGAGCAATCTCAGATCTATCGACGTTGATCGAGTGGGTGAAGGAGCGCGGCGTCACAGTCGTCTTCGGCAACACTCCGAGGGACACAGGCGCCACGCTTCTGCAGGAGCAGAACATCATCAAGATGTCGAGCAGGTACATGCCTGAGAAGCAATTGTTCACGCTCCTCCACGAGTGCGGACACATGCTGATCGGCGAACGTCGAAAGCACGAACGCTACGGGATGGGCTACAAGCAAGAGCACCATCCGATCGTCAGCAAGACGCTGCATCACCGATTTGACGTCCTCGACGAGGAGATGGAGGCGTGGTTCAGGGGCCTCCGCCTCGCCAGGCGACTGAAGATCCGCGTGAACAAAGAAGCGTTCCACGCACACCGCCTCAAGTGCCTGAAGACCTACGTGAAGTGGGTGCTTGAGCCAGAAGAGTTCGAAACCGAGGAAGCTGCGTGATCAACAAAAGTCACAGGGACGTCGACAGGGCGTTCATCTACCACGTGATGTTCGAGCTCGGCATCGTCCCGATGGACGTGCCTGAGATGGACATGGGTCGCCCCCTCAAGGAGCTCGATCCGACTGAGGCGCGGGCGTTCAGGCGCAAGTTCCGCAAGGTCTGGCGCAAGATGGCGAAGAAGGAGCTCGAAGCAGCGAAGAAGTCGAAGTCCTCGTGGCAGATCGAGCACGTCAACAAGACCTACGGGTGCGGAAAGCAGACGCCCTCTCGTTCAGAGAAGCTCGCGCGGAAGCGCCTCGTCTATGCCCGCATTTGGAACGAAGTCGTCGTGCCGATGCTCAAGGAGTTCGAGAAACCTCGTCGCGACAAAGCGTGAGGGACCTGCGCGGCGGTCCCCACAAATCATGGCTCACGGGCGACACGCGCAGTCGCAGCCTCAATCACTTATGAAGGTGAACACCGGGTCCGCGTCCCGGTCGGTAACTTGGCTCGGGCCACCCCTATCGGGACGGTGCCGGGCCTTTTTTCTGCCCACGGTGTCCCTCACGTGCCTCCCGCGCGGACGTGAGGTGGTTGCCTTCCTCCCGCGTGAAAAAAGCTCACGGGGGCACCTACGAGAGTGTAACTGGGTGGTCAAAGGTGGTACATTTGAACCATGGCTGGATACTACCGAGGTCGAAGGCCTGCGCAGAGCCGCGGGCCCATCAAGTGGACCGATAGGAACGGGAGCAAGCCCGCCCCCTTCGCTCGGCCCATGCCGCCGTTCGATCCCAGTGCCAACGACGGGCTCAACGAGCTCGAGCCGTGGCTCCAGAACGGGACGCTCTGGATCACACGAGTGCCCCTCAAAAAAGGCGAGTTCTCTGCGGGCGTGATCCCGTACGCTGAACGAGTTTCTGCGTTTCAAGGCCCAGAGATCCCCAAGGGCGCGGTCGCGCTCTACTCAGGCGGCGTCCACGTCGATGAGCGAGACAGGCAAGGAAGAGACATGCGCGTGTGGAGGCACACGTTCATCATCAACGGAGCGCGGTACGTCATCGTCCGCGTCGCTGGTTACATGGGGCCCGTCAAATGAACCGTCACCGACTTGGAACGCTCGTGCGCTACAGCAAGATCCTGATCATGAAGGACGGAAACTCGCAGCACGTCCGAGCGACTTGCATCGTCGTCGGAACGTGGGGTTGGGACCCGAACGGGTACCGCAAGGAGTTCTACGGCGAGGTGCCGGGCGGACCGACGAACGGCGTGCAGGAGCACGTCCAGCGCAGGGGCTACTTGCTCCTCCCGTCGGAGCAATCGGGCTTCTTGCACGAAAGCTTCAGCAGCGATCACATCGCTGTCATCAGCGACGTCTTCAACTGACGCTGGGTGTGCAACCCATCGAACGTAGGGTATAGGTTCAGACCATGCAGATCAAACCGTGCGATACGAGGTTCAACCTCGACAGGCACATCGTTCCGTTCATGCAGAACGCTCCGTTCTTCGCGGAGATCTCACGACACATCATGAAGATCCCGACGGAGTCGATCCCGACGGCGGCGGTGTCGTTCAACCCGAAGACCGACGAAATCTGGCTCCTCTGGAACCCGAAGTTCTTCGAGGGTCTCACCAATTGGGAGATCCGCGGCGTCCTGACGCACGAGTTCTATCACCTGATCTTCTGTCACCTCACCTCGAGGCGTCGTTCGCCTCCGAAGATGTGGAACGTGGCGACGGACCTGGCGATCAACTCGATCATCGTCACGAACGCATCACCCCAGAGCAATTGCAACGACATCACAGGCAAGGACGATCGCCCGCTTCCGCGGTGTGTGCTCATCCCGGGCCAGCGCCCCGAGCCGCCCGAGGGTCGCGAGTCGTCGAAGGACGAGAAGGCGGGCAACGAGGTCGCAGACCTCATCGAGAAGCTCCCACTGAACATGTCCTCGGAGTTCTACTTCAAGAAGCTCCAGGAGCTTCGGCAGAAGCTCGAGAACGAAGGGAAGCTCGGCCCGGGCGATCCCATGGACGGATGGGTCGACTCGTTCGACGATCACAGCGGCTGGGACGAGGTCCCGGATGACAAGCGTGAGTACGTCGAAGGCAAGATCAAGGCGGTCGTCGAAAAGGCGGTCAAGCACGCCGACGGTCAGCCCAACGGCTGGGGCGACATCCCGGCCGAGCTCCGCGAGGCGATCCGAGCCTCGGTGACGAACATCATCAACTGGCGCGCTGTCCTCCGGCAGTTCATCGGCTCGATCGTTCGCGGTCACCGCACTGCGAGCATCAAGCGCATCAATCGTCGCTACCCGTACGTTCACCCGGGCACCAAGCGCGGGTACGTGGCCAAGCTGCTCATCGCCCGAGACGAGAGCGGAAGCGTCATGGACAGCATGCTCGAAGAGTTCACCGCAGAGCTCCTGTCGCTCACTCGAAAGATCGAGATCGACTTCCTTCCGTTCGACTGCTCCGCCGACGAGGCGGACATCGTGCGGTGGAACCGAGGCGCGGTCCCGAAGAAGGCGATGATGCGCACTCGCGGGGGCGGCACGGACTTCAACGCTCCGACCCGCATCTTCAACGACCCGAAGAACCGAGGTCGCTGGGACGGGCTGCTCATCCTCACCGACGGGCAGGCGCCTCAGCCCGAACCGTGCCGCAGCAAGCGCGGTTGGGTCCTGGCGAAGGGCTGCAGCATGTACTTCGAGACGAGCGAGCTGCAGATCTTCGTCGACAAGGAGCGCTCCATGACGGGAGCGTGGCGATGAGAGCTCAGAAAAGGGTCAAGCGGGAACACGTCGTTCCGGGACAGATCCTCGTCGTCAAACCGAGGCGCGTCCTCACGCTCGACCCTCACCTGATGCTGAGCGGCAAATCGTGGGACATGTTGGACGGAGGCGTGCTCCACGTGGTCTCCAAGCCGCGGAAGATCGACGGCATCAACCTCGTTCGGGTTCAAGTGAACCAGAGCGAACAGTTCGAGTGCTACTACTGCGACATCCTGTCGCGGTGCGAGCTACAAGGGGAACAAGATGTTGGGTGCAAAGCTTAGGCTCTACGGAGCCATCGGGTGGGGCCTGTTGATCGCGTTCGCCTTTCTGGGCGCGTTGATGAACAAGCCCGCGGCGCCCTACATCCTGGTGATCACCGTCGTCATGTGGGGGTCGATCAGGATCGTCAGCGAGGCGTCTGCCTCGGTGAAGGTGCTGCGCATGATCTCCACGATGGAGAAGGCCGCAAAAGAAAACCCTTCAGAGGAGCCTGACGACCGCGACGCCTGATACGTATCGGAGTGAAGCCGAAGACGAAAGACACGCTACGTCACCTGGCGATGTTCGCCTTGAACGTGACGGAGACGTTTCTTCTCATCGGCTTGTCATTCATCCCGGTCGAGATGCCGAAGCCAGGGACGCTGTTGAAGCTTAACGCTGAGTTCATGTACATGCTTCCTTCAGGCGTCCGAGCAGAGGGCACAAAGAGGTTCGAGAGGGGACAGATCTTCCTCTTGGTGACCAGCGTCGTCTGGAAGAAGCCCGAACAGGACGGGCGCTCCCTTCGCGGCGGTGATATCGTGAAGCTCACGCTCTTGGGCTCAGACAACAGGCTTTGGGAGCGAGCTGTCACCGCCAGCGTCTTGTACGATGACTTCGAGGTCGTCGGCAAATGCGCCTGAAGCCGGGAGACATGGTGACGGTGCGCCGCGAGCTCGGCACAGAGATGTCTGTTTGGGAGACGCACCCGTTGGCAGACGACATGCCGCCCGTGGGAACGCTCGTCTACCCGAACGTGGCGCTGGTCATCATGACGAGCCTGTCAGACTTGAACACGCCAGTCGTCTACCTCGTGTGCCCAGACTGCATGGGATGGGCGCTCGTGGCGAACCTGAGGAAAGTCGCGTGAACCACGTTGCGCCGGGAGAGCTTGTGACGATCAGTGACCAACACAGAGACAAGTCCTACGGTTCATTTCCATTGCTAAACGTTCACCCGAACAACGCGGCGTACATAGAGGCACAGAACGGTGTCCCCATCCTTATCCACGTGGGTCACTTCCGAGAGGGTTCTGTGGGCATGGCACTGGCCTCTTACGACGACTTTACCTGCGTTGCAGTGGAGCGCCTCATCGGGTGGATAGCGACCGATCGCTTGCTTCGTATCTGATCAGACGCTGTACACGATCTCGAGATAGCCTGATCCACCCACACCGCCTGCGCTTCCTGGGCCGACGCTCTGAAGACCGCCTGCTCCGCCACCGCCGCCTGCACCGGTGTTGTTGCCCGCGGTCCCTCCTGTTGTGGGTGCCAACCCCGACTGACCGCCGTTTCCACCGTTTCCACCAGGACCTCCCGAACCACCACCGCCTGAACCAGCTGCGCCTCCGCGAATGCCGCCGCTGCCACCGAGGAACTGTGAGGATCCTCCTGAGTTGCTACAGATGATGGCGTTGGTGCCGAGGCTCCCAGACGCCAGCGCGCCTCCGGGACCACCTGATTGAGGCATGCCACCGATCAGGCCATCATAGTTGTTAGCGTTTGTCACGTTTTTGATCGTGGTGCCGCCGTACCCCGCGGTCGCCTGTGCAGTGCCGCCTTGACCTCCGCTTGCTCCACCGAAGACCGCGATGTAAAAGCCGGTCGTGTGGTCTGCAAAGATCGTGTCTCCTCCCGCGCCACCGTTGCCGCCTACGCCTCCACCTGAGCCACCTGCCGTTCCTGCCGTTCCTCCGGCTCCAACGGTGATGTCGTACTGACGACCGGGGACCACGTCGACGCGGACGGTCAAATACGGGGCACCTCCGCCACCTCCACCGCCTGAACCATTGGTGCCGCCACCTGCGCTTCCACCGCAACCTCCTCCGCCTCCACCACCTGCGCCGAAGCCGTTCAAGATCACGGACGTCACCCCGGCGGGAGCGATCCACGTTGAAGCAATTGTGCTCGTGAACTGTACGATTGTCTCGTTAGACGCCATCTCTCAACCCTCCTCGTACGCGACCTCAAGGTAGCCAGTGCCGCCAGTTCCTCCGGCTCCGCCGTTGGCTCCTGCAGCTCCACCTGAGCCTCCGCCGCCTCCGGCTCCGGAGTTCGCTGTCCCGTTTCCGCCTCCCCCGCCGGCGCCCGAGGTACCGTTGCCTCCCGTGCCACCGTTCGCGTTCCAACCTTGCCCACCTCCTCCGCCACCTCCTCCGCAGGCAGGAGCCGAAGAAGACGTTCCTCCAACTCCACCGACGAGCAATGCAGCAGACGCGGCATTGTGACACGACAGCTGCTTCTGACCTGAGCTTCCCGCCGACTGTCCTTGTCCGCCTGCCCCACCCATGCAAGGAATGATTGCAATTGCGCTTCCCGCGGCGCCTGTCGTGTTGTACGCGTTCGTGTTT
>VFSW01000645.1_pt1 | contig 51576 bp, 45 predicted proteins | sample 5358111 | NCBI WGS metagenome assembly VFSW01 (sample SAMN11554181, study PRJNA540505) | mine drainage metagenome | isolation source: sediment from site ElyBrook_90M | place: USA: Ely Copper Mine, Vershire, VT | collected 2017 | reverse complement strand
GCGGTACGACCGTCACCCCCACCCTTGCGGCGGCGGGGACCTTCAGCAACGTCGTTCCTGCCGAGGCGACAATCACCGTCGACGTTCGTGTCGAGTCATCCGAAGAGAAAGTTCGGATCGAAGCCGCATTTGCGAACCTGTCCTCGCACCTCGCCGACGCGGTCATCACGGTAGAAGGTGCGATCAGTCGACCTCCGATGTCGACGTCAGCGTCGGCCGAGCTCTTCGCCATAGCGAAGCGATTATGTCCGGGCATTGAAGGTGCGACGGTGGGTGGAGGCAGCGATGGCAACTTTACGGCCGCACGAGGGGTGGCAACTCTTGATGGACTGGGGGCAGTAGGGGGTGCAGCGCACGCCGAGCACGAGTACCTGCTGATTGAGTTCATGACCGAACGGGCGAAATTGGTGGCTGGGCTGGTCGAGGCGTTGCAAGGCACCTAGGCGTGCCCGGAATCGAGTCCGCACTTCTCTCGACGTGGGTATTCGCCGCAGGTGGGACAATGACGCGCGAGGATGCGCGACATTCATGGGAAACTTTCGAGGTCGCCAACCGCAGTGTGGCAACGGGTTCGCCGTTCTATCCCTTCACATATTCTCCGAAGAATCGCGGAACTACTGACTCGTAACTAAAGGGGGTACGTGGACCTCACTTCGTGGCGTCGCAGGGGGGTGAGCTCAATGTCCGACTCCGCCGACCGGGGATCTCTCGTTCTTGTGCCCCGAAGAGCGCCGATTGAATCTGAAGATCTTCTCAGCGCTGGCGCGTGCTGGCGCACGATGAGGGGCTCGTAACCATTTATGATCGGGCCGAGATTAACGAGAGAGTGGCTGATATGCGTCGCGGAGCAGGTATTTTACGACCCTTGATGAGTGCGTCACTGGTTGCCACGATGCTGGTGACCCTCGGCGTCTCGTCGGGCGCCCAGGCGGCCGCGACGCTGAGAATCCCGGGTAACTTCGTCTACCTCAGCAAGATCGTTGCTGGCGATCGCTGCAGTTGGGGAATCGGTGTCGAGTTTCCGAGCGTGGCGGGAGCCAATGGCTACACGGTTGAGTACTACGACGGGTACTACCGGGCCCACGAATACGGCAGCGTGCCCGTGCCCGTGCCGAGTGGTGATCGAGCGGGTTCACTGAACTACTTGGGAATCACCGGAGGACAGGGCCCGGGACCCTGCGTGTCCGACCCCACCGAAGGGGGTCGTTTTACTAAGACGCCAGTGGTGTACGCGAATTTCCCTGGCAAGACACCGGACCTCGGTGCCATCGCGGGCATGGTCACCGACAAAGACGGCAATCCAGTCGGAGGAGTCACTGTGATGACGTACGGTCCCACTCACGCCTCCGCAGTATCGGGGCCCGGAGGAATCTACTTCATGATGGTGAAGAGGGGTTCCTATCGAGTCGTGCCCGACGCGACCGCGCTCAAGGGCACCTCGGTGAGTCCCAGCTACCGAGGGGTCTCGGTGCAGCCTCGATCGACCGCGAGTGCGAACTTTCTGGTGGACGGGGGGCTTGCCGTTGCTCTGAGCTTTTCTAAGTACGCCGTTCCGGCCAACGGAACGGAAGTCGTCCAAGCGCAGGTCAAGACGACCCTCTTCGGACGACCGGCCCCGGGGACCAACGTCGAATTGACGGTGAATCCTACGGATATCGCTTCGTCGCTCACGACGGCACCCAAAGTGACGGTGTGTGGGGCCAGTGGTCGCATTTGGCCCACTGGACCCAACATCACCAATTTGAGTGACGTTCCGGTCACCGTGACAACGGACAGTCTTGGCGTGTACGACTTTTCGTTGACGGTGGGGACCCGACCGGGTTCGTGGTCGCTGGACGCCTGGGCGAAGAATCAAGATGGCACCCTCTCCGCCGACGTGACGAGAGCCTCGGAGACGAAGACTCTCGACGTCAGCGCCCTTACGCCGAGCCTGGCGTTGGGCGACGTAACGAGTGAGCTGAACCAGATCAAGACCACGAGCCTCGCGTCGCAGCTCGATCCGCAGAATCCGGGGAATTTCAGAGCACTGCTCTCTTCGCTGGCGGCGGATCCATCGTCGGGGCTTCGATTCGGCGGACTGGCATTTTCGGTCGGCATCGGGGCCGGTGGCTATAACCTCGTGATCGCTCTGGCGACGACGGAATTCACCGTGGAATCCAGCGGTCAGATCAAATTGACCGGTCCGGTGCTCTCATCGCTGGTCGTTGATCCTGGTGAGTGGACTGGAAGTTCACTACCTTCGTCGCTCGGCAACGTGGCGTCGCTCGACGCCGTGGCCCAGGCCGGCGCGCTGCCCGACCTGCCGAGCGTTGGTCAGTGGCTGAGAGGGACGAGCGCACCGAGTTGGAAACTCGCGCCGCAAAAGGGGCTCTCGATCGCAACGAATTCCTTGACCGACTTCGGTTGGGCCGACGCACCGCCCGGTGCGTGGCCGAAAGGGTACTGCAACTGAGGACTGAAGACGCCTAACCAACTGGTCCTCAACGGCTCAGAACGACAGCGACATCGTGTCTCATGCGTATCGAGAATGCGTCGACGAAGCTCTGACGTCGTTTGATTGACGGATTTACGTCGTGCAGTCACGGGAAGAGCGTGACGTCGGTGCTCAGGATTTTGGAGAAATGCGGTGAGTTCATCTTCGGTGAGGCCCGACATTCTCGTGCCCAACAATTCCTTACGGAGGGTACCAAGGTTGATCAGCGTTGAGCTCTATTGAGGGCGACGATCGGTCGTCGACAGCAATAAATTCCATGAGAGAGTGGGAAGCGTCGCGGGAATCCTCCGCAAATTCAGAAGCAATGCCATGGCATTTGTCATCTTTACTCGAGGGCGACGAGACACCAAAATTCGCAATTACCATCCGGTAGCGCTAGTAACTCTCGAGAACTCATTCGAGTCCCTTGGTTCGCAATGTCCTGCGGGTCGGGAGCGACGCCAACGATACATCCCGCTGGTGCCGCTACCGACCGGGAGCTCCGGACGAGGCCCCGACACCTGATCGACGGTCGCCCAGCACGAACTATGCAGCGTGTTCGAGTTCTTCGGGGTTGGGTTCAATGTCAAGACTCCGCAAACTCGGTGCTGTCACATCGTGGCTCTTGGTGCGGTTCTGGTGTTTCATCCCTATCATCAAAGGCACGATCGCGATCGCGATTCCGACGATGGCGAATGGAATATTCAGTAGGGCAATAGTCATTTTGCTTTTCGTTGATGTGAGTCTCACAACAACTCTCCTCCTGACACCATTTCTATCGAGGGCAAGTTATGGAATGGCAATGTGACAATCATTGCTCGGCTATCTCTTCGTCAGAATCTCGTAAGAGAATCCATTGAATTGTTAGTGAGCAAACGACGTTCGTCCGTCACCACCTTCCTCAATATGCTGGGATGATGTCGAACCTCCGTGTCCTCATTGTTGACGATGAGAGTCCCCTGCGTGCGCTCGTGAGGCCGTACCTAGAAGCGGACGGTTTCGACGTCGTGGAGGCCGAAAGTGGTCCCAGGGCGTTGACCGTGATCGAGAACCACAGCATCGATTTGGCCATCATCGATGTCATGCTTCCCGGCTTCGACGGGATCGAATTGGTGAAGAAGATTCGTGAGACTCATGATTTCCCCATCATTCTCTTGACGGCTCGACGTGAAGAGGGAGAACGCATCGCTGGGCTGCGCCTCGGCGCGGACGACTACGTCACCAAGCCATTTTCAGTGCCGGAATTGGTGGCACGAGTCTCCGCAAATCTTCGACGTCGGATCGCCACGGATGATGATGCCGATGAGACGCTCGTCGTTGGTGATATTGAGATTCATGTCGCTGCGCGGACGGTCCAGGTCCAGGGCCGCGACATTGATTTGACGCGCCGAGAATTCGATCTGTTACTCGCGTTGGTTCATCATCGCAATCGAGTGATCTCGCGCAATGATTTACTGAACGAGGCGTGGCCGAGCACCTTCTTCGTCGAGAAGACGATCGACGTGCATATCGCGGGACTTCGAAAGAAATTGGGGGAGTCTCTCAATGTCAGCTCGGTTCGTGGCGTCGGTTACCGTCTCGAAGTCTCGTGATGAGCCGCCGGCGATTCCCCATCAATTCGCGGGTAGTCGTCGTGGGAGTCGCTTCGACAATCGCGGCACTTTTGGTGACCTTTATTATCGCCGGAACGATCGGTTCGAGTCGTAACGCTCAGAGTCAGCGTGTTGAGAACACCGCGATGATCGAACTCCTGGTGCGAACCGTCTCCGGAGGATCAACGGAGAGTGTTGCCGAGTATCACAAACTCTTGCTGGCTGAGAATCAGCGGGTCACGGTCATCGTCCACGGACATTCGACGATCTTCGGTGATCCCCTGATTGGGGTGCAGCATCTCTTCACGATGTCGGTTCCGATCGCGGGTGGGTCAATTACAATATCCAGTCCGATTGACAAGAGCTTCGACCCGCCCTTCGAGATAGTTCTTATTACCCTCGGCGTCCTGCTCATCGTTCTGGGCAGTCTCTTTCTTGCGAACCGATCGGCAAATCGTCAGACCAGAAGTCGCGTGGAGGACGCGGTGAGGGCGGCCGAACGAGTGTCCTTGGGTGATTTCAGTGCTCGAATTGGTTCGGGAGGGCCAGAGCCGATCGTTCGTCTGGGCGCAGCCTTTGATGCAATGGCGACCCGCCTCGAGTCAATCGACCGCGAACAGCGAGAATTCCTCGCCGATCTGGCTCACGAGATCGCCACGCCAATCCAAGCCCTTTCCGGATTCTCTCAAGCGGTGATCGATGGCACAATTCCAATCGACACTGCGCAAGCCGCGATTGAAAGTCAGACCACCCGCCTTTCGGAGTTGCTTGATGAGCTCACCCAATTGCGGAGTCTCGACGCTCGCGGTGAGAGTCATTTGAGCGAAGTTGACCTAGAAGCTGTAGCCCACTCTCTCTACGTTGAATTCAAGCCGATTGCCAACGCGGCGGGGATTGACATGCAATTTCGAGGTGAGAGCGTCACGTTACTGACCGAGCAGAAACTCGTGGAGACCGTGTTGAGGAACTTCATCACCAACGCGCTGAGGTACACACCCAGTGGTAAACGGATTGGGATTCGTTGCCGACTGGTGCACCAGCGAGTGGTTCTATCGGTATCTGACACTGGGTTGGGAATCGCACCTGAACACCAGCAACGGATCTTCGATCGGTTCTATCGGACGACCGAGGCGCGCGATCGCATCAGCGGCGGGACGGGCCTGGGTCTGACCATCGCGCGAAGAGCGGCGCATAGTCTCGGAGGTCACATCGAATTGGAAAGCGAACCGGGCCAGGGTAGCGACTTCCGTTTGGTCCTGCCCCATGACTGATGCGTGAGTGAACGGAATCTCACGCGGAGAGGGGTGACGGGGCCTCAGTGAGTTTAAGCGAGGAATTTGGTGGCGGCTCAGTTCACCCCTTGCGATCTGGCAGTTCACTTCATGAGGGCTATTCATAGTGCATGTGCATCCGTTCTCGAACGATGACCAACGTCTGCGCGGCGATATCGCGGGCTCGTTCGCTACCGCGCTGCAGGAAGTCGCTCAGCTGTGCGGGGTCCTTCACCAGGTCGCGCCGGCGCTGTCGGATCGGACGGAGTCGCTCGTTGAGAACTTCCGCTAGTCGCCTCTTCAGCTCCTCCGCTCCTCCTCCAATCTCCTCGGCAATCATCTCAGGAGACTCTCCGGTGCAGAGGGATGTAATCAATAAGAGATTGGATACTGCCGGTCGGTGGACGAGATCGAACATGATGCTTCGTTCGGAGTCCGTCGCGGCACTTCTCACATTTCGAGCCGTCTCGTCCTCATCCATCGACAACGAGATCGCGTTATTTCTGCTCTTGCTCATCTTTTGCCCGTCGAGCCCGAGAATCAACGGTGCATCACTCAATAGTGCCGTCGGCTCGGAGAAGAACGGCTCCCCGGGGCTGTAGCGAACATTGAAGCGGCGTGCGATCGATCGGGTGAGTTCCAAGTGCGGGAGTTGATCCTTGCCCACGGGCACGACGTTGGCTCCGCAGAACAAGATGTCGGCCGCCTGGTGAACCGGGTAAGTGAACATGAGGGCATTCATCGAGGCTCCGCCGAGCGCGGTGAATTCCTCTTTCACCGTGGGGTTCCGCTTCAGTTCGCTGATAGTGACCAGGCTCAAGAACGGGATCATCAGCTGATTGAGCTCGGCGATCTGGCTGTGGGCGAAGATGGTTGACTTCTCCGGATCGATCCCTACCGCGAGATAATCGGCACAGAGGCCGAGAACGTCGCCTCGAATCCTCTCGGGCGCGTCGCGATCAGTGATCGTCTGATAGTCGGCGATGAGGACGAAAACGTCGACTCCTAAATCTTGCATGCGGACGCGGTTCAGCAACGTCCCGAAGAGGTGCCCGATGTGGAGAGGACCAGTCGGTCGATCTCCCGAAAGCATACGGAATCGCTCCGGATGGGCCTGCAGTTCGCCATCCAATTCCCGGCTTCGCCGAACGGCGGCCTCAAAACTCTGGTTGTCGGTATCGATTGACATTTCGCTTCCTCCGTATTACTAGCGCCCCCGAGGAGGCACCTGCTCAGAGAAGCAGAAAGGGACCTCCCGAGGGCGGTCCCTTGCACAGCACGACAGAGGTGGACCGCCTTACTGCGGCCACCACCACTTGTTCATCGTGCCATCCATCATGTGAATCATGGTATAGCAAGGTTGCGTCGCTTGGCCCCTCGCGCATAATCCGTGACACTGCTGAAGGCAAAAGTCACGTTCGCGACGCTCGTGGTCGTTCCTCGCCCGAGCGACGCTCGGATCGCTGAATTCGGCCTCTCCGTGACATCACTGCCGTCGACTTTGGGGCGATTTCAAATCTGTCAAGTGGTCGATTATCTGCACCTAAGGGCGTTCCACTGAGGACTCTTGGGATGAATGGATTCGTGAGGGTGAAACGACAACATGCGCAATGACCGAACTCTCGGTGGAAATCTAGAGAGCGGGTGACGGGGATCGAACCCGCATGGCCAGCTTGGAAGGCTGGAGCTCTACCATTGAGCTACACCCGCGCGTCTGAAATCAGACTTCATGCAGTCTAGAACACCGCCACTTGGTCGGTGGCGGAGAAGTGAAGTGCTAGGAATTCGTGGACGACGCACCGAAAGCACCATTCGCATTCCCCGGTGCCGTCCAGCCTCAATCGTCGCCTCAGTTCTGATCGTCCTTCACCAGGCACCATCGGCCAAGGTCAATTCTTGGCGTGGGCGTCGAGGCAATTGTGACCACGCGGGGGCGCGTGGGACAACGGATCGAATCCTCAAACACGTGCTTAATGGGACATTGAAGTTTTCTCATTGAAACAGCACACCTATTACACATCGCCTCCATCGAACGCTCAGACGGGCTTGCTTCACTGGAAGACGAGTGGAGACGGGTGTGGCGAGATCAATCGCCGGCCCGCTCCCTAGCAGAAGGAGCGTTCATGAGTTCGACAGTTATGGTGACCGGTTCCCTCGGGTTCATCGGTTCACGTCTCACCGGGCAACTACTTGCGGACGGATACGAAGTGATCGGTGTTGACTGCGCCACTGACGCGTACGACCCGGCGGAGAAGCTCGCTCGTCTCGAGACGCTGCGCGCCAATCCCCGCTACCGCCACTCGGGAGTGGACTTGGCCGATGCGCCCCTCGACGGTCTCCTGAGCGGCGTTGAGGTGGTGTTCCACCTGGCGGGTCGCGCCGGGGTTCGCGACAGTTTCACCTCGCGCGTTAAATATCGTCACGACAACGTCGAGGCGACGCAGAACCTGATCGCGAGCGCCCGACGCGCGCCGAGCGTGCGACGCGTGGTCTACGCCTCATCGTCGTCGGTCTACGGCAACGCCGATCTCCCGTTTCGCGAAGACGGTCCGACGAATCCGCTGTCCCCCTACGGTCAGTCGAAACTCGACGCCGAACGACTCTGTCTCGAGAGCGATGGTGAGAGCGTCGAGACGATGGCGCTGCGTTACTTCACCGTGTACGGACCCGGCCAACGTCCCGATATGGGCCTTCGACTCTTCGCCGAGGCGGCCATCGAGCGTCGACCGCTCACACTCTTCGGCGACGGCACCCAGAGCAGAGATTTCACGTACGTCGATGACGTCGTGGCCGCGACGCGACGCGCGGCGGACACGTCGGTGAGCGGAGTGGCCATCAACGTCGGCGGGGGATCACGCATCACGTTGCTCGAGGTCTTCGAGATCCTCGCGCAATTGACGGGCGAGGAGATCAAGATCACTCACGAGTCCTTCGCGCGAGGTGACGCGATGCATACGGGCGCGTCCCTGGTGCGAGCCGAGACGTTGCTGGGGTTCACGGCGCAGGTCGATTTCCTCAGTGGTTACACCGCCCAGGTCCAGTGGTTGCAGTCGCTGCTCTCGAGCGTGGGGAGGATCGCGTGAATCGCTCCACCAGCAATCTTCGACGGGTCCTGCTCTACTCGCACGACACCTACGGTTTAGGGCACCTGCGCCGCAATCTGGCGATCGCCGAGCACCTCCTCGCCGGGCATCCTCACCTGCAAGTCGTCCTCATGACGGGTTCGTCAGTGGCCGACCGATTCAGTACACCGCCACGCCTCAAGATCGTCCAGCTCCCCCCGGTCATCAAAGTGGGTGACGAGGACTACCAGTCGCGCGATCCTCGTTGGAGCACCGACCTGGTGCGACGCTCACGCAGCGCAATCATGAAGGACACCGCTCGTCGCTTCCAACCCGACGTCTTCTTGGTCGATCACGCCCCCCAGGGGATGAAGAAGGAGTTGCTGCCGGTCTTTGAGGTGCTGCGCTCGAGGTCACCGGCGACGCGGATCGTCCTGGGGCTGCGCGACGTGATCGACACCCCGGAGACCGTCCGAGACAACTGGGCCCAGGCCGGCGTGTACGAGACCCTCGAACAGGTCTACGACCGCATCCTGGTGTACGGCAGCGCCGAACTCTTCGATGTCGCTTCCCACTACGGACTCTCCGACGCCATCACCGCGAAGTTGACATATTGCGGCTACGCCAGTCGCCACCGCTACGGGACCTCCGCGCGAGACGACGTCGAGGACTTCGTACTGGGCATCGCCGGCGGTGGCGGCGATGGTGCCGAGGTACTCTCGGCCACCTTGAGTGCGAGCGCGGCGTTAGCGCGGCGTTGCGTCGTCACGACGGGACCACTCATGAGCGAGCCCGACCGTCAAGCGCTCACGTTGCAAGCGGCGTCCCATCCTCACGCCCGCATCGTGGAATTCGTGACCGACCCGAGCGAGATGATGAGTCGCGCGAGGGTGGTGGTCACCATGGGTGGATACAACTCACTGTGTGAACTCATCGCACTGGGGACACCCACGGTCGTGATTCCGCGAGTGCACCCGCGCCGTGAGCAGGCCATTCGTGCCCAGATCTTCGCCCAGCTCGGTATCGTCGCGGTGGAGTTGCCCGGAGACGACCTCGCGACTCGGTTGAGAGAGACGCTCGCGCGCGTGATCGACTCCGAGAAGGTCTCCTCCTCACCGGTTCTCGACCTCGGGGGTCTCGACAACATCGAGATCGCCCTCGAGTCCGAGGCGGGCGCGAGTCGCCGCCACGCAAATGCTCACCGTGCGCCACGATCGACGTCGAAGGCGTCGTAATGACCGCGACCGTGGCCTATTTGACGAAGCGGTTCCCGCGACTCTCCGAGACGTTCATTCTCGACGAGATACTGGGCCTCGAGGCGGCGGGCGTGCCCCTGCGCCTCTACGCCATTGCTGATCCCCACGAGAAACTGGTGCAGCCCGACGTTGCGCGCGTCACGTCAGAGGTGGTGTATCTGCAACGCAGCGGTTCCTGGGGCGATCGTTGGGACGAGTATCGAGCGACCATGGTCGCGCACGCGCAACTCTGTCGTGAGTCGCCGAAGCGCTACCTGGGAATCGTGGCGTACATCGCCCGTCGACGTCGTCACCTCTCGACCGTGAAGAATTTCGCCCAGGCCGGTCGACTGGCGGCCCTCCTGCGCGCCGATGACACGCGTCACCTGCACGCGGCCTTCGCCCACGGACCAGCGTCGGTGGCGCACTTCGTCCATCTCCTGACCGGTATTCCCTACAGCTTCTCCGCTCACGCCAAGGACATCTACGTCTCGGCGCCGGACCTGCTGGCGCGCAAGTTGCGTGACGCCTCCTTCGTTCTCTCGTGCTCGGAGTCGGCGCGCAACGCGCTCACCTCCTTGGCCGGGGCGGACGCCGCCAAGGTCATCCTGGCCAATCATGGGGTGGACACCCAGCGTTTCACCTCATCACAGCCCGTGGCGTCGCCCGGGGCCGACGGGTCACCACTACGGGTCCTCGCCGTCGGACGTCTGGTGGCGAAGAAGGGATACCCCGTCCTGCTCGGGGCCCTCAAGATCATGAACGACGCCGGTCACGCGGTGCGGTGCACCATCGTGGGAGAAGGTACCGACCGCGAGCAACTGGTCGCTCTCGTGGCCGAACTCGGTCTGACGGCGACGGTGCAGTTCGTGGGGTCCCAGACCCACCAAGAGGTGGCCGAACGCTTCCACCACGCGGACGTCTTCGTCCAGGCGAGCGTGGTGCTGGCCAACGGCGACCGCGACGGTATTCCCAATTCCCTCCTCGAAGCGATGGCCAGCGGGCTGGCCGTCGTCGCCAGCGACGTCGCCGGCATTCCCGAGGTGGTCACCCCGGCGTGTGGGCTACTCGTGCCCCCCGGGGACTCCGGAGCCCTCGCCGTCGCGCTCGAACGGTTGGGCGACGACGCAGCGCTACGCGCACGACTCGGTGATCGAGCTCGCGCGCACGTCGTGGAGAAGTTTGATCGCACCGCGTGCGCGATGCGGATCGCGCCCCTCTTCGGGGTGGACACTGTGTCGCGTCCCGAGGCGAGCAGCGAGCCGCCCGCGCGCCGAGTCACGCCGTACGTCGCGAATCGCGAGGGATAGGGAAGTTGTTTCGATACTTTCGTCCCCACGTGCGCCCGGTGCGCGGATTGCTGATCGCCGGTCTCCTGGCCAGCGTGATGTCGGCGGTGATGCAGTGGATCGCTCCGTGGCCGCTCAAGTACATCTTCGACAGCGTGATCAGCCACAAGCCGCTGCCGTCGTGGTTGTCGTGGCTTCCGACGAACGCCAATACCCTCTTATGGGTCATGGTCGCGGTGATGGCGGTGGTGGCGGCGATGCTGGCTCTGTCGGACTACTTCTCAACTCGTTTCGTGGCCACCGCGGGTCAGCGGGTGATCTTCGCGATCCGTGGTCAGCTCTTTCGTCACATCGAGGCCCAGGGCGCGGGTTTTCATCAGCGCCGCCGCGTCGGCGACCTGCTGGCGCGACTGGGGGGTGACGTCCAAGCCATCCAGAGTGCGGTGGTGACCGCACTGCCGACGCTGGTGCGCAACCTCTTGACCTTGGTGGGCATGATCGTGATTATGTTCATCGTCGACTGGCGATTCTCGCTCCTCGCGTTGGTCCTGGCCCCCGTCCTCGCTCTCGCGAGTCGCTACTACTTGAACAAGATCAGGTCCATTCAGCGCCGCGCGCGCCAGGCCGACGGCGAGGCTAGTTCGGTGGCGCAAGAGGTATTGACGTCGATGACCGTCGTGCAGGCGTTCGGGGCCGAGGACGTCGAGGCGCAGCGCTACGAGGAAGCGACTGGTCGCGGACTCGAGGAGAATCGTCTGGCCATCGTGGCGCAGTCGCAGTTCACGCCCCTGGTGACGCTGGCGATGACGATGTCCACCGTCGTGGTCATCTACTTCGGGGTGCGCGCCATCAACGCGGGACAGTTGAGCGCCGGCGACCTCCTGGTCTTCATGGCCTACCTGCGCGGGATGTTCAGCCCCATCCGTCAACTCTCCAAGCTCGCCGGTGTCGTGGGGCGCGCCCACGCCGCGGGCGATCGAGTGATTGAGATATTGAACACCCACGAGGAGGTACCCCAGGCCCCCGACGTGGCGCGCCTGCGCAGCGCCCGCGGCGCACTCTCATTTCGCGACGTTACCTTTAGCTACGACGAGGGCACGACGGTCCTGCACGGGGTCGATCTCGACATTCGCGCCGGCACGCGCCAGGCGTTGGTGGGACTCACGGGATCGGGTAAGAGCACCCTGCTGCGCATGATTCCGCGATTCCTCGATCCGACGGTGGGCGTGGTTTCCCTCGACGGGTCGAACGTCGCTGGCGTGGACCTCGCGGACCTGCGACGTCAGATCGCGTACGTGCCCCAGGAGCCGTACCTCTTTCGGGCCACGGTCTGGGAGAACATCCTGTACGGCCGCGAGGGGGGCGATCGAGGGACCGCGGTGCAGGTCGCGCGTCGGGCCGGTCTGCACGAGGTGATCGAGTCCCTGCCTCAGGGCTACGACACGATGATCGGCGAGCGCGGCCTCGCGCTCTCGGGAGGTCAGCGACAGTGCGTGTCCATCACCCGCGCGATGGCCCGACGGGCGCCGGTATTGCTACTCGACGAGCCCACGGTGGGGCTCGACGCGGAGTTGGAGTCGCTCATCCTGGCCGCGCTCGAGATTGCCGCGGAGGGTCCGACCACCATCATCGTCAGTCACCAGCTCTCGGGACTGCGCTGGGTCGACCAGATCGCTGTCCTGAGCGAGGGGCGAATTCTCGAGACGGGCAGCCACGCCGAACTCGTCGCCAACCGCAGCGTCTACTGGAGTCTGAGCGAACTCCAGAACGCTCATCACCACGATCTCGACGTGGACGAATCCATTTCGCTGTGACAACGACCAACCAAGAGAAGAGGAACAACATGTACAACAGGGAGAACACGTCAGAGTCATTGGTGCGGGTCAGCAAGGTGTGTGTCGTGGGGGCGGGGTACGTGGGCCTCACCGCCGCGGTGTGCCTGGCTGAATTGGGTCACACCGTCGTGTGCGTGGAGTCGAACCCGCAGCGGCTGGCGACGTTACTGAGCGGTGGGGTGCCGATCCACGAGCCGGGCATCGACGAGCTCCTGCAGCGACACGCCAGCAGTGGCCGGCTGTCGTTCACCGACGACGTCGAGGTGGCCATGGACGAGGTCGCCGTCGTCGTGCTGTGCGTGGGTACGCCTCCGCGCCCCGACGGTGAACCCGATCTGCGTCAGCTCGGCCGCGCCGCTGCGGAGGTGGTCGCGGCCGCGCGCGGCGACGTGCTCTTGATCGTCAAGAGCACGGTACCCCCGGGCTCGTGCGAGGCGCTGGAGCTGCTGGCGGCGGGACACGCTCGCGTAGGGGTCAACGTCGCGGTGGCCTCGAACCCCGAGTTCCTCCGTGAAGGTCAAGCCGTGTGGGACTTCTTCAATCCCGATCGGGTGGTGGTGGGCATCGACGACCCGCAGATGGAGCACCTGGTCACCGGTCTCTACCCCGCGCAGTGGCCCCTGGTCGTGTGCGACCGTCGCAGCGCGGAGTTGGTCAAGTACGCGGCCAACACTTTCCTCGCCGTCAAGATCTCCTTCGCCAATGAGGTGGCCCAACTGTGCGAGGCCCTGGGGGCTGATTCCCAGAAGGTGCTCGCGGGTGTCGGACTCGACGCGAGAATCGGCGGTGCCTTCTTGTCGCCCGGACCGGGCTTCGGCGGATCGTGCCTGCCCAAGGACCTGGGGGGATTCATCGCGGTGGCGCAGTCGGTGGGACAACACGCCCCCCTCGCGCGCGCGGCACGTGTGGTCAATCAAGAGGCGCTGGTCGGTCTGCTGGGGAAGCTCGAAGTGGCCCTGGGCTCGCTGCAGGGTAAGCGGATCGCCATCCTGGGACTCGCCTTCAAGCCCGGTACCGGTGACGTGCGCTTCTCACCCGGCGTGGGTCTGGGCGAGGCGCTCGCCGAGCGAGGGGCCCTCGTGGGGCCCCACGACCCCATCGCCGCTCCGGCCACGACCGCCATGGAGCTCGTGGGCGACCCCTACGCCGCCGCGCAACGAGCCGACGCGCTGGTCATCATGACCGCGTGGCCGGAGTACCGCGAGCTCGATCACGAACGACTGCGGGCCACGATGACCGGCCACGTCGTCATCGACGCGGTCAACGTCGTCAGCATCGGTGACGTGGCGCACGTGGACTACGACGTCTACGGAGTCGGCCGCGGTTTGACCACGGACTTCGCGCCCGTGTTGTGGCCACCCCTGGAGTGGATGCTCGACGCTGAACCGCGTCACGTCGCGGTGAACCAGTGAACGCGCGACCGGCGGTCCTGTACTACTGCCAGCATTCGGTGGGATTGGGTCACCTCGTGCGTTCCCTCGCCATTGCCGACGCGTTGAGCGAGGGGTTCCGCGTCGTGGTCGCCAGCGGGGGAGCGGTTCCCCCGGAGTTGGCCGTGCCCGCCGGAGTGGAGTTGGTGGCCCTGCCGGCCATTGGATCCTCGGATGGACGCGGGTCGCACCTGATCAGTGTCGAGGTCGGGGTCGACCTGGACGAGGTGTGGCGACGTCGCCGGGAGATTCTGATGAACCTGCTCGAGGAGCTTCGCCCCGCTGCGGTCGTGATCGAGTTGTTCCCGTTCGGGCGTCGAAAATTCGCGCGCGAACTGGTTCCCCTCCTCGAGGCCGCCGCCGCTCTCGACCCCGCGCCGATCATCGTGTCGAGCGTGCGCGACATCCTCGTCGACTCCAAGGACAACCAACAAGAGCTCGACGACCGTGCCGCGCACCAGTTGAATCTCCACTTCGACGCCGTCATCGTGCACGCGGACCCAGATTTCGCGACCCTGGACGAGACGTTTCGTCCCTCGATTCGCCTCGAGCCGTCGATTCACTATTCGGGTTTCGTGGTGCGCTCCGCCCATCGGCCACCGCGACGTCAACCCCTGGTGCCCGAGGTCCTGGTCTCGGCGGGCGGCGGCAAGATCGGTGTGGCTCTGTTCCGAGCGGCCGTCGCGGCGCACCTTGACCACCTGGACGAACGAGGAATCCGCACTCGCGTCATCACTGGGCCCTTCTTGGATCCGGCGATCGTGGCGGAGCTCGAAGCCCACGGGGCTCGATGTCAAACCCTAGAGATCTCGCGCTTCGAACCCCGTCTCTGCGAGGCAATGGCCTCGTCCTCGGTGTCGGTGAGTCTGTGCGGCTACAACACCGCCCTCGACATCATTCGCGCCGGCGTCCCGGCCCTGGTGGTTCCCTACGACGTGGACGGCGAGACCGAGCAGGCGCTGCGCGCGAGTCGACTGAGCCACAAGGGGGTCGTGCGTTCGTTGCCCATGAGTGACCTGACCCCCGCGACCTTGAGTGAGGCCATCATCGGTACTCTCTCGATGAAGGCGCCGTCGGCTACCTTCGACCTCGGAGGTAGCGTGGCGACTGCTCGCATCGTGGCCGACCTCGTCGAGCAACGCGCCCGTCAGGTTCTTTCGACACGGTGAGCGACGACGTCACGTCCGTGGTCACCCGTTCCCTCGAGTCGCCAGGCGCGGCGACGCTCGTACTAGTGCGCCACGGCAGCACTGACTGGAACGCCGGAGGTTTCATGACGGGTTGGGCGAATCCCGCACTCAATGCGCTCGGGCGAGAGCAGGCGCGCAACACGGGCGCTGAGCTGCAACGCCGCGGCGTCGTACCCTCACACGTCATCACGAGTCGGAGCGATCGAGCGGTGGATACCGCGGGTGAGATCGTGGGCGTCCTCGACCTGGCTCTCGAGGTGCGCACTCATTGGCGACTGAACGAACGCCACATGGGGGTGCTCCAGGGGCTCGACCGATCGGCGGCCACCTTGTTGTATGGTCGCGAGCGATTTCGCGACTGGAAGCGTCAGCCCCACGCGTGCCCGCCCGCGTTGGACCTTCGAGATCCGCGTCACCCCCGTCACGATGATCGCTCCGCCGAGGTCGATCCGTGGCAATTGCCCGGCACCGCGTCGCGGGTGCACCTAAACCAGCGACTCCTGGAGGCGTGGGTCAGCGACATCGAACCCGTGACGATGACGGGTGACACGGTGCTCGTGGTGGGCCACTGCCACAGTCTGCGAGCGCTGGCGTCCGTGCTCGCGGGATCCCCGGAGCGAGCGCTGGATCTCTTCAGCGCTCCCGCGGACTGCGTCACCTTTACGCGCGAGCGACGAGGGTGGACCTTGACCCACGACACTCCCTCGCGGACGGCCACGGCGAGGATCTCGACGGTGAGCACGGGTGACTGACGCTGCGCGACGGACCGTCGCGCACTAGCGAAGGGCGACGTCGCTCGCGCCCGACGCGTCGCGCCCGACCAGGGGCAGTTCGACGATGAATTCCGATCCCGCCCCCGGCGCGCTCGTGAAGTGCGCGCGTCCGCCGTGCGCAATGACCAGCGCCTGAACGACGGCGAGACCCACCCCGGTGCCCGCAGTGCCATTGGCGTTGGTGCCGCGATAGAAGCGGCCGAAGACCGAGGCGTGTTCGTCGAGTGGGATGCCGCGCCCCGTGTCACTCACCGTGACGCGACCCTGGTCGCCGTGGGGCTGAACGACGACGTGCACGCGACCACCCGCGGGAGTGAATTTGACCGCGTTCGACAAGAGATTGACAACGACTTGTTCGAGTCGGTGCGCGTCGCCGCGGACTACGGTCGGTGAGAACTGCACCGTCAAGTCCACACCGTTCTGCACGAATTGCGGCGCGAGGCGAGCGGCCGCGTTGGAGGCGACCCCCGCCAAGTCCAGTGGTGCCATGTCGAGGGCGAGTCCGGCGGCCTCGGCCGAGGACAGGACGCGAAGGTCCTCGATCAACCGGGTGAGTTGACTGACCTCCTCGGACAGCGACACGACCGCCTGGTCGTTCAGGGGGGCATTGCCCAACGAGAGGTCCTCGAGTTGCGCGCGCAGGACCGAGAGTGGCGTCCTGAGTTCGTGCGCGAGGTCCGCCACCATCGATCGACGCAGGGCGTCCTCACTCTCGAGCTGTCGGGCCATGAAGTCAAAGGCGGAGCCGAGCTCGGCGAGTTCGCCGGTCGTTTGCAGAGGCCCCACGCGGCTCGCGCGATCTCCGGCGGCGAGTCGGCGCGTCGCCGACGTGAGCACTCGCAGGGGTCGCACGATTCGACGCGTGCCGAAGATGGAGGCCCCCAGCGCGACCAGTAGCGCCAGTCCCGAGGCCACCAACACCGAGGTCTCGATGGAGCGGCGAAAGGCGACCTCTTCGGGCAGTAGTCCCTTGCGAGGGAAGGTGAAGGTGCCCGTCGCGATCGTCGTCGCGCCCACCTTGATGACCACGGACTTGACGGCCCCCCCGGGTGCGGCGGGCGCCACTTGGAGGTACGTCATTGAATTGGCGTGGATGACGACACCGACGCCAATGGCGCGAACGAGGTCCTTGGACGCCGCGAGGTCTTTGGGCTTCCAGTCGTGGTCCTTGTCGCGCAGGTACGTCGCCCGCACCGAATTGACAATCGCCGTGGTGCTGGCGGATTCTTGTTCGTTGTTGGCGTTCGTGAGATCGATGTCGGTGAGTAGCAAGGTCAAACTGGCTAGGAGCACCACCGAGGTCAACGCCACCACGATCGAGGCCAACGCGAGCCGCACTCCGAGGGGGCCGAGCCACTCGGAGCGCTTCCAGCGACGACGGGTCATTTCAGGTCGTCGCGGGTGAGGCAGAGTCGATAGCCCACGCCCAGAACCGTTTCGATGAGTTTAGGATTGGTGGAGTCGTCGTCGAGTTTGCGGCGTAGATTCTTGATGTGCGAGTCGATGACGCGCTCGTAGCCCTCCCATTCGTAGCCGCGCACCACGTTGACGAGTTCGTAGCGCGAGTAGACCCGGCCCGGCACTCGCGCCAGTTCCAGGAGTATTCCCCATTCGGTGGGCGAGAGATTGATGGCCACCTCGTTCAACCGGACCTCGTGGCGTTCCTCGTCGATGGTCACTAGGCCGTCGCCGAAGGAGAAATAATTGGCGCGGGCGGCGACGACGCTCCCACGTCGCAGCAGGGCAATGACGCGCAGGACCAGTTCGCGCGGGCTGAAGGGTTTGATGACGTAGTCGTCGGCACCGAGCTCGAGCCCGCGGATGCGGTCCTCGTCGCTCGAGCGCGCGGTCAGCATCAGTATCAAAACGTCAGAGATGAAGCGGATCTCCTTGGCCACTTCGAGTCCGGACACGTCGGGCAACCCGAGGTCCAAGATGACCAACTCGGGGGTGTAGCGAGAGACCAGCTCAATGGCCTCTGCGCCCGACCCGGTCGTCAAAACATTCAGTCCCTCTCGCTCCAGATTGGTGCGAATGAGATTGCGTAACTTCACCTCATCTTCGACGATGAGGACGCTATGGGCCATCAACGCTCCTCGGTTGGGCAATCACTGCGTCGTGCGCCGGCGGTTCTTATTGGGAGATTTTATGTCTCCTCTGGCTTCAATCTATCGCCACCGATGACGCGGATTTCATTCCTAAGCAACCGCTAAGAGACCTGTCACGAGTCGAATCGCCAATGAGAGAGTTCCTTCATGAAAACACTCGTCATTGGTCAAGGGAACTCACGCAATCCTAAGAATCGTCTTAATGACGACGCGACCCGAGTGGGCGTGACGAGTCGCCGACGTTCTGAAACGCAGTGGACGACTCTCGTGATGTGCGGCGCAGCGTGGGGCACGTGGAGGTAGTGCCGACACCGCGGCGTTCGAGCGGTGCCACGTCACTTCGACGATTCGAGTTGGGACGAATCGCCGCGGTCACGTCGAGCGCGACTAGAGGTCTCGTGCGAGTCGGCGAGTCGGCGAGTCGGTGAGTCGGCGGGTCGAACGAAGGCGGACGAAGGGGGTGACCTTCGTCGCACCGTGACGCGATCGCGGTACGCGCGACTGCGGGCCTAGGCTGGAGGGGTGGAGCAGACGCTGTATGAACTGGTGGGCGGCGAAGCATTTTTCGTCCGTTTAGTGGACGGTTTCTACGAGGCGGTCGCGCACGACGATCTCCTGCGGCCCATGTATCCCGAGGACCTGAGCGAATCGAAGCGGACCATGGTGCTGTTCCTCTCGCAGTATTGGGGTGGCCCCACCACCTATATGCAAGAGCGTGGTCACCCACGCCTGCGAATGCGTCATGCGCCCTTTCGCATCACCAAGTCGGCGCGCGACGCCTGGATGGCCGCGATGACCTCAGCACTCGAGGGCGTGCGCTCGGAACTCACCGCCGACCAGTTCGAGGAGATGACGGCGTATTTCGATATGGCGGCGCACCAGATGCGCAATGTCTGAGGTCCACGTCGACTCTCACGAGGAACTTAAGGTGAAGGTGTGAGCCCTCGTCCGCGTCTCGAGAGTGGTGAATTGCTCGTCATCAGTGTGACACCGGTGCCCAGTGGCCTGGCCGCCCCGTTGAGTGTTTTCGTGCTGCTCGAGGCGGTCGTACTGTGGTTCGCTCCGCGGTGGTCACTGTTGCACCGTGTCGAAGCGGTGGCGCTACTCGTGGTGGGAGTGCTGCCGGCGCTGGTCATTGCGACGCGCACGTGGCGATGGCGTTCCTACAAGATCACTTTGACCAATCGACGCGTCGTGATCGACGGGGGAGTGCTCGCGCGTCATTCGACCCAGGTGAATCTCGCTGACGTCTTCGCCACCCACGCGGACCAGACCTTTTCCGAGCGACTCCGCCGTCGGGGGGTAGTCCGACTAGAGACCTCCGCGGGTACCGTGACGCTGCCGGCGGCTCGACATCCGGCCGCCCTGCGGCGCCTGGTCGATCGCACACGACGAGACCATTCCTCCTCCGCTACGGCGAACTGGGAGGACTGGCTCGCCGATCCCCGCGATGATCCGTCGGGACCCGAAGGGTACGAGTAATCGCGGGGGCGGCGCGTCCATTACCGTGGTGTGATGACTACTTACCGCTGCACCGCCTGTGGCAACTTGACGCGCTTCGACGTGGTCGAGACGACCACCGTCCGCTCCTTTCACCATTACACGGTGGGCGGTGAGTTGACCGTCGAGGAGCCCGAGGTCGTGTCGCGTACCGTGGACTCGGTCTCGTGTCGCTGGTGCGGTCACGGCCGCGGCGTTGAGGTAGTCGCCGAGGGCGACTAGCGGTGCGCTCCTTTGACGCCACGCGTGATCGCCGTGCGCCGCGTCAGTACCGGGGCATGACGCTCCAGGGAGAGGTCGTCCAGGGTGACTTCGTCTCGCCGACGCTCATCGTGGCGGTCAAGGAGGACTGCTTGGGTTGTCGCAGTGTGATGCAATCGCCCGAGGGCGCTTTCGGCGACGTCGAGATTCTGATCGTGGCGGCCCGACCCAGCGCGGAGGCGTTCTGGCGAACTTGCGCGCATCGCGTGGTGGTGTCAGAGTCGTTGTTGCGTGAGCTCGACGTTCGCTGGCCGCCCTTTTTTGTCTTGATTGATCCCGCGAACGAGACCGTGCTCTGCGAAGGGGTGGTGTTCGCTCCCGAGCAGGTCCGCGACGAGATCGCGCCGTTCGTGATGTGACAGGTACCGACGAAGATGTCCCTGACTGAAAGGGGCATCGTGTCCGGTATCGAGTTGTCTATTAGCTGCAGTGATTGCGTGCGTCGTTCCACCCCCGACTGCGAGGACTGCCTCGTGAGTTTCGTACTCGGGGACGAGCCCGAGGAGTTGACGCTGAGTAGCGAACTCGCGGGTGTAGCGGGGCTGTTGTCGAGTCAGGGCATGATTCCACGACTCAAGTTCCATCGACTCCGCACCGAGGGCTGAGCGCACGCCCACTAGCGTGGGTGGATGGCCCGCCACCTTCTGGTGACCAACGACTATCCGCCTAAGACGGGTGGAATCCAGGTCTACCTCCACGAACTGTGGCGCCGACTCGAACCCGGGCGTGCCGTGGTACTGACGGCCGCTTCGCACCCCGACGCCGCCGCGTTCGACGCAGCCAGTGAAGTGGTGATCGAGCGGGTGAGGACCCCCACGCTGATCTGGCCGACCCGGCGAACCTTGTTGGCGATCGAAGCGGCCATTGAACGACATCAACCCGACCTGGTGTTGCTTGATCCGGCCTGGCCGCTCGGACTCCTCGGCCCGCGACTCTCGCGTCCCTACGGGGTGGTATTGCACGGCGCCGAAGTGACCGTACCGGGCCGGTTGCCCCTCGTCGCGTCGAGTCTGCGCTACGTCTTGCGACACGCCGAGGTCGCGGTCTGCGCGGGCAGCTATCCACATGCTGAGGCCCTACGCAATGCGGCTGAGTGGATGCCCCCGACCATCCAAGTCCCACCCGGGGTCGACACCGAGCGCTTCGTGCCACTCGATCCGGCGCGCCGCGAGGCGGTGCGCTCGTCGCTCGGTCTCTCGCCGTCGGCACTCTTAGTGAGTTCGTACTCGCGACTGGTGCCGCGAAAGGGTATGGATACGCTGATCCGCGCGAGTGCTCTTCTCGTTGACACGTTCCCGGATCTCCAGGTGGCCATTGGCGGCGCGGGTCGCGACCGCGCGCGACTGGAGAGAATGGCGAAGACAATCTCGGCCCCGGTGGTCTTTCTCGGCCGGGTGGACGACGAGGACCTACCCGCGTGGCTGGGCGCGAGCGACCTGATGGTCATGGACTGTCGCAGTCGGTGGGCGGGGCTCGAGCAGGAGGGTTTTGGCATCGTGTTCCTCGAGGCCGGTGCCTCAGGAGTGGCGCAGGTGGCCGGACGTTCCGGCGGCAGCCACGAAGCCGTGCGCCACGGGGTATCGGGACTGGTGGTCGCCAATCCGCGCAGTGAGAACGAACTCGCCGCGGCAATGTCGCAATTGCTCGCGGACGCGTCGTTGCGCGCCGATTATGCCCTCCACGCCCGGGCCCTGGCGGTGCAACAGTTCGACTGGCGGGTGCTCGCCCAGCGCCTCGCCTCGGGGTTGGCCACCTACGACCACGGTGCCACTCATCCGGTGCCCTGACGGGGCTGTCTAAAGTGGGGAGGAAGGAGGTGTCGTGGTTCAGCGTGCGACGCAGTCAATAGTCGTAGCGGCCGCGCCGTCGGCGGTGTACTCCGTCGTCGTCGACTTCGACCAGTACCGCCAATGGGTGGGCGACCTCAAGAGTATCGAGGTCCTCGAACGCGACAGCGAGGGCCGCGCCCTCGAGGTGGCTTTTCGCGCCGCGGCCTTCGGCCGTTCCACTCGCTACGCGTTGCGCTACGACTACAGCCACGCCCCCGCGGCCTTGAGTTGGCACCAGACGTGGGGCGACGTCACCGAGACCATGAACGGTTCGTACCACTTCCTGGGTGGCTCCGACATCACGATGACCACCGTCACCTACGACCTCGAGGTCGCCCTCGCGGTCCCCGTGCCTCAGTTCATTCAGGCGCGCGCCGCGTCTCGAATCCAGCGTCACGCGTTGGTCGAGCTCAAGACCCGTGTCGAGGTCCTCTCGTGAGCGACGTCGCGGTGGGACTCGACGTCGGCGGCACCAAGGCGCTGGCGGTGTTGGTGAGTCGCGACGGCGAGATTCTCGACGAGTTGCGCACCTCCACTCCACACGACGCCCAAGGTGGCGCCGGTGCCGCGACCGCCAAGGTACTGGCCGAGCAAGTCACGACCTTCGCCGAGCGCCACGAGTTGGCCATGAGTACTCTGCCGATCGGCATCGGGATGCCGGGCATGGTGCGTCGCGACGGACGACTGGCCTTCGCGCCGAACCTGCAGACCGTGTCGGGCGCGTCGTTCCCGGAACTGCTGCAGACGTCGATCGGTGCTGGGTTGGTCTACATGGAGAACGACGGGAACTGCGCGGCGCTGGGCGAGTACGCCTGGGGGGCCGGTCGCGGAGTCGACAACTTCGTGATGGTGACACTGGGCACGGGAATCGGAGGCGGGATCATCGCTAACGGCGAGTTGGTGCGCGGCCAGAGCGGTTTCGGCGGGGAGATCGGCCACATGGCCGTCGAGGCGCGAGGGGTGCTCTGTGGGTGCGGTGGGTATGGCTGCTGGGAGCGATACGCGTCGGGTAACGGGCTCGCGCGCCTCGCCTTCGAGTGGGCCTCCGAGGGTCGCTTGCCGCACCTGACGGCCGAGCGCGGGGGCGCGCAGAACGTGCGTGGTGAGGACGTGACGCGCGCGGCGAGCCAAGGACTCGACGAGGCCCAGGCGCTGATGCAGGAGGTGGCGTGGTGGCTCGCGCGCGGACTGGCGAATTTGATCGCCATCCTCGACACGGGACATTTCGTCATCGGGGGTGGCCTCTCGGCCGCCGCCGATCAACTCCTGCCCAGCGCTCGCGAGTACCTGGCGGAGTTGACCTTCGGTTACGACAAACGTCCCCCCATCGTCGTGACCTCCTCGGGACTCACCGTTCACGCCGGGGCGCTGGGCGCCGCCAAGGTGGCCTTCGACCGTCAGCCATGAGACTCGGCGTGATCGTGCCGACGTTCCGCGATTCTCTCGTGGACGCCTTGGAGGTCGCGAACGATTGCGAGACGCGTGGCCTCGACGGCGTCTTCGCCTACGACCACCTCTGGCCCATGGGCTCACCCTCGCGAGCGTCGTTCGCGCCGTTCCCCGTTCTCGCCGCCGTCGCCGCGCGCTGTCCGACGCTGCACGTCGGGCCCCTCGTGGCGCGCGTGGGCATGGTGGGCGCGGCGCACCTCATCGAGCAGTTTCGCTCGCTGGCCTCGATCGCCCCCGGTCGCGTGATCGCGGCGCTGGGCACGGGCGACACCAAATCCCGCGACGAACTAGAAGCCTACGGACTCAACTTCGCCAGTCCCGCGCAACGTCGCGCCGAGGTCGAACTGGTGGCGCGGGCCGTGAGCGACGAGATGCCGGTGTGGATCGGCGCGGGCGCCGAGGCCACCAACGAGCTGGCGCGACGACTCGGGGTCACCCTCAATCTCTGGGACGCCGAGGTCGATCGGCTCCAGCGACAGTCCTTGATCGGTCCCGTGACGTGGGCGGGACCCGCGCGCGAGAACGTCGGAGCCCACTTGGACCAGTTACGCGCCGCCGGTGTCCAGTGGGCCGTCTTCGGCCCCGGCGTCGACCTCGACGAGCTGGCGAACTGGCGAGAACGAGGCGAATGATAAATTCCTTTGATGGAATTTCGTCGCATCAATGGCTTGCCACCCTACGTCTTCGCCACGATCAATGGTCTCAAGGCGCAGGCGCGCTCGCACGGTCGCGACATCGTCGACTTCGGCTTCGGTAATCCCGACCTGCCGAGTCCGGACTTAGCGGTCGAGAAGTTGGCCGAAGCCGCGCACAACCCCAAGAATCACCGTTACAGCGCCAGTCGGGGTCTTCCGAACCTGCGACTCGCGATGGCCACGCGCTATAAAAAGGTGTTCGACGTCGACCTCGATCCCGATACCGAGGTCGTGACGACGATTGGGGCTAAGGAGGGACTGACCCACTTGATGTGGGTGCTGCTCGGACCCGGCGACACCGCGATCGTCCCCTCGCCGAGCTACCCGATCCACTTGGCGGGTCCGGGTTTCGCCGGGGCCCAGGTGATCACGGTGCCCATGGTCGACCCCGGGGCGAGCACGAACGATCCCGGCGACGATTTCTTCGAGGGCCTGCTCGCGGCGTGGGAGAGGGCCAGCGTGAAGCCGCGCGTCATCATCTGTTCCTTCCCGCACAACCCGACCAGTGCGAGTGTCGACCTCGCCTTTATGGAGCGCCTCGTCAGTTTTGCCCTCGAGCGCGACGTCATCATCTGTCACGACTTCGCCTACGCCGACCTTGGCTTCGACGGCTATCAGCCACCTTCGATCCTGCAGGTGCCGCGCGCCAAGGAATGTTGTGTTGAGCTCTACACCTTGACCAAGTCCTTCTCGATGGCTGGCTGGCGCGTGGGCTTCATGGTGGGCAACGCCGAGATCGTCGCCGCGCTCACCAAGCTCAAGAGCTACCTCGACTACGGAACCTTTCAGCCGGTGCAGATCGCCGCCATCGTGGCGATGAACGAAGCGTCGGACTACCCGGACTTGCTGCGTGAGGTCTACCAGGTTCGTCGCGACGCGCTGATTGGTGGACTCAATCGCATCGGTTGGTCGGTGGCCGCGCCCAAGGGGTCGATGTTCATCTGGGCACCGATTCCTGAGCCCTACGCCGAGATGTCCTCGCTCGAGTTCTCGACTTTTCTCATCACCGAAGCCGAAGTGGCCACCAGCCCCGGGGTGGGCTTCGGCGAGGGCGGCGATGGGCACGTGCGATTCGCCCTGATCGAGAATGAGTTGCGAACCCAACAGGCGATTCGCAATTTGAAGCGAGCCCTGCCCCAGTTGAATTAGTGAGCGGGCGCATCGGACTGATCGGGGGACTCTCCTGGGAGTCGACCGCGTCCTACTACCGTTACTTCAACCAGTTCCACGTCGGCGACTCGCCCTGGTCGCAGCCGCGCGTCATCGTCGACTCGCTCGACATGGCGGCGATCGTCGAGTTGCAGCGCGCACACGACTGGAACGCGACGGGGCAGATCCTGGCCGACGCCGCCCGGCGCCTGGTGGCCGGTGGGGCGAGCGTCATCGGTATCGGCGCCAACACCATGCATCGTAATTTCGCCGCCGTCGCCGCCGCGGTCGACTGCGAGGTCGTCGACATCCGTGCCTGCGTCGCGGAGGCGGTGTGGTCGCTCGGGGGGCGATGCGTGGGGCTCATGGGGACCAGGTACGTCATCGAACAAGATTTCTACGCGTGTGGCATCGAGGAGCGCGGCGTTGAGGTGGTGCGCCCCGATGAGGGGCAGACGAGGGATCTGCAGCGCATCATCTACGAGGAACTCACTCGAGGAGTGGTGTCGGCGCTCTCGCGAGAACGACTGCTGGAGATCGGGGCCGATCTCGTGTCGCGCGGTGCCGACACCGTAGGGCTGTGCTGCACCGAGTTCGGATTGCTCGTTGACGAGGGCGTGGCGGAATTCGCTGTGGTCGATTCCACGAAGGCCCACGTGCGCTCACTGCTGGGCGCCCTCGAGGGCCAGGCGACGTCCTCGTGATTACGCTCTACGGCGTTGTCGCCGTGAGTTTCATGATGTTGATGTACGCGCTGGAGCAACGCGCGCGCGGCTTCATCGCCGCCTTCGCGCTCGGCTGCGCGCTGTCGAGTCTCTACGGCTTCTTGTCGGGCGCGTGGCCCTTCGGCGTCGTCGAGGCGATCTGGTCGCTCGTCGCGTTACGTCGCTTCCGTGACACGCCTCACTGAGTTCGAGGATCTGTTCCACTCGATTCGAGACCCGAATGAAATGCTCGCGGGGGCGGTTCCGTGGGTCCGACCGTTGGAGATCCAGCGAGCTAACTCGACGTGCGACCAGGGAAGGGCTCTAGAAGGCCAATTTTGTTGGGTTTGGCCAATTCTCACGACAAATAAAATGGAAATGTGGCCTCAGGGGGTTGACTAATTGTAATTACAGTGCTGTAATGACACAGCATCTTGCGTCGCGTAGTGTTGTAACCACTACATATTGTGGCTGGGAGGTCGAGGACAACTATTCTCGCTTTTCTGACCCCAGTCGCCGCAAGGGACCGGACACCACGCAGCAACTTAAGAAAGAGATAATGAAATGGCCATCGCACCACAGCGCCTCGGAATTGGAATTCGCCGTTACTTCACCACCGACGACCGTCACCCCTACGACGAAGTGATCTGGGAGCGTCGCGACGCGCGCATCTCGAACTTCCGCGACGGCTCCGTGGCTTTCGAGCAACTCAACGTCGAAGTGCCCTCCACGTGGTCGTTCAACGCTACCAACATCTTGGCTCAGAAGTACTTTCGCGGCACGCTCGGGACCCCGGAGCGCGAGACCAGTCTCAAGCAGGTCGTGGACCGCATCGTTGACACCATCGCGACGTGGGGTCAAGAGCGCGACTACTTCGTGGACGAGGAGGAGTTCGAAGCCTTCACCGCCGAACTCAAGCATCTACTGATTACTCAGAAGGCGGCGTTCAACTCACCCGTCTGGTTCAACATCGGAGTCAAGGGCGTGCCCCAGCAGGGCAGTGCGTGCTTCATCTTGGCCGTCGAGGACTCCATGCGCTCGATCCTCAACTGGTACACCGAAGAGGGCATCATCTTCAAGGGTGGTTCCGGGGCGGGTGTCAACCTCTCCAAGATCCGCTCCAGCGTTGAATTGCTCGAAGGCGGCGGTACGGCCTCGGGTCCCGTCTCGTTCATGCGTGGCGCCGACGCGTCCGCCGGCACGATCAAGTCCGGGGGCAAGACCCGTCGCGCCGCCAAGATGGTCATCTTGGACGTCGACCATCCCGACGTGGAGGAGTTCATCTGGTGCAAGGCCAACGAGGAGAAGAAGGCGCGCGTGTTGCGCGACAACGGCTTCGACATGGACCTCGACGGCAAGGACATTCACTCAATCCAGTACCAGAACGCGAACAACTCGGTGCGCATCAGTGACGACTTCATGCAGGCCGTCCTCAGGGACGGTGAGTGGAGTTTGACCGCGCGTGACGGTGGCGCGCCGGTGCGTACCCTCAAGGCGCGCGACATCTGGCGACAGATCGCTCGCGCGGCGTGGGAGTGTGCGGACCCTGGTCTGCAGTTCGACACCACCATCAACGCGTGGCACACCTCACCCAACACCGACCGGATCAATGGTTCGAACCCGTGTTCGGAGTACATGCACATCGACAACTCGGCGTGCAACCTGGCGAGCCTCAATCTGATGAAGTTCCTCCACGACGACGGGCGTTTCGACGTGGAGGCCTTCAAGGCGGCCATTGACGTGCTGTTCACCGCCCAGGAGATCATCGTGGGCGCGGCCGACTACCCGACCGAGAAGATTGGCGAGAACTCGCGCAAGTTCCGTCAGTTGGGACTGGGCTACGCGAATCTCGGTGCACTACTCATGGCCTCGGGCCTCGCCTACGACTCCGAAGAGGGTCGCGCTTGGGCCGCGGCGATCACGGCGTTGATGACGGGTCACGCCTACGCGGTGAGTGCGCGTACGGCGGGACGCATGGGCCCCCACGAAGGCTTCGCGGAGAACGCCGCGCCCATGATCAAGGTGCTAGCGAAGCACCGTGACGCCGCCTACCAGATCGACGCCGCCCTAGCGCCCGCGAACATCCTGGAAGCGGCGCAGGCCGCGTGGGAAGAAGCGGTGGACCTCGGTGCGCGCCACGGTGTGCGCAACGCCCAGGCGTCGGTGCTCGCGCCGACCGGCACCATTGGCCTATTGATGGACTGTGACACCACGGGTGTCGAGCCGGACCTGGGTCTCGTGAAGTTCAAGAAGCTGGTGGGGGGCGGCAACATGGCCATCGTCAATCAGACGGTGCCGCGCGCGCTCACCAAGCTGGGCTACACCCCGGACGAGGTCGAGGCCATCATTACCTACATCGATGTGAATAAGTCGATCGTGGGAGCACCGGCCCTCAAGCCCGAGCACCTCGACGTGTTCGCGTGTTCCATGGGTGACAACACGATCCACTACCTCGGCCACGTGAAGATGATGGGAGCTATCCAGCCCTTCATCTCGGGCGCGATCTCCAAGACGGTGAACATGCCCGAGGATGCGACCATCGAGGACGTGGAGAACCTGCACCTCGACGCCTGGCGCCTCGGGGTCAAGGCCGTTGCTATTTACCGCGACAATTGCAAAGTGGGTCAGCCACTGTCGACGGCGAAGAAGGATGGTGAATCGTCCTCGTCGGTCGTCGCCACGGACTCGGTGGCGGCCGAGCTCTACACCAAGATCCACAAACTCGAGACGGCACTGGAACTGGCCAAGTCCGAGGGGAGTCACGTCGTGGTGGGCGCGGTGCGCGAGCGTCTGCCGCGCCGGCGCGTGTCGACGACTTTCGCCTTCCGCGTGGCGGACTGCGAGGGTTACGCCACCGTCGGCGAGTACGAGGACGGTCGTCCTGGCGAGGTGTTCCTCAAGGTGTCCAAGCAGGGTTCGACGCTGGCCGGAATCATGGATGCGTTCTCGATCTCGATCAGCCTCGGACTGCAGCACGGCGTGCCACTGTCGACGTACGTGCGCAAGTACGTCAACATGAAGTTCGAGCCGTCGGGAATGACGGACGACGCCGACTTGCGTATCGCAACGTCACTGGTGGACTACATCTTCCGCCGCCTGGCCCTGGACTACTTGAGCCCGAGCGAGCGTGAGGAACTGGGAGTGCTCTCGACGAGTGAGCGCATTCAGCCCACCCTGCCTGAAGTCGTGGAGCAGGCGACGCCCACGTTGGGCGTGAGTGCCTCGCCGACATCGGATGAACTTCGTGTGGTGCCCACCGTGGCGGCGAGCCCGGTGAGTCGTGCGCCGCAAATCGATGCGCCGATGTGTTTTCAGTGCGGCAATGCGATGCAGCGCGCCGGCTCGTGCTACGTCTGCTCAAGTTGTGGAGCTACCAGCGGTTGCAGTTGAGTCTGGGGGGTCTTTAACTGTCTCCTTTGTTGCAGTACCCGGTACCGATTGTTACCTAGGATTCGCGATCAAAACTGGGAATCGAAGGTGCCTCCTTCTGGCTGACGCCGGAGGGAGGCACTTTTCCTTGGCGTCACTTGGAATTTTTTGGAGTAGCCATCCACTTCTTGATAGCCGCACGGGATGCACTTGTCGCTGACCTCGATCTAGGAGGCAACGTATACGTGTGGCGCCAATCCTCAACGTCAGGGTTGAATGCCATGAGTCGCTGATGCTCGAAACAATTCATCTCGGCGGTAGGGCCATCCAGTGGTGACGTCCGGATCGTTCATCGTCATCGTCATTGTCATTGCCAAGCCGGTCGAGTCGGTCTGCAATCTGGAACGTGACTACTGCTACCTCCTCGAAGCCTGGTCAAGGGGATGAATTGTTTACCTCGATGTGTGGTCGAGGAACTGACTCTTCTCATCCAAGCGGCATCCATAAGGATTCGGGGTGGACTAACCGTTGTCTTTGGGACAGGTGACGCAAGAGTTTTTTGGCGGAAGCCCGGTGGCGCGAAAAAACGCCTAGGCGAAAACCTGTTGAAGCAGTTGCGATAACGGCATGATGTTAGGTAGTGGCATGTCCAGCACCATGAATCATGAGAAGACAGAAGGAACAATGGTCGAAATAATAATCGATACCTCGGAAGCAGTGGAGCTTGCTCCGCGAATCTGGTGGGTTGGTTCGATGCTCCCCCAGGGCAAATTTCAGAGCCACGTGTACTTGGTTGAGCAGGAGGACCAGTCGGTGTTGATCGACCCGGGTTCTGCTCTCAACGTAAATGAAGTCGTGCGCAAAATCGAATCAGTCGTTGGGCTCCGCAACGTCCGTTGGATCGTGTGTTCGCAGCCGGACATTGACGTCGTCGCTGCGTTGCCCCAACTCGTGGCTCGAGGGCTCCATCCCGAAGCCACCATTGTCACCCATTGGAGCAACGAATCATCGATCGTTCACAGTGGGACGCCGCTTGGGTATTGGCGGATTGAAGAACACCACTGGCGACTTGAGCTCAAAGATCGAACTCTCGAGTTCCGGCTCACCCCATATCTACCTGCCGCGGGGTCGTTCAGCACATTTGATCAGAAGTCTGGGACGCTCTTTTCATCCAATCTCTTTGGAGGATTTGCGGAGGATCAATCGTTGTACCTGGGGCTTCAGGACGACTTTGCTTCGATTCGAACCTTTCATGAGTACTACATGCCCAGCAGGGAGATTCTGGCCAGAGCCGTTCATCAGGTTCGTGAGTTGACGATTCTACGAATCGCCCCCCAGCTCGGGCACGTGATTCCGGAGGTATTGGTAGCGCCGATAATGGAGATGTTGGAGCAACTGGAATGCGGCGTTTTCCTGCTGACGCGTAACGACCCGGGGCTGAACTTCCTGCTCGCAGCCAATCAGACTATTCACGACCTGATCCATACGATGGTTCGGGAACAGAATTTCTCCACGGTGGCCGCATATTTGGCCGGCGTTGCCTCGAAGACTCTACGCGCTGAGTACTTTGAATTGTGGGCTGGGGGCGACGAACGGTGGTTCCAGTTCAACCAGAGTGATTCGTTTGCCGGTCATTTTGCGCAACCGCCCGATGACGTCGCCAGTGTGCTGAGAGGATGGGCGTCAAGTACTGGCACGCGACTAGTTCTTCCGCTCACGTCACCGAAATCAGGAAAGATTGACGGAGCTATGGTGTGGGGTTTTCGGGAGCCGCGGGTTCTTAGCGAAGCATCAATGTCCGTGTTGTCACAGATAATTAGCCTCGTCGAAGCTGGACTTGAACGCGAGATTCGTCATCGTACGCTCGATCTGGAACGGACCGAGTGGCACATGCAAGCGATCCACGACTCGCTCACCGGACTGTACAACCGGGTATCGCTCGAGGACTCGTATCATCGACTCGCGGCCTTCGATGATCGAAATCAGTCGCCGCAAATGGCGGCGCTCCTAATTGACATTGACTACTTCAAGAAAGTCAATGACATGTTCGGCCATGCGGCGGGTGACGTAGTGCTGCAACGGGTGGCGAAGGCAATCTCTCAGAGCGTCCGACCCAGTGACTTGATTTTTCGGTACGGGGGAGAGGAATTTCTTGTGCTCTTGTCGAATGTCGATCCCACGACGGCCATCAAAGCAGCCGAACGAATCCGAGGATGCGTTGCTAATTCTGGGGAAGAGTTGCCAACCGTGAGCGTGAGTGTGGGAGTCGCACTTCGCTATCCGGGGGAGGTGTACCAACCCTTGATCGCCCGAGCTGATCAGGCGCTATTTCTCGCTAAGAGCAATGGTCGCGACCGAGTTGAGATTGCACTCTAACGGGTTGATGTCGGCACATCTTGAAGATTGTGGCCTTCGCTCGTTCTTCGCGGAGTCGTGGCTTGATGGGAGCCGACACCGTTTCAATCAAGGGTGGCGATGCATTGCCTGAAGTCGTCGAGTGGGCCTGCACGACGATAAACGCTAGTGCTAGGTGGAGAACGATTGACCTCGCCGAAAAACGGCCGGCGCAGCGACGACTGTTGAACCGTTCGCCACGGTGAGACGTCCCGATGTGCAATGGGTATGGCAACTCAATGCAACGTGCTTGTTCGTGTTAGAAATGTTCGAGTTGTGACGCTACGAGCGGTTATTCGGCAAAAGGTAGCAAAATTGCCCTCTGGCATTCGGCACCGCGGCGATGCGTCAATCCTTCAGTTTCCTCTGTGCCAACTCAACTATCGTCTGCGACCGTTACCTCAACTAGATCCGCAAAGGACCGGCCGACCAAACTCGCTGCGTCGGCGCACGGGACCGCCCGCGAGAATAGGTAACCCTGCCCGAATTTGCAGCCCAAGTGGCGAACGTGCTCTAGATTCTCTCGCGTTTCGATGCCCTCGGCGAGCATGACCTTGCCGAGTCTGTTACCGAGTTGGATGATCGAGCCAAGCAGAATCTCGTGCTGCTCATTCTCGATCGCCGGGTTGATGAAGGACTTGTCGATCTTGATAACTAGGGGCTTTAAGAGTGCGAGATAGGAGAGCGACGAATAGCCGGTACCAAAGTCGTCCAGGGCGAAGGATACGCCGATCTCTTTGAGCCGTCCGATTGTCTCCAAGGTCTCGTCGATGTCGTGCTGCGTCACACTCTCAGTGATCTCGATGATCAGTCGCTGCGGCGCGAGTCCGCTGATGCCAAGCACCTGCTCGATGACTCCGACCAGCTTCGGGTCGTGAAACTGGTGCGCTGAGAGGTTGACGGTGACGTACGGTGCACCCTCCTGTGATTCGAGTGACCCCCAGGAACTGGCGGCCGCCACGGCCTCACGAAGTGCGAACCAGCCGAGATCCACGATCAAGTCGCTCTGTTCGGCGAGCGGGATGAAGACCAGCGGAGGAATTGGTCCGCGCTCGGGGTGCTCCCAGCGCATCAGCGCCTCGAAACCGACCACCTTGGTCGAACTGAGATCGACGATCGGCTGGTAGTGCATCGAGATGTCCCCCACCTCGAGGGCGTGTCGGAGTTCCTGGAGTAGTTCGAACCGACTGGTGGCCAGTTGGTGCATGGTCGGATCGAAGCATACGTATTGGCCACGACGGTGGCGTTTACTCTCGTAGAGGGCCACGTCGACGTTCTGGAGTAACTCGTCGGTCTGTTGTACCGTCCCGTCCCAAGCCACGGTACCAACGCTTGCGCTCTGCTTGATGATCTTTCCGTCGATCACGAATGGCTCGCTGAGCGCGCCGAGCAGACGGGCCGCCACCTCGTCAACATCCGCTTCGTTCGCCAGCCCTTCGGCGAGGTAGAGGAACTCGTCGCCCCCGAACCGGCAGATTGTGTCGGCGGAGCGGGTCACCTGCTCAAATCGGCGCGCCATCGCCACGAGCAGGTGATCGCCGACGACGTGACCGTGTGTCTCGTTGACCCCTCTGAAGTCGTCGAGGTCGAGCATCAAGATCGCGCAAACTCCGCCATGGCGCACGGCCCTCTCGTGCGCTTGGGCTAGCCGATCCTCGAAGAGGGCCCGGTTGGCGAGTCCGGTGAGCGAATCGTGCAGGGCCTTGTGAGAGAGTTCCTCGTTGAGGGCCCGCTCCGCGGTGACGTCGCGCTCGGAGGCGACGAAGTAGAGAATCCTACCTTTCGAGTCGCGCGCCGTTGACCTTGAGACTTCCGAGACGATGACTCGACCATCCCGGCGCAGGTAGCGCTTAATGTATCGGACCTGATCGATCTCCTCGCCGAGCAGCTGCACGTGCGATCTTTCGGTGATGCCGATGTCCTCGGGGTGCGTGAAATGCCGAGAATCCTTGCCCATTAGCTCCTCACGGGAGAATCCGAGCATGTCGCAAAAGGCGTCGTTCATGGCGAGAGCATGATCATTGATGTCGCTGAAGACCATCGGCGCCATGTTGTTCTCGAACGCGAGACGAAATCGCTCCTCGGAGTCGCTAAGGGCGTTTTCGGATGCCCTGAGGGCCTCGGCGACGCGTGTGACCTCCTCTAAGGTCGCTGTGATCTGCTGAACCGACCGAATGTGCGTTATGACGAACTCCAACTCCCGCGCGATCGCCTCCAAGCCCGAGAGAGTTTCGACCGAAAAGGCGTGAACGTGTTTGGCGTAGAGATTGAGCACGGCCCTGCGCCCCCCCGAGTTGAAGGGAATGCAGGTGCAGGACCGTAAGCCAAACTGGGCGGCGCGCTCACGCCAGGGCGCGAACACTTCCGCGACGGAGAGGTCCCCGATAACCTGGCTGACCCCGGTCCGAATAGCCGTTCCCGCTGGACCACGTCCTCTCGCATTGGCCCCGGACGTCGAAATCATGCCCTGGGAAAGATAGCCAGTAGTCCCTGAGGCAAAGGCTGAGACGACATCGTGTGATCCGTCGGTGGCCACTAACCCGATCCACGCGAGGGCGTAAGGACCATGCTCGACCAGCGCATCGCAGACATTTTGCAGGGGGTCAGTCTCATTCGTCGCGGATAATACGATCTTGTTGACCGCATTGAGAAGCCTCAGCGAATTACGTTCTTCTCGAAAGGTCGAGACGTCATCGACATATAAGATGCCCCCCGCCAGCCGTCCCTGATCAAATAGTGGGTAGCCGTTCTCCAATATCCACCGCAGTCTCTTGCCCGGTAGGGAGATCCCCAAGATGGAACCGATGCATGGCTCCTTGGTTCGCAGAATTCTTGAAATAGTCAGCTCGTCGGTTGATAGGGGCGCGCCATCATCGCCCATGATCATCACCTTCTGGTTATCCGGCCTGCCACCCATCAGCTGCTCAGGGGTCGCGTCGAATAGTGTCAGGGTCGCGTCATTGCACGCAAAGATATTGCCCTGCTCGTCGAACAGCAAGATGCCAGTACGCAGTTGGTCCAGGAACTCCTGTGAGCCAGCCAATTCCGCTATTCGCGATTTTCCAAGGTCAGTACTAGGGATCGTCTTGATTGCGGTGACCTTCTGTGTTTGCCCTTGCCGGTTTTCAATAGTAGTAGAGAAATCGACTGAGAATGCCCAAGCAAATTTCCGAAATCATCCGAATTCTCGACGCTGCACATTTACAATTGCGTTTCATCGAGGTCGCCGCTGACGCGCGGAATCATCGCTTGTCAGCAGTGGCGTGGTCCACTGCTGACAAGACCCTTACGCGGTCGCCGCGATGGTTCCCACTAGTCGGCTGAACACCACGATGTTGGATTCATAGCTACCAGTCGCGTGATTAAACGTGCCACCACAGGTGACTAAATTGAGCCAACGATCGGTCGCTGAGCCGTAGACCAAGTTGTCGGGAAAACTGGTCTTGGCGTACTGCACCACACTGGTCACTCGGAATTGGGCGGTGACGCCGTCGCTGAGACGTACTTCGATCATCGCCCCCACGGGCAAGGACTTAAGTGAGAAGAATATCCCGGGGCCGCGATAGGAATCGACGTGACCCAAGATGACCGACGAACCTACTTGACCTGGTGTGGGACCCAGGCGGAACCACCCCACCGTATGTACGCTCGTGGGAACCTGGACTTGGCGGTTCGCCTGCAATCCCAACTGTCCAATGTGGGTGGCAATCCCCAGAGATGGCACCATCAGTTCGAGGGGTACGGAGCGAGCCAGTCCCGCGAGCACGGGCTTGTGCGGCGGGGACGCCAACCGCGACGAGGTTGTGGTCGACGTCGTAGGGGCCGTCGACCGCAAAACCTGTCGGGAAGGATCCGGCGAGGGCCGCAGAATCAGGGCCCCGACCCCCAGGACGACCAGTGCCAACGCGCCGAGGGACCAGTACAGCATCTCGCGGCGAGATCGACGGCGCCTCCCAGGATTCATCGTCAATCCCACTACGCAGCAATCATTACCCTCGACGCCGCTCACGCAGGGCGAGGGCCCCAAAGAAACCAGCGAGCCCCAGTGAGCCAAGTATCAGGGGAGTGCGAGGTGAACTGCGGTGTCCCGCGGTGCCTCCGAAACCGGTGGCTGGTGGCCCCGATGGGACTACGGTGGTCGACGTCGTTGTTGTCGGCGCTGCCGTGGTCGTAGTTACCGGCGTGGTGGTCGAGGTAGTCGTTACTGGCACCGTCGTGGCACTGGACACTACCGCAGTGGTCGTCGTCGTAGGTGCCACCGTGGTCGTTGTCGTAGGTGCCACCGTGGTCGTTGTCGTAGGTGCCACCGTGGTCGTCGTCGGCGCCACCGTGGTCGTCGTCGGCGCCACCGTGGTCGTCGAAACTGCGAGAGCGCAGGTCGGAACAGTGATGCTGTTGCCATCAAGGGTGACCGCTCCGTTTCGAGCCAGCACGCGACCCGATACTTGGGCGCCGGTGTTGAGGGTGATCGAGGTCAGCGCCATCAGCGAGCCACTGAATCGACTCGACGTTCCTAGGGTGGCCGAACTCCCGACCTGCCAGAAGACGTTGCACGCCTGCGCCCCGTTCTCCAGCAGGACCTGACTACCGGTTGCTGCGGTGAAGGCGGAAGCCGATTGGAAGATGAAGACCGCTGAGGGGTCGCCACCGCCGTTGAGCGTCACGGTACCAGTCAACGAGAGACTCGACGCCGATTGGTAGACACCCGATACCAACGTCGAACCCCCCAAGTCGCCCGAAACGGTCGAGAAGGGTGTTCGCGAGGCGGCGTCAAGGTAGGCCGCCGTCAAGTCGGACTGGGCGATCCCAACGGGGGCGTTGGAAACTTGAGTGACGCCACTGCTCTGCAGGCCCGGCGGGAAACCCGTGATGGACGTACCCGGCGAGAGGCCGATATCTCCCGATATGACTGTGGGGCCCGTGTTGGTGATGGTGCTGCCCGCCATGACGGCGTAGGTCGACGCGGTGGCGAGGTTGACGGCGGTCGTCGCGGCGCTGGCAATGGGCGACGCCCATAATCCCGCAGCCAGCGTGGTGAACGCTACCGCCAATATCGCTCCACTACGTGCCCCAAAGTGACAAAAATTTCGAGCGCGACCAACTTCTCGCGACTTCCGCAGGGATTGGGCGGCGATTTTTCGATTCCTAAAGTGGGTAAGTGCGGACATATGTCCTCATTCCCAAAACTCGCTTCACTCGACTGCGAATTACAGTCGCTCGCGAATCTCAACTACGCATGAATTATACCACCTAATGTGAATGATCATTCTTCGGACCGCATCGTCAAGTTGCGTATCGCCCTCAGTTCCACGACGCCGGGTGCCACACAAGAGAAAGCCGCGGCGTTTCTCGTCGTGTGGCGTTGTTTTTCGCCGAGGTCATCACATGAGATGCCGCGGTGACGAATTGTAAGGTGATGTGAGTGAACTTACCCGCACCACGTTTGATCGACCCCTCCTCGGTACCCTCGCTGCGGTGGGGGATCCTTGGACCGGGGGCAATCGCTGAATCCTTCGCCACTACGGTCCTGGCGAACTCCACTCAACGTATCGCGGCGGTCGCCTCACGCACCCCCGCCAAGGCGCAAGCGTTCGCCGCGGCCCACTCGATATCCACTCATGTGTCGAGCTACGAAGCACTGGTGGCCCGTGACGATGTCGATGCCGTCTACATCGCCAACCAACCCAACGATCACTTCGCCGCCGCGATGCTGGCCCTCGACGCGGGCAAGGCGGTTCTGGTGGAGAAGCCCTTCACCCAGAGCGTTGACGAGGCTCAGACGCTCTTCGCCCACGCTCGTCAACGGGGTCTTCTCGCGATGGAAGCGATGTGGACCCGTTACCTGCCCCAAATGGACGTCGCGCGTCAACTCTTGGAGTCGGGCGCTCTGGGTGAGCCTCGATTGATTCTGTCGGACTTCTGCCAAGACAACCGCGCCGTGGCGCGGATGTGGCGCAAGGGTCACGGTAGTCCACTGTGGGACATGGGGATCTACCCGATCGCCCTGTGTCAAATGGTCCTCGGCGAGCCGGCGAGCATCGAGGCGCGCGGCATCGTCCTCGACGACGGTATGGACGCTGAGACCACCGCGTACCTGACGTACGACAGCGGGGCCCGTGCGACCTTCACGGTGTCGGGGGTCGTGGACGCCCCGCATCACGCGACCATCGCCACCGAGGAGGGCGTGATCGAGTTCGGTACGCCCTTCGTGTTCCCCACGAGCGTGGGCGTCGCCGGCAAGGGTTTTGATGCGCCGATGCAGTGGTGGACCAATGAGTCGCCGATCCGGCGCCACGCGGGACTGGTGTACCAGGTCACCGCCTTCGCCGACTACGTGGGACGGGGACTCCTGGAGTCACCCCTGCAGAGTCACGCTGACAGTCTCGCGTGCTTGCGCGTCGCGACCGAGATCGTCCGCTGCCTCGGCGCCGAGCCCTACTGACCCTTCACCAGCGCCACTGAAACCTCGTGCCCATCGTCGCGTTGGCGCGTGAGCGGAGAGTCCGCGGTCTGGGCGTCGGGTCGAGGGTGATCATGAGGGTTCCCCTGAGGGCCGGGAACGCCGACGCTGACTCGATTCTCCCCGGAGGCGCTGAACCGACACGAGTTCCCGAGAACTTTATGGCTCCTCGCGCACTCACTCGTGCGGGCACATCGACTCTTCGTTGGTCGGGGGTTCGGTCCACCCTGACGGAGCAGGGTCCACAGAGATCAACGAATTCGCCGAGTGGCTGAGGGGCTCGCGGCGACAAACAACGTCGCTGCTCGAAGAGTAGACCGCCACGCCGCTTCGCCGCTTCTTCGCCTCATACATGGCCACATCGGCGCGACGCAAGAGTTCGAACGCGTCGGCATCGCCCTCTCTCGCGAGCGAGACCCCCATACTGGCGCCAAGTCGCACACGGTGTCCCTGAAGCGAGAATTCCTGGCTCGTCGTCTCGAGAAGTTCGCGGGCCAGGGCCACGAGGGTCGCTTCGGGAGCGACGCTCACGATGGCGAATTCATCACCGCCCAATCGCGCCAGGTTCCCTCGATTCGCCACGCGACGGGTGAAGCGCTGTGCGATTATCCGCAGTAGCTCGTCGCCCGCGGCGTGGCCGATCTCGTCATTGACCTCTTTGAAGCCGTCGAGATCAATCAGGATCACCCCCACCTGCGACGCGTCGACGCCACCCAGGAGCTCGTCGATACGTTCGAAGAGTCGTCGGCGGTTCGCGAGTCCGGTGAGAGCATCGGTACGTGCGTCGAGCGACGACGACAGGACCAGACGGCGTTCCTCTCGCAGAGCGAGCCACATGCGCACCATCACCAGCGTCAGTGCCGTCAGGGCGAGGCCACCTACTTCGGGCGGTCGGTTCCAAGCCCAACTCGCGGCGATGACGCTGATGGCGAGGACGCCGGAGAATACCGGTACCGCGGCCACACTGAGTGACGTCTCGACGCGTCGTGAGTGGCGGGGCGCGTTTCGGCGGTCGTGGGTGGATGCGGCGATTCCCATCATCCACAGACCCACGACGAACGTGGTGTCGGTGAAGGACACGGCGTGCACGGTATTGGTCGCGATCTGGTTGACGTGCAGCACGTCGCCCAAGAGGAACCACGCGATGCCGCCGAGCAAGAGGCCCGAGCTCCAAGTGGGTCGGTACCGCCGCGGGCCGAGGGAAATCGCTAGGAGCGCCAACATGACGAGATCGCTGAAGGGATAGGCGAGGTCCACCACGATGCGCAACGTGCCGGCGCCACGCGCGACCAGAGGATTGAACCAGATGAAGGCGACCAGCGAGGCGAGCGCGGCGGCGGCGATGAAGCCATCGAGACGCAGACTGGCGCGTGTTCGATCACCGCGGACGCGGGTGATGAGCAAGACTCCGACGATGAAGCACGAATAGGAGATGACGTAGAGGGCGTCACTGGGGGCCGGATTGGGAATCGGGTGAAGGTGCTGATCGTGCGTCGCGTAGACCAGGTCGGCGAGAGAATTGGCGATGACGCCACCGGTCATGAAGAGCCAGGGGCGGCGTAGGTCGGGTGAACGCAGGGCCGTGAGGAGCATGGCGAGGGCCGGCAGCGTGACGGCCACGAGATAGAGAGCGCCGTCCACCGAGACGTTGTAGCGGTGGTGGGGATAGACGACGAAACTGGCGATCAGCGTGGCCAGGACGAAAGCGGTGATGATCAGTTGCACGACGGCGTCACGCGCGAGGAGCGACCATGGTTCTCGCTGTCGCCACGAGAGTATTGCCGGATTCAGCGTCGAGCGCTGCGCGCTGACGACGACGTGCTCCGGTGGGTACGATGACACGGCAGTGGCTAGTTCGCTCGAAAAGCGTTATCGGGTGGGAACGGGTGAACGCGAAATGCCATCCCCTCATCGTGGGGGAGTGAACTCAACGCACCCCCTCACGGACCACAAACTCGTCACAACGTGACGTCGAGCCCGGTCCAATCAGTGATCTGCGCTGACGGATCGCCGAGCGAGGGGGATTAGGCGTGCCGCCGAGGCACTCGATTCGAGTTCCGAGCGCGGTGTTCGCTCACGTCCTCGAGCGAGACCTGACTCGGTTCGGGAAGTACAAAGGTCACGGCGAGGCCGAGCAGGGCCGAGGCGCCCGCGACGACCAACATGCCACGCAGACCGACGCCGTTTTGTAGTTGTGGCACGACGAAGACGCCGGCGAAGGCGCCCAGTTTGCCCACGCCCGCGGCGATACCGTGTCCAGTGGTGCGCATCTCGACGGGGAAAACCTCCGAGGGTAGGACGAACGTCGTGGTATTGGGGCCGAACTCGGTGAAGAGATAACTGAGACCGAAGATCGCAATGAAGGGAACCACCAGAGTGGTGAAACTGGGCACCGCCGCCAAGGCGAGGAAGCACACCGCCATCACGGCGAATCCGATGATCTGGAGCTTGCGGTGACCGATTCGGTCCATCTTCCACACCGCCAGCGCGTAACCCGGCAGCGCGAACACCACGAACATGGTCAAGGTCAAGAAGAGCTTCATCTCGAGACTCGCGTTCGGGGAGACTTGTTTGAGGATGCTGGGTAGCGAGAGTGTGTTGCCGTAATAGGCGTAGTCGAAGAGGAACCATCCTCCCGCGGTGCCAAGGATCATCATCAACATCTGACGGTTCCGCACGAACTGCGAGAAGCTCATGCGGCGCTTGGTGGTCTCGTCCACGCTGGTGGCGTGGATGACACCGTTGGTGAAAGTGTGCAACTCCACGACCGCCGTGGCGCTCTGGCCCTTGACACTGGCTTGGAAGCGCGGTGATTCGGGCATTTTGGCCCGTAGGTAGATGACCGCGGCCGCGGGCACGGCGCCGAGTCCGAGGAGCAGGCGCCACGCGAGTGAACTGTTCACGCCCGAGGACAACAAGAGCAGACCGACCAGTGGGCCCACGATGAGACCGACCGCCTGCATTGAGAACACGAGTCCCACCAGTCGCCCGCGGTTCTGACGATTCGAGTATTCGCTCATCAACACCGCCGACACCGGATAGTCCCCGCCGATGCCCAGACCCAGCACGAAGCGCGCGACAACGAGTAAGGCGAAATTGGGGGCGAAGGCCGAGGCGATGGCCCCAATGATCATGATGGCCGCCACCACCGTGTAGACCGTCTTTCGCCCGAAGATGTCCGCGATTCGCCCGAAGATGAAGGCCCCGAAGAAAGCCCCGAGGATGGCCGAACCGGTGACCCAACTGGTCTGGGTGGTTGACAGGTGCCACTGGGTCGCCAGGATCGTCGCCACGGTCGAGATCACGAACAGGTCGTAGGCGTCAGTAAAGAACCCCATGCCCGAGATGAACACCGCTCGATGGTGGAATCGACTGGTGGGGGCGTCGTCGAGCAGTGAGTGCACGCTGACCACGACGGTGCTGTCGGTGCCCGAGGCGAAGTCCTCGTCGTGGGCCCCGAGCGATCCTGGGGTGGTGGCGGCGTCAGTCACGGCGTCCTACTTTCTTTCTCGGTGCGCCCACTTAGGTTCCCATTCGTTCGTAATCGCCCGGTTGTACGGAAATGAACGCGAGGTGAACATTGCGCGAAATCTAAGTAACTGATCCGTGACGTCGAGTCGACCTCGGGGCACGACGAAACGGTCCGCGAGGATCTGCTCGGGCGCGCGTTGAGGGCAAAGGTGCTCGTCGAGCCGTGCGCTCGGTGCGACGTTGCGTTGGGCACTGCTCTCGCGAGCGAGCAGCGGCATCAGATAGCGCACCACCCATTGTCAACTGGCACGATGGCGCCATTGACGTTACTGGCGGCGTCGGAGGCCAAGAAGATAATGACTGCGGCGAGCTGCTCGGCTTGAGCGATGCGCCCCACGTTGTTCGCGAAGCCGCCAATCACCGCTAGACCCATGGCGTCGGGCTTCATGTTGACCTCGAGGCTGGTCGCGACGCCCCCGGGGGCCACCGCATTGACGCGGATTCCCTTATCGCGGTAGATGACGGCGGCGGATTTGGTGAGTCCGACGAGGCCGTGCTTGGAGACGGTGTAGGCGGTGCCAGCCGCGCTGCCGCGAAGACCCGCCTCGGAAGTGGTGTTGACGATGGCTCCGTGACCCCGGTTGAGCATGTGGGGCACGACCGCGCGCATGAGTAAGAAGGGAGCGGTCAGATTGACGCGAATCACCCGTTCCCACGTGGCATCACTCACCTCGTGGGGTCCACTCATGTCGTCCATGATGCCGGCGTTGTTGACGAGGATGTCGATGACGCCGTACGTAGCCACGGTGTGCGAGACGAGATGGTCCACGACGTCTTGGTCGCTCAGGTCGCCCACCACCGCGATCGCGGTGCCACCCGCGGTGGTGATGGCGCGAACGGTGTCGTGTGCGGTCTCAGCGTGCAGGTCGGCGACTACGACACGCGCACCCAGTTCGGCCAGTTGTAGCGCAGTGGCCCGCCCGATGCCCGCACCCGCTCCGGTCACGATGGCGGTCCTGCCGTCAAACTCCTTGGACATCTCCGGTCCTCCTCGTGGCTCAATCCCTACGAAGGCGACCGTAGCGTGGCGGAGATTCCCCGACCAGATATGAAAGTCACATGTTGGCGAAAGAGCGCGGTGACGACGGTGTCCCTGCGACACGGATCGGGAACACGTTTTCAATGTCAGCGTCAGTGACGAGGAGCGCCGCCTCGCGGCTCGGTGCACCACCGATTTGCTCGACTCCCCGTAGAAATCGCCAGTTCATTACCGTCGTGAGGGTGGCGCGGAGGGCGAATGTCGGTGCCCCAGTCTCGAGGCATCGAGCGACAATGAGTTTGATCGAGTGTCGCGCCGCGCCGCGCGAGAGCACACGAGGAGTACCCCAACGATCGTGGTCAGCGCCCCACGCCGCACCTGGTCGTCCCCTTGGTGACCGCGGGCACACGAGGACGCCGTCAACCAGCGGGATAGTAAGTACTTTAGTAATTTCAGAATTTCTAAAGCCATTGATAGTCTGGGGAGATGAGCGACATGCCTACTGACCAACCGCTCTACGTCGCCAAGGCTCAACTGTTTCGATCACTGGGGCATCCGGTGAGGATTCGCATACTCGAACTCCTCGTGCTTCACGAGATGCCCGTGAGCGTTCTGCGCGATGAGATCGGCGTCGAGGCCTCCTCGCTATCACAACACCTCAATGTTCTTAAGCAGTCTGGCCTCGTGGTGTCTCATCGACGCGCCAACGCGGTCACGTATTCGATCACTGATGACGCGGTGGGGGAGTTCCTTTCTTCGGCGCGGCGCGTCCTCGCTTCGACCATGGGTCGAACGAGGAGTGCGCTCGAACACCTCGAAGCGCAGCGATGAGAATTGCCGGCAACCTCGGTCGAACCTCGGTGTTTCGCTCACTCTTTCGACGTCCCGTGAGTGAAGGGGTCGGCGATCGCCCACCGGTGCACACCGGCGTCACCCTTCGAGGATCTCTGCAGCTGCGCCACGTCGATGTCGGTTCGTGTAACGGGTGTGAAGTGGAGATCACCTCGGCTCTGGCCCCGCACTACGACGCGGGGCGCTTTGGTATTCGTCTCGTGGCGTCACCTCGACACGCCGACGGACTTCTCGTTACTGGCGTGGTGACGCACAACATGGATGGACCGCTGCGACAGACGCTGGCGGCGCTGCCCCAGCCGGCCGTCGTGGTGGCGTGTGGTGACTGCGCGGTCAATGGCGGCATCTTCGTGGGAGCCCAGGGGGTGCGTTCGACACTTGACCACGTCGTCTCACCCGACGTGATGATCCCGGGTTGCCCGCCCCATCCACGTGACATCGTGAACGCGTTGCGAAGTCTGAGCGGGCGCTGAGCAGTGGTTGTGTTCCTCGCGGCCCTGAGCATCTGCGCCAGTGCGGCAGTCATGGCCGCGGTGCTCCCGCGTCGACCTCGGGTCGTGGTGTCCGCAGCATTGGGAGCCCTGGGCTGTTTGCTCGCGTCAGGTGTCGCCCTCAGAATCCTCCTCACGGGTGAGACGCTGGCTTTTCACACCTCACAGGTGCTGCCCGTGACGGGCTTTTCGCTCACGATCGATCCCCTGGGTGCGTGGTTCATCCTGGTCAGTTCCTTCGTGGGAGCCGCGGCGTGCGTGTTCAACGTGGGCTACGCCAAGGGGGCGATGGCGTCGCGCAGCGCGCTGAGCATGTTCATGTTGTTCATCGTGACCCTGCTGGCCGTTCCAGCGGCATCGAGCGTCATGACCCTGATGTTCTTCTGGGAGATGATGGCGCTGAGTTCGTGGCTCCTCATCTTGACCGATCAGACTCGTCACCCCGACGCTCGCAGCGCGGCGCTGTGGTACGGCGCGATGACGCAGGCCGGAGCGGCCTCGATTCTGTTGGGGTTGCTGGCTATGACCTCGCACGGTGGGGGGCAAAGCTTCGCCGATGTCAGTGCGCACTCCCTGGCGCTGTCCGGAGTGACGCGCTCCTTCGCTTTCGTGCTGGTCCTGTTGGGATTCGCGTCCAAGGCGGGGGCGGTGCCCCTGCACGTGTGGCTGCCCAAGGCCCATCCGGAGGCGCCGAGTCCGGTGTCGGCGTTGATGTCGAGTTCCATGGTCGCCATGGGCGTCTACGGCATCATCCGCGTCGGCGAGGATCTCTTGCACGGCGGGACCGTGTGGTGGTGGATTGCGGTGGCACTCCTGGGAGTGGTGTCCGCGTTGTACGGGGCGCTGCACGCCACTACGAGTACTGACCTCAAGCGACTCCTCGCCTACTCAACCGTCGACATCATTGGTTTGGTCCTGATCGGCGTGGGGGCCGCGGGGGCGCTCGCTGACAACGCCCAACCGGTCATCGCACACCTGGCGATGACGGCGGCCCTCATGCTGGTCCTGGCACACGCGGCGTTCAAGGGAGCGCTGTTCCTCGCCGCGGGAGCGATCGAACGAGCAACGGGTACTCGAAACTTGGACCTATTGGGCGGATTGATCCATTCGATGCCCGTGACCGCGTTGGTGGTGGTGATCAGTGCGGGCGCGATCATGGCCGTACCGACACTGAGCGGCTTCTCGAGTGAGTGGTTGTTGCTACAGGGTCTCCTGCACGGCTTTCGAGTCGCCTCGACGCCCACCGTCATCGTGATGCTCCTCGGAGTGATCGCGCTAGCCCTGACCGGCGGGCTCACGGCGGTCGCTTTCGTGAAGGCCTTCGGCATTGGGTTCCTCGGCCAGGCTCGCTCGACGGGGGCGGCGACGGCGCGAGAGACCTCGACGTCCATGAGGGTGGCGATGGGCTGGCTGACGATCCCGAGCGTGGTGATCGGCGTGGTGCCGGGACTCTTCGTCCCCCTGCTCAATCGTGCGTCGTCGTCGGCGCTGAATGCGTCCGTGGTCTCGCCGCTCACCCGCGACACCGGGCTCGTCGTGTCCAAACTCGGTGGGGCGATCGAGCCAGCGGCTCTCCTAGTGGGCCTGGTCGCAGTGATGGCCCTGCTCTGGGCGTTCACTCAGTCCCTCACCCAGCGTCGCGCTCGACGCGTGGACGCGTGGGGTTGTGGTCGGGAACTACAGACCCCGAGAATGCAGTACACCGCGACGTCCTTCGCCGAACCCCTGCAGCGGGTCTTCGCCGACGTCCTTCGTCCTCAGGCCGACGTGGAAGTGACCCACGTGGCCGAGTCGCGCTACTACGAGCAGTCCCTGATGTACGAGAACCGCATCGTCGACGTCCTGGAGGCGAGAGGCTATCGACCCCTCATCGCGGTGACGATGCGACTGGGACGACAGGCGCGACGGCTCCAAAACGGCAGCATCAATCGCTACTTGGCCTTTGGCTTCGTGGCACTCCTGGTGGTCTTGGTGGTGGTCGGGTGACCCTCGCCATCGTGCCGGTCGGCGGCGTCGTCGCCTCCTTGATCCAACTCGTCCTGGTGGCCCTGGGTGGTCCACTCCTGGTGGGTCTCATGGCCAAAGTCAAGGCCCGGGCCGAGGGTCGGGTAGGTGCCCCGATCGGGCAACCTCTACGCGACCTGAGAAAGCTGTTGACCAAGGAGCGGCTACACGCGCGCCACGCCAGCGTGGTGCTGGCTCTCGCTCCGATGGTGATCGTGGCGTCGGCGGTGGTCGCCGTCGCGATATCGCCGCTCGTCAGTACGCACCCCCTGCTGGGTTCGAGTGCCGACATCTTGGTCATTGTGTACCTTCTACTGACCGGGTCGGCCGCCGCCGCGTTGGGCGGACTCGACACCGGCACCGCCTTTGGCGGTATGGGGTCGAGTCGAGCGATGACCATCGGTGCGCTGGCCGAGCCGGCTCTACTGGTCGCGGTCATCGCCTTGTCGATTCAGTCGGGGACATCGAATCTGCCGCGCATCATGGTGGACACTCTGGCGCACCCCGACTGGGTCCTGGCTCCTTCGCGACTCCTCGCACTCGGAGCTCTTCTCATCGTGGTCATCGCCGAGACGGGTCGGATCCCCGTCGACAATCCCGCGACGCACCTGGAACTCACCATGGTGCACGAAGCAATGATTCTGGAGTACGCGGGGCCGGAACTGGCGATGGTCACCTTGGGCGAGGCGATGCGACTGGGACTGCTGTTCTCACTCGTCGCCAACCTCTTCCTACCTTGGGGAATCGCGACGCACGCCACCGCACTATCCCTGCTCGGGGCAACGGCCTCGCTGATCGCCAAGACCGTCCTCGTGGCGCTCGGCGTGGCCCTGATCGAGGTGCGCAGCGCCAAGTTGCGACTGTTTCGGCTCCCCGAACTGCTGGCGGGCGGTTTCGTCCTCTCGGTGTTGGCCGTGGTGACGGGGTTGGTGACGCGATGAGCACCACGTACATCGCGTCATTGGAGCTCGCGTCCGGTGCGGTGCTGTTGTCGGCGGTGATGACCCTCTGGCGTCGAGGCGTGCGCTCGATCGTGACGATGCTGAGCCTGCAGGGAATCGCGCTCGCCGCCGTGGCGATGGTGCTCGCACTGCACGAGCACGAGAGAGCTCTACTCGTGACGGGTGCGTTGGTGTTCGTGGTGAAGGGGCTCGTGGTCCCAACGCTGTTGCGGCGAGTATCGCGACTCGATCCGCGTTCACGTGAATCGCGTCCGCTCGTGAATGTGCCCGCGTCACTGGTGTTCGCGGCCGTGCTCATCGTGCTCGCCTACGTCGTGGGAACGCGAATCACGTCCCTGGCACCGAGTCACGCGACCCATCTGGCGCCGCTGGGGCTGGCGACGGTGCTGGTGGGCTACTTCATGTTGGTGACGCGGCGCCGTGCGGTATCGAAAATTGTGGGGCTCATCCTCGTCGACAACGGCATCGCCCTCGTCACCTTCCTCTTGACGTCGGGCGTGCCCCTCATTGTCGAGCTGGGCTCGTCGCTGGACGTGCTCCTGGTCGTGGTGGTCCTTCAGTTCTTGATGGTCTCGATGAGGCACCATTCCGACACCGATCAACTCACCGAGATGAAAGCGCTGCACGACTGATGCTGATCATCGCGATTCTACTGATTCCCCTCATCATGACGGTGGTGGCGGCTTCGGTACCCTGGCGACCCTGGGTTGGCTGGGCCACTGCGGCGTCGAGCGGGGCGTTCCTGGCCCTGGGCGTCGCGCTGAGCGTCGCGACGATGTCCGCGCCCCAATGGGCGCTGCACCACTCCTTTCGCGCCGACTCCCTGAGCGCCTTCATGGTGATCGTCATCGGTGCTGTCTCATTGCTGGCGACTTCGTTTACCTCGCGGACCATGCGCCAGGAGATGGAGTCGGGCGCGACGACCGCGCGCTACGCGCGTCACTACGCGGTCTTGATGCAGGTCTTCATCACGTGCATGTTGAGCGCGGTGTTGACCGCCAACCTCGGCGTGCTGTGGGTCTCGATTGAAGCGACGACCATTGCGACGACGTTTCTGGTCAGTCACCGCAGGACCGACGCGGCCTTCGAGGCATCGTGGAAGTACGTCATCCTGTGCTCCATCGGGATCGCGCTGGCCTTCCTCGGCACGGTGCTGATCTACTACGCGCAGTTGCACGCGAGCGGTCCAGTGCACAGTTCGTCGCTGGACTGGACCTCGGTGATGTCGGTGGCGCATCACCTCGATCCCAACGTGACGCGCCTCGCCTTCGCCCTGCTGGTGGTGGGCTACGGGACCAAAGTGGGACTCGTGCCCATGCACAGTTGGTTGCCCGACGCGCACAGCCAGGCGCCCGCGCCGGTGTCGGCTCTGATGTCGGGCGTGTTGTTGAGCGTCGCCTTCTACGGCCTCCTACGATTCCGCGCGATCGCGGTGGCGGCTCTCGGGCCGGTCTTCCCGCGCGCGCTGCTTCTGGTGGTGGGCCTCGTGTCACTCCTGCTCGCCACCGTGATGCTGATCGCCCAACGTGACCTCAAGCGAATGCTGGCGTATTCGAGCATCGAGCACATGGGACTTCTGGCGATCGGCGCCGCGGTCGGTTCTCCCTTGGCGATCGCGGCCGTGCTGTTGCACATATTGGGTCACGGCATCACCAAGGCCGTGCTGTTCCTGTCCTCGGGCGAGATCTACCACCTCGAGGGCACCACCGAGATCGACAAGATCTCGGGCCTGCTCGCGCGCCGACCGACGTTGGCGGGGATCCTTGGCTTCGGAGTACTCTCCCTGGTCGCCCTGCCACCCTTCAGCCTCTTCGTGAGTGAACTCACGATGGCCCGGGCGGAGGTCGACGCGGGACTGTGGTGGGTGGTGGCGATTTCGCTGGGGTGTCTGAGTGTGATCTTCGCCGCGGTGACACGCCACACACGCCAGATGCTGATGGGCGCCGCATCCGTGGGGTCATCGTCGTCGCCACTGTCAGTTTCGGTCGCGCTGCCACTCATCAGCGCTCTCGTCGCCTGCGTGGCACTGGGCGTGCTCGCGTGGCCCCTGCAATCGCTCTTGACCCACGCCGCCCAGGGGGTGCTGCCGTGATCGGTTCGACCCGCCACACCGAGGAAATTGCCGCGAGCGAATTGCACGAGCGCGCGGCGGCGCACCTGCGGCGAGGCGATCGCCTGGCCCTCGTGGCGGGTCACGATGACGGGGACTCGTTGCGCGCGGTATACCTCTTCACCAGCGGTCCGCCTGATACGCGCTACGAACTCGTCGTGCGCCTGGACCCCGAGACTCCGACCGTGCCGACCCTCAGCGACCTCTCCTTCAGCGCGAGTCGCTTCGAGCGTGAGATGCGCGACAACTTCGGCATCGAGCCCCTCGGCCACCCGTTCCTGCGGCCGCTCGTTCGCCATCAGCACTGGCCTCCGGAGTGGCATCCCCTTCGCCGCGGAGCCGGAGCGATGCCCGCGCACGTCGCCGACGCCCCGCCCTATCCGTTCATCGAGGTCGAGGGTTCCGGGGTCTACGAGATCCCGGTCGGTCCGGTGCACGCCGGCCTCATCGAGCCTGGTCACTTCCGATTCTCCGTCGTGGGCGAGACGATTCTCAAGATGACGGCGCGCCTGTGGTACGTGCACCGTGGGGTGGAGCAGATGTTCCAGGGGGTGGAAGCCGAACAGGGTGTCGCGATTGCCGAGCGCATCTCCGGCGACAGCGCTATTGCCCACTCGGTCGCCTACTGCAGCGCCGTCGAGGAGGCACGAGGTCTCGAGGTCTCGGCGGACGCGCTGCGCTGGCGCTCGCTCCTACTTGAAATGGAGCGTCTCTACAACCACGTCGGCGACGTCGGCGCCCTGTGCAACGACGTGAGTTTCGCGGTGGCGAACGCGCGAGCTCTGGTGGTGCGCGAGAAGCTCTTGCGCCTCAATGAGGCTCTCACCGGTCATCGACTGTTGCGTGGCGCCGTGGGTGTGGGTTACACCCGGGTGCGGATTCCACCGTCGGACGTGGAACTCTCGCGCATCGGCGAAGAGTTCGACGACGTCGTGTCGCTCGCTCTCGCCAACGCCGTGGTGGTGGACCGATTTGAAGGTACCGCGGTGCTGTCGGCGACCGACGCGGCGGCGATCGGCACGGTGGGTGTCGTGGCGCGCGCCTCGGGCTTGGACTTCGACGCTCGTCGTTCGCACCCGATGGGTGAGGACGAATTCGCACCGGTCCTTCAGCATCGTGGCGACGTGATGGCCCGATTCACCCAGCGCGCCCAGGAGTTTCGCGCGTCACTAGACGTGGTGCGACGCACTCTGCACGAGGTGAGCGCTCGCGACGCCGGCTCACTGGCGACGCGCGCGGCGACGCACTCGGGAGTGGGTATCGCCGAAGGGTGGCGTGGCGTCGTCGTCCATCGAGTGGAACTGGAGGGTTCGGGCCGCGTCGCGCGCGCACGCACCGTCGATCCGTCGTTCTTCAATTGGCCGGCTCTCGCGATCGCCCTGAATGACACGATCGTGCCTGACTTCCCGCTGGTGAACAAGAGTTTCGGTCTCTCGTACGCGGGCAACGACCTTTAGAGACCGCTCGGTGGCGAGTATTTGCGTTGGAGAGCGGGCGGGTGACGAGGTTCTCGCCGTGATGGCGTCCCCTGGGGCGTCGCCACGACTTCGAGGGAGAGGGGTTCGCGCGCTTCACTGGGGCGAGCGTGTCGCCTCGTGTCGTCGTGAACCCGACCCAGGGAAACGAGGGGTGACGAGGGCCTCGCTCTGCGCGCGAGCGAGGCGAGCAGGACGGCCGTCGAGGCCACTATGCCGACTCCTCCCGAGAGCATGAAGACCACTGCGACAATCCTCAAGTCGACGCCGGAGATTCGGAGGGTGAACATCCGCCAAATGATGGCCCCTATGACCCCGGTCACTGCACTGAACCACATGGCTCGCAGTCCCACTTCGCACCTTCCTTCTCGCTGGCGTCGAGCCAGATACCAGGATGCGAATTCTGGACGTCCTGGAGAGAACAATACCGCAGCGACAGTATTCTCGAGCATCCTCGTTCTTCGGTGAGGCCGGGTGAGTCGCGGCCCATCGTCCGAGGCGCACGAGGATGCTGTCCTCCTGGTGGCGGGTGCTCGTCGGGCGTCACTCCTCGGGTGCCGCGTCGGGTCACTAGTGTCGCGTTGTGAGAGTATCGCCGCCGGTGACCGACTGGGGATTTCGCGTGCTCAACGTGTTTCACCGCTCGGTGTTGCGCGTGAGTGGGGGGCGTCTCGGCTCGCACGCGTACGGAGCAGACATGGTAGAGCTCGTGACGATGGGTCGCCGCAGTGGCCACGAGCACTCCACCATGCTTCTCGTGCCCATCCGCGACGGCGCAAATCTGGTGCTGGTCGCGTCCAAGGGGGGTGACCAGCGCGAGCCTGATTGGCTGAAGAATCTCGTGGCCAATCCCCGGGTGCGAGTGAGCGCGGACTCGACGAGTGTCGAGATGATGGCACGCATCGCCACCCCCGACGAACGCGCGTTCTGGTGGCCCCGAGTGGTGACTCGCTATCGCCGATACGAGGAGTATCAGCGCCGCGGCGCACGAGAAATCCCCCTCGTGATTTGTCATCCTCGCGACGAGTCGTCGCAGGAGTTTTGAGGCGCTTCGGATATGCGCGGGGTCCAAGGGTAACAACGTTTTCTTGACAAGGGTCTAAC